>Ga0307379_10007889_pt1 | contig 14404 bp, 10 predicted proteins | sample UN2MG_FD_202237 | JGI IMG/M metagenome (GOLD analysis project Ga0307379, IMG submission 202237) | Soil microbial communities from Risofladan, Vaasa, Finland - UN-2 | ecosystem: Environmental > Terrestrial > Soil > Coastal area > Acid sulfate soil | place: Finland: Risofladan, Vaasa | collected... | reverse complement strand
GTTTCCTCCCATATGCATCACGACAGGAATAAAGGCAGCCAGTGCCAATAACTCCTTAAGGGTTATTTTAAACTGCCATAACAATGCACCTGTAATGATCCCCCCTATGAGAGAAATAATCAACCAGGGAAGCCTATACCTGGCCACTTTGAATATGGATTTACTGAATAAAATTTCTTCCTCATTGGTTCCTGCCATCTTGTAGATATCTTCTGTTGCCTCCTGACCAATAACATCAATGATATCGTCTACGGTAATAATCCCTACCAATTTATTCTCCTCATCCACAACAGGGATCGCCAAAAGATTATAACGTGCCACGATTTTTGAAACATCCTCCTGATCCGTATCTGTTCTGACGCTGTAGACCTTTTTTGCCATAATATCCCTTAAGGACTTTGAGAAAGGCGCCAGAATTAACTGTCTTAAAGAAACAACTCCAACAAGATGATTTTTTTCATCAATGACATAGATATAAAAAACCATCTCTGCCTCACTTTCCTTTCGTACCTCCCTAATCGCGTCTTCAATGGTCATACTCTCATCCAAAGCAACGAAGTCCGGGGTCATAATCCCGCCAGCGCTATCCTTTTTATATTTAAGAAGCTCCTCTATTTCTCTAGAATCTTTATCTTTCATTATATCAAGAATCTTTTCGGCCTGTTCTTCAGGAAGATGGTCAATAATATCTTTTGAATCATCATAGGACATCTCTTGAAAAATATCGGCAACATTTTTAGGCTCCATCTCCCCAATTAATTCCTCTATTACTCCCCGATCTATTTCACATAAGACCTCGGCAGCTAGCTTTTTATCCTGAATAAGATCAAAGATGTAATTCCTCTCTTCCTTTTCAAAATGATTTAATATACTCGCTATATCTGCCGGGTGGAGCTTGATGATTATATTTCTGATGTTGCCCTTTGCATCCCTTCTAAGGAGCCTGGCCAGTGTTTCTAAAAGCATCTTTATCTTTTGTTCTGGCATAAGATATCCTTTTAAAAATATTCTATTTATTATCCAAGAAATCTATTTATTGTCAATAGATTAATCGGAAATTTTAAATTCAATTATATATTTTTAAGACCAAAAAAGAGAGAAAACGGACTAAAATAGACCACTAAATTATTATTTAAAATCAAGGGGTTAAATATTTTTTCAACAAATCTATAAAAAAGGGTAATCTATAAAACGATTATGCCGATGATTAGGTTTGCAAAGACAATGTTAACCTTTAAAGAGAATAATAATTTATGATGTTAAAGAAATATTTTAGGTTATATCTAAAGGGAATATTCATTCTGCTTATTACTACATTATTGGCTGCTAACTCATCGTACAGTAAAATTTCAGACTCATATCAAATTCCAGAAGTATACTTATCATTCTTACTCAGTGGGAAATACAAAATAGCATTTAATTATCTAAGTAATGAAGAAGGATTTGATAAACTTACCTTTAAAAAATATATCTCAATTATCGAAGAAACCTTTAAATTAGACTCGCTGTATTACAAGGGAAAAGGATATCATTTTATAAAAAGAAGCTTTGAAAATGAGAGTTTCAAAATCATCTCTCATAAATCTATAGATGGCACAGAAGTATATCAAGTATCATATAATTTTGAAGACACGTTACAAGACATCAATCAAAAAGACCTCATTTCTGTAATAACATGGAATATCACCAGTACTTTCTTTATAGATAATTTAAAGATTAAACATATCACTCAGGATAAAAAAAGAAACGTTCGATTAAGAAAGCTTCAATATATTTAAGGTTTCTAACTTAAGAAAAGAATGAAAAAATCTATTTCTGAAAAGGCTGATTCATTTTTTTTATTTTTTTTAATAGAATCAAAAATGATTAACCAAGCTATTATTAGGTATTAAAATATTAATGAAGAGAGTTATCTTAACAACAATCATGATATCGATTTCCTTTTTCAGCAAAAGCTTTCAGTCCATGAAAGATTGCATAACCAATTTTATCTCCGTTCCCTTAAAATCATTAGAACGAGGAGAGGCTTCTACAAAAAATGTCAATGAATTAAATGAATTAATAAAATCCTTTAATAAGATAACCACACGATTGGAAGAAGAAATAAAAGAGCTTGAGTTTTCCAACAACCATATGAAAAGAGTATTGTCAGAAATAGCCCTGACAATGAATTTTCCTCAAGACACAGACAATATGCTTGATACAATTCTCAATATTGCGGTCAAGGCCTTAGATGCCAAGAAAGGACTCCTTATCATAAAAAACAAAAATCACTCAGGATTGGTTATAAAATCAGCGATAGGCTATGACAAGGGTTTGATTGGAAAAACAAAAATAAGATTCGGAGAAGGAATTGTAGGATGGGTTGTTGAAAATGGTAAACCTGTTATCCTTCCAGAAGGAGACAAGGATAATCGATTTGAGAAAATATCTCATTTAGAATTGGAAAATCAATCAATCCTCTGCGTTCCTCTTATTCATTCGAGAAAAATCATGGGAGGTATCAGTATCAGTAACAAGATTTGCGGAAAGAAATTTTCTGATGAAGATATTATTATCCTTAACAACTTAGCCGTTCAAACTGCTGTTGCCTTAGAAAATGCCATGTTGAGAGAAAAAATTGAAAGTACCTATTTTGAAACTATTTCAGCTCTTGCCCTTGCTGTTGAATCCAAAGATAAATATACAAGGGGTCATTCCATCAGGGTTGGTAGAATAGCCAAAACGATTGCAGAAAAAATGGATGTTGCTAAAAAGGAAATTGAAGATATAGAACATGCCGCTACTTTGCATGATATCGGTAAGATAGGAATAGTGGATAATATTCTTCTCAATAAAGGGAAATTAACTCCTCTAGAATTTGATGTAATAAAAAGACATCCAGAGATAGGAGAAAATATTATAAAACCCGTAGCTTCTTTAAGTCAGATATGTCCTATTGTGCGCCATCATCACGAAAGGGTTGATGGAAATGGATACCCTGATCATTTAAGCGAAAAAGAAATTCCCAGGGCATCAAGGATCCTCATTGTAGCTGATGCCTTTGATGCCATGACAAGCGATCGGCCCTACAGAAAGGCAATGGGTTTTGAAGAAGCGATTAAGGAATTAGATAGAAATGCTGGATATCAATTTGACAGGGATGTGGTTAATAATTTTATAGAATGTTTTGAAAAAGAAAATTTTCTTGTAGAAAGAGTTCATCAATATCACTGAAAATTTTATCTCTCAAATCCTCTAATTCTTCCATAATTTTTTAGCACTCTCTTAAAATCTAAAAAATCAGACTCAAAAAATTTGCAAAATTGAGAATTAGATATTATATTAGATTCGTCTTTTTAGTAGCCACGGATTGTTAAATAAGAGGAGAGTGAAGTCTTATGAGATTTGATAAATTTACTTTAAAAGCCCAAGAGGCTGTTCAAAATGCCCAATCGATTACTGAAAAATATGAACATCAGGCATTCGACGTAGAGCACCTTTTGATTGCTCTTCTTGAACAACCAGACGGAATTGTCACACCTATCCTTCAAAAATTGGGTGTGAATCAAAGAACCCTGTTAGAACAACTAAGAGCACATCTAGAAAAACTTCCTAAAGTATATGGAAGCGGAACAGGACAGATCTATATATCACCCCAACTGAAACAGGTATTTGATTCTGCTTTAAAAGAGGCAGAAAGGCTTAAGGATGAGTTTGTAAGTACGGAACATCTCCTTATAGCTACTGTCGATAATAAACAAACACCGTCCTCAAAAATCTTAAACCAGCAAGGAGTGACAAAGGATAACATCTTTAAGATACTCGTAGATATCAGAGGCTCCCAGAGAATAACTGATCAAACCCCAGAGGAAAAGTATCAGGCATTGACCAGATACAGTAAAGACTTAACCGAGCTAGCTCGTAAGGATAAACTCGATCCGGTGATCGGCAGGGATGATGAAATAAGAAGGGTCATTCAGGTTCTTTCGCGGAGAACAAAAAATAATCCTGTGCTTATCGGAGACCCTGGTGTCGGCAAGACTGCCATTGCAGAGGGTCTTGCCCAGAGGATCGTTCATGGAGATATTCCAGAACCTCTAAAAGAAAAACGACTGGTAGCATTGGACCTGGGATCCTTAGTTGCTGGTACAAAATTCAGGGGTGAATTCGAAGATAGGCTAAAGGCTTTATTGAAAGAGATAGAAAAGGCAGAGGGAGAGATTATTCTTTTTATCGATGAACTCCATACCCTTGTGGGTGCAGGCTCAGCTGAGGGCGCCATTGATGCATCTAATATGCTCAAACCTGCCTTGGCCAGAGGAGAGCTCAGATGTATTGGAGCTACAACACTCGATGAGTATAGAAAGCATATTGAAAAGGATGCTGCCCTAGAGAGACGCTTCCAGCCTGTAATGATTCACGAACCCAATGTAGAAGATACCATTGCCATACTCAGGGGACTGAAGGAAAAATATGAACTCCACCATGGAGTTAGAATCAAGGACTCTGCGATCATTTCTGCTGCGGTCTTATCAAACAGATATATTTCTGATAGATTCCTTCCTGATAAGGCTATAGACCTTATTGATGAAGCAGCCTCAAGGTTGAGGATCGAGATTGATAGCCTGCCCACGGAAATTGATGAGATTGAAAGAAAGATTAAACAGCTTGAGATTGAAAAAGCAGCATTAAAAAAAGAAAAGGATAAGAAGTCCAAGGAACAGCTCGAGAAATTAGAAAAAGAGTTGAAGAGCTTGAAAGAACGAAGTGAGGAGATGAAAGTTCACTGGAAAAAAGAGAAAGAGGCCATACAAACAATCCATTCCTGCAAAGAGAAGATTGAGCAGGCAAAAACAGAAGAACAGAGAGCTGAAAGAGAAGGAAATCTTGAGAGGGCTGCAGAGCTTCGATACAGCATATTAACAGATCTAGAGAAGAAATTAGAGGCTGAAAATAAAAGATTGGAAGAGCTTCAAAAGGATCAAAGAATGCTTAAAGAGGAGGTTGATGAAGAGGATGTGGCTGAAGTCACCTCAAAATGGACAGGAATTCCTATATCAAAGATGCTCGAGGGAGAAAAAGAAAAATTGATTAAGATGGAAGAAAGATTAAAAAACAGGGTTGTTGGACAAAACGAGGCTTTGAGATCTGTATCTAACGCAGTAAGAAGGGCGAGGGCAGGCCTTCAAGATCCAAACAGACCTATTGGTTCCTTTATCTTTATGGGTCCTACAGGTGTAGGAAAGACTGAATTGGCAAGGGCACTGGCTGAATTTATGTTTGATGATGAAGGAGCTATGATAAGGATTGATATGTCTGAATTCATGGAAAAACATACTGTAGCCAGACTTATCGGAGCCCCTCCTGGGTATGTAGGTTACGAAGAAGGGGGTTACTTAACTGAGGCGGTTAGAAGAAGGCCTTATTCTGTTATTCTCTTTGATGAGATTGAAAAAGCACATTCAGATGTATTCAATATCCTTTTACAAATACTTGATGATGGGAGACTTACTGATGGCCAAGGGCACACAGTCAATTTTAAAAATACAGTGATTATTATGACTTCAAATGTAGGAAGTCAATGGATCCAAGATCTTGGGGAAAAAGACCATCAAGAGATCCAAAACAGGGTTTTAGAAGCCCTAAAGGCAAAGTTTAAACCAGAATTTCTAAACAGAATTGATGATATCATTATCTTCCACAGCCTCACCATGGAAGGTATTAAACAGATTGTAGAGATACAACTCAGAAATCTCAAAAAGATGCTTTTGGAGAAAAAGATAGAGATATCACTCACTGATAAGGCAAAAGAGTTCTTAGCAAAACAGGGATATGACCCTGTTTATGGTGCAAGACCGCTAAAAAGAGTCATCCAAAGAAATATACAAAATCCATTGGCATTAAAGATACTGGAAGGTGAATTTGAAGAGGGAAATAAGGTATTGATTGATGCTGATGGAAGTTCCATGACCTTTAAAAAGTCTAAAAAACAATAACTTAGTTCTAATTCCCCGAATTTTTAAAATATCTAAAATTTTTTTTAAATATTACTTGATAATATTGTACTAATATATTATATTGATGATAAACTAAATATAATTCTTATTTAAAGGGGGTTGATCAATGATGTTATTAACAAAGTGGGAACCTTTTAAAGACCTAACAAGTCTCCAGGGAAGGATTAATAGACTCTTTGATGATAGCCTGATCCGCTCTAGGTTTTTTGATGATGATACGCTATCCGGGATCTGGGCTCCTGTAGTTGACGTATATGAAACTGAAAATGAGATTGTTATCAAGGCAGAAATCCCTGGTGTTTCTAAGAAAGATGTCAATGTTGAGCTAAAGGACAATATTCTGACGCTGAGTGGAGAGAGAAAAAGGGAAAAAGACATTAAAGAGGAAAACTATCACGGGAAAGAGAGATACTATGGTGCCTTCAGGAGAAGTTTTGGCCTACCTGCTCATGTTGAACACGAAAAGGTAAAGGCAAGATTTAAAGATGGTATCCTGGAGATTACCTTGCCGAAAGTTGAAGCAGCTAAACCCAAAAAGATTGAAATCGGGATAGACTAAAAAAAGAGGGAGAGAAACTCTCCCTCTTTTTTATTAAAATCAGAACTTTTCCACAATTTATTTCATTTATATACTTGACTCCAAATTATTAATAGATTATATTGTTAATTTATTTTAAATTTTTGGAGCTAGACAATCCCAGAATCATATCAATGAAAAGTCTTGTCATCTGTAACGATTCTTCTCTTTTAAATATAATTAACCTTAAGTCATTTTATTTTAAGGGGTCGCTTTTCCTCGTCCCAGATAGAAATCTAAAAGATAGACTATCTCAAAAAGGGTTAAAAGCTTTAACAGGAGATCTAACTAAAAACTATATATACAAAAAAGCTAAGCTAAAAGATTTTGATATCATTTTTATCCTGCTTGAGGATAGTATCTTAATAAGTGATATTTCAAAAACGATATATAAAATAGAAGAAAACATTCCTGTTGTTGCTCTTCTTAACAGGGAATTTAATCCTTCAATCATTAAAAATTATCCCAAAATTCAGTTTATTCCCCTATTGAGCATGTTCAATGGTCTTTTTCTTGATAAAATTAAAGAGATAGTCATAAAAAAACGTGTGGAACGGCTCAAATCTGTCTTTAATGAAAATGACAAGGTACTTATCGTAACACAACACGACCCAGATCCAGATGCCATTGCCAGTGCCCTGGCTTTAAGAACTCTCTTAGGAAGGAATAAGGCCACGGCTCCGATAGGTTCATTTGGAAAAGTAACAAGACCAGAAAATCTTGCCATGTTGAAACTCCTGGAAATAGAGGTTGAACAAATTGATGATAAGGTCATTAAAGAATATACAAAGATAGCTATGGTTGACGTTCAACCCCCCTATTTTGGAGATCAACTTTTAAATGTTGATGTAGTAATTGACCACCATCCAAGGCAGAAGAACTATAAAGCCATCTTTAGAGAAATCAAATCAAATTACGGTGCTACTTCTACGATTCTTTCAGAATATCTTTTCGCCTCAGGGATAAAAATCCCTCAAAGGCTTGCAACTGCGCTTCTTTACGGGATAAAAAGTGACACCTTTTTTCTTGATAGGGAGGTGAGCCATGCAGATATTAAGGCATTTTCTTATCTGTATCCCTTGGCCAATAACAATCTCTTAAGACGGATAGAGAGGCCAGAACTACCTGTAGATGCATTAAAATCCTTTGGCAAGGCACTACAAAAGAAAACAATTGTTAATGGGATATTATTCTCTCATCTCGGTGTAGTTGAAAGAGAAGATGTCATCCCTTTTTTATCAGATTTTTGTCTTCAAGTCGAGGGTATTGAATGGTCAGTAGTCTCAGGAATCTCTGATAAAAAAATCGTTATCTGCATAAGAAACTCGGGGTTTACAAAAAGTGCAGGTGAAGTAGTAAAAGAGGCCTTTGGAGAATTAGGAAGCGCTGGTGGTCATCGGTCCATGGCAAAGGCTGTAATACCTATAAAGGTATTTGAAGAGAAATTTGGCAAAAGCAACGATTTTGATATAAGAAAACACATAAGAAAATACTTTGTAAAGGCAGTTAAGGATAAAGCACAAAAATTCAACTAATTAAAAAGTTATTTATTTTTTTTAAAAAAAAGTTGACATTAATGCACTCAAGTATTATAATATATCTTAACTCATATATGGTTTTTACCTAATACTAAGGAGGATATTTTTATGGGAAAAATAATTGGTATTGATCTCGGTACAACTAATTCAGTAGTAGCGGTAATGGAAGGCGGACAGCCTAAGATAATTATCAATGAAGAAGGAAGCAGGCTCACCCCCTCAGTCGTTGCGTTTACAAAAGACGGTGAAATACTTGTAGGGCAGGCAGCTAAAAGACAGTCAATAACAAATCCAGAAAACACTGTCTATTCAATAAAAAGATTTATGGGCAGAAAATATGATGAGGTATCAGAAGAGATGAAGATGGTTCCCTATAAGGTTATAAAGGCACCAAATGGAGATGCAAGGGTTAGTATCAAGGGAAAAGAATATTCTCCCCCAGAGATTTCTGCAATGATTCTCCAGAAATTGAAAAAATCTGCTGAGGATTATTTAGGGGAGAAGGTTACAGAAGCTGTTATTACCGCTCCAGCCTATTTTAATGATAGCCAGAGACAAGCAACAAAAGATGCAGGAAAGATAGCTGGGCTGGGGGTAAAAAGAATTATTAACGAGCCAACGGCGTCTGCCCTCGCCTATGGTCTGGATAAAAAGAAAGACGAAAAAATCGCTGTATATGACTTTGGAGGGGGTACCTTTGATATCTCTATCCTAGAAGTTGGTGACAATGTTGTAGAGGTTAAAGCTACTAATGGAGATACCCATCTTGGAGGAGATAACTTTGACCAAAGGGTAATCGATTGGATGGTAGTTGAGTTTAAAAAGGACCAAGGGATTGATCTCAGTAAAGACCTGATGGCTCTCCAGAGATTAAAGGAGGCTGCGGAAAAGGCAAAAATAGAACTCTCATCCACCATGGAAACAGATATCAATCTTCCTTTTATAACAGCGGATTCCTCTGGTCCAAAACACCTTAACATGAAGCTCACAAGGGCAAAATTTGAACAGATGGTGAATGACCTTATTGAGAAGAGCCACGAGCCTTGTAATATTGCATTAAAGGACTCTGGTCTTAGTGGAAAGGACGTTGATGAGGTGGTTCTGGTCGGCGGTTCTACCCGGGTCCCGAAGGTTCAACAACTGCTAAAAGATATGTTTGGCAAAGAACCTCATAAAGGAGTCAATCCTGATGAGGTAGTAGCCCTGGGTGCTGCTGTTCAGGCAGGTGTTTTAGGGGGAGAGGTAAAGGATGTTCTTTTATTAGATATTACTCCTCTTTCTCTCGGCATTGAAACCCTAGGTGGAGTCATGACAAGGTTGATAGAAAGAAACACTACAATTCCGACGAAAAAGAGCGAGATATTTTCTACAGCTGCGGATAACCAGACAAGCGTGGAAATCCATGTCCTTCAAGGAGAAAGAGAAATGGCAGGTGACAGCAGGACATTAGGTAGATTTCACCTTGTAGGAATCCCCTCTGCCCCAAGAGGAGTTCCCCAGATTGAGGTAACCTTTGACATCGATGCTAATGGTATCGTTAATGTCTCTGCAAAAGACCTTGGCACAGGAAAGGAACAGAAGATAACCATAACCGCTTCGAGTGGGCTCGCTGAAGAAGAGATCAACAAAATGGTAAAAGATGCTGAGGCTCACGCAGCAGAAGATAAAAAGAGAAGAGAGGAAATAGATATAAAAAATCAAGCAGACACCCTTATCTATTCTACAGAAAAAACTTTGAATGAAAACAGAGACAAGCTTGGTGAAGAGGATATCAAGACATTAGAAAATGCTCTTAAAGAGGCAAAAGAAGCTCATTCGAGTGGAAATATAGAAAAAATTAAAGAGACCATGGAAAACCTGGAAAATGCCTCTCATAAATTGGCAGAAACAATGTATCAAAAAGCCCAGTCTCAACAGCAGCAAGCACCTCCAGGCGGTCAGCAAAAGCAAGAAGGTCCTCAAACCAAACCTGGTGGTGATGATAATGTTGTCGATGCAGAATTTGAAGACACAGACAAATAAAGGAGATGTTAATCTTGGCTATAAGGCGAGGGGGCCCTTTTAGAGATTTGATCTCACTCCAAGAGAGAATGAACAGACTCTTTGAAGAGAGCTTATCGAGTTTAGGGGAAAAAGAAGAAAAACTCTTTCCTGGTACCTGGTCACCAGCTATTGATATTTATGAGACTCCTGAAGAGCTGATAATCAAAGCTGAGCTTCCCGGTATCGATATCAGTGATATTGATATAGAGATAAAGGACAATACCCTTTTCTTAAAGGGAGAAAGAAGATTTGAAAAACGGGTAACAGAGGAAAATTATCATCGCATGGAGATGTCTTACGGTCCTTTTCAGAGGTCCTTTACTCTTCCAAATATTGTTCAACACACAAAGACAAAGGCAAAACTAAAAGATGGTATTTTAGAAATAATTTTACCTAAGACTGAAATTAAAAAAACGAAAAAAATAGAGGTCGAGATAAAATAAGACTTCCCTCTTAATAATAAAAGGCTTTTAAAAACAGAGGAACAAAAAAAGATCTTTTAAATAAAATTTATTTAAACTTATGGCTACAACAACAAAAAGAGACTATTATGAAGTACTTGGCGTTAAAAGAAATGCCACTGAAACTGAAATCAAAAAGGCTTATAAAAAATTAGCTCGAAAATACCATCCTGATGTTAACCCAAACAATAAAGAGGCAGAAGAGAAGTTTAAAAAAATCTCAGAGGCATATCATGTACTGTCAAATAAAGAGTTGAGGAAGAAGTATGACCAGTTCGGTCATAGTGAAAGATGGGCTCAAGAGTTTGGAGGTTTTGATTTCAGTGGCTTTGACTTTAAAAACCCATTTTCATCTGCAGGATTTGGATCGATAGTTGAAGATATTTTCGGAACCACGACCAAAACGAAAACCCGCGCTCCTTCCAAGGGAAAAGACCTTCAGTATTCTATGGAAATCGGTTTTATAGATGCTGTGAAAGGGATCTCAACAAATATCAGTATAAACAAAGAGGCAAGCTGTTCTGAATGTAGTGGTTCAGGTTTAAAAGAGGGTGGTAGCAAATCAACCTGCCCGGATTGCAGGGGTTCCGGACAAATCAATGTCTCAAAAGGCCATCTAAGATTTAGTCAAACGTGCAATAGATGCTTTGGCACGGGATATTTAAACATGGAACCCTGCAAAAATTGTAATGGCAAAGGCACTGTATTAAAAAATGAAAGATTAAGGGTAAAAATACCGGCTGGTGTTGATACGGGTTCAAAGGTCAGACTGGCTGGAAAAGGAGAACCTGGGATAAATGGTGGTAGTTTAGGCGACCTTTATATTATTACTAAGGTCCATCCTCACCCACTTTTTGAGAGAAGGGGTGATAATATATATACTGAACTCCCCATTACCATTGGTGAAGCTGTTTTTGGTGCAAAGATTGAGGTTCCCACAATAGATGGACAAAGCCTTATGAAAATTCCTCCAGGAACCCAAAATGGACAAAAGTTTCGCTTGTATGGTAAAGGGGTCCCTCATCTCAAAGGTGGTGGAAGAGGTGATCAATATATAACTGTGAAGATTTCGATACCAAAAAATTTAGATGAGAATTCCAAAGAGCTTTTAAAAGAATTCGAAAGATTAAATCCTCATAAACCACGGAAAGATATTAAAGTTTAGATTTAAAATTGGAGGTGTTTTAGATGACCAATACTTTTAAAACGGGTATACTCCTTATCTGCTTAACAGCGCTGATAATGGTTATAGGGAGGTATTTTGGCGGTCAACAGGGAATGATTATTGCCTTTATATTCGCGATGATGATGAATTTTGGAAGCTACTGGTTTTCAGATAAAATCGTGCTTAAAATGTATAGAGCCAAAGAGGTCACTCCTCACGAAGAACCAGAATTACACTCAATTGTATCAGTGCTGGCTATGAAAGCCAATATACCCAAACCAAAAATCTATACGATCCCCTCTGAAACCCCGAATGCCTTTGCTACTGGAAGGAACCCTAATCATGCTGCAGTAGCGGTCACTCAAGGAATACAAAGAATTTTAAACAGGGAAGAATTAGAAGGGGTTTTGGCCCATGAATTATCCCATGTTAAAAATAGAGACATCCTGATAAGCTCTATTGCAGCTACTCTGGCAGGGGTAATTATGATGATTGCCTCCTGGGCAAGATGGGCAGCGATCTTTGGCGGGATAGGAAGAGGGAGCGATGATGATAATAATGGAGGGATTTTTGGGTTTTTGGTTGTTGCTATTTTAGCTCCTTTAGCCGCTACTTTAATTCAATTAGCTATATCGAGGTCCAGAGAGTATCTCGCAGACTCTACAGGAGCCAGGATAGCTGGAAATCCCGCGGGTCTGGCAAATGCATTGGAAAAATTAAGCTATGCCTCGAAAAGGATTCCTATGGAAGCAAATCCATCAACAGCCCATATGTTTATCGTGAATCCTTTATCTGCGAGATCATTAATGAATCTCTTTAGCACCCACCCTCCGATTGAGAAAAGAGTCGAAAAATTAAAGAGAATGTCTTAACTTGAATTGAATCATTGGCTATCTAAAGAGATATTGGTATGTTTTCTGGATAATTTACTTCTTAAAATATTACTGAGGAGCAAAGATATTAACTAGTATTCAAAAAGGTCATTTTTTATTTTACTATACGCTTTTTCATCTGGAGAGAGATTATGGAAGATAAAAAAGAGAGAAGAAATATCAAGGAAGAAAACAACAAATCTCAATTTTCGGTTAGTGATAAGCGTTTTTGGGCAAAGAAGAGAGAAGGAGAGGAGGAAGCAAAAGAACCAGTGGAAAAACACCCTACCTTCGTGGAACAGTTAAAAACAGAGCTTGAAAACAAAGATAAAAAGTTAAGGGAATATATTGATTCCTTTAAGAAAATGCAAAAAGAAAATGATAATTTCAGGAATCGATTAGAAAAAGATTCTATAAAAAGCGTTGAAAGGGAAAAATCTAAATTTATTGCTAAGTTCCTTGAGATAATGGACAATCTTGATAGAGCTGTTGATTCTGCCAAAAAGACAGGGGACATTAACTCCCTTATCGAAGGTATTAAGATGATCCATAACCAATTTTCAAATTTTTTAAAGACGGAAGGTGTAGAACCTATAGAAACTATTGGTAAAGAATTTGACCCGAATGTTGGAGAAGCAGTAGAGGTTTTGTCGGTATCTAACAAAAAGGATGATAATGTTGTATTAGAGGAAATCCAAAAAGGTTATAAGATGAACGATCTATTAATAAGACCGGCTAAGGTGAGGGTTGGAAAGCTCATTCAAAAAACTTCTAAAGAGGATCAATGATAACTTTGTCTCAAATGATGATTTGCGAAACCAAGGAATAGGTAGATAAAGATGATAAAGAAGGATTATTATGAAGTATTAGGAGTACCTCGAAACGCTTCTGGAGAGGAAATTAAAAAGAGCTATAGAAAAATGGCTCTAAAGTATCATCCTGATAGAAACCCTGGGGATAAAAATTCGGAAGAAAAGTTTAAAGAGGCTTCTGAGGCCTACGAAGTACTTAGAGATCCTGAAAAAAGGACGATTTATGATAGATATGGTCATGAAGGGCTCAGGGGAACTGGTTTTACTGGATTCAAAGGTTTTGAAGATATTTTTTCAAGCTTTAGTGATATATTTGAAGATTTCTTTGGTTTTGGTGGTTTTACAGAAACGAGGCGAAGGTCAGTAGAGCAAAGGGGAGCTGACCTGAGGTATGATCTAAACATATCTCTTGAAGAAGCTGCTTTTGGAAAGGAAACCGAGATCGCCTTTGAGAAGTATGATGAATGTAAGACATGTAATGGCTCCGGCGCTAAAAAGGGAACATCCCCTAAAAGATGTCCAACCTGTGGAGGAAGAGGACATGTAACAACCTCTCAAGGCTTCTTTAGTATCAGCAGAACATGTCCACATTGCAGAGGAGAAGGAACAACAATACCGAATCCGTGTACACAATGTAAAGGGAGAGGGCTTGTAAAGGTTAAAAAGAATTTAACAGTAAAGATTCCCGCAGGTGTAGATACTGGTGCGAGGCTCAGATTGGAAGGGGAAGGGGAAGCTGGTTTGAAAGGAGGACCGAGAGGAGATCTATACATTCGTATCAATGTAGAGCCTCATGAATTCTTCCATAGGGAGGGAGATGACATTTTGTGTCAGGCAACCATCTCATTTCCTCAGGCAACCCTAGGCGATGAAATCGAAGTCCCCACTCTTAATGGTCCAAAAAAAGCCAAGATTCCTAAAGGAATCCAGCACGGAG
>Ga0307379_10007886_pt1 | contig 14408 bp, 31 predicted proteins | sample UN2MG_FD_202237 | JGI IMG/M metagenome (GOLD analysis project Ga0307379, IMG submission 202237) | Soil microbial communities from Risofladan, Vaasa, Finland - UN-2 | ecosystem: Environmental > Terrestrial > Soil > Coastal area > Acid sulfate soil | place: Finland: Risofladan, Vaasa | collected... | reverse complement strand
GGCATTTATTCCCCATATTTTATACTATTTTTCAAATAGTTCAAAAAAGGGATCTATAAATTCTTCAGGAGTATATGGATCAAACCAACCCATTATTTCTCCTCCCTTTTTTAATATATTCCTACTTAAGTTTATACATATGTCTAATTCATACAATGTATCTTCATCAATAACATCATAAAAATCCATAAATATAAAATCATACATTTCTTCAGCTTGTCTTAGATAATCAATAGTAGATCCTTCTATGATTCTGTGTCGCTCATCTTTTTCTGGATTTAACTGACTATAAACCTCTATCACATCTCCGTTTATCTCTACCGTGGTCAAAGAATCCACACCTCGTGATAAAATAAATTTTGATGCAATACCCAAACCAAGCCCCAGTTCAAGACAATCCCCTATAGGCTTACCATCTAATTGACTATACAATTCCTCAGCTTCATAACCACATATCCATAAATTGTGACCAGGTCCTTTTTCTAGAAATAGGTTATTATCAAAATCATATACTTTAATATTTTTACTTTCAGCTACAATTTTCCCATGAGTAAAATAGATTGGAGTAGTCATTTCAGTACCTACTATACTAATTTTGATTTATTAATAGACTTTCTTATTTCTCTTTTCTTTTTAAAGATTTTATATCGCCAATCCCATTTATAATCATTCATAAATTGTTGGCCTTCACTTATTACATCCCTAGAATTTAATATCGAATAATTCTTATCCAACCGTAATCTAGTTTGTTCTCTAAGATCTCTATAGACCTTTTCCCTTAACCATGGATAAATTACTGTGAACCCAGGAGTGATGATGAATCCTATAATACCTAATATAGGTCCTAAATAACTTAATATTACAAATGTAGTGGTGGCAGTAAACTCCATTTTTTTGTTTCCTCATTTATTTTTGATTTTAGTTCTTTAGTTATTATTATTCAACCACGATAATCCCTATTTGTTTATGTTTTTAACTCCCTATATATTTATCGATGACCACGATAGTTACCTAATAACATTAACTTGTACCCCCACATATAGGGCATATTATACCATGACTAACAACTCGTACTAATTTTTGGCATTGTTCACACCAATCAAATAATATAGTGGGGTCTAATTCCTTTTCTTTTTCTTCCGTTATTGGACTTCCACATATAGGACATTGATTATAACATTGATTAAATATCCTTACCTTACCACATTTATCACACCAATAAATCTTATAGTTTTTATTCATAAGTATACTCCCTTAAAAAAGCCCCGGGGGTAAATACACCTGTTTTTAGCTAGTATTATTTCCCCATTCCGTTTATGTCTTCCTTTGTCTTTTTTCTATTCATAACTATAAAGGATATTACTATAATACTTACAGCTAAAACCATTGCTGCTCCAATGATAAATCCCATATTCTTAATCCCCCCAATTTTTTAATTTATTAATACCATATATTAATATATAATATATTATTTATTATATTTATTTCATTCTCTATATCTGTGGATCTTTTAAATCACATTCATTTATATGTATAGTATATTTTATACCTACCTCTTCCTTATGCATAGTACATTTTTTGTTGCCACATCTTGAAAATATAATTATATCACCATTAGGTGTTACGAGTATCCTATCCAGTAACAATTCTTTTCCGCATTCACAGAATTTTAGTTGTTCTAATACATTTGATAGATAATTCATGTCTTACTTTCCTCCTTCCGACCTGCTTTTAATGTAATATAGTATTATACTTTTGATAATATTATAGAATACAATCAAAATTTTGCTAGATAAATTATTGGGGTCTTTTTCAATGGTGTGGTATTAGTATATAGATATATTTTATAATAGTATAGTAATATATATTATCTAAAAGAACCAAGTCCATGTTTTATTGATATTGGTAGTGTGGTATAGTAGTATTTTATATATGTAATGGGGTCCTTATTTCCCCACTGATTTCTACCGTGGTCAAAAACCTAAAATACGATTTAAAGTGTAATGGGGTCCCCATATAATGATTGTATACATATTTATGTATATATTTATTATACCCCCCACCTTATGGTGTGTTTAGTGGGGTTATAAGTAGAAATATACAAATATATATGCAATTTTTAGGATTTATAAGTGGTTTTCTCAATATAACACTTATAAATTCATATTTTTGGAGTTTCTAAACTTCTCCATCACCAAAAAGTGACGATATTGAGTTCGACCTGACGATTTCAGGGAATTTTAGGTGGGTTTATCCCACAATGAAAGGAGATTGTTATGAGGTTACATCTATTTGTGAGGGTTATGATGATTATAAAGAAATACAACATTGGGGACAGTAAAAATGGACCCATTGGGTCCTTTTTCAACGGAAACGGGGAATTGAGAACCCCATTGTTTGCACCTCTTCCCTTCAATATCACGGAAGAGGAAATTGAGGACTGCGCAACTACATCGTGCGGTCCTGAACTCTGGTTCCTCCGCGCATGGGGAACACGGATGGGATATCCAATCCCTAAAGTGGATTGGATGTTCTATCAGATGATGGGACCAAGTTAGGGAAGATTGACCCTCTTCGGAGGGTCATCTCTATGAGGATATTCGTTGAATATCTTCTTAGAGGTATAAATCTAACAAAAGGGAGGTAATAATTATGTGGTATTATGGAGTTAGTTTCAAGAACATCTTTTGGGGAACAGTCGTACTTGGTTGGATAGTCTTCGCAGTATGTATTGCGGTGATGTAACAGGAGGATACAACATGTGTGACTTTGAAGACTATTATGGTGATTTAGACATTGGAGAGGGTGTGTATTACTCCGATGGGGAGAACGAACGGGAGGATATAGATGAACACCCCACTGATATCCTCATTAGAGAATTGGAGGAAATTGACTAATGGGAAAAAATGAGTTTGTAAGTGAAAGACATACGACTAGTGGGAACAAACGCAGTAATAAAGCGTTTGTAGAGGAAGAACTATATAAAAGTGCATTTGGTATCATTTCCAATGTTCTTCAGTTGGTCGGGACTGACTACGTCCGTCATACTGACCTTGCATTCAAGTATATTGCGAGACCTTATAATGGAAAACTTCGTGCAAGGGTAATCATTATGGAGAATGATTCCAACATGAGTGGGACTTATCAACACTTGGTCAACGAAAGAGAGAGAATTCTCAAAACCGACCCTCGACACAAAAATGTCAAAATCATCAATGATGATATAATGGGTTGTTCTTCTTACAGATTCGAAGACCTTGATTTCTGCGGTAATCCTACCACAGATGGAAGACTTATACTTGAAAGGTTCAAAGACCAAATCACCACATATCAGAACCCTAAGTATCGGAAGGCAATGATATTCACTATAAGTGAAAGGGGTGCATCCCGCAAAAAGGTTTTCAAGTTCCTGCAAGATATGTTGTCTTGTGTTGGTGCAGAACTTATTGGTATGAACAGTGAAGAAGGTGCATGGTTGACCAAATCTCAGTCAATTCAAAAAGGAAAACCTTACGGTAAATCGGTGCATACCACAGAAGGTAAATTGAGGTATAAATCACCTATACGCGCATATGAAGCACGTCCCATGTTCAAAACCAAAGGTAATAAGTTAAGAGACTTCAAAGTATTCAATTATAGGGACTCAAACCATATTGACAATGGGACTGCATGTATGGTCACGGGGATTATAGTTTACAGATAAAAGGCAAGGAGGAGATAGAATGAGTACATTATTACTTGTTGTGTTATATTGTATCATCGTGTACTGCGTCATCATTAAACCCCTCTTTCAGAAGAAGGAGGATTACAACATTTATTATGGAGGTAAATATCATGGATGAAAGTAACATTTTGGAAACTTTGGTAGAGGAAGAAGATACAATAGAGGAAACCGAGTTTCGTCACTTACACGAAATCGGTCTCGATTTCCCTTTCCATGTGGAGAGAGAGATTAGGTAAGTAGTTCCTCTACGGGACCCCTTAGGGGGTCCCTATCTCTATGAGGATATTCGTTGAATATCTTCTTAGAGGTACAAATCTAACAAAAGGGAGGTATAAAACTATGTGGTGGATTCTTCAGATTGTAGGGTCTATTGGAGTTGTTGTTGCGCAACTCCTAAACAGAAAATTAGGTGTAGGTATCCCTTCTTGGAGTATCTACTCACTCATTGCGATGTTCGTGACTTACCCATCATTTGGGAAATCATTCGCAATTGCACCTTCATTTACAAGTGCATGGTTCATGGGACAAACTGCACTCAACATAGTAGGTCTTGTTGCAGGGTATGTAGTGTTCCATGATGCAATATCCACCATGCAATGGGTAGGTATTGTATTAAGTATAGTTGCAGGGTATTTGATAATCTTTGGATAAGAGGGGATTGAATTATGAATTTTGTAAAGTTTTGTGCGTGAAGGAGGTGATATATGTTAAACAAGATAATAAACAAACAAGTGTTATTGTGGAAGTCCCTCACAAAGGGACAGTTGATGATGTCACTTATTACCATTGCGCTATATTTCGTATTATATATCTAAAAGGAGGAGATAATGGGATTAAGAAAAGGTAGATATCTTATTAGATGGTCTTGGTTTAGAGTTCACTGGGATGGGTCTTTCTCCAAATTGGAGATTGACCTTGGGAAATGGGGAGGTTGGGAACTTGCGTCCTACTTTGTTACAAATCATAGACTTATTATAACCCGCCTCAATCCTTCTCTGAAATTCTTGGAGAGAAGAATAAATAGTGAGACAGGATACGTGGAGGTTTAACATGCAAGTGAAACAATTAGGGAAGGTATTTAAACCAGGTAATCCTATGCATCAAGATTCATTTCCTATGGGTCAGATAATAGGTACTCACAAAAGTAGGATAATGGTGCTATACACACAACATGAACCCACAAGTATCAGAATAGTAGATGAGAAAACCGGTGATACTATACGAGTAAGTCTCGAAGAATAACCCTTTAACCCTTTGAAAGGAGAAGTATGAAAGACCTTATTTGTGGTACAATCAATAATGGTGAGGGATGTGACAGACTCGCAGTGTGCGGATGCGAGGTTTATTCCCGCAGTGGGATGAAATTTCGGACTCGTCAGGGTTACTGCCCTGTTGTGGATGATGGTCCCAACAAGACGGTGAATTCCACGCCTGTCGCCAAAAAGAGGTCAGGTCAGCAGAAACAGAAGAAGTAGTATTCCGACATACAATTAGGGAAGTATGACCATTGGTTCAAGGAGACTAATGGTCATCTTCCTGTACCTGATTAACAGGATAGTCACTCTAAGTGGTCAACTATCGGACGCACAAGGAACTCTCATGTGTTAAGATAGTTGGGTGAGGTGAGGATGTTAAGGGTAGCGAGTTCCCCCGATGCCTCAGGGCAGAGACCCGTAAACTTACTTATTCTGTTAGTCAGATACAGGGGGTTTTCCTTTGGTCAATTAAATCTAACATAGGAGGTAATAATCATGTTTGAATTCGAGTCTTTTGTAGAATCAATAAATAGAAATTGTGTGGTAGAGGTTCGTATCTCTGATAATGTACTTGAAGATGAAGATTGGGGAATTGATGAACTTGTGATAGAAGACGGGGTTGTGGTGTCACAAGTTCGTATAAAAAATGGTGTATATTCTTCCACTGGTATGGTGGGATGGACCTGTGAACAGTTGTACGAATGGTCCCAGTTTGAAAATATGTTCTCCCATCCTGAGGAGTTCCACGAAATAAGGAAGAGAGAGAAAAAGTATGGATACACCATGTTCGTAGAAAGTCTCAAGGTGAAGAACATGGATGTCTGCTTTCTAGAGGGTACTGTATCCTCTATCAATCTGTTTGTGTCTATACCACATACCAAATGTAAATATGTCATGTTGGTAGTGGGAAAAAACACTACTGTGGTTGGAAACGCTTCCAAGTTGTTTGTAGGAAGTATTGTTTCTTGTCAGGGCATTGTATATGGTGTTACAATGCACAAACCATGTAGAAACAAAAGAATGCGAGAAACAACCAACATTAATGTAGACCGTCTGGTCATAAGATAAAAGGAGGTGTATTATGGGTGACATCCAGTGTAAGAGCGTAGGTCGTGATGTTTGTATGAAAATACAGGTAGGAGATTTTGAGGTTTCTGTAGTGTTCACCGAAGAGAAATTTGGTGGATACAAATCGCCAAGTGACCTTAAAATCTACGACAAGGGGGATAATGAGGTCACTTCCAAGGTTTTTGAGGAAGAAGACAATTACCATACTATCTCCTCATTTGAGGATATCACAGAAGCAATTGAACTTTTAAAAAATAAAACTTGTTGCGTGGTTTGTGGTAAAATGGTAGACCATGCACTAACCAGGGAACTCTTCGAAGAAATATTCAACCAGGTAGATATGTATGGCGTAGAATCTCTTACAGAAAAGAAACAAGTGGTGTATGAATACCACTGTTGTTCTGAGGAATGTTTCGAGAAAATGGAATAATTTCTTTGGGATGGGGAGGAGGATAATACCTTTTCCCCATAACAAAGTGATTAATGGAAAGGAGGTTAACATGGATAACATTAATAAAACCACTATTAAGGAAATAAATGGTAAAAAATGGTTCTTATGCCCTGCGTGTGAAGAATTAATTCTTCTAGAACCCGCAGGTGTAGGTACTATAGGAGACTTCGGCGTGGAGTGCAAATCCTGCTGTAAGGACAGAATGCGCATGCAGGAAAGGTACTACATAAATATGATGACAATACAACAAACAAAGGAAGGAGGTGAATTAGATGAAAATTGACACATTATCTGCTTTTGACCCAACCCCATTATTTCCAACTACACCAAAACAACCCAAAAGTATTATAGATATCTTTCCTAAACCGAAGTCAAATGGTATTGATATTTATAATCTTTTGAACAACATGTTGCAGATGAGATTTGCACTAATCCAATGGTCCCCCAACAAAGTAACAACAGACATCGATAGTGGTGCAAACTATGAACGATATCTGCAATTTCCCAATGCACAAATGTCTGCTATTGTGAGTACCATAGTGTCCCCTACGGATTCTAACGATACAAAGATGTTTAAAATAGAACAATGGGTACAACATAACATCCAATATGTATCGGATGAAAAGAACTATGGTACTTCCGAATTATGGGCGTATCCCACAATGACTCTTAGTAAAGGAACTGGCGATTGTGAAGATGGTGCTTTTCTAATGCACTCCCTCGCTCTTGCAGCAGGAGTTCCATATGACCGGATCAGGACATATGGTGGGATAGTCTATGCCGATGAATGGGGTCTCACCACGGGTGGGCACGCATGGACTTCTTACCAAAGGGAAACCGATAATAAATGGGTTATTACAGATTGGTGTTATTGGGCGAAAAACACCCCAATATCTGAACGAGAACCCATGTCTGCGGACGAAAAGTATATCGACGATTTCTTCTTCGTCGATGCAACAAAAACAGTAGAAACTCCGTACGAAAACCGTGTTCGATACGCAAGTTTTCAGAAAGGGACTTTTCGCAATTTGTTTGTTTAAACATGAAAGACAATTTAAAATTATACTTGAAGAAAAAAACAAAGGAGGTGAAAACAATGACTAATGAAGAAAAGTGCATACGTACACTTGCTAAACTCAACAGAGAAATAACCTATATAGATGTGATGATTGATCACTTCAAAAGTCTCAAGGAAAATGCGAATAAGGAAAATACTGCTCTTATGATTTCTATTATGGATGCCCTTAAAAGTATTAATAATTTCAGAGACATCCTCGTAGGTCATAGAGAAGTGTTCAAAAACAAAGTGGGAATTGTCACTATCCCTGTTCGGCACAAGAAACACTTAACCTTAATCAAATAAGGAGGATTTGTTATGTTTTACTTTTTGAACACAAATTCAGTAGTGATTCGTCAGACAGTAAACGAGACTCTTCGAAAATGGAATCCACCCAAATATGTGAAAGACAAGAAATGGGTGGTTACTCCTTACTCCGAGATCTTGAAACTGGATAAAGGAAACCAGAACTTTGTGAACGCACTCATGCGTTTGCGCAAGCGTATGGAGAAAGAGGTTGATGAGTACGGTCGGAAGGTATGGGACATCGCGTTCAAAGCTGAGAGAAAAAAAGACCCGAAAAAGGGTTTCAAGTACGCCATTTACTACCTCACCTGTAAGAGACTAATTTATTCCATTCAGGGTGGGATATAACCAACACAATGGGGGGACTGAAATGTCCCCCAAGGGAACGGAGGAAAATAACATGCGAATTAAATTTGTAGATTTAAGACAAGCCATTGAGTACATTCTTATGGGGAATGCACTCTTCACTATCCACGGTAAAATAAGTGGCGAACATATCACTTATAGAGTGGAAAGAAAACCCGGTACTCCCTACCACATCATTTCCTACAAAACTAAGTGGGAGTATGACCATGTGGGTAGTATCACTGATGAGAGCATCTTTTGTGCATATACTCCTACCAAGGAGAAAACTACTGCATTTCAATTCCTCAAAACGTTGTTTGAATTGGTAGAAAACGGTGTGCATGATATAGATTATATTGAGATATTTCATCACGCACACTGTGGTGTATGCGGACGTAAGTTGACCCATCCCAAATCCATACAACTTGGGATAGGTCCCTGTTGTGCGAAAAAATAGAAAGAATAATAAAGGGGTTGGACCACCTAACCCTTCGAGTTCTAAACTCTCATCAAAAGTGACGAGGTGGTGAAACCAAAACCCAATTAACAGAAAAAGGAGAAGTATCATGGCAAATGTTTACGAAAATGCAACTACACTGATGTGTCTTAAGGTAGGTAGACTTCTGCATGACAACAAACATTTTGACAGGACATGCCCTAGGTGTAGGGGAATGTATTCCTCTTACACCACCGCACAATGTCCTAAGTGTGGTGCGCAGTTGGTCTTTATAACATTCGGTGGAACTCCCCTCGCAATATCGGAAGGTACTATCGAGTTAATCCTACGCCCCGATGTGGTGGATAAGTTCAATCAGGCAATTATAAATGGGTATGCAGTTCCAACTGTATATAGATTCAAACTCATGACCTTTGCGGACAGACAAGGTATCCTTACACCACATCATCTTCACAAGGACCTGCGAAAAGGGACTATAGTAAAACTGATTACCTATAATCATCCTGAGTATCTCAGAATATTCGAAACCAGGAAAAAGATTACCAACGTGGAAAACTTGACCCTGATTTATAACAAGTTCGGTGACACAATCAATATACTCACTCAGTCGCAAGTGATAGAAACAACTGTAAGTATGCCAGTTAAATCTAAAGTTACACAGGCACCTGCCTCCACACAACTCAATACAACGGAAATCAACAAACTACGCAGTGATATGGAAGACTTGTTCAATCGTCTCAATGCCCTACAATGTAGTAATCAATCTTCTGACCAATCAAACGCAATTTCCCAAGAAATTCCACCACTTCCTAACGACCCTGGTATTGATAACGACATTGATTTCAGTCACAGCATCGAAAAATATCCTGAAGACTACTGCGAGTACGAAAACTAATGGAGATATTCAACATTCCCATAAGTATGTTATTGTTTAGTAGAGACTCCGGGCAAAATGTGCAAACTACCGGGCAACCACTGGGCAACTACCGGGCAAAATGTGGGCAACTACCGGGCAAAATGTGGGCAACCACCGGGCAAAATGTGCTGATACCATTGTTCTAAGTACAATGAATTGTATACTGGTTTATTATGTCTCAAGACAGTTAAACAATAAACCTCAACATAAAGGAGAAACATCATGGGTATGAAATCAGAAATACTTTGTATTGGACCATTCAACAGAGACATTATACATATTCTTGACTATCCAAAAGAATATTACAGAAACACCAAAAAAGGTACTCTCGTAACAGCGAGTGTATGTCATTGCAACACCACGGAACAAAGCCTGAAACTCGCACGGGCACTTGACATTGAAGACCCATGGGATTTCAACAGACACGCATTCTCCATAACTACACCCCGAAACATAGACTGGATGGGACTAGGGGAACTTAGTGCAGAATGTGACGAATGGGATTACAACGACTGTAAAACACTCATTACACTCATGCAACATAATTTCACTTGCATATTCCAACCCAATGGGTAACATCCGGGCAATACCGGGCAAAATGTGCAATTCGGCTCTAGACCGAGTTATGAACAATTATTACAAGGAGATAAAACTATGCCTATAATAAAACTTTCTGAAGAAGACATTGACAACATCTGTATAAGTCTAAACATAAGAAACAACTACATTCAAACTGGAACTGCCCATATTTCACCCGAAACCCTAAAAAAGATGGGTAAACACAACAAAGGAATAGAACTCAAACCCTTAAACACAGACCAAATGATCTTAGTAATAAAACAAACACAACTCATACAAAGATTACGCCTGTCATAAAAGACCCAAGTAATCTCGGCTCAGAACCGTTCTATGAACAGAACCTTATACAATGGAGGGTATTATGAAAAAAGACTATTTGAGGGAGTTTGTAAAAGCACCAAAAGAAATGGTACGGTTGATAGAGGACCTATATCCCAGTGTGGAATCAATCAAAAAGGTCATAATTAACGCCAATATTGCATTCCTACACGGAAAGATGGCAGTATTCGACATTGACACGGGTACTATCATCTTCGACATTGGAACATGTATAGAAGACATCAGGTGGATGAAAAAGGGATGTCTCTATATCCCCAATGTGTGGTTCAACATAATGTATGTTACATTCCACGAACTCGCACATGCAAAACAAGTATTGATAGAAGGTTGGGAGGACATCGAGGAATCTATTCTCGAATCCGCCGCGGACAAAGAGGCAATCGAGGCGATGGAGAAATGGAGCGAAAACAACCATATGCCTCTACTGTCAGACATGGGTTGGGCTGAGGAGATCATAAAAAACACACTAAACGCAAACTATTCCAAACACCCAACCCAAGTAACCATAGAAATAGATACAATGGATACAGATGCAGTGGCAGTCGCAACAGTCGCGGCAAACCGCAGTGCGTCTTTCAAAGAAGAAAACCCCGAAGACGAGATCGCGGGAAAACTTAGGTTAATTGCCGCAATCAGAAACCGTGAAGTCGGCATAGTCATAAACGACCTGGAATTTCTATTTGCAAACGAATTCCTGTGTATGGACAAACACACCAATACAAGAAAGGAGGTACACACACCATGGTAAAAATGACGAGACAGGAACAGATGGAACTTATCCGTGTAATCCACAACACTATCTTTGAGTCGAAAAGACTCAACACAGACATCACAAAAACAACAATCATACACCCAAGAATACCAGGCGGAGTGGCAACCGGTCGTTGGTTCGTCGGTGGAAAATTGCGCGGATTCGACATCGTATTGAACAGAGGGGACAAAACCACACATCTCAGATTTATGGAACAGAACCCAAACAAGTATGACAAAAACAACAACCTTTCACACTATGCAGGACTGGCGCGACAAGGTGTGCAAATAACCTGGGTCATAAAACAAATCGCACCTGAAAAGTGGTTAGGTCACATGGAAAACGACACCTGGATGCCAAAAAAGGAAATCCCCTACTTGAAATACTCCGGGCAATTTGCTGCTCCGCACCGTTCAATGATGAAGAATATCCCTCAAATACCAAATGACGTTGACATACCAACCTTTGTCGAACAGGAGGCATTTATAGACGAAGGGGAATTCATCTCACTCAACAGCATAGGGGAAACAAACTATGAGGATATGGAGTAAAATCACCGACAACCGAGGCATTGTACAGAGGACCCTCGACAATGAAAGACTTATCGAAATAAAACTTCCACGAGGAGGTACCATACAATGCAGAAACAAAGGGTTCGAAGTTGGGGAGGTTGTTTGTTTCACCCTTGACCCAATGGGACATATAACCAATATCCTTCCCATAGATGTAGCATTGACAAAAGTAGAAATCGCAGAAAACAGAAATATACAAAATGCCATTGAGGCAATAAAAGGAGATGATTATGAAGACAGCGATGTCAAGAATGTCGATGGTAACAGATATGGCCATCCGTGCAGTACTGATAAAAGCTGCACAGAACATCGAGAAATTACTATCGGAGGAGAAGATTACCCTGAATACTCCCCTGAAGACGAATACTTTCATTGGTATGACGATATCAGGGAAGATGCAACAGAAATCCCCGGACAAACCATTGATAATGGAATTCACATACAACATGAATATGGATACTTTCCAGAAATGGGCATCGGAGAATTCTCATCTGATGGAGGGTCCACTATGTATGACGGTGAAGGGGATATCGATAGTTATCCCTGGTCCTGGGGATGAATTGAGCAAAACGGGGTTTTACATTGACGCACAAGACGGGACACAAATGTTCCTAGAAATACACAAAACCCCGGCAATCTTCACCATACATAGAGACATATTCCAAAAAATGGAATGGGTCATAATGATGGTAGAGGTAGATTGAGGAAGATTGCGGCTCCTAACCGAAGGACGAATAGGATTTGCGGGTTCAAAGGCCATCGAAGTCCGTCCAACATCGATGTTGAGAGTATCATCACACTGGTTCCCGCAATAGTGGACATTCTACAAATACATGTATTTGAAAAGGAGAAAAGAATTATGGTAGACAACATCGTGAGAAAACCGGCCACAGGTGGTGTAATAGTCCCCTTTTTCAATGGGTTTATCGCGGGTACTCCCGTGTACTTTCCCGGAACAGAAGACGGCAAAGGTGTCCTAAAGGTGACTGCAATATGCAACCTCGGGACAGGAAACAGTGGGGAGGAGCGGAAGACAGAGATAAATTTGGCTTTTTGGGACGGTTACGCGCCGCTCGCCGCAGCGAGCCTATCAGTCGGTCGATGTATCCAAGGTTATGGGGAATTGAGAACCCATCAAAAACCGTCCGGGGTTGTTGACCCCAACGGAAAACCCATAATCACCAGAGAATTCGAAATCCGGGTGATGCAGATATACTTCTCCGGAGACACGCGGAAGGAACTCACAAAGACAATAGACGAAAATCTGGTCGCCGCAAAAGCAGCGGGGTTCATCCCCCCGAACGTATCGATTCGGGGAGAAGACCTCCTGAAAAAGACCCGACTGAAACCAGTTCCGTACAACGACGCGCTTGCCAGAAAGACCGGTATGTGGGGAAATGCACGCATCTGGAAAAAGGGAGAGGGTTGGTATACACAACAAAATGCCGGCGTTGCGGGTGACGAAGCCAACAAAAATGCCGCCGCACTACAAAAGGAACTTGAATCCATGAAAGCACAATACGCCGCCCTGCTCGCCGCCACAGCGATCTCTGCAGAAAATGTTGGTGCGAATGCCGGTGCGGGAAACGCCGCAGCCGAAGTAGACGTACTGGAATAACACAAGAGTATATTTACTAACACAAGATAGAACCAGGGAGGATGCCCAATATGGGTATTCTCCCTGGATTTTTTTACTTTGGCAATAAGAATATACCGAACTTTTTTACTACTATGAGGTATTAGATTGGATAAAACAATATGTGGTATAGGTATATTAATACTTCTATTTATATTTCCACCTATTGCTATAATTGGGGGTATTGTATTATTAGTATTGAATATATTAAACAAACCGGATTTATTTACTAGAATGATTTCTTGTTCGGGGGCTCAAAATCTTAACTCATTGAAACCAGATGTTGATTTACCCGACGAAGAAGTAATGTTTGATATAGGTAGTATATATAAAGAAGAATTGAAGGCAAGGATTAAACCCGACGCAGAAACTGATCCAGATCTTATAGCTTTAAGACAAAGAATAAACAGCCGTATAGCTAAAAACACAGAGAAAGAATCAGTTGAAATAAAAAGTGACTTAGCAAACTGGCGAATGAGGAATGGAATTAAGGTCGATCTATAGCTAAATTGTATCGATCAGTATATTCTTACGTTGATCTATAGCAAAATTAGATAATATATGTAATAATATACTATTATTTGAACAAAATTGACCATTTTAGACAAAAAAGAGGTAAAATACGAAAAAATCAAGGTGAGAAAAAGGAATATGCAGAATACATAATCTCATATATATAGATACTAATCTTCCAAATTCATCACTGATTGATCCAATCCATTTTCAACATATTGCTCTAAAACTTTAATAATCAACTCATTCATGGTAACTTTTTTTCTTATAGCTAATACTTTATAGGTACTATGTAATTGACTGGTCAAATGTAACATAAATCTCTTATTGTAATCTTTTAATTTCATAATTTGCAATTCCTTTCACGGATCTAATAAATATAATGTTTATAATAAATATAATGTTTATAATGTTTATAATAAATATAATGTTTATAAT
>Ga0307379_10007885_pt1 | contig 14409 bp, 15 predicted proteins | sample UN2MG_FD_202237 | JGI IMG/M metagenome (GOLD analysis project Ga0307379, IMG submission 202237) | Soil microbial communities from Risofladan, Vaasa, Finland - UN-2 | ecosystem: Environmental > Terrestrial > Soil > Coastal area > Acid sulfate soil | place: Finland: Risofladan, Vaasa | collected... | reverse complement strand
CCTCTAATGGGACTGGTGTGGAAGTGGATCCCCGAGACTACGTTTCATCTTTAGTCGAGATATTCTCATCTGCGCTGGTAGCACTGAAACCGACTGGAGTTTGTTGGATCAACATTGGTGACGCCTACAATACTCCAGTTAACTGGAGGGAAACTGATCACGTTTATAGTAGCCTTGGAGCTGACAAAAATGGGTTAGATGAGAATAACTCGGCATACAAAAAAAACCGCCAGAAAAGAAAAGCGTTTATAAGAAAAGATGTCTCTTGGCTTCAGTATGGTAACCTTTTAGCGCTACCCTACAGGTTAATTTTAGGTCTTTGTGATAGCGGTTTTGTTTTTAGAGGGGAGGTCATTTGGAAGAAGCAAAATCCTCTACCCGAAGGAAGGTGCAGAAGGCCCCACAGAGTGCATGAGCCAATTTTTCTTTTGGCTAAGTCTGAAAAGCATGAATTCACGATATCTCCGTCAATAAAAAGCGTCTGGGAATTCCCCAATGAAGGGCGAAAGGAAAAGCATGCTCATTTTTCACGTTATCCCGAGGAACTGGCCAGAAGGTGTATTTTGGCAAGCGGCGTAGACCTTAAGCCAGAAACGGTTATATTAGATCCTTTTGCCGGATCGGGTACTACTGGCGTAGTGGCGAAACAATTGGGTTGCTCTTTTGTCGGTTTTGAGATTGATGAGCTTCATGTTGATAGCTCAAATGATAGGATCAACAATACAGACCATGGAAGCTGGGAAGATGCTCCACCTTCGGCTGTTCGGAAGGGCGCTAGATGAGAACAACGCCGAATGTGGGCGTTTGGCCGTAGTGACTGGCGCCGGAAGAGGTGCCGCAGGTAACTAGTCTACGATCCTGTCATCTGATGGGCTTCCGGCGGCAAACCACAGATAAATTGGGCTGTCAATGGATCTTCTTCTTGCCATCGGTCAAACTTACTTCGGATACTTCTCTTTTAAACTCTTGCTTTCTCATAAAGGCGGACTCCCGTTTTTGGTACCGATACTCAATAAAATCCAAAATTTTCTTATCTATTCTGACTTTATTTAGTCGATTAATGTTCACTATCCCCCCGGGACTAACAACATTGATCTCGATCAGTTTTCCCTTAATAAGATCAAGTCCTGCCATGTGGAGTCCATCCGCTATGAGTTTGGGACCAACAATGCGGCATATTTCCTTCTCTTTTTTGGTCAGAGAGTGCTTTTCAACCTGACCTCCCGCATGGACATTTGAACGAATATCTCCTTTTGCTGGAACTCGCTTCATGGCACCGAGTGGTTCGCCATTCAGCATAAAAATTCGAACATCTCCTTCTTCAGCACCCTCGACGAATTCCTGAATAATGACATAGTTTTTTTGATCACTTCCGCCTATATAGAAGTCTAAAAGAGACCTCACATTTGTCATTGCCGACTTCTCTAATAAGATGACACCGCTTCCTCCAAAGCCATCCAAAGGTTTGAGGATCAATTTTTCTGATTTGGATTCCTCGATGGCATTGTAAAGGTAATCGATATCCTTAGAGACATGAGTGTCAGGAATAAACTCATGTGAATCCTCAAAGGTGGTCAAATAGAGTTTGGTGCTACAGGAGCGAAGTCCATCGACATCATTAATGATCCAGGTATCATCTTTTATGGAATCCAAAAAATTAAGCATGGTCCAATCGAGAGGAGGGTCTTTTCTCAAGACCATGACTTCAAAACCCTTAACTGGTAGTCTTTGTGTCTTAAATTTGGATTTTGCATAGAATGTTGCGATCCGATCGAATGGTTTCTCCACTTTCTCGAATTTATCAAAGAGTCCGTACATGATGTTTCCCCGGACGGTAAGGGTGCGAGGATTGAGCAGTGCGACGGTATGGCCTCTTGTGACTGCTTCACTGATGAGTCGTAATGTTGAATCAGTTTCCGGCTTCAAATTCTCCCATGGGTCAGTCACAAAACATATATTCATTGTTTAATCCAATCTTCTAAAATATTCATTGTTTAATCCAATCTTCTAAAACTATGATTTTCAGCACCCATCCACCATGTTCGACGATCGAGAATGCATTTGGAGAGTAGAGAGTGTAAGATATCAATTTATATGATTTTATACTAATATTGATTACAAAAATCTCATGAAGGGGTTTTTTGGAATTGGCCTAATGGACACAACCAACATATTTTCCTTTGCCATAGAAGTATCTTTATGCAATCATATACATTATATCAACCAGTTAAAGCGCTGTAAGCCCCATTCATGGCGAGAAATTGTTGATTCCTCCCTGGGAAAAGAAGATGGCTCAGAAACAAATCAAATGGGTTGTAGAGCTGAGGCAGGCATACCAAAACAACGCATCCGAGAATCTGACATTGGCTTACCAACTCTTAGTCCAAGAAAATCCCAAAACAAAAAACGAGGCACCAAAGAGCGATGAAATCGATAGCGGCAATTTATGCGAGAGTTTCTAAGGACACAGGGGACGGGAATATTGAGTCTCAATTGTCGGCTCTTAAAGAATTTGCGAATAAGAAAAGCTATCAAATAGATGACGACATGGTTTTTGCTGACAACGGAGTAACAGGCGCAAGTCTTGCTAGACCAAGCCTGGACAGACTGAGGGACAAGGCCTTCGCAGGAGAAATAGAACAGATCCTTATCCTATCCCCTGATCGTCTGGCAAGAAATTATGCCCATCAGTGCCATCAAACTCCCTTCGCCTTGATCGAAAACGTGCCTGAAATGCTTGATTGGGAGCTTTACCCAGCTTGGGAACACGCTTTGAAGTTGATGGGCTATAATATCGAGCCGTTCATCTTCAACTCAGCCGACTTCGGAGTACCCCAAAACCGCCTTCGATTATTTATAATGCTTAGTCGCTCCAAGCCGATCGGTCTAGTACACCCTGGCGAAGCTCACGTCCCAGCCAGCGAGATCATCAACACCAACGAAGACCAAAACAAGTGGTCGGACATAAACAAGAAAGGTCGGGCTCAAGCTACGCTGGAAAAGATAGCTCGCTCACGTCAACGATTTGGCTCCAAATTTCTTCTGGCCTATTACGGCAACGAAAAATACGGTCGTAGCCTCGATAAAACTTTAGGCACGATCACCACTCGGGACACCTTCGCTGTCGTGTCAGGCGACCAAATGAGGATGCTCACGGTCGATGAGCAACGAGTAGCGATGGGCTTCCCCGCTGAATACATCCTCGCTAAAACCAAAGCGGATTCAGTCAAAATGCTCGGCAACGCTGTTTGCCCACCAGTCGCCAAAAATCTAATACAACAAATCATGAAAGCAGCCTAACCGAAGTAGCCACCCCCTTACTTTGTGATAAACAAGTTATTCACAATTTAGGGGCGGCTATGCGCTTAACGAAGCTATTGTTTACTCTCGCCTTCGCCTTCGTCTCTTCTTGCGCCATAAAAAATCACACCCTAGAAGAGCCCGAATCTATAAAAGCTACTACAACCACCTTCGAATTACCCGTAGACGCCGCTTGCCGGTTGATCGTCACCCCGCTCACCGTACAAAACTATTTTGTTTGTATCGGCCCCTTCGCCTATTGCTGGGTCGGCGAACAACAAGGGATCTCTTGTTACCCCCGACAACCCGAAGATAACCCTATATAAGTAAACAACGCTTTAGTCTCAGTAATAAGCGGCTAAGTTCTTCCCGCAGTTAAATTCTTAAATTCTTGGATGATCTTGTGGAATAATTTGCTGTGTTCTTTACATTCTTCGCTTAACAAAGCGTGGATTAGTTGGTGGACTATAGCGTTTATGATATCTGACTGGGTGCATACCACGTCTATGTCCATCGTAATCAAACCGAAAGGCTTGTGTTTACGAGGTTTGTCGTAGCTACCGTAAATATTGTTGGTCCGCCAGCCGTTGAGCGCCAAGGCGATCTTGGGTAAGGTTGAAGACACACCGCAATTCGCCCCCGCTCGCACGATGAATGGTAACGCCCAATTAAAATGCGTTCGGTAGCCTTCGACCAGCTTGAGCCTATTTTCCATGCACCGGGTCACTGAATGGAACGAAAAGTTAGGTTGCTCTAACAAATTCGCAAATTGGATCGTCCATAATATCGATCGCACCCAAGGGTCTGGGTGTCTTATAAAAGCGATGCGGGATAGTTCTATTTCGTGGGTTTCAAGGGCCGTGGTCGTCACAGTCCAGAACCCTTCACAAGCGATGCTGTGGAAATTTATTACCACGGGTTTGGTAAAGCTTTCGGTGGTAGTGGTGGTGACCACCAGCCGCCAATCTTTGCCGTCGGGACTTTGCCGTAAAGACGATGGGTATGAGTACCAAGAGGCAAATTCTACACCGACCGTATCGAACAACCCAGCCAAAGCTAAATGGATTTTTTCTACCCCCACCCACGAATTGCCGGGATACCGTTGCGGGGTGTCCCATTCTTTTAAGACCTCCCGCACCTGAGTTAACATACGATTAGAAGACACTACCGGGTTGGGAATCTTTTCTATTGTCTTTTCCAGAGTAGGTACAAAAACTTTCGGTATCGGCTTCGGGATCTGTTGAAGGTACTTAGGCCGGGGCGGAACCAAAATAGCATTATCTATCGCCTTTTTCACATCCTCAAGAAGCTTACCGTTCGGGTTGACGGCATCCCGGTACACGGGCTTGGAAGGTTCCGGTATGACCTTGGGCTTCGGTAAAGGTACAACTTCTGGTTCTGAAACCTTGGTAGGCTTAGGCGCAGGCTTGGGCTTAGGTTTAAGAATAGGCGCAGGCTTGGGCTTAAGCGTAAACATAGGCTTGGGCTTAGGCTTAGGCGTAGGAGTAGGCTTAGGCTTAGGCTTAGGCGTAGGAGTAGGCGTAGGTACGATAGGTACGATAGGTACGATAGGTACGATAGGTCTTACGCCGATCTTCTCAGCTACCTTCTTTTCTTTACGCCTTTCGAGAATCCCCTTACGTTTGAACGGGACTTCTAATTTCTTTTTAGCTTCTTTACCGTCTTTTCCTTCTTTTTTCTCTTTTTCTCGTTTCTCTTTGAATCGCCTACGGGTTCGATCGCAATAAATCAAAGCTAGTAATAACAAACAGGCTACTAGCGAATTTAATAAAATCAACAACGACCTTTTTGATATCGTTATGGGGCTTTCGGCGGGTAGTACGATAACCTCGGGTTCGGGCTCGGGTTCGGGCTCGGGTACGATAACCTCGGGAACGGGCTCGGGTTCGAGTACGATAACCTCGGGTACGGGCTCGGGTACGGGTACGGGCTTTGGTATTGGCTTAGGTATGTGCATATCAAAATTGCAGAATCCTATCACTTCCCCGTCTAATAGGGCTAGGCCATTTTGGCATACCTCACCGTAGATACCGTAGGCATAAGTTTCGAACAATAACAATGACCAAAAAACCGCACGCATGTAGTACCCCTTTTGATTTGCAACTTACCTTCCCGTCACTCCGAACACAAATAGTTTGTTCAATCGTGATGTTTACATTATATTATTCGAAATTGACGCATGTTAAATCTAGTGTTTTAATTATTGGATCACTTAACCACCACCACCAAGGAGTCCTAGATGCCATTACCGGAACAAATTATTGACAGTATAGCGATCGATAATGTAAAAACGATCGCCGGAGCCCCGGCAGCAAATAGTTCTTTTTACCAAGGACTAGCTATGGGCAACGCAGTCCACAACCAAAACCTTAGTCAGCAAAACGCTATAGCTGAGCAAAATGCTATGGGCGTTGCACGACTAGCGTTGGCTAAGCAGCTAACGGAAGTTGATCCTTCAGAGTCTATTGCTACTAATAAAATGCTCACAGGGAATGATGTTGCTTCACAAATGCAATCTCTTCTCGCTGCGCTAAATTCTGGGGCGCAAGGGGTTAAGGCACAAGCCATCACTCCTCCTTCGATATAATAGTTTCGAGGTTATTTTTATAAACGAGAGTTGGTTAATTTTTACACTAGGAGTCTAAAATGCCATTACCGGAACAAATTATTGACAGTATAGCGATCGATAATGTAAAAACGATCGCCGGAGCCCCCGCCGTTAACAGTTCTTTTTACCAAGGACTAGCTATGGGCAACGCAGTCCACAACCAAAACCTTAGTCAGCAAAACGCTATAGCCGAGCAAAATGCTATGAGCGTTGCACGACTAGCGTTGGCTAAGCAATTAACGGAAGTTGATCCTTCTGAGTCGATCGCTACTAATAAATTGCTAACGGGGAATGATGTTGCTTCGCAAATGCAATCTCTTCTCGCTGCGCTAAATTCTGGGGCGCAAGGAGTTAAGGCACAAGCCATCACTCCTCCCACTAGTGTATAGGTAGATATGGTATGGCAGATGATTTAGCAGCTAAGATTACGGCGGAAAAGCGTCAATTCTTAGCTCGACAAGAACTCTACGCACACATCACAGGGTTTCAAGACGCAGCTTTGCAGATCAAAGGCGTTGCTATCAGCGCAGCAAACGCACACCACTGCGACTTTGAAACTCTTTGGGAATGGGTGATGGAACAAATCAATTAAGTTGAAGGCACTTTCGGGTGCCTTCTTCCTTTGCCGCTCACGCTAACCCCATCTAAAAGGCGGTTATGGCGACTTACTACCTACATACAAATAACACTAGTACCAAGATCACTGTCGGTCCCGAGCCTAGAGGCGACTTAGGATCGTGGGACACCTTTATTTCGGTAAATGCTATTTGTGAAGCCTTACCCCCGAAGTATTCACAATATTGGTTTCCTTGGAGTGACGTTTACCGCCCACCGCCGCCAGAAGTTTGGTACGGGGCTTTGAAAACTTTGCACCGGGAGCAAACCTTCGGCAGGGATATCTATTTGTATTGCGACACCGGAGAATACAGAAGCCCTGCGGTGTTGGGTGCTTATTTATCCGTCTATTTCACACCCTATAAGGTCAAAAGTATTGTGGAAGCCGCAGAAGGGGAAGGCCCTAACCCTTTAAAGTGCTGGTCTCGTTATTGTGCGGAGTGCCCAGGCTTGTTGGAGTGGGTTGCCGGAATACCTGGGTACCCTTATCCACCTATGACCCAATGTAAAAAGAGTTAGAAGTCGTAGCCAAGCCCCGACAAGTAGATCCCCCGGTACAAGAACACCATAGACAGGCTGAGATTGTACGGTAATTTACGGGAATACCCAAAGCCTGCCACAGGTACAGCCCGCTGAAACACGGCGAACTCAACACCACCATCTTCTTTGACCTTCCCTCTGACAGTAAGCGCACCTTGGTTGACCCCAGCGTAAAATACGATCCGATTCTTTTTGCTTTTGGGACACACTAGGGCAGGGCATTTGGTTTTGATGATTTTCGGTGGTCGTCGCTTGTTATACAGCTTGCGTTGAAGGACTTTGTATTTAGCTTTGATTTGCTTGTAATTGTTGTATGAGGTGCGGGTTAATAAAGCATAGTCTTCGATACTAAGCGTTTCACGATCACCGCTCGGGCTGACCAAGATTATCTTTGTACCGGCAACAAACCCTGCCGCACCGCTTGAGTAAAACAATATTGTGATTAGTAATAATTTCATACCTTCTCCTCTGAACCCCTTGAGCCCCGAAGCTTATAGCGTAAAAAGAAAAAAGCTTAAACTATTTTTATGTAGGCTAAACCAATAAACAACGCTTTAGTCTCAATAGTATTAAACCCCTGGGAGGGGGGAGGGGTAAAAAGAATCGTAGCCATATTTTAGCCATAAAGATTTGGAGTAGCCGTATCTAAGGTTGGTCCTTTGAGTGGCTCTGCTATTGTTCCCTCGTGTGCCCAGGGAGGGAAGAAGGGGTGTGGGGTAGCCGAGGTTTGCCAGATCCGCCATCTTAAAAAGTTCCGGGTGTGTTTATCCGCTTCTTCGAAAGAGAAGAAGAATCTAGGGAAAGAATCGGCCACATCGATCCCTAAGTACCCGTCAACGAATAATTGGATGTGTCCACGGTCACAATAGGGAGGTCTGGGTGCTAACCACGAATGTACCTTCCGGCCTTCTTGATCAAAGACATACAGATTCAAACTCCCATGGGGGTCTAAGAGCCATTCAGCGTCTTCAATTTGCTTCAGCCCAGCTTCTTTATCCATTTCGGAATACCTCTTTGATAGCGGCTACAGCGGATTTAGGGAGGTACATGGTGATTAGTTCCCCGTCGGATTTACGGGTGACTGTTAGGAGCCCGCCGCCATAGTCGTCAGCGATCCCGTCCCCAACCTGAAGGTACATTTTAGATTCATCTGAATCGATCTCTACAGTTTTAGGTTTGAATTGGTCATCTAAAGTGATTGTGTACTTGTGGCTCATGGGTACTCCTCTATTTAAGTTCGCACCCTTTAAAAGCATATCGACACTCAAAAAGAAAGGGCTAGCTATGCGACCGGACGATATAGGTAAGATTTTCGGGCAAGATCATATCCAAGAGCTATTAATCACTTGGCTGGAAGACACCACCAAAGTTCCAGCGTCTTTGTTGATCTCTGGGCCTTACGGCACCGGCAAAACCACAATAGCTCGTTTGTTAGCGAAGAAGCTGGCGGGGTCGGCTACGGACATAAACGAGATCAACGCAGCCAACGCTAGGGGGATCGACGACGCTCGGTCGTGGGCGGAAGCGGCTAGGTTTTCTCCCCTGGGCACCGGATCTAAGGTTTTTATCATCGACGAGCTTCACCAGATGACTACCGCTGCCCAGTCAGCTTTGCTTAAGGTCATCGAAGAGCCGCCTGAAAAGATCCATTTTTTCCTATGCACCACGGAGCCTAGTCGTTTGTTACCCCAAATAAGATCGAGGTGTACTCATATAGAGCTTAGGCTTCTCACCGAATACGATACTACAGATCTTTTGGCTTTTAATTTCCAAGGGAAGCTATCGGAAGAGCTTATGGTGGCGATCCACAAAAAGTCTGGGGGCCACGCCCGAGACGCTGTCAAAATAGCTGAAACGGCTGTGGTTACCAACACCGTCACGGTAGAAGACCTTCACAAAAACGTGGGGTACGGCTACCGGGAGATAGAATCGACTCTCTTACAAATCCTCCATAAGAATCTGACCTACCCCGCAGCGGTGAAGTGGTTGTATGAGGTCACCGACGAGCAAGCTTTGGGTGACGTTCTCAACCAAACCGTGGATAAGGCGATCGCCGAAGGTGTGCCGGAAGTTGTCTTACACTACAAAGACTTCTTGGAGGTCAAAGTTTGGCGAGCGGAATGGAAGATAACCGCTCACCAACAAGCTTTGTTTTTCGCTACTAAGATGCTCGGTGTTACCTAGATTCTTGACCCTACCTTAAAAAGGATTAGCTATGACGGATACAGAAGTGCGGTACGCCCAGCAAGAAAACGAAAGGCTGAAACAGCAATTAGTCGAAGCTCAACAAGAAAACAATATTCTTCGGGCGGCGTCCACCGGCCCGAGAGAAGAGCTTAAAGCGTTGAAAGGGAAGACCCAACAAGAATTGGCTTCGCTCCACAACGAAAGCAACGTCCAAAAAAAGACGATAGCGGACTACGAAGACGCCCACACCAAAGCCGAAGCCGCCGCCAAGCAATACAAGACCGAAGCTAAGAAGTTCAAAGCAGATTTACAAAAAGCTCACCTAGCGTTGGAAGAGCTTCAAGACCAAATAGATTCGGATGCGGACCCCACGGGTAAAATGGTTCTCATCAAAGAAGTAGCCAGAGAAGTTATAGTCGAGAAGATCGTCGAGCGGATCGTAGAAAAGCCGGTAGAAATAATCAAAGAAGTTGTAGTAGAGAAGATCGTCGAGCGGATCGTAGAGAAGATCGTCGAGAAGCCGGTGGAGGTTATCCGAGAAGTCATCGGAGAATCCGAAGAGATGAAAAAGCGTATAGAGCAAGTCACCAAGGAACTTTTGGTGAAAAAGTTGGAAGTTAGCGCCTTTCGAGCTAAGCTGAAGGAAATTGGCGAAGTCATGTTGAAAGTCTCTGAAGCTGAATTCAAACCGGGGGTCTAATTTTGAACACCGTCTCGCTGTGTATGATAGTAAAAAATGAAGAACACAACATCGGTGCTTTGCTAGACGATGTTTGTCCGGTGCTAGAAGAAGTTATTTTGGTAGACACCGGGTCCACCGACCGCACCCTAGAAATTCTAGCGGAAAAACAAAAGCTATACCCTAATCTTGTAGTAGACCACTTTGAATGGGTGGAACACTTTTCCAAAGCTAGGAACTTTTCTTTCGCCAAAGCCACACAAGAATGGGTGTTTTGGGTGGACGGCGACGACCGGGTGGACCAACAACGTCTCTTACACTTCAAAAATAATGTCTTAGACAATAACGAAGTAGACGTTTGGATCTTGCCGTATATCTATTCTAAGAACATAGACGGGTCGCCTTCTTTGACGCTAGGCCGGGAAAGGTTCTTACGGCGGAGTACCACCCCTACTTGGGAAGGGGCTATCCACGAATCCATAGGGATTTGGCACCTAAGACAAGCGGAATACAACGAGCTAGCGATAGACCACAACCGAGCCGGGAAGGTGATAGATTTTTCCCGCAACCTTAGAATCCTAGAATCCGAATACGAAAGAGAACCCAACAACCCTAGAACAGCCTACTACACCGCTAAGGAAAGATTCGATTCGATGAAACCCAACGCTAAAGAAGCGCTGGAGCACTACCTTACCCTAGCCGGTAGATTCTACGATGACGAGATCGGGGCTCGGTTCCGGTTAGCGAAGACCTATTTGGCTGAAAAACGCCACGGGGACGCTATCAAAGTCATAGATCCGGTGTACCACCTCGACGGTACCCGCAAAAGATCTGAATACTATTTTATCTACGGGGAAGTTGAATACGATCTTAGAAATTTTGAGATAGCTATCGACTGGTACGAAAGGTGCGTCAAAACCCCACCACCCCCACCGAGAGTTTTGAATTTAGAATATTGGACTTGGCACCCTTTGAAAAAGATAGCTATGTGTTACGACGAGCTAGGGAATTGGGCCAAGGCGGCTGAATACGCTAAGAAGGCCCTAGACAAAGTCGTAGGCGACGAAGAGATGCTGAAGTGGGCGAAGGGTCTCACCAACAAGAAACTCGATCCTAGACCCGGTCACCGGCTCGTGACGATGGAAATCAAAACGGATCTCAGACACGACTCCTATCAATACGGCAGAGACTTCGGGGAAATAGATTTTAATAACATGCCTTTCGCCGACGCTTCCTTCGATGGTGTAGTAGTCGATTTCAGAGAGCTTACTACCAAACAAACCGAAAGAATCCACGAAGAATTAGCTCGGGTCGTGAAACCTGGGGGGTTCCTTTGGTCGGTAGGCGAACCTATCGTGCCACGGTTTTGTGAAAAAGTAGGCCCTGACGATTTTCAATTGGTGGCGGAAGGGAAGTACCTTAAGGCACAACACCAAGTTTATTCCTACTACAGAACAGATTTCAGCAAACCTACCATAGCTTATGCTATAGGGGATGAAAACTTCGGGCCTTACCGCTACCGGGTGTCCCAACTAGCGAGATCAGCCAAGAAAAGCGGTTACCCTACGGTACCGGTATACGGAGCGGTGCCCAACGAAGCTTACGTCTTTGTGTCGTTGAATCTAGCGAATTACCACAAAAACGATTCGGTGTTGTACGTCTTAGAAGTTTGTGAAGAGCTAGGGAACTATTCGGTGTACGGGATTGAAAATGCGGACGTGGTGAACGCTTCTTCTAGGAAGCTAGCTTCGCACATCCAAGGGCTTTACCCCGATAAAAAAGTTATCAACGTAGACGATCATTTTGAACTACCGGCTGCGGGGTGGCTATGAAAGTGTTGGATCAAGAAGAACGTGAAGCGGTGGTGGCGATGATAGCTAAATCGGAATCCGAGAATCTTTTGTTGACCACCCCGTTGATCGATTACCTAGCGGTGCCGAAAGAACAACAAGAAATTATCGAGATCATCGCTAATTCGATCATCGCTGTGTGTAATACATACCACGAAAAAATAGAACCTGACGTGATTACCTCGGGAATAGCTTTGGCTCTCTTTTCCACCGCCGCTTCTTTGTACGACGACAACCCGCTAGGTAAAGACTTACATTGAAATAGTACGTGGTTAAATTGAAAGAAAATATTCTTAAAAGGAATCGTTATGGCTGTGTTAGATGATAAAATGAGAGTCGCTTTAACCGGGTTGGAATCCGCTCAATTTTTGGTCAAGTCTGGTATTTCGGAATTAAGAGCCCAGGGGTACACCACCGAAGCCGACAACCTACAACTAGACTTAGACGTTTTGATCACCGACACCGATGCTGCGAAGGCTGCCGTGGCGGCTTAAAATAAAGTTGGCTTTCCCTTTTAATCAGGCTTATCTTTGCGGTACTGGAAATCGTAACGTTGAGTAGGGAGCCGGGGAATGACTTCACCTTTTGTAGTAGGTAATTTTTGTTACGGGGGCAACCAATACGCCGCCGAGATCCTAAGAGAAGACCTTCACCTCGAAGGCATCACGCTGAAAATGTGCCACGAATACCCCAACGCAGATTGGCCGTATTCCCCCGACACGATCCACGCTTTCATCGACTCTTGTGACGCTATTATCCTACCCGGCAGAACCAAGATCCAATCGTGTAAAAGCGTCAACCGCCTAGGGATGGCTTGGTCCCGTACCAAACCTGTAGTAGTCCCCGGATTAGACGCCTACGTTAGGTACGCCGTCCCCGGTGAAAATTGCTTGTTCGCCCACAACCACGACCAATGGATCGAAGCGTGTGTGGCGCTCCGAGACGACAAAGGATTAAGGGATAAGTTAGCCGCCCAAGGCCACAACACCGCCCAAAAGAATCTACACCCTACTACATACGTTTCTAGGTTCTTAGAAGCTGTAAGAGAAACCGGAGCCGGGGTGCCGTGGCGAGCGGATACCTTCGTCCAAATTATTATCCCTCACTACTCAACTAGAAAAGATTACCTGCATTTAGCGGTCGAAGCGGCGGCGAATTCGTGGGGGCCTTCTCGGGACATCCTAGTGGTGTCGTCGTCAGCCATAGAACCGACCGGCCTAGAGAAATCTGTAGTGGGTAGAGTACACCATTCCGAAAGCAGGCTATCCTTTTCCGAAGCCAACAACGTCGGGCTGGGGATGCTACACCCCAACACCACCCACGTTCTTCTTTTGAACGACGACACGATCATGGGAGCCGATGCCCTGGGGCGGTACACCCAAGCCATAGGCGATCAAAAGATTATTCTTAACCCTTATTCTAATTGCGACAAAGGGTGGCTCAACCAAGATACCTTTACGTTAGAAAATTCAGGCAAAGACCTTCACCCTAACATGAAGGTAGAAGAGTTCACCGCTGCGGAGCTAGCCGAGATCAAAGGGATGCGAACCGACGGGGAAGACACCAGCCTCGTGGAAGCCCCTTTCGCCGCTTTTTACGGGACTATGATGCCCAAAGAAATCGCCGAGCGGGTAGGTCAATTAAATACTACATTCAAAAACGGCGGGGAAGACGCTGACTTTTGCTACCGGGCTAGGGATCTTCTAGGAGTGAAGTCGTATTGGACCCCTAACGCTTTCGTGTTCCACTTCGGCGGTAAAACGAGATTGTTTTCCGAAGAACAAAACCACTCGCTACACCACGAAGAAGACCAAGCCAATAATTTACTACTACACGTAAGGTGGCCCAAAGCTAAGAAAAGGGTAGGTATTTGGTGCGGGCCGGGGTGGGAAAAATGGGATCTGAATTCCTATCGAGCCGGGGGTTCCGGGCTAGGCGGCTCTGAAACTTGCGCTGGTAGGCTAGCTGAAACTATGGCTGCCGACGGCCACCACGTTACCCTCTACGGCGACATAGCCTCGGAGTGCGAACAATACGGCGTTTACATGGTGCCTTGGCAAAACTTCAAGCCCGAAGAAGAATACTTCGATCTTTTTGTAGCCTCTAGGAACTTAGCGCCGATCGATGAAAGACTGAGAGCAAAGCGTAAAGTCGTTGTCCTGCATGACATCTGGCTCATGTCAGGCCAGCATATTTCAGATTACCATCGAGCGGTGGTAGATAAGTTTTTCGTGCTGACGCCGTGGCATTACGATTTTGTGAAGGGTCACCACGCTTTACCCGATGAAAAATTGCAGATCGTACCCAACGGGGTGAACGTCGAGATCTTTGACGAGTTCGATCCGAGCAAGAAAGTCCCAGGGAAGATGATTTGGACTTCTTCGCCGGATCGGGGTTTAGATAATTTGCTTTATTGTTTACCTTGGATTCAAGAACGAGTAGCAGAAGCTCACCTGGATGTTTACTACGGGTGGCACAATTACAAAGAATCGGTTAAGTCTCGCAACGACGTTCACGGGATGCGTCAGATAGAGAACCTACAAAAGGCTATAGACGACGCTCACGGGGTCTCTATGCACGGTAGAATAGATCAACACGACCTAGCTAAG
>Ga0307379_10007884_pt1 | contig 14410 bp, 31 predicted proteins | sample UN2MG_FD_202237 | JGI IMG/M metagenome (GOLD analysis project Ga0307379, IMG submission 202237) | Soil microbial communities from Risofladan, Vaasa, Finland - UN-2 | ecosystem: Environmental > Terrestrial > Soil > Coastal area > Acid sulfate soil | place: Finland: Risofladan, Vaasa | collected... | reverse complement strand
CTCGGGAAGCACCCGAAGAAGGGCTATTTTGTGGTGGAGGCCGGAGACAACCACGAGACGCTCGTGTGGACGGAGTGGGGCGATGACTGAGGGCAACATCACGATCGGGGACACGTCCGCGGTCACGATCCAGGGGTCAACAGTGGTCACGGTCGAGGGCGCCCTCGTGCTTGTCGAAGGTGGCGTCGAAGTTGGGCGCCTCGACGCCAAGTACGATTTCGCCGACCTCGACCCGAAGTACCACCACATCGCCCTCCAGATGATCTACAAAAGCAACCGCCTGATGATGCAGACGCCGGAAGCCATGGCAGAGAGCAGCCGGCGGTGGGACGAGTACAGCGCAGCCAAGGAGGCTCGGGCCATGCTGCCCTGGCACAAGCGGCTGTTCGCACCGCACCCGAGGTTGGCATGAGCTTGGACCTAACGCACAAGCCCCGCACCCATTTCGTGCGGGGCGTGTGGACACCCTCCACCTTCAGGCTCAACAACTGCGGGGCGCATGATGACGCGGTGGTAGAGGTCTGTACGCTTTGCGGCTGTGCCTATGCACCCACCAAGGAATCGAATGTCTGCGCGGGCAAGCTGGCGAAGGCGCTGACGCCGGACATGATCGATGCGGTGCTACACGGCAAGGAACTGGTCAGCGAATCGGTGGACCCGGCTTAGGGTTCCAGATCGGGTCGTGGGGGAACACAGGGAATCCTCCGCCGTGAGGGTCTTCCAAGGGGATGGCCTCAAACTCGATCTTCTCCAAGCGTTTCATCTCCTCCACGATCTCCTCGGGGGAGAGGGGGCGGAGTAGCTCGGCCCAAAGCTCATCGTCCGTCATGTGCGAAGGGTAGCATGGAAACATGGAAATCCGATTCCGGCTCCCCGATGGCCCCTTCAAGATCCAAAAACCAATCCCCGAGTTGCGCTCCGAGGTGGTGACGAAGTACGACGAGGGCGAGAACGACAGCGAAGGCACCCCCTTTGAGCGCGTGTTTGTCCTCGACACAGGGGACAACGACAACACGTTCGGGGACATTCGCAAAGCGATGGGCAAGGAGATCTTTGAGGACGAAGACCTGCTGACCGGGTACGTGGCGAACGTGGCCATGTGTCTCCACGACCAGTTCAACCGGGCCGACTTCAAAGACCAGGGGACGCGCAACGAAGCCGCGCGCTCCATCCTGAATCTGATCTTCCGGTCCTAGTTATGCGGGCGAAAGTCAAAGGAATCGCAGGGGATTCGACGCTCGCGCCAGCTTTGGCCGATGCCTTCGCCATGATCGAACGTCACGACAAGAAGGTGACACTCATCCTGGGGCCCGAAAATCTGCTCGGTAGGATCCGGCTAATGACCGGCACCTTCAACACGAGAGATGACACCCTTTGGACGGCGAAGCTCAAAGCCGACGAGTCGCTCGACTACTTGTACGTGACCGACGAGGGGTAAAACGAAGGGCCGCGTCGCCCCGATCAGTCGTCCAGCATCGCCATCTGCTCGGACAACCCTTCCATGTCGGCGGCAAGCAAGCTCAGGTCACGCCCGAGCTTCGACCGGAGCATGTGCTCGATCGTTTTTCTCACCGAGGCGCCGCCCATGCCTTCCATCTTCTTGCGCTGGGCGGGGCTGAGATCCGATGGCAGGAGGGCCTCAGCAATCACTTTGGTCGCGTCCTCGATGGCCTTGCTAACCGGATCCCCGGCCTGCTTGAGCGCTGAGGCAGAACGAGTAAGTGCGTCGAGATCGTCGGCGAAAGACATGGCTACCTCTGGGGCCCTATAGCCGAGCTACCGCCAGAGTTGGGGACGACCGTTGCATCGCTGGTCTGCTCCTGAAGCAGACGATTCGCCAGAAACGCCTTCTCTGTCACGAGTCGGGCCGACTCTTTGCAGTTGAAGCACATCCAGGCTCCTTCGTAGTTCCAGTAGGGGTTGCCCCCACACCCGCACGTCTTCATCTTCACGGATCAATCGTACCGGATCAAGGCGGGATCACTCCAAGAATTTAGACGCAACGGATTCGGCGGACAAGCGCATGACCTTCTTGCCGTACAGGTTCGACAGTGACAAAGCACGCTGCATCCTGAACTTCGCCAGCGGTGACAGAGTGTTCGGGCGAAGGACAAAAGCCGTGAACGTCTCGGCGAAATCCTCAAACACATTGGTCCGTGCGTACTCGGTCGGCACGTCCAGCCGATCGACGGCCTTCGCCCTGTCACGGTTCGGCCCCATCATCTGACCTAGCCACCTGTCGTACTCCTCGGGCACATCGGCCCACGGCGCGTCCCATGCCGCCCTTGCCTCACCGTGCAGGTAGCGCAGGTGGAGGTGGTGCCCGATCTCGTGGATGAGCGTCTCGTAGGTTTCCTTGCCCCACTTCTTCCCATACGCGAACGTCACCGACTGATCCCTGGAGTCGTACCACCCTCCCGCGCTTCCGTGCTGGGAGTAGTTGTCCGCAAGATCGAATCTCCACACCTTCACCGACGCGACGAGAGCATCCTCGACACCACGCTTGCGGAACAGCGCGAGCACATGCGCCGCATGGTCGAGTCCCCTCTCCACGATCTGATCTGATAGCCGCTCGGGGTTCTGGATCAAGAAGCCGCGCCAACGGAAATGGGAGGGCCCCGCCTCGGCCAGCTTCTTCTTGATCTCATCTCGCACCCTGCCGACCCTCTGCCACCATCGGTCCCAGTCCGTGCCGAGGCCCGAGAACATGTACTCGTCATGCAGCTTGCGGAAGGCGAGACGCAACACCTCTCCGAACGAGCCGTAGTTCACCAGCATCCAAACGGCGAGCCCGTCCTGGGCAAGAGCGTGGCTGTGGTCGTCACGGCCGAGAAGCGGACCCATCTCGTCCAACTCTTTCGATCTGTACGCGTCATCGAAAGCGTCCGCGAAGCGTTCGATCTGCTTCCACGGGGTCGAGACGTACCTCGCCATGTGCCTTGCGGCGACGCGCTGGTGCGAGGGTCGCATCAGTCAGGCATCGAGTAGTTGTGCCACCGTGGATCGGCCTTGGCCCCAGCCTCGCGTGCGAGCTTCTCCACGGCGAGCATGACCTTGTAGACGCTCGGCAGCCGGGACAACGCGGCAGCGTTCTCCTGAGCCACCTTGAGCGCGATCACATACGGGCGCTTCGGCTTGTCCAGCAAAATCGCGGCGTCGTACACCTGACCATGTGGATCCTTCGGAACGTCCTTCACGCTGAACCCGCGGCCGAAGTTGAGGATTACGTGAGGGCCGACAACGCGGTCCTGTACTGCGCTCTTGGGGGTCAGAGCGGCTGCGCTCTTGGTCAGTGCGCCAAAATCGTCGGATAGGCTCATGGAGGTCTCCTACCGAAGCGGCCCTATAGCTGGACTAGCGCGCCGCGTGCGCGGCATCCACAAGGGCCCCAAACTCCTCCTCCGCCTGCTCAGCCGTCAGCGTCCGTTCCTCATGGTCGAGGTTCGCAAACCCGTGGTAGCCGCCCACGGACTCGTACACGGACGCTCGGGCAAGCACGTTCGGACTGACGGCATGCTCCTTCATCTCCGACTCCTCGATACCAGACCACGAGGCCAACCCCGCCCAGTCGGTCCAGTCCAATTCGGATCCAACGTCCTCTCCGATGAAGATCGTGTAGACGGACACGTTGCCCTCCCACGGCTGGAAGTACGTCATGCAGGGGCCAGAGCCCTCACCTGCGTCGAAAACGACGCCGCCGCCGTGGTCGATGGGGTTCATGTCGCCGATCACACCGAAGTAGGTCGTTGCCATACTCAGGGTTACGCCAAGACCGCTCAGATCGAAACCCGATGGCGTAGGTAACGTCGAGCATGGCGAAGATCGCACGCCCCCTTCCGAAAATCGCTCTCCCGCCCATCGAGCGGCGCGAGGTGCCCACGCGCATGGCGAACCCCCTCGCCGGCATCCAGCCGCGACGGGTCGTGTTCCCCCTGTTTGAGATCGATCAAGGGCCGATGATCCCCTTGACTCAGATCAATCACCGCCCGCTCGCGGGGCTTGAAGATCAGATCAATTTCCTGAATTCGGGCCCGGTCAAGGTGCCGGACATGCCTCTCGATCCGGGAACGGTTCAGATCACGAGAGAGGAGATCATCGAGCGGAAGTACGATCTGATCGATCGGTACAAGGTGGGATCCAACCCGTGCGGCGAGATTGTGTTGGGCCCTGCTCGGCAATGCCTGTTCCCACCGCCCCCGCCACCGGCCATGCCGCTCGTCTGGCTCGACCAGACACCGAGGAAGAGGAGCTACCGCTTCGCTCTCGTCGCCGCCGCCGTTGTTGCCCTCGCCGTGCTCGCGCTCGCGCTTTAGATGCCGGCGAACTCGCGGTGCATCCGACGTTCGGAAGCCGTGCCCTTCATCTTCGTGCCGTCCGGCATCTTGACGAAGTGGAACGTCGTCGGGAACTGGGCAAACCATGTGCCCTTGTTCGACACCTTGTAGACCGTCTTGTTGCGGACGACAAACGACGAGCCGTCTGCGAACAACACGTCAAGCTCACCCTCAAACGATTGCTTCGACCACGATCGGATCTCGATCTTGTCGAGGTTGCCCTTGCCCGTAATGATCGCACTGAGCTTGCTCGTGTTCTTCTGGATGAAGGCTTCGCGGATCGCGGCAGCCGTCTCCTTGCCCTTCTTCACAGTCAGCGATTTCGCATCCGATTTCGCCTTGTAGACGCGAACGCCATACGGGAGCTTGTCGTCTTCGTCACGCTCAATGAACGGAGCCGCGTTCTTGGCAAGCGCCCTGTAGGCGTTGCCTCGCGTCTCCGACTCCGTAGGGGTGCGGCGCGAGTACGTCGAAGAACCGCGCGGCGGGAAATCTTGCTTCGGGTACTTCTCACCCGATGCCTTCCACTCAGCCTTCCAGCCCGCGAAAAGCTCGTCCTGGTACTTGAGGAAGCGCTCCAAGTAGTCGGCGTAGACCTCGGCGAAGTGCTGCTCGACGGCCTTCAACTGCTTGCCTGTGAAATCCTCCAACGCCTTCTTGACCTGCTGGTCGAAGGTCCGGCGGATCCGCTCCTCCGGCGTCTCAATGTCTTCCTCGGCGGGAAGCTCGGCACCCTCCGCTTCCAGGTACGCCATCGCGTCCGCCTGAAGCCCGCGTGAGTAGAGGCTGTTCCAAAACTGGCCCGCCTTGATCCCATTCGGGTCGAGGGGCTTGAGCCCCTTGTACTGCTGCGTCAGCACGACGGGCTTCTTCTTCGTGCCCTTCATCGAGAGGTTCGCAATCGACCACGATCGGAGCGTCACCCACACCCGCACTTGCAACAACATGCTGCCTGTTTCCTGTTGGACGACTCGGCCATGCGAGTCTCGGACACGTTTCGTCTGTCGCTCGACCCCGCGCTTCCCCAACGTCACCCCAACGTCACCCACCCCGGATTTTGTCGTGAACCGTGCAAGGTGGCGCTTCACCTTCTCCAAGGCGTCCTTCTGTCCGATCACCTTGTAGAACGAAATGCCCCTGGACGAACGCCCGTAATTCGTACTCTCCGAACCGCCCGTGATCTGAACGATCTGCTCAGGGTCTTTGTCCTCATGTCGCTCCCGACGCGTGACGACAAAGACGCGTGTGACCTTCCCCAACTCCTTCTCCAACCACTTGTATGCCTCCCACGCGGAGTCACCCTCGATCATCGTCCCGACGAGGTTCTCCGTCACCGCCCAGCCCAGCGCATCGCAGGCCGATGCCATCCCCTCCGCATCAATCAGCGGCTTGGCTCCCGCAGCAGCCTCGCGCATAAACCGCACCCCGGCGCCCGAAAGCGTGCCCGCGAGGCGGTGGAGGGCAGCGACGCGTTTTTTGGAGGCAGGCATCGTAGGGAGTACGTCCAGCGGGTCGGAATTGAAACCGGCTACCCCTGGCTCCCCTATAGCCGGAACATTCAGGCGGCGTATTTTTACGGATTAATCCCTCACCGCAACCGATTTTCTCTGAAAAATCACCATCGGGTTTGGCGTAAGGGAAGGCGTGGACTACGAGACCCGCGCAGGAAACGAATCGGAGGCTAAACTCCTGACCGCACAGGCTCGCCACATTGAAGCGGAGATCGCCTTGCTCAAGGCAAACAGCGAGGACGGCCACATCGCCCTCACGATGGAGCACAACGAGGAGATCAACAAACGATCCGAAGCCCTTGCGATCCGATCCCACGAACTTGCGATGAAGAAGGCCGAAGGCTACCAGTTGTATTCGATGTGGAGGACCCTGATCCTCACCATCGGCACGGTGGCCATCGCACACATGGTGCTGACATGAAGCACGGAGACCAGTGCCCTTGTGCCTCCTGTGCAGGCAAACGGATGCGACACGCCGATGCGATCGATGAAATGCGAGAGGCTTGCTACGGCTGCCGCCTCGCCCAGCCCTTCGATGGGCATTGCCACACTGAAACCGGAGGTCTCACCTCGGTAAAATGCTTGGCTCAGGGTATCCGAGATCGGATCCGGCGTGAATTCGATCAAGGCAAGATACTCCCCCGCCATACAACCGGGTGCAACTGTGCCCTGTGCTCGGAAGATCCGAACCTATGGAAGATCGGAAAACCATGATCGACAAGACCAATCCCCCCGAAGGGTGGCATCTCACCGAAAGCCAGAACCTCCACAACCCGTTCTCGTGCGAGAAGGTACAGGCCGTCACGTCCAGCTACCCCACAGCGGCCGAGGCCATCGCCGACGCGTGGGACAAGGCCGATGATGACCCACTCAACGAGGCCATCGCCCTCCTCCGTCGAATTGACGACGGCGACCACCTCCACCACGAGGACGAGGAACTCTGCGGCGAGGTCGGCATGTTCTTGCAGAGGGTCAAATGAGCAGATCAGGATATTCATACGATTGCGACAACCTCAACCTCTACCGTGGCACCGTGGCACGAGCCTTGGGCGGGAAACGAGGGCAGCAAGCCTTGGTCGAACTTCGGGATGCCCTCGATGGGATGGAAGACAAACGGCTCGGCTCAAATTCGTTTCAGAAGGGCGAGTGCCCCTGCACGCTCGGGGTCCTCGCCGGACACCGCGACGTGGCCGTGGACGATCTGGAGCCCCAGCACGAAGATAGCGACGTGAGCCAAAGCGCAGTGGGCAGGCGGTTCAACATCGCTGCGAGCATGGCCGCCGAGATCATGTTTGAGAACGACGAAGCACACCACGGCGAGACCGAAGAACAGCGATGGGCCCGAATGCGTGCGTGGGTCGAAAGAGAGATCCGATGAAGGCAACGTACACGATCAAATTTCGTAAGTGGAAAGACGGCGGCACCAGAGACGAACACGAATTCGTTGACATGACGGGCGTGCTCGTCTCGACCTGGCCCAGCTTCCCACCGACCCCTGGGGAGAAGTGCCGCTTCAGCGCGGACTGCTCTGCCTCGATCCTTGAGATCACCCACAACGTCAACCCGAAGGAGTACACCCTCCACATCGGACTCCTGGGGCTCAACTTCGGATCCGATAGTGAGGGCTTCGATGAGAGAGTCGCGCAGTGGCGAGAGGCGGGCTTCGATGTGTCCGCCGCTTGAACTGAGGCCCGCACCGGATCGCAAGGTGACGATCGAGAACCTCCATGATCCGAAGAGGGACTGCTACTTCCTCCGTGTCTCGTTTGAATCCGAGGGGAGGTACTGGTCCCACGACTACTACGACGGCGACGATAAGCCCGAGGTGTTCCAAGCCGCGGCCAACGCTGCGTTTGAAGCCGCCGTGACCGAGACGTACCAACCCGAATTCAGAGGCGAGTTCTAGCCGCTAGAGTGCCTATGGGCACGCCCCGGGTAGGGCGTCGCCTCTTCCTGATCATGTTCCGCGCCCAACGAGTAGCGACCCGCCACACCGCCTCTCCCTTCTCCAACCTCGTCCATGCCCTCAAAGGGCCGAGCGACGACACCGAGAAGCTGCGGGACCTCCTGTGGTGCTGTTGGCACTCCCTGCCAATGGAGCGGATCCTGTCCGAAGCCATCGGTCAGGCGAGCGACGACAAGACCCGGGCCGCGATCCAAACCCTGATCGATGATGGACACGAAGGCGAGGGCTTCCCGCCCGCAGTCATGGCTGCCCTTGCCAGCGTCACCCACGCCGACGATTTGATCCCAGATCTAATGGGGGGGCCCTTCCCCGAAGAGATCCCGTCCTGGGCCTTCTTCGACGTGGGCCGCGTCCACACCTCCCCCGATTGGCTCGTCCACCTGACCAATGACCCCTACGAGATCGAACGCAACGGATTCCAATTCGGCGTCTCCTCCCCCGACCGTCTCGGGCTCACGACCTACTACAAGCGGGAGTCCTACGAGCGCACGAACACGGGCTACGCCTTCGCCTTCCCCCTGAACCGGGCCGATCGCTACCGGGGAGCGAGCTATGGCGAGTACGCAGTCATGTTCAAAGCCCCCTACGTGGAAGCGTGGCACAGCGGGGACGAAGAGTGGCAGGCCGTGTTCTACGGACCTGATGCCAAGGACATTCACGTCGTCGGAACCGCCCGCTTCTGCTGCGAGATCGAGATCGAAGGCGAAGACGTTGAATTCGATTCGTTTGTCGAGACCGCCCGAGCCCTCGACAAGCTCTAAGGCGCGAAGCCGCCGCGAATTTTTGAGCCCAAACGTGCGAGCGCCGCGCGCGTTGGGGTAAGAGGGGAGGTGTCCAAACGCAAACCCCCGAGTGTGATCCGTGTCTGATTGGGAGGACCCCTCGTTTCGGATCCGATCGGTAAAGGGTCCGCCTCTCTACGATCCAGTGGTTGTGTTTGAACATGTCCACGGCAGTCCGCCCCGCGTAGGGATCTGGATCACCATCCACCCCAACACGCTCCGACACCCGAACCTCGTCACGGCGAAGGAGTGGCGCATCGAACGGCTCACGCCCACGGACGAGCACCGGGTCTATGAGGCTCTCCTGCGGCCCATCCACTACGAGGAGCTTGGCATCGTGGGCCAGTGCGATGAGGACGTGTTCCGCGATCTCAAACAGATCATGTTGCAGGATTTGCCTATCCGACCCCAGGGGTAAATGGCCTCGCCCCCCAGCCCAGCCCGCGTCGCGCGGCGTTTCGTAGCGGCCGTCCTCCGGCCCACGGGGTTGGCCCTCCATGTCGTGAAGAGTGGAAGCCGGACTTCGATCATACTTTACGATCCCGTCGAGGCGTACAACGCCATAGTCGATGAGGTAAACAAGAACTACGAAGAATTCGAGAGGCAGCTTGATTCGATGAAGCCCGAGCACAGGGAAATCTACTCCGGGGTGTCCCTGTCGATTCCCCCCGTGGAAGATCTGATTGCCGCGCACGTCTACGCATTCCTGTACTCGACCGACAAATGCGACGGGGCGAGCGTGGTGCGGGCGGTCAGAGCCCGGAGCAGGTACGGCCCGCTAATCTACGATATCGCCATGAGCGAACTGGGCCCCATCATGCCCCACCGGAATGATGTGTCCCCCGCAGCGCGGAAGATCTGGCGCTACTACTACAAAAACAGAGCGGACGTGGGCAAACGCCCCGCAGAGAGTTGCACCGAGCAGAGGCAAGACCACCTTAATCAGATCTACACGCTCAAAAAGCCGGTTGCTCTCGGACGGCCCAAGGGCGCATCGAGAACGTTTGTGCGAGACACCGAGAAGCTGCTGCAAGAATTCAATGTCGGCAAACAGTACGTTTTGGATCACGAGTACGTGCCCCAGGGTAGGACCGTCACCCAATTACTCGCAGATGCCGGGACAGAGTTTTACCGCAGATGGGAACGGCTCCAGCAACGTCGCTAGACTGGACCCCACGAAGAAGAGGCGCAGGCCCGAAATTTGTTTGACCGTTTCTCAGGCGCGCAGGGGTTGGGTAAGGTGAGACATGGAGCGTCGGATCCTTGTCACACCCATTCTCCTCGCTGCTGCCTCTGGAACACAATGGACGCGAGCCGATGTGGAGAGTTGGGCGGCCGAAGCGGTGAAACGCGCCACGATCGAGCTTGAGGACGATGGGCTTCAGTACCCGGAAGGCGCCTGGGCCGAAGCCGTCGAGAAGCGTGCCGTCGATCTGATGGATCAGATCGTCCCACCACCCGTGTTGGAAAAGATCCGTGCCGACGTTGACGCCATGTACGCCCGCGGAATGAACGAAGACGAAGTGCTGGCCGCTTTGGCGTAAGGTGTGCGCTTCGACTGCTCCGACACTTTCCAGGCAGATCGCCCCATGAAAAGCGGCTGTCCGGCGGCACCCGCTGGATCGTCGCCGGCCTTCCCCTCATGTGGGACGACGAATTGGTCCTCGGGAAGATGGAAATGAGCCGGATCTCCTAGATCCCGTCGTCTTCAGGCTCGCAAGCCTCGGAGATGGCCCACTCAGCGGCCACTCCAGCCTCCACACCGGCTTCTAGCTCCGCCACCTCGTCCGCGTCCCCGAAAAGGGTTCGGCCGCTCTCGTGGGACGTGAGGGCCTTCTCCATGATGGCGAGGGCGGCTTCTGTCAGCGCGTCGTCCGCATCGTGTTGGGCCATGTGACGGTCGAGGATGATGAGGTTGGGCTCCATGGTTCAAGTACGTTCGCACAGATCGAGTCGAAACTGGCGTAAGTAGGAACATGGGAATGCCCCGCAAAGGCTCTAGGCGACTCACCGTCGCCGATCGCATGTTTTTCTACCGGATCTCGGGCAATGACACGAGAACCAAGCTGACCGTCCAGGCGACCGATGAGGCCGTCGAGGGAACGCGGAACGAAGCTCCAACCGCTGGCCGGGTCCTCCAGGTCCACCTGGAAGTTCTCGGCGTAGGAGGGCCCCTGACGCCTCGTGAGGTCGGCCAATTGATCAGCCACAGCCTGTCGAAAGGCTGGGACCCCGACGAAAAGGGCGCAGCCTTCGTCCTCCCGGCTCGGCCCAAGCAGCCCGAACCCCTGTACCATCGGATCATCGAGCCATGATCAACGTGCAAGCCGTCATCGACCTCGCCCAAAGCCGAGGCTCCAACGCCACCACGTTCCGTGATGCTGTCCACGAGATCGTCCACGCGCTTCAGTGCCTCCACGGCGATGAAGACTGGTCACGGACCAACGTGTCCAACGAGTATTCCGAGTTGGACGGCCACGAACAGGTCTTGGGCGAGTGCATTGCCCGTGCAACCGAGTGGCTCGCCTGCGAAGGTGCAAACATCGACTACGACATGAAATCCTACGCCATGATCACCGCCTTGGAGGCGATCAAGTGCGGGATCGATGTGCCCCTCGCCGATTGGATCACCGGGATCGAGGCGTGCAAGACCAACGGACAAGCCCAGACCTTCCTCGACCGTATCAAAGCGGAGATCCGATGACCAAACCACACGACGCCCACGAGTGCGAAGAACACGACGATTGCCCGCGATGGGCTTTCACCCTCTACGCCCACCCCAAACGGGCAAAGCCTCGGTGGATCTGTAGCGAGGACAAACTCGCTGTCCTCGACGGCTGGGTTCAAGTGCCCCATGAGTAACCTGTTCAACGCCGTCGAACGCTGCATCTGGGGGCTCCGAAAGGTCAGCCATGACGCAAACCGCTCCCGTGAAGGGCTGACCACCGCTGCAAAGCTGTCTCGGTACAACCTTGACCCCGAATTGGAAGCGATCGTCAAACGGATCTCCCACGCGGCCGAGTATGACCGACCCGATGACCTCAAATTTGAAGCCCTCGATGCTTCCCGCCGCTTGACGACATGGCGAGAGGCCCAATTGGCCGACGCAAGCGAGGCCCTGACCAAAATCGACCTCACGATCTTCGATCCAGCGTCCAAAGAGCTATTCCACGCCTTCGATCACCTCCTGCGTGCGTCCCAACCCGGGGCAAAAGACCGAGCCCACCACCTGGAGTGGTGCCTCTACTCATGGAAACGCTTCCGCAACGCCTTGGCAGGCCGTCCCGAACGTGAACAGGCGATGTGGGCCGAAATGCGAGCCATGATCAACACGATCCAACCCGAATCAAACAATGTGGACTGAAACCAAACACAACAACAACCCCTACCGCTGGCGATGGCGGCAAAACACCTACGAAGCGACTGCCAAGCGCCATGGAACGGTCAACGGCGACTGGATCGAGGTCGAAGGCTTCAACCAACCCCTGGATCAGTGGCGCCTCGTCCGTAACCTGTCCACCATCGGCGCTATCGCCAAAACGATCCGACCGTGAAGATCAAGATCCGTAACTCCAAGGGGACAGACGTGTTCGTCCTCGACGCGGAAACGGGCAAAGTGACCTTCGACCCCACCCTGATCTCACCTACGTCCGCCGCACACGAGTTTGTACGGGGCCTGGAAACCGCGATTGCAATCGGGAGCCAATTCAAGGACGGGCACACCGTGCAGGATTTCCTGATCGAAGCCGCGACAACCGGCGATCCGGCGAAAGGCGGCAACTTCAGCATCCAAATGGGCGCCGGGACCAAGGAGGTCAAGGGCGGAGACGTGTCCATCACGAACCCAGCCCCGATGAAGCCCTGTACCGATTGCAAAAATGGGATCCAACCCCTTCTCACGTCCTCTCGCACGTGTACGTCGTGCTTAGGCACCATGAAAGTGCCCGCATGATCCGCGTGGTCTGGGGCCACCACCGCGACGAAGGACCCTGCGTCCTGGTCTTCCGCAAACACGAACGCGTCGGCTACGTGCTCCTTCGGGACCAGTACCAAGCCGTCCAACCCCTAAGCACGACTGCCCACGGGTCCCTCACCACCGCTATCCTCGCCCTGGTCCGCCCCTTTCCCGCAACTGCCCGAGCACGTCGCCTCCTCCTCCGCCATTTGAGCGAAGACCAACGGCACGAGTACGTGAACAGTGGCAGTTTCCACGTACTCGGAGAGAGCGGACGCCTCTACAAGCTCTCCCACAAGTGGGCCGGCAACATCGAGGTCGTCACAAAACCCTGGGGCGACCCCCTGGCAACGCTGTGCATCCATCCAATCGAACGGATCCCCATCGAAGACAGCCTCCTGGCCCAAAAACTGCTGATTGAGTCCGACGAAGACGAACTACACGCCATCGCCAACCGCGAACAGAACGAAAACACGTCCTCAGTGCCCTCAGACTTCATGGGCCGCTTCATGGACAGTGTGGAAGGCCGTGAAAAGCTCGCCGAGTCGTTCCGAATCCCCCTTCGACTCCGCTATCTCATGGACCCACGACCCGAAACCGTGGCCGCCTACCTGCGCGAGACCCTCGCAGCGGTCTGGGACCATGCGAATCGACCCGATCTGATGAAACTCATCCAAATTCCCGAGGGAGTAGCGACGATATGAACTACGTCTTCTACACGCGGCCCAAAGACCCAATTCCGGTCTACGAACGGACCTGCGGCACCCAAGATGCGGCCGACCGACGATGTGGGGTGCTCAAGGGGTATGGGTTCGCCCCCTTCGTCATGCTCAATGCCCTCCCACCGGAGTTTTACTACTAACCGATCGACTTGATCCGACGTGCCTTCGTCGTCATCCGCTTCAAACGGCTCACGTCCGAACCCGGCATCTGTCGAGCGTCAGGCCCACGGTACGTCCAACCGCGAAACGGGTACATTTCCGCACTACCACCACCCGAATAGGGCGGGATGGCCTCGTCCGTGTCAAATGTGCGACCCACGTTGTCCTCGACCCACCCGTACGACCCGTAGGTCTCCCGCGCAATCACATCGACAGGGACCACTCGCTTGATCTTGAGCTTGTCGTAGGCGTGAGCAGGGACGAATAGCTCCCCTCCCCAGCGTCCAGTGGTGTCAGGCTCGTCCAACACGCTGGGATCCACGTCGAATTCGACCACAAAGGGCTGAAGGTAGCCGTGAGCGTTGATCCAACGCTCCACATTCGTCGTCAGGTAGATGCCAGGGCGTCCGCTACGGTCAACAATCGAGATCGTGTTGTCCGTAGGCGCGTACTTCGGGTTCAGTTTGAACTTCGCCTTGCCGGTCAAGTGGTAGTAGCGCGTGCCGGCTCGATGCAGCGCTGCGACTCGGGTTGCAGAGGTCACACCGAGCCCAGCCTATAGCCAGACAACCCCCTTTGCCCGAGTTTTCGGAAAATTCGGGACTAGAAAATTCCGAATTTGCGAATTTGGGGATCCAAAACCGGAAATTTGAGGGTCTAGCCCCTGGATTCGGACCAGGACAGGAGCAAGGGGCAAGGACAAGAGCAAGGTACGACGACTAGAGGGGTCCTAACCCGGTTTCCCCGAGATCCGTCACGATTTCAATGGTGGTTGGATTCGGCAATTTCGGCGATCGGGGGACCCCTATGCACTTTTCTAATCAGTTTTGGTGATCCGAGTCGAACCTTCGTCGGGGGATGACCCGCCGATCTCGATCGCACTCACGGATCCGATCGAAGATCAAGGAGATCATCGAAAAGAATTCGGGGGTAGGTCGGGCGGCTCCGCCGCGTGACGGCCCATGACCTCGATTTCGATCC
>Ga0307379_10007883_pt1 | contig 14410 bp, 13 predicted proteins | sample UN2MG_FD_202237 | JGI IMG/M metagenome (GOLD analysis project Ga0307379, IMG submission 202237) | Soil microbial communities from Risofladan, Vaasa, Finland - UN-2 | ecosystem: Environmental > Terrestrial > Soil > Coastal area > Acid sulfate soil | place: Finland: Risofladan, Vaasa | collected... | reverse complement strand
GGGGAACAATTGCGGGAAAAAATACGAATGCTAAAGATGCGAAAACATCCCCCCAGGCTTTCCCGTAGGACAGGCGTCTGGCCTGTCTATGGAAATGTAGGGGCTCGATTCATCGAGCCCGGTATTGCGGGGCGGATGAATCCGCCCCCTACCCCTTGTAACTTGCAACTGCATCTTCAATTGGTCAATTAATAAAAGAGTGAAAGGAGTTTGTTCAATGTTAGAAGCGATATTAAGTAAATATCTATTAAATGCCTTACTGTTATCTCTGGTCTCTATCTTCTACAGTTTCCTAAAGAACAAATTAGGAGAAGAGAGAGCCGGTACCATCAAAGAGGCCATCCTCTCTGCCATGCTCTGGGCAGAGGAAGAGCTGGGGATAGGAAATGGCAATCAAAAATGGGAGATAGCCTGGAAGAAGCTGATCGAGATACTGGCAGATAAGAATATCAGTTTACGGAAGTCTGAGGAGAAAGCGGTAAAGACCATGATGGAGGCCAATGTGGGAAAGATCAATCAGCAGACTTATGATGTGCTGCTGAAGAGAAAAATGATGAAAGAGTAAATGCGGGGAAAGCAGTATCAAGTATTGAGTATATAGTTAGGAAAAAGAGAGAGATGCAAGATGGGGGAAATAGTAACCCGATTGCCGGTTAATTTAATTCATATATGCGGGTAGAAATGCTCTGGATTCCTGCCTTCGCAGGAATGACAGAGGGAGGGGGAAAGAAATCAAAAAAGTAGCCAGTCCCCATTTTCCCGATCGGTAAATCGGTAAATTATTCGCGACTGATAAACCCACATTTATATTACTTGCAGAAGGAGGGAATAGCCATGCAGATGCTAAATAGTATCAATAATCTAAAGGTAGCCAGGGATTTCAACTTATCCGAGTTTGCCTGCCCCTGCTGTAATCGGGTGATGTTACATCCCCGGCTGCTGGTGAAACTAATAGAGTTAAGAAAGATATTAGAAAGACCGGTACATATTACCTCCGGGTATCGCTGTTCGGGATATAACCGGAAAGTTGGAGGAGTAGCAAACAGTTATCACTGTATCGGACTGGCGGCAGATATTAAAGTAAAGGATATTAACTTAATTGAACTTTTAGAGATATGCGAGAATATAGATTTTGCCGGCATCGGGTTTTATGAGAAGAAGAACTTCCTGCATCTGGATGTGCGGCCCACCAAACGCACCAGGTGGAGGGAATAAAAAGTTGCCAAAAAGTACCTGGCACCTTTTGGCAACTTTATGAGAAAGGAGGAAAATGTGGATATACATAATTTAACTGAAATCATCGCTAATCAGGGGTTTCCTATTGCCTTATCGATACTCTTAATCTTTCGTATTGATAGGTTTATGCAGGAGATAGTGATTGCTCAGAAAGAGGGATATCGGCAGGTCCTGGAAAATACCAAAGAGATACACCATACTATTACTAATTTAAACCAGCAGAACAGGGAGTATTATTCCCTGCGTTTCGCAGAAGTACAGAAAGAATTATCCGGGATGAAGGTGGAGCTGGGTTCACCCCGTTAAATGATTTATATTTATACGGGGGAAAATTGAATAGAAATACCATAAAAAAGGGTAAACTATATAAGATGACTTTCTTTATAGTTTACCCTTTTTATTTTCGTCTTTCATCTCGCTTGTCTCCTAATAAAGAAGCAAGAAATTTTTATTTATTAAACTTTCTAATAATTAGCACGTACGGATTTAAAGGCAATATAATACGGGCTTGATAAATCAAACCCCTACTTTATAAAAGGATTGTTCTTGATTTCATTTTAGATCATTCTGAATACAGCAATGCACGGTGTGTTGCTACACTTAAAATTTAAAACTCTTTTCTTTGAAGAGTTTAAGGCAAGTATCTACCACTTCCGGGTCAAAAAGAATATTTTTATTCTCGGCAATTTCAGCTAAAGCTTCATCGATACTGAGAGCAGGACGGTAAGATTTATAAGAAGACATCGCTTCAACCACATTTGCTGCTCCTAATATTTTTGCCTCTATACAAATTTCGTCACCTTTTAAGCCTCTCGGATAACCTGAACCATCGATCTTTTCCTGATGCTGAAGAACAATTTCAGCAATTGGCCAGGGAAAATCTATTCTTTTTAAGATATCGTAACCTACTTTGGGATAATTTTTAATCAAATTAAACTCTACATCAATTAATTTGCCGGGCTTACTTATAATTTCAGTGGGTAAATTAACCTTTCCAATATCATGAACCAAGGAAGCAATCCTTACTCCTTCAATCTTCTCTTGAGGAATTTTCATCTCCTGGGCTATGGCAGTTGCAAGTTTGGAAACTCTTGGTTGGTGTCCTGTAGAGTAAGGATCTCTTATTTCGACTACTTGAGTAATAACATTGGCAGTACCTTCCATAATTTTTTGTAACTTTTTATAGCTTTGTTTGAGCTTTTCCTCCAGTTGATTATAATCAACTTTTACTTTTTCTAATTCAGTAATCTTTTTTTGCATTTCTTGCATTTCTTTAATAAGTTGGTTTTCTGTCTTTTTTTCATCGCTCATTTTTGAAATTACACCCCCGTAAAAATAGATATTTATTAATTTTTATTCAGATATTCAAAAACATGATTTTTACAATGTGAATATTGCAAAAATATTTACTCCTTACCTTACTAATATTCTACATAGTTTCAAAAAATCCTCTTTTTTAGCTCAAATTTTTTAATTATCTCACCCGTTTTTCGCTAATTCTGTTTAGATATATGAAGAATAAAATAATAATTAGAAGTAAAAAGAGATAAAGGGAGAGAGGGGGTTGTTAAAATAACTTAAAAGTTTTCGTAGATGTATTCTATTATTCTGTTTTCAAATATTTTAGGGTCATTCTCTTCTTCTATAAAGATAAAATTATTTTCCATAAGGCAAAAGACTACCCATCTCTTATTTTTGGTCTGTAAAATGCCTGCCAGTGCTGAAGCCGAAGATAAAGTGCCGGTCTTACCCCATGCCTGAAAAGGCAGGCGTTCTTTTAAAGTCCCTCCCTCTTTGGTGGTAGCAAAATAATCCAGTATCTTAAAATCATGCTTCAGGTAAAGGTAAGTAATTGCTTTAACCAGATGAGCAGGGTTCATAAGATTATATTCGGAAAGTCCGCAGCCGTCTACAAGAATGTAATCTTTTCCCCATTTTAAACCTATGGCTGTATCAATAATTTCTTCTAAAGAGGCAATAGCCCGGGCAATAGTGATGGAGACCCCTTCAGGGTTATCCTCCGGAGCCAAAGCCAGAGTACGGAAAATATTTTCAGCACTCTGATTATCGCTCTTTTTCATCATATAAGCCAGTATTTTATCCAGGGTGTCGGAATAATAAATATACTTTACCTGTAGACCTTCTTTGATCTTTCCAACCCGGATACTTCCACCTATCTTTACTCCTTTACTGGAAAGCTCCTGAGAAAAAATATTCCCCCAAAGCAGGGGCATGGTATTAAGATAAGAGATTTGTTTTTCCTTGACTTTAGATCCCATTACAGTTAATGCTCCGATCAGGGGGTTTTTATCATCCCACATCCATCCCCTCCCCAAAAACTCTTCGGGTGAGAATTTTGAATTGTCCAATATAATATCTCCGGAGATATGCCTGATACTAAACTTTTGCACCAGAGCATCTGCTATCTTTCTGATTACTTCCGGGGATTGAGTGGGGTCTCCGCTGCCTGCTACATACAAATTTCCGTTTATCTCTCCCGGAGTAATGCTGGAAAAATAGAAGGAAGTGGGATAAGCGTACTGCTCCTCATCAAAGATTTCCAGAGCAGCCAGCAGGGTAAATATTTTAGTCAGAGATGCCGGGGTAAAAAGTTTATCTTCATTATGGGAAAATAGTACTTCCTGAGTGTTTAGATCTTTTATCAGAATTCCCGAAAATCCCGAGAACTGATTTATCTCTTCCTGTATGCCTGTGCCAGCACCGGCTGCAGCAATTAAAAGAGAAACGCATATCAAAAAGGATAATAAAAAAATAATTATCTTATATCTTAATTTCAAACTCTGTTCCTTTCCGATTTTTTTAATCAATGGCTTTTCTTGTATCTATTTTATATTAATTTTTTATAAAAAATTTTCTTCTTATTTTTCCTTCCAAAATTCATCAAGAGACAGATTGCCCTTGGTGTCGAAGAATGGGCAGACGGTAATACATTTGGAACAATCGCTGGTGTTTTCTGCCCAGAACTCAAAACATTTTTCCGGGTTGATATAATACTTTCTTACACCCGGATTATTGGAAATGGTTTCGCCCTTAAAATCCGGTTCCGGCTGAAAAGAAATTGCCTTGGTCTCGCAAATTTCAGCACATTGATAACATCTTTTACAAAAATTAGAAAGTTTAGAAATAAAATTAACATTTGGTTCATCTAAAACTAAAGGCAAATCAGTAAAAATTTTACAAATCCTAACCCCCGAACCATATTCCGGAGTAACCAGTAAACCATTTCGCCCTAACGCACCCAGACCGGCATCGACAGCCAGAGGGATGCTCAGGGCAGTATCATTCCCGCATTGAACAGCCTGGTAGCCTAAATTTCTGATAAACTCTCCCAGAAGGGAGATAATAAAAGCCATCTTGGAATAACCCAATCCAGTGGCAGCACAAGCAGGTAAAGCGGGAGTAGTGGACAACCCCGAGGAGTCCATCTCTATCGCTATAATAATTGCCCGGTCAATACCTTGAGGCAGACTTACAGGATAGGAACCCAAAAATTGCCCATTTGATCTTTTACCTGCATTTTCATAAATCCATTTTTGGTTAATTTTGGTTATCCCCACCAGAGAGGCGCCGTAAAACCTGGCTACTTTTTTTACTTTGGCAGTAAATTCTACCAGGTCTTTAATCTGGTATTTTTGCTCCCTTAATTTATAACCATACCAATCTTCCTCAAAAAAAGTATCGCCTTCCCAGGAAAAGGCGAAGGGAAATCGATTATAGGCTGCCCATGATGCTTTCGAAAAGGCGTAATCAAAATGGGTGTAGCCTTCATTATTTGCTTTTATATTTTTTAGCATACCTTCCGCAAAATTATTTTGGTAGGTTTTTAAATCTTTATCCCATAGATGACGACAAAACATATCATTTTTCTGGTCAAACCTCTGATAGATGTTTTCATCAATTTCATAATAATTTTTTCCCATACCCTACTCCCTTATTTAATTAAAAAACGATTCCCGGCATCATTTTTAAAAATCAACAAATCTTTTTTATCTACATAATTGAGTACGAATTTATTTTAATTTCCATTTTTCTTTTTTTATACCCACTCGGGAGCATATTCTTTTAAATGTTTGGTCTGATTAAGTTGAACCAGACAATATCCTCTACCTTCTTTATGAGACAAAAAACTATAAGAGGCAGTGTCAAAATGAATTTTCCAAAAATAGGGTGGAGAAATATTCAAGCAAGCAGCAATGAGCGGTTTGAGTACTGCTCGATGGGTAACTATTGCTAAAGTTTCTCCGGCATGTTTGGAAATTAAACTATCCAGACAGGTCTTGGCCCTTTTTTGCACATCATAGAGAGTTTCCATATCTTCCACTCGAAGTTTCTCCGGATTATTCACCCAAAGCTCCCATTCCTTGGGATACAGTTCGGAAATCTCATTTTTAAAACGCCCTTCCCAACTCCCCAATTCGATATTATTAAATTGTTCTTCTGCCTTAACTTCTATCCCGCATTGTCGGGCAATCGCCTCTGCGGTCTGCCTGGCCCGGGATAGGGGACTGGTATAAATATGCTTAAGAGGAAAACTTTTCAGTTCCCGGGCTAAATCCTGTGCTTGAACAAGACCTCTCTCATTTAAAGGAAAATCTGTCCTTCCTCTAAACATCCCTTTAATATTTCCTTCACATTCTCCGTGCCTTACCAGAATTATTAGTGTTCCATTAAAATCCTTAAACATACTTACCTCTTTCCCAAATAAAATATAAAGAAAAGAATTTTAAAACTTTGTCAAAGGACCGTCCCCTGACAAAGTTGTCAGGGGACGGTCCTTTGACAAAGTTTTTACATTTTTCCTTTCCACTCTTTAAAAAATTGTTTTAAGTAGAGATTTAGAAAACGGTGTCTCCTTTTAGCCATTTTACGACCTAATTTGGTATACATCATATCTTTAAGTTTCAACAGCTTTTCATAGAAATGGTTGATGGAAGGAGCTTCAGTAGTTTTATATTTCTCTTTAGTTATGTATTTGCTCGGCTTAATAGCCGGGTCGTAAATCGGCCGATTGAAAAATCCTCCATAGGTAAAAGCCCGGGCTATCCCTATCGCTCCCATTGCGTCCAAACGATCAGCATCAGTGACGGACATCAATTCTTTGGAGAGTATCTGAATAGCAGAATTCTTTTTACTTCTCCCTTTACCCTTATCGGATAAAGTATGCATAAAAGAAATCTGAGAAGTAATTCCCACAATTTCATCGACAAGCGAAGGAGAAATCTCTAAAGAGGAGAGCCATTCCCTTACCTTCACTGTCCCGGCTTCTTCATCTCCCTGAAAAAATTTATAATCCCCGATATCATGTAACAGAGCCGCCAATTCTACAATAAATATATCCGCACCTTCTTCTCGGGCAATTCGTTTAGCTAAATTTCTAACCCTATGAACATGCCACCAGTCATGGCCGGTACTATCTTCACTTACAGTTTTTTTTACAAATAATTCTGTTTTTTTAATTATCTCTTGTCTATCCATATTTCCTGACAGGGGACGGTTCTCTGGCAGGTTTTAACTAAGCAAAGAACCGTTCATTCTTCCGTCTTATTTTATTTAACTACAATCAAATCATAATTCTGTGTTCCCAGACCTATCTTTTCCGCATAATTCAGGCCGATTTTCCAATCAGTATCAATATGAATATGGGTGAATTTATCTTCTCCGGAATGAAAATGCTTCTCTTCCAGAATACTGCCTTTGACCATAGGAGCTTTATTTACTAAATCGACACAGGCTCTGTCCAAAGCCACGGGGTCAAAAGAGGCGGCCATTCCGATATCCGGGACTATTGCCATATCATTATAATTCCAGCAATCACAATAAGGGGAGACATTCATAATAAAACTGATATGAAAATGAGGCTTGTCTTTTAATGCTGCATAAGCATATTCTACAATCTTTTCCTGGACATTTCCTCCCGATTCATCAGAACCTATTACAGCGGCACTATACTGGCATACTGCTACACACTGGCCGCAACCGATACATTTTTGATAATCAATTTCCGCCTGTTTATTTTCATTAAAATGAATGGCCTCCTGGGAGCAGCTTTTAATGCACTGGCCGCAGCCGATGCAATTCTTAAGGTTGATCTTGGGCTTAGAATTGGAATGCATCTCCATTTTGCCAGCCCGGGAACCACTGCCCATACCCAAATTTTTCAAGGCTCCTCCAAAGCCGGTCATTTCATGACCTTTAAAATGAGTCAGAGAAATAATAATATCAGCATCGGCAATTGCTGCAGCTATCTTGGGTGCTCTACAATGTTTTTTATCAATGGGAATCTCCCGATATTCAGTTCCCTTCAAGCCATCGGCGATAATCACATCACATCCTACAGCGATCCGATTAAATCCATTCTCCATAGCCGTATTTAGGTGGTCTACGGCATTGGCCCTCTCGCCATAATAAAGGGTATTGGCGTCAGTGAGAAAGGGCCTTCCCTTTAATTCTTTTATTAATTTTATTATACAGGCTGCATAATTAGGCCGAAGATAGGAGAGATTCCCCGGTTCCCCAAAATGTATTTTTAGGGCGGTGAACTTATCCTTAAAATCAATCTCTTTAATCCCGGCCTTTAAAACCAATTTTTTTAATTTATCCAGCAAGTTCTTCCCCGGTTTCGCCCTTAAATCTGTAAAATACACTTTTGCTCTATTCATCATGTCTACCTCCCGCTCCTTCAAATAATTAAAAATAAGTTTCTTACCATTTTAATCAATTAAAATTACTAAAGCAAATTATTTGTTCACTAAAAAGTTAATCTTTACCTAAATTATTTTGTATCAAAGAACAAAGTTCCAGTTTTACCGGTTAAATTACCTTGTTGATATCCAACAGGCTCCTTTTTGTGAGCTTTCCACACATAGATTAATGAACTTGACGCCTCTTGTCCCATCTTCAAAGGTAGGAAAATCAACTTCCTTCTGATTCCGGTAAGGCTTTCCGGCTTTTTTGGCCAGTAAGGCATCGGAAAAATTAGAATAGATATTGGCAAAAGCCTCATATACGCCCTCGGGATGCCCTCCGGGAAGTCGAGAGACCCTTAAAGCCAGAGGATATAAAGTGTCTCTTCCCCGAGATAAAATCTGAACTGGCTGACCATAAAAAGCAACTTTCAAATAATCAGGTTTTTCTTGCTCCCATTCTACAGATCCCTTTTCTCCTAAAACACGGATTTTTAAACCATTATTATACCCGATAGCCACCTGTGAACACCAGTAAATTCCCCGAGCCCCGCTGGTATATTTGATCAAAACCTCTGCATTATCATCGAGTGCTCTTCCCTTAACAAAAATATCTAAATTGGCGCAAAGAGAATCGATTTCCAATCCGGTTGTATAAGAGACAGTATTTTCTATATGGCTTCCAATATCCGCTACACAATTAGACTTTCCGGAATATTTGGGGTCAGTTCGCCAGGATGCCTGCTTGTTTCCTTCTTTTTTCTCTACCGGCATAGCCAGCCATTCCTGGAGATATTCTCCCATTACCATCCGAATCTTCCCGATCTCGCCTCTATGAATTATTTCCCGAGCATGTTTTACCATAGGATAACCGGAATAGGTATAAGTCACACAACAAAGTAAATCTCTTTTCCTGGCCAAATTTGTTAATTCTTCAGCCTCTTCAACTTTTAAGGTCAAAGGCTTATCACAAACTACATTAATATCTTTTTCTAAAAAAGCTTTGGCCATCTCAAAATGTGAATTATTCGGGGTAGCAATGATAGCAAAATCAATTTTATCCTCTCTTGCTCCCTCTTTTTCGGTCATTTCCCTAAAACTTTTATAGAGTCTTCCGGAGTCCAAACCCAGTTTTTTCCCTGTAGCTAAAGTATTATCATAACTTCTGGAAAAACATCCGGCGACTAATTTGGCTTTACGGTCAAAGGAAGCTGCTTTATGATGAACTTCGCCGATTAAAGAGCCAATTCCGCCACCTACCATACCAAAATTTAAAATTTTGTTCATTTAATTTACCTCTTTTTCTTTAATTCGATCTTTTTAAAATCCTAAAGGCTAAATGTTTAACTTATAGATTATATTCTGCAAAATATTAAAAAATCCTCTTTTATTAAAAATGAAATATTAATATTTTTTAAAACATCCGGAAGAAAAAAAATATTTTTTTGATAAAAGTAAAATAATATACTAAAATTTAGGCAATTAAACTAAAAAGGAACTTTGATGAATAAATATAAAGAAAACGCCAAAGGCATTATTGTAAATATAAAACATGGTGCCTTAAAAGAGGGCCCGGGATGGAGAAGTATTGTCTATTTTAAAGGCTGTAACTTCTGCTGTCCCTGGTGTGGCAGCCCGGAAGGCATACCCTTCGAAACAACTGAATTAACTTACGAAGACGGCTCTAAAGAAATTGTTGGAAAAGAAGTTACCGTTGAAGAAGTTATTCAAAAAATCTTACCTTACCAAAGGTTTTCCAAAGGCAATCTTCCATATGGAGTAACTCTTTCCGGAGGAGAACCTACCGCCCAATGGAATTTCTATTTTGAACTTCTTAAAGGTCTAAAATATTTTAATTTTCCTACTGCAGTGGAAACCAACGGTTCATCTGCTCAATTTATTACATCCCTCCCCTATCTAGATTTAGTTTTCTGCGATATAAAACATATGAACACAAGGACACACAAAAAATTGGTTGGAAAAAATAATAAACAAGTATTGCATAACATCAAAAAAACTTATGAGGCTGGAAGAGATTTATGGATAGAAATTCCGGTTGTCCCGGGATATAATGATTCAGAGGAGAATTTTCAAGATATTGCCGATTTTCTTTCTCCCATGAAAAGTGGGCTTAAAGTAGAGCTGTTAAAATACGGAAGACACGGTATTTATAAATGGAGAGCCTTGGGAAAAGACTATCCTTTGCTACATCTTATGCCTCCTTCTAACCGAAAGATGACAGCCTTGGCCAAGATAATAAAAAACAAAGATATCAAAGTAGATATTTCTTAAAAAGAAACAGACCCCGGATCTAAACGAGGGATAATGTCCTTTTTCAAAATATCGGGAGATAATTTCCGGGCATCACCATATTGACCATGAATTCGTACTATAACCGGATAAGGATACTTCTCGGGATGTTCAGCTACATCTAATAATTGTTCGGAAGAAAAGACGTTAAAATAAACATAACCCAATCCTTGCCCTTTGCCTTCGGCGGAATAATTAAAAATAGCGCTGATAATATCCTTAAGGTATTGGGCTTTCTGTTTTAAATTCATTCCTCTAATATTATCCGGGTTAATACTCATCGCTACTGCCGAGCCTCCGGTCATAATTTCATAATCTAATTTTGATTGGGAAAGGATTCTGGTTAAAAGACCGCTTGCAGCCATCCCTGTAGAAGGGTCAAGGCCAAAGCTTAAATCTTCGCGAGCTCCTCTCCCATCGGGGGTAGCGCCCGTCCAGTATCCGTAGAGCAGATTGGTGCTGGGGCTGCTCCAATCTGCAGCAAAATTCTTACCGAAAGGATTTTTTTGTCGATTAATTTTTTCACTAATTATCTTCGCTAATTCTACTGCTTCTTTGTCAGCATAGGGAATATTATTCCCAAATTTGGGAACTTTTTGGGCAGTATTTCGTAATTCTTCAAATCCTTCAAAATTTCTCTTCAAGGCAGTAATCAAATCATTTAAGGAAAATTTTATTTTAGAATTGGTGTCAAAGAAATATTTAATTGCGGTCAAGGAATCAGCAGTAACCCCTAATCCGTGAATCAAGCAGCCGGAAGCATTATATTTTGTCCCCGGACCGCTATTGCAATCCCTCATATCGATTCCGTTCTCTCCTCCTCCCATAAAAAAAGAAGCAAAAGGGACCGACAGCAAAGAAAGGGCTTCAGTACAGTTATTGGCTGCTTGTACCATCTTCTCGATAAAATAATCCAGATAACGGTAATAAATTATTTTAGTTTCCGTAAAAGAATTAAAAGGATTTTCTTCCAGGCCCAATTCCTGATAAGAAGGGCCTAACTTTTCCCCGGTAATTAATGAATACCCGTTATTTAAAGAAATTTCTAAAACTTTAGCCAGATTCAACCAGCTATTGGTAGTATTTCCATTTTCCTTGCCTTTGATTAATGGTTCCTGACAGCCGGCGATAGCGTATTCTTGTAAATCTTCTTCAGCTATACCTTTCTTCTTTAAAGCAGAAAACACCACTACATCATTAAGAAAAGAAGGAGAACTGTGTCCAAAATTAAACATAAATTTTGATATCGCCTGGTAAAATTCAAATGGTGTATGGAGATGTGTCTTAACTGAAAAATTTGGCTGCGGCCGATTGGATTGGTAATATGCTTCTAATATAATATAGGTCGTATCAACGGATAAATCATTACCTTCAACATCCGAACCACCTACCATAATATTCTGAGAAATAGCCCAGTCTCTATCTCCCACTTCAAAAAAGACCAAAAAATGGCGTATCAATTGTACAGCTAATTTTTTAGAAATCTTGGTTCTCTTGTAATAGGGCTGGAGTATCCTATCCAGATTCCCCACGGAAAAAGCGTAGGGATTGGGAAGCTGTTCCAGATTCATCACCTGCCAGAGCAGAATATAAGATTGTAAGGCCTCATATAAATTATCTGCACCTTGACCAGGGACTTTATGACAGGTCTTCTCTATTAATTGTAATTCTTTCTTTCTTACCGGGTCCTTCTCCTGTTCATATTTCTGCCCGGCCAATTTACCATAACGGTCAGCTAAAGTTATGGCCGCCTGCAAAGTCTTTATCATACTATTAAAATAATCGCTCTTATCCGGAAATTTCTTTTTTTGTTGTTTTAATTCTGCAATTTTGTATTCTAATCCTTCTTCTAAAGCCCCCTCAAAACCAGGTATAGTATGACCGGTAACCCTTTCCACAAAATATACTGCTTCTTTGGTCTGGTTTCCGGTTTTTTTATATATATCTCTTATCTTCGCTACCGAAGGATGCTCACTCCAGAATTTTCGGTTATCCTCAATCATTTGCTCGGTTACTTCAATATCAGCAATTTTGCCTCCCGGTTTTACATCATCATAAAAGGCCATTTCATCATTGTATCCCTCAAAACTCTCAATCCGAAAAGCAGGGTTAATCAAAGCATAACTTGCCGAAAAAGTATCTTCTTCCGTTCCGGCAAAAATCTGTCCCGATTCGATAAAAATTGGCAGCTGCTCACAGACTGATTCAAGTAAAATAGCTTGAGTCATAGCCGGAGAATACGTATCACCAATTTCTAATAATTTCCTTCGCTGAATATCTTTGGCTAATACCCAGCCGATAAGGTTCTGTTTTTCCGCATTCCTCTTTATGATTAAATCTAAATATTTTTTTAATTTTTCAACATCTAAAATTTCTTCTAATATCATTCTATACTACTTCTCTCCCAATCTCTTAAAATCTTTTTTTAAATCCTGGTATAAAGACTGATATATTTTAAACTGATGATTATAAATATCGACATTCTCAGGAATTGGTTTTATTTTTTCTTCTTTTAATTTCACTACTTTTTTACATCCATCTTCCACATCTTTATATATTCCTACTCCTACCCCGGCTAATATAGCTGCCCCCATTGCCGCTTGTTCGATAGATTGAGTCATAGATATCTCTTGATTAAAAACATCTGCCTGAATTTGTCTCCAGACTCTACTTTTTGCCCCTCCTCCGGAAGCAATTATCTGTTCAATCTTAATCCCCAATTCTTCAAAGACCTCCAGGCAATCCCTTAAGGCAAAAACCACTCCTTCCATAACTGCTCTAATCAGATGAGCCCGGTGATGTTTTAGACTGAGCCCGAAAAATACTCCTCTTGCCTGGGGGTTCATATAAGGAGACCTCTCTCCCAAAAGATAAGGAAGAAAAATTATACCTTCACTCCCTGCTCTAATTTTTTCCACTTCCTCATCAAATATAGGATAAGAATCAGGAGTATGTAATATATTCTCCCTCAACCATTTTAAAGATAATCCTGCGGAAAGAATCGCTCCCTGCAAGTGATAGTTGTCAGGTATAGCATGACAAAAAGTATGGATTCTTAACTTGGGATCATAAGTGAATTTATCCACGGTGATAAATAATTGACCGCCTGTCCCGATAGTAGAAGAGAGAATTCCCGGTCTAATTACGCCATTACCGACTGCCTGCATTGATTGGTCTCCTCCACCATAAACTACCGGGATTCCTTCTAACAATCCAATATCTCTTGCTGCCTCTTCGAGCAGATAACCAGCCACTTCTTGAGATTCATGAACTTCTTCCGGAAGTATTTTAAGTGGAAGGTTGAGAATATCCAATAACTCTTCTGACCAGCATCGTCTTTTTATATCCAGCAACAGAGTGCTGGAGGCATCGGTAACTTCTGCTCCCAAATTTCCGGTTAATTTATATCGGATATAATCTTTGGCTAAAATTACTTTATATATTTGATTGAATTCTTCCGGTTGATTCTCTTTCATCCACAAAAGAGTACTGCACATAAAACCGGTAGCTATGGGGTTTCCGGTCAGCTTAGCCAATTGCTCTTTGCCAATTTTCTGATAAATAAATTCACATTGAGAGCTGCTCCTCTGATCGGCCCAGATGATAGCCGGACGAAAAGGCTGTAAATCCTTATCCAAAAAGACGGCACCGTGCATCTGCCCAGATAACCCTATCCCCCTAATCTGTTGGGGGTCAACCTCTGATTCTTTTACTACTTCCCTTATTACCCGGATAGTTGCTTCCCCCCACATTTTGGGATCCTGTTCTGCCCAACCCGGTTGAGGTATATCTATAGAATATTCTCTCCCTGCCCGGGCATAAATTTTGCCTTCTCTGTCCATAAGCATTCCCTTGGTACCGGAAGTACCAATATCTATACCTAACAGATAATCCATCTTTATACCTTTCATAAACTATGCTTTAATTCTATTATTTTACTATTATATATCTTTACCTGCATTAATTAAACCACCATCTTCTAAGGTGGTTGGCTTTTAATGATTTTTGAAGTACAAAGGAAATATTCGTAAACTTTTAGATTAGTTAACCCGGTTATAGAGGCTAACCCTTTAAAGAACCTTGCAACAATCCTCTCAAGAAGAACTTTCCCAAGAATAAGTAAACCAATATTGGGGGCAAAGCGGTAAGAAGAGCACCGG
>Ga0307379_10007881_pt1 | contig 14411 bp, 12 predicted proteins | sample UN2MG_FD_202237 | JGI IMG/M metagenome (GOLD analysis project Ga0307379, IMG submission 202237) | Soil microbial communities from Risofladan, Vaasa, Finland - UN-2 | ecosystem: Environmental > Terrestrial > Soil > Coastal area > Acid sulfate soil | place: Finland: Risofladan, Vaasa | collected... | reverse complement strand
CAGCCGGGCGAAAACCGCCGGTATCACGGCTTGCGGGAGGCCCCCGCGTCCTCTACATCCACAAAGACCCAATACCGGGACCCCGTAGCTCAGTAGGATAGAGCATCAGATTCCTAATCTGAGGGTCACAGGTTCGAATCCTGTCGGGGTCACCAACACTTAGCCAAACTGTTGCGTCTGCTCGGGCTAACATCGGGCTAATGAAAAAAGCGGGATGTCCCGCAATTGGCGGGCGAATCATGCTTCAAGTTGGTATTGCTGGCAATCGAGAAGCCGCCCTACCACGCCGAAAACAGGGCCCCCTAAATCATCATTGCTTCGATTGAAGGGCATTTGGCTGGGCGTGCCCGGCGAATGCCGTCACATTTCATTCAAAAGCGGCCGTTGGGCGCGTCAGCCGAGATGTCCGCTAAGTGCCAATAGGTGACATGCGCGCAATCAAGTTGGGTGATCTTGCCCCGACACGCTGGAAGCTGCGTGATGCGGCAAGGGATAGGTCGAGGCCCGCATCGATCAGCGCGGAGTCTTCGGCGTCACGTCGTCGAAGGTATACTGCCAGGCTGCCGAGACATCAGGCCCGACTTGCGTGCCGCCCCCAAGACATCGTCGTCGCGGCGCGCAAACCGACTGTCACACAGCAAGTTTGAATGCCGAAGCGATAGCTTCGTACATCGGCTTTCGAATCATCGATGCGTCGAACGGCAGTCCTCGGTTCAAGCCGGGGCCTTCATAGTCGCTCCAGGCTCCCGCATGGCGTGCCCGATCCTCCTCGGTCACCTTGAGCCAAGAGTGACGATCGCTCAGCCCCCAGGTTACCACCCCCCTAACGGCCGGTTCGGCAAGCGCCACGTCGAGATAGCGTCTGACCTCCTCCGCCACCAGCCTGTCGCGCTCGTCCATGGGGAGCGCGTAGTCGTGCTCCTTCACGTCAAGCTCTGAGATCACGATGAACAGACCGAGATTGGCGATTTCCCTCAGGAACGACGAGAAGACCTGCTGCGAGAACGGACCCTTTGCCAAATCGAGATGTCCCTGGATGCCCACGCCATGCAACGGAACATCCAAATTTTTCAGCTGCTCCAGCAATTTCAGTAAATGATATCGGCGATCACTCTCGACAGCGATGTCGTAGTCCAGGCCGTATTCATTGATCATGAGATAGGCGTCCGGCGCCAAGTCGTGGGCCTCCTCAAGGGCGCGTCTGATATAATCAGGCCCGAACGCCCTGAGGAAGATGTTCGAGCGGAGACCGTCTTCCCGATTGCCCGTGTCGATAATTTCGTTGGCGACATGCCACTGCTTGACCGACTTCTTGTAGCGCGGAATGACGGACGAAAAGTATTTCCGCACGAGAGCCCAGTCCTGTTGCTCGCCAAGCAGCGATTCCGCCCAAGGTGGCACGCTCGAATGCCAAAGAAGAATGTGGCCATGAATCTTCTTCGCATTCTCCTGTGCGAACGTGGCCAGATCGTCCGCCGCCTGGAGTGAAAGATTTCCGCGTTCCGACTCGACCACGTTCCAATTCAATCCAATCTCAGGAACCAAGCTGGAGCACTCGGCAAGCACAGCGCTTCGAAGGTCCGGCTCCTCTTGAAGTTGATGAAAGCGCACCGCCGCGCCGTAATAGCGTCCACTCTGAGCGGCGATGCGCCCTAAAGAGTCCTCAGCCGGTCCGGTGCCGACAACATCCGCTACCGCGGGCGACAAAATTGCGCTGGCCGCACCGCCAAGAAATACCCGACGCGTTAGCTCGCTCATCGCACAAAACTTTCTCTACAGACCCGGCCTGGCGCCTAAGCGCTTACGCTATCTACAATTTTAGACGTTCATTTACGCCGCCAGCAATAAAGTTTCGTTACGACAAAGGCTCTGGGAGCAGGGCCACATGCGAAGCTACATAACCCGCCGTGGTTTCTTGGCAGGACTTGCGACAGTCCCTGCCGCCGCGAGCGTTGTCCTGCCAACTCGGACGTGCGCAGCAGGCACCGAAACGTCACTAGCGAACGCGGCCAAGCAGTCTGGCCGACTTTTTGGTGCCGCGGTGAGGACCGACCAGCTCGAGCGAGAGGAAGATCTTCGCAATGCCGTGCTTCGGGATTGCTGTTGTATCACGCCTGAAATCCACATGAAGTGGGATGCTCTGGAACCGCGGCGTGGAACACACTGCTTCGAGCCTATGGATCGCCTCGTGTCCTTCGCATCAGCGCATGGGCTGGGCATTCACGGTCACACGCTGCTGTGGGATCAAAGTACCCCGGGCTGGGCCAAACGCCATTTGAGCGAAACGCGCGATTGGCGGTTGATCCAGGATCATATCTCCGAGGTGATGTCCCGCTATCGCCATGCCGTAGAACGGTGGGACGTCGTCAATGAGCCGATTGCTTCCAACGAGGCAAAGAACGGCCTTCGAGATAACGTTTTCTTGCGCGCCTTCGGGCCCTCCTACATCGCGAACGCGCTTCGCGACGCCCGCATCGTCGCGCCGAATGCGAAGCTCTTCATCAACGATTACGGCTTCGAATACGACAACTCCGCGGAGACTCGTCGGCGGCGCGCCTTTCTCAAGCTACTCGAGCAAACCATTTCACGCGGCTTGCCTTTGGATGGCGTGGGTCTGCAGGCTCATCTGGACCTGGGAAAAGGCAAAATCAAATCGTCGATCCTGAGACCCTTCCTGAAGGAGATTTCGGACCTCGGCCTCGAAATCGTCGTGACGGAACTCGACGTGAAGGAGCACAACATTTCCAAACCCGTGACAGAACGCGATCAGCGGGTCGCGGACGAGGCCAGGCGCTATCTCGACATCGTTCTCGACTACCCCAGCGTCAAAGGGGTGACCGTCTGGGGCTTGTCCGACCGTCACTCCTGGCTTTCCTTGAGGGAGGCGGCGAGCCGCGAGCAACTCAATCGTGGCCTGCCATATGACGCCGATTTCGACCCCAAGCCGCTCTACTGGGTCCTCCAGGACGCCCTCGCCGCGCGCAACGCGGCTTGATGAGCCGCAAGACCTAAACTACCAACCTGTTTTCGGCCAGCTCGGACAGGCTCCGTTCGGATTTGTCGGCGGGCTTTTGAATCCTTGCGACCCACTCGATCAGCTCGGCCATGCCATCCTCGAAGTTCCGTTGCGGCCGCACACCCAAAACCTGCTCGATCTTTCCGATGTTCGCGAAGCAGTGACGAATGTCTCCGACCCGATGCTTGGCCATGATTGTCGGTTGGATATCCTTGCCAAGGAGCCGGCTCAACGTCTCGGCGATTTCCCGCACCGCAATCGAACGCCCGCTCCCGACGTTGAAAACGTCCCAGGTCTCCAGCTCGCTTTCCAAGACCGTGGAGAAAGCGTTCGCAACATCGAAGACATGGACGAAGTCCCGTCTTTGCTTACCGTCTTCGAAAATCATCGGCGACTGGTTGTTCAGCAGACGCGAGATGAAGATCGCAGCTACACCTGTATAGGGGTTGCTCAGAGCCTGCCTTGAGCCGTAGACGTTGAAGAGCCGTAGCGCGACTGTCGGGATCCCAAGCGCGCGGCCGACGCATAGGAACATTTCTTCGTGATCCCGCTTGTTGATCGCGTAGATCGAGGCAGGCTGGAGCGTCTTCCGTTCGGTCGTTGCAACGGGTTCCAAAATCTCGTCGCCAAGCATCAACTCCCACTGCTTGGCCACCAGCTGCGCGTGGGAGCGCAATGGCGGGGCTACATCTTGCCCGGTCGAGGGATCGCGATACTCTCCTTCGCCGTAAATCGACATCGACGACGCGACGGCAACGCGCTCTACCGCATGGCGCCCCTTTGACAGCACGTCCAGCATGAGTGCCGCGGCCAGCGCGTTGTTCCGCGTGTAATCGAAGATATTGGTCATGCTTTGGCCCACGCCGACCGACGCGGCCAGATGCACCAAATGCGTGACGCCGTCCAAGCTCTTGGCGAACACCCCGTCCGAAGGGATATTTCCCCTTATCCGCCGCACGGCGCGGTTGAGATATGTGGGCCACCCATCAGCGCCCATTTCGGCATCGCCGTGGACCTGCTCAAGCAGGCAATCGAGGACGGTGACCTCGAAACCGCGAGCCAGGAGTCTATCGGCAAGGTGAGATCCGATGAAGCCGGCACCGCCGGTAATCAACGCGTGACGTTTTGACATCGTGTCCCTCGACGGTCAGCGACCCGTCCGAGCAAATGATTGCTTCGCCCGCCGGGCCACCTCACCTGGCAGATCCGTGACCGGCCCTCCTGGCCTCTGCCTCGACACGCCGGGAGGCGGTGGCGGACGGTTCGCGCGCAGGCGCAGTCTTTCCAGCGAGCCCACAGCGATCTGACGCCGGACGAGCGTTGCATTGGCGTCAATCTTCACCGTCGGTATCCATACCAGGCCACTGTCTTCGCGATACATGCGATAGCCGAGCCAAAGCGGAATGATCCATATGACCCACCAGACCATCAGCGAAATCGGATTGATACGCAGCATGTACCAGAGCCGCTCGCGACGGGTGCCCAAGACCAGAGCCGTTCGCTTCCAGGTCGTCCGATAAAATGCCGTGAGAAAGATCGCGTAGGCGGTCAGGTTGAATATCGAGTGCCAGATGGTCCAGCCCGGAAGTATGCCCTCGCTGGAAAGATAAGACCAAAGCGCCCAAATTCCGGCAGGGAATCCGATTGCGTTGACCCACAGGAAAAGGCACGGGAGGAAATTCGTCCACGCCCTGAACCTCTGGATCCTCGTCATGCCGAGTTCGCGGAGAGGCACGTCGAGGCTTTGGAAAAAGCCGCACACCCATCGCTTGCGCTGGATGATGCCGCGCTTAATCGTCGACGGCACCTCTTCGATCAGGGGATTCTGAATGATGCCAAGCCGCTTGCCGTTGGCCCAGAAGCGCATGCCGACTTCCGGATCCTCAATCGTTATCCAAGGGTGAAATCCCCCGAGCTCGAGCAAGTCCGACGCCTTATAGAATAAGCCTTTCCCCAAGACCCAATAGGGTTGCTTACCGTCCGCGGACAGATGCGGATATTTCATGCCGTCCCACGCCATGTGATCGGCGGAATGCCAGGTGGCGGCCATGCTGGCATTGAGGTTGCCGGCGATGTTTTGCGACTGGAGAACGTCGTAATGCTTGATGCCGACCGCCGCGGCCAGGAAATGGTCGTGCGGGGGGCAGCTATCCGCATCGATATAGTTGACTAGAAAATCCTCTCGACCACGCCAGATTTCGGCGAGTTTGTAGAAGGCATAAATCAACTGTCGCGTCTTCTTCGGCGGGAGATTTCTATCTCCAGCTCGCTCGCCCCGATGCCACCAATAGACGTGCTCGTTGCGATCCCATTCCGCCCAGATGGCGTTCCACGAGGGATCGCTTGTCGCAGGAACGATGAGGAGCTGGATAAAAGGAAACTCCGTTTGCAGCCTCCGCAGGCTTGCAATCGTCTCGTGGTCGTTGTGATTTGGAACGGCAACAATCTGAAATCGGTCGCGCGGGTAATCGATTTTCGCCAGCGAAGTGAAGGTCGTTCGCATGGTCGATTCTAGTTCTCGAAGCACTGGGTAAAGCAGGACAATGTACGGATAGTCTCCGGGGCCGAGGTCCTTGACCTCGTCCATGTCGACCCAGTTCACCGGGAGGCGAAAAAGATAGAAATCGAGTAGAAAGCACAGTGAGTAGAGGCTCTGTGCCACGATATAGAGAGCCAAAAAGACGTATGAGATGAGCGGGGCGTCCATCATGAGTTTCTCGATTGCTTTGCAATCACCCTGCTACTGCCGAGGATTCAGGTTGGGCTGCGGGGGGCGGGCAGAAATCCAAGAGCGCGCCCGGGATCAATCTATCGAACAGTGCCTGCTTAGCTGTTTCCTCTTGAGCAAGGAGACTGGCGAAGTACTCAACCGTCTTGAGAAGCCCGATAGATAGCTCGACCGTGGGACTCCAGCCGAGGAGTGACTGCGCCTTGCTGATGTCGGGACGGCGGCGGCGGGGATCGTCTACAGGCAACGGGCACCGCACAATTCTGGATGAGGAGCGAGTCAGCCCGATGATCAGCTTGGCCAGCGCCGCCACGGTGATTTCGGCTGGATTACCCAGGTTGACCGGGCCGTCCGCGTCGTTCTGAGTACTGGTCAGACGGCGGATCCCCTCAACCAAATCGTCGACGTAGCAAAAAGAGCGCGTCTGGTGCCCGTCCCCGTAAAGAGTGATGTCTTCACCCTTGAGGGCTTGGACAATGAAGTTAGACACCACGCGCCCATCGTCCGGCTGCATGCGTGGACCGTATGTATTGAAGATTCTGGCAATCTTGACGGGAACCCCGAATTGGCGACCGTAGTCGGTGAGGAGAGTCTCAGCGAAACGTTTGCCCTCGTCGTAGCAGGATCGCGGGCCAACCGGATTCACGTTGCCGAAATAAACCTCGGTTTGAGGGTGAATTTCCGGGTCGCCCTAGACTTCCGACGTCGATGCATGGAACACGCTCGCGCCGTCCGCCCGTGCTCGTTCTAGGGTATTGAGGGTGCCCAGAGCGCAAACGAGCGCCGTTCTCACCCGGTCGGATTGGTAATGTACCGGTGAGGCCGGACAGGCCAGATTGTAGATGTAGTCGAAGCGGGGAAGTTGCGAGCCGAGCGGCTCAGTAACGTCGTGATCGACCAGTGCGAAGTGGCGCTCGATGAGGTGGTCTACGTTCTGCTTTCTTCCGGTGAGGAAGTTGTCGATGCAAACGACGAAGTGTCCCTCGGTGAGCAGGACCTCGCAGAGACGAGAGCCAATGAAGCCGGCTCCGCCGATCACGGCGACGACTTGCCCGGAATGTCGCGCCGCGTCGTTGCAACGCTCCGTGATATTTACGCCCGCTGACGCCACTTTAGAACACCGTGTAGAAGCTGATGTTACCGTAGCCGCTGTCGGAGTCGCCTCCGACGTTTGCGCCGTCTTGACCGCCCGAGCCAATGCCACCGATCCACTGGTAGCCACCGGAGAACGTGACGTCGAAAACCAAATCGCGCCCCAGCTTGACGGGCACGTCTAGAAAAGCGCCCGCTCTTTGCGCGTCGAAGCCCACATTGCCGAAGAGAATTCCTTCAGGGCCAATGATGACCCTGCCGAAGCCATAGCCGGTGCGCAGGCGCGACCAGTACCATTCGTTCGCTGTGGAATACTGGCCGATCAGTCCGAAATAGATATCGCTCGGCTTGAGCGTCTCCATCTCGGCATCGATGATGAAACCCGTCTCGCCGCCAGCTACGGGATTGGAGGTGTCTTTGGGGTGGAGTTCGTTGTTCTGCCAATCCACCCCGGCATAGGCCGCAAGGCGCATGTCCCATGCGAAGGTCTGGTAGCCGAGCATGCCCCTCAACCAGGTCGCGTCGCCGTCGACCTTTCCGCCAGGAACGCCAGTCGTCGAATAATCATAGTCGCCGATACCCACGAAACCGTTGATCAAGAAACCTGGGCGTGAAATGTCCTGGTTGAAGGCCAAGATGGCCCCGCTGTAATAGAACAGCGCGCTGTCGACGGCTTCGAAACCTGAATAGGAGACGACGGACTTAGTGTCCTGGGCAAAGCCCTGCGTGGGGCAAACAGGCAGAAGCGCAATGGCTGGCACTATGGCCAGAATCCCGCGACGCTTGCTCATCTCTTGTGAAAATGCTCCCCCGAGTACGGAGAAAACATTACACTAAGTTCGGTACCTTAACTATTAAAATCAATTAGCCACGCGATGAGACGTTTTGGCATAAACGACTCAAGATCACAGATAGTTTATACTAGTATAATGTTGATCAGTTATCGTATTTCTATTTCGGATAACGCGCCGACAGGTGTCATGAAAAATATATCTTATGATACTTTCTTAGAAGCTTTCATTGCTCACTAGGCTTTGGCCGCGACATAGATGATCAGGTCGGCCAATAGGACGCATTGGAAGCTCGCCGAAGGTAAACTGGCGTCAGTTGTGCGACGTCACCCGTTGAACGAAGGACCGGTCCCCATGTACTTTCGAGGGAAACCGCCGGGTAATCGCTGCCTAACCTGCAATTCGGCGGCGCCTCAGGGACGGGGGGCCCACGAGTAAACCTCGTAGCCATCCACCACCCTCTGGGTCGGTGCAAAACCGTCCACGTCGCGCAGCGGCTCGATGATTGTTCGGGCGATCGCCACGGTATTCGGCTCGGCATATTTCTGCATGTGCCCGGCAATGTCGATCGCGCGATCGCACATGGCCTCCAATGGCGTGCTCTCATCGAAATAGACAAAACCGGAATTCACCCCGCATCGCACCGAGAAGTCCGCGCGGATTAGTTTTACGGACCGGTTGAACTCGGCAAGGACATGAATGACGTCCTGTCCTGCTTGAACTGCGTCGTCAATATCCGAGAAGCACGCCATCATGCCATCCGGCGTCCACGTGGACTTAATTGCCTTTCGACTAAGTAGCACGCGCTCCACCAGCCGGCGATATTCGTCGAAGTCATGTTGGACGGCAGCCGGTTCCTCGGATTGTTTCATTGCGGTCGACGAGACGATATCGACCGATAGAAACGATAGGTCGCGACCAAGCGTATCGAGTTTTCGTTTGGTCTCCGCGAACACCTTGAGCAACTCTTGGCGATCAATTTTCTTTCCGGTTTGCAAGGTCTGGATTTTAGCCTCCAGGTCGGTAGCAATGATCGACTGCCCCGGCACACCCATCTCTTGCTTCCACCTTTCGGTCATTTGGCGTACCTGCTGCCGATTCCGCTTTCTGCGGATGCGCGTCTGAAGGGACCCAGCCAGCCCGGCCAAGACCAGGAAGCCAGCCACCAAGACCCAATCCGTTCGATCTTTTCCAGCAAATTTGGTTGGCACAAAGTCACTAACACGGGTGCCGACCGCACTCCGGACATAGGCGTGACCTGCGTACATAAAATTCGTAGCCGCGTTGCCGCGACCTGCATGGAAATAGTCTAGAGCGATCGGAGCTAGCAAGAAGAGTAGCGCAACCAAAATGATTGCCCATCTGATCGCTCCAACAACAACAAGCAGTGTCGTGAGTGGGAACGAGCGTAGCCGCGCGACCATGTCATTTCCCCGAGCAACCGTTATTGCCGATTGCGCTACGCCTTTTGCTGAGGAATTGCCAATCTTTTCGCTGACCAACGGGGCGGCACTGGCAACAAAAGGGGGACTTTGAAGGTCATCACTATCTGACGGCAGGAATGGAAAAAGCTACTGTCAGATCCGGTTGCTCTGACATGCCCTCCAGCCTACGGCGGATGCGCATTCCCGCGCTCCGACTTCATCGGCATCGACTTCCATGAACCGTCGATCGACCATTCCCGGGACGCAGCCAACGGCCAGGGCAATCTGCGCTTCGAAGTGGCGCGCGCTCAAGACTTCGACGGCGCGGGCTTCGATCTGGTGACGGTGTTCGATGCCTTGCATGACATGGGCGATCCGGTGGGCGCCGCCGCGCATATCCGCAAGACCCTGAAGCCCGACGGCACGCTGATGCTGGTCGAGCCGCTGGCCGGCGACACGCTCAAGGACAATCTCAACCCCGTGGGCCGCATCTACTACGCCTTCTCCACCAATATCTGCTTTCCGGCCTCGCTCAACCAAGAGGTGGGCGCCGCGCTCGGTGCCCAGGCCGGCGAGAAGCGTCTCACCGAGGTGCTGAAGAAGGCCGGATTCAGCCGCGTGCGCCGCGCCGCCGAGACGCCCTTCAACATGATCCTCGAAGCGCGCCCCTGACAAAAAAAGGCCGGAGCCCATTCGGGATCCGGCCTTTTTTGCAGGCGGGCGATCAACGCGGGCCTTGGGTCGGCGCGCCGCTAGATGCCGATCGCGCTATAGGCCTCGGCGCACCGGCCGATGGCGATCGAGTAGGCGGCGGTCCTCAGGTCGGGGATCCCGGCCCCGCTGCTCCAGACGGTTCTGATCTGGCCGTAAGCCTGACGCATGATGTCGTCGAGCCCGGACCGAACCAGGTCGATCTCTCGCGCGCCCTCGAGAAACAGGCTGGCCGTCTCCAGGGGAAACTTCGCGCCCGTCATGGCCTCCAGCGAGCGGGCCAGTATTTGATGGCTCGCCTCGTGATGACGCCGCTCCATCAGACCGAAGGGAATATGGGTCAGGTTCTTCACCCACTCGAAATAGCTGACCACCACGCCGCCCGCGTTGACGTAAAGATCCGGCAGCACGATGATTCCGCGATCGCGGAGGATCTTGTCCGCCTCGAACGTCGTCGGACCGTTGGCAGCCTCAACGACGAGCTTGGCGCGGAGCCTTGGGGCGTTGCCCGCATGTATCACGCGCTCGATCGCCGCCGGAATGAGGATGTCGCAGGCGCGTTCCAGGACGGACGCGCCGTCGTCGACGAACTCGACATCGGCGAACCCTTTGACACCGCCCGTCTTGGTCAGATGAAGCTTCAGATCCTCAATCGGCAGGCCGTCGTCGGACCACACCGCGCCATCGCGCTCGATCACGCCGACCACACGGCAACCGTCCTGCTCGCTCAGGAACTTCGCGGCGTGATACCCGACATTGCCAAGCCCCTGCACAATGAGCCGCTTGCCCGCCAAGGAGGGTGAAAGCCCCGCGCGCGCCACATCGCTCTGGTGGCGGAAGAACTCGCGCAGCGCATATTGGGTGCCACGCCCGGTCGCCTCGATGCGCCCATCGATACCACCGGCGGCCAGCGGCTTGCCGGTCACGCAGGCCAGGGCATTAATATCGTTAGGGGACCAGCGCCGGTACTCATCCGCCATCCACACCATGGTCGTTTCGTTGGTGCCCATGTCGGGGGCGGGAACATTCTGGCTGGGGCCGAAGAAATTGTGCCGGGCGAGCTCTTGCGTGAACCGTCGCGTGATCCGCTCGAGCTCCTGGCGCTCCCATTTTGCCGGATCGAGGCGCAGCCCGCCTTTGGAGCCCCCGAAGGGCAGCCCCATCAACGCGCACTTATAGGTCATGAGGGCCGCGAGCGCCTCGACCTCTTCCTGGTCCGCGAGCGGCGAGTAGCGAATGCCGCCTTTTGCCGGTGTCCAGTGCGTGCTGTGAACGGCGCGCCAGCCGACGAATGTCTCCATGCGGCCGCGGAGCCGGACGCCGAAGCGGGTCACATAGGTGGCGTTACAGACCTTGATCTTCTCGGCGAGGCCGTCTTGCATGGGCACGAATCGCACGGCCTCATCGAACTGATTGTTGACATCGTCGAGGAATGATTGCCCGCGCATTGGGCCCTCTGAAGCAAAGTTTGGATAAGACAGCGACTCGGATGCGCTAGAGCGATCCGCCCGCAGGCTACAGGCGCGAGGCCCGCACGGGCAAGCGGTCCCGGAAAATGACACCGAACCGAGGCGGACTCTGCTCCGCTCAGAACCGTGATGGCTGACAAAAGAGGGCCGGAGCCCGGTTCCCCGGAATCCGGCCTAGTTTGCAGGCGGGGTCGAGGAGAAGTGGTCGGTTAGCCGCCAATGCGCGCGGTGCCGGAGCGGCCGTCATTGCGCTCCCAGCGCACCGCACTGCCGTTCAGGCTGAGCTTGTAGCAATAGGTGTTTCCCTCCATCCAGCTCGACCACTTCTGGCAGAGCTGGTCGTCGGCGACCCACCACTTGCCTCGATCCGAGGAGCCGTCGCCGCGCGACAGCGCCGCAGCGACCGTGCCCATGCTGCCCTTCATGGTGCCGCTGGACGAATACTGGATCGGCAGCTCGAAGCCGGAAATCTTCAGAAAGACGGTCTTGCCGATCACGGCGTTGCGGAGCGTATCGCCGGCAAGCGCGGTTTCACCGGCCTGCGTCTCGGCGACGCCGAAGGAAAGCGCTGCGACGGTGGCGGCGGTAACCAGGGCTGATTTCAACATCGGATCATCCTCCAACTCTGATGCGCCCTCCTCACGAGTGGCGCTGGGGTCTTTCGAAAGAGCGGAAGCATTCCCCCCGCTCGCCAGGATGTGAGTTTTCGCAGATCCGCGCTGAACCGAAGCTGAGGGCGCCGTTCATCTGCCATTCACCGGAAAAGCACGGGAAAACGGCGATAAACTAAGGCCTCGGCCACCGGTAAGCGCCTTGCAAATGACACCAAACCGGGGGTTTAATCGGAAGCAGGAGCATCGATCATCCAAGCTTCGGAGAGAAGAATGTCGACGAAAGATGCAAAGTTCAGCTACGCGGTCCTGGCGGTTATCGCCGTTGCCGTTATTGCCTTGTTGGCGTCGATCTACGCCGACCGCGTGGCGAAGAACGCCGAGCTGGCGGCCAAAGCGGTCAGGACCGGCACAGTGCCGGCCGGCGCCCGGTCTGCCACCCCACGAGCAGCTCAAGCCGCGCGGCCGGAAAGCAATCGGGCCGCCTCGTCCAACCCAGCCCGGACGACGAACGTGCAGCATCACGCGGCCGAGCCCACGGCCGGGCGCAGTTCGGCCTCAGGCTTGACCCGCGCGGCCACGACCCAGGCCGCCCAAGGCGTCCGGTCTGGCGGCGCCGAACGCTCCGCCGCGAACGCGATGCGGTCGGCGGACCTCCAGACATCACAAAGCGCAACCCCTGCTTCGGGTTCGACGTCAATCGCGGACCGGGCGCGGTCCATGCCCAAGCCATCCGCGCAAAGCACGACGCCCAGCGCCGGGGACAGCGCCTCCGGGGCAAGCGCGATGCGCTCCACGCGGGCCGAAGCCGCCCAGGCGGCGAAAGCCACCGCCGGCCAAACCTCGGAGAAAGCCCTGTCGCGGTCGGCAGTCGCCCAAGCCGCGCAAGCCGCGAAGCCCGGCGCTCGAGGTGCCAAGGCCAACGCCGCGCGGGGTGCCGGCGCGCAAGCCACTCGAGCCGCGCAGCCCACCGCAAGCCAGGCCTTTCGGAAGAGCCTGTCGCGATCCGCCGGCATGATGGCGCAAGCGGCGATGCCGGCGGGCGGTCAGAGCGCGGGGATCAACCTCTCGCGTTCCGCGCCAGGCCTGACGGCGCAGGCCGCGGCGTCATCGCGCGACAGGCTCGCGGCTAACCGCTCTTCGCGGTCAGAGACGAGCCAGGCCGGCCAAGCCCCGCTCGCGCTCCAACGCAAATGGGACCCGGAACGGAGCCTGGAAGCCGCGCCGGACGAAGATCTGCAAGAGCTCTAAAAAGCGAAGGCCGCTACCGGGTGCCGGCAGCGGCCTGATATCTCGCTGAGCGCAATCGCCCGACCGGCCTATTCGTCCGGCAGGCTGACGATGAAGTTGTCGAACGCGAAGGTGGCGGGGGCATCCTGGGGAGAGGTCGCGGTCACGCCGATCACCCCACCATCCTTGGGCTGGATGCCCTTGAAGCGCTGGACCTTGGTGCCGTTGACGATGATGGTCGCATCGCGCGGCTTGAGTTGCAGCTCGATGTGATTGGTCACGCCGACGCCCTTCTTCAGCGCCAGCGTCTCGGTGGTGAACACCGTCGTGGACTTGGCTTTGAGGACCCTTCGGACCTCGAGGCCGCCATCGGGCCAGAACCAGACATAGTAGAAATTATCCCAATCCTGCCACCAGAAGATCAGGCCCATAGGGCTGTTGGCCGGCTTGGACGCGTCGACGACGGTCGCATCCACGCAGACATTGGCGCCTTCGTTCTGCGTGGTGAAATTGACCTGCTCGCGCCAGCCCTTGACCTTCAAGGCCTCGTCCTCGACGAAAAAGCTTTCGTCGGGCTCACCCCACGAGACATCCATAAACTCGAAATTGTCTTCAAACAGGGCGTTGTCGGGATTGCATTCCGCGGCTGCTGGGCCCGCGGCCATAACCAGACCGAGCGCAACTGCAAGGCCCACAAAACGCGAATGGAACTTCATCGCTCATCTCCATGCCGGTGATGGCAGCCCACACTCTGCCATGCGAGAAAATAGGTAGCTCCCGCGCGGGAGCTTACCGGCGAACAGTGCCATCTTCAAGCAAGCGCAGGCACCGCAAACCGGCCAGGCCCAAGGGATCGTCGGGCGCGCAGTAGTCCCCAGGCCTGAATAGGATTAGCTTGGGCGCTCATGCGGCTGAACCATTACGAGCGTTGGCGGCGAACTGGACGCGGCCCGGGCTTGCTCGCGGTCTTTGCCGTGGTCTTGGCCGCGGCTTGGATTCTGTGTCTTACATCGAGTTTTGCCGCGACCCCTTCCGCAGCGCCTGCCAATCGGCTGATCCACTCCGGCAGTCCGTATCTACTCCAGCACGCTCACAACCCTGTTGACTGGTACCCGTGGGGCGAGGAGGCCATCGCGAAGGCCAAGCGCGAGAACAAGCTGATCTTCCTGTCGGTGGGCTACAGCACTTGCTACTGGTGCCACGTCGCCGAACGGACGATCTACTCCGACCCCGCGATCGCGGCGCTGATGAACAGATGGTTCGTCAACATCAAGGTCGATCGTGAGGAACGGCCGGATATCGACGAGACTTATATGCTCGCGCGGCAGCTTCTGACCGG
>Ga0307379_10007880_pt1 | contig 14416 bp, 14 predicted proteins | sample UN2MG_FD_202237 | JGI IMG/M metagenome (GOLD analysis project Ga0307379, IMG submission 202237) | Soil microbial communities from Risofladan, Vaasa, Finland - UN-2 | ecosystem: Environmental > Terrestrial > Soil > Coastal area > Acid sulfate soil | place: Finland: Risofladan, Vaasa | collected... | reverse complement strand
ACGACGATCCAGCGTGGAACGGCGAACTTCGCGTCCAGAAACACCTCGCGATAGTCGCCGACGAACTGACCATCTTCGTCCTGCCATTCGAGGCCGCCACTCGAGCCCTGTGCGTTACGGGCGAGAAGGTCAGCGAGCGTTGGAAGATTCAGCGTTTGGCTGCATGACAGCCGACGCCCATTTTGGTCGAACACGCAAAGTTCAGTCAGGTATGCAACCGTATCCCGATCCGCCCACAGGTACTGTGGCCGGATCTCCGCAGACACGAGCGCTTTTCCCGGTTTTATCGGATCAAGCGTGCGAATCATAAGAATAGCGGGCTCGTTTTCCGAGGTAATTATGGATGCGAGAGCAGTCCCCCCGGAAGCGATATGTGCTTGCGCTTCTGGTGTGAGTACACTTTCGTAGTCCGGAATTGGTTTGCCTTTCGACACCTCCAGATTGCGAAAGGGCGTAGCGGTGTTCTTGCGTACGTTGTCGGTCGTAACCCCCTGGTTCAGTTCCGCTGCGGCTTTGCGCAACGCGTCATCTGCGAGCAACAAACGATCATAAAGAACCGAACTGTAGGTCGCGCTCGCTGCACCCAGTTCGGTTTGTGCCTGCTCCAGTAGTAGCGCATTACCCTGAAACCGATAAAGGATCGCGAGAACAAGTACCGGCACAAGTGCCGATATCACGAACATACTGAGTATGCGTCTCGCCAGTCTGCCTTTCAGGAGTGTTGTGTCGAGCAGCATCGTAGAATCTGTTTCAGTATTCCGACGCGACGCCGATATAGCGCCCGTTGCTGGCCCGCACGATGTCATCCCGGCTCGCCTCGGCGGTGAGCGGGCTCTGGCTCTTGCCGTCCGGACCCTTGCTGTACAGGTCGTAGTCGGAATTGATCGGCACCAGGTTCTTGTTCTTTCTGAACTTCCCTTTACCCTTCACCCCGGCCATGTTGAGGTATTGATACGGGTTACCCCAGGGATCGATCAGGCTGCCCATGCCGACCGAATCGAGGTCGTCCGGCAACTCATCGTCGTTGACAAGCTGATGCTGCGCAATTACTACGGTAATACTGAGGATGTCCAGTTTCGCTTGGGCAACGTCGGCGCGATGCAGGTAATCATCGTAATAGCGTACCGATACCGCACTCAGAATTCCGATAATCGCGAGAGCCATGGCGATTTCGATCAGCGTCATACCAAAGGATCTTTTTGTGATCGTCCAGTACTCGCCTCGGCGTGATGAGATTCCGACACCGACCCGCTCGATCGGTTTGTACATACGGTGCTGGAATTCGCTCATAGGCTAGCTAACATATTGTTTTCAAGAAGACAGACGTAGGGTGTGGCGCCACGAGATATCTCTGCCGTTTGGTATTACAGAGTGGTTGCCGCAAAAAACGTGCGGGATAACGGGACGGGATGGGGCTGCGAGGACGGGTTGTCCCAGGCGCCAGTTGGCGTCTCGAAATCCACGCCGAAGTCGGACTTAAGGGTGGTTGCGGAGCGAAACCATAAGAGAGGGGAGGAGTGGCCTACATCTCGACCGACTGATTGGAGCGTGTAGTGCGCGGGAATAGCGTGTTGCGCGTGACCAGGTTCCAGTTTGCGTAGAACGTGCCAATTTCGTCCGCGGGCAACGGTTTTGAAAACAGAAAGCCTTGTCCGATGTCGCAGTTATTTGCTCGCATGAACGCGAGATGTTCTGGCTGTTGTATTCCTTCGGCGATGACGCCCATATTCAGCGACCTTGCCATATCGAGAACCAGTTTTGCGATCACTCCGCCGCGCCCGGCGGCGTCGATGGTGCGCACGAAAGTGCGATCGATTTTCAGGGCGTTTACCGGCAGTTTTTCGAGGTAAGACATGGAAGAGTAGCCCGTGCCGAAGTCATCGAGTTCAATGCGAATGCCATGAGCTCGCAGCAGTGTCAGAACCTGAGACACCTGGTCCATGTCGTGAAGCAGAACGTTCTCGGTAATCTCCATTGCCAGTTTGCTGGCGGGCATGCCGGTTTCCACAATGATCTGTTCCACGAGTTGCACAAACTCAGGCTGGCGAAACTGTTTTCCGGATACGTTTACGCTGACTCGTCCGACATCGATTCCGGAATCTCGCCAGACACAGAACTGGCGACAGGCTTCCCTGAGGACGAATTCGCCGACGGCAACGATCAGGCCCGAGTCTTCCGCGAATTCGACGAATGTCGTTGGGCTCAATAGGCCTCGCTCCGGGTGTTGCCAGCGTACCAGCGCCTCAACGGCGCAGATGTTGCCCGTGGTCAAGTCGATCTGAGGCTGGTAGTGCAGTAACAATTGCTTTTCCACTATCGCATGACGCAGGTCCCGATCCAGGGTGGCGACGCGCACTGCCTCAGCATTCATATTCTCTTCGAAGAACACGACTGCCGAGCGGCCAATTGCCTTGGAGCGATACATCGCAGTATCCGCGTTGTTGAGCAATTCGTTAGGGCTTGCGCCATCTTGCGGATAAACCACGACGCCGATACTGGCCGTGACAAACTGCTCGGTGCCGGAAATCGAGAAAGGTTTGTTCATCTCGGTCAGCACGTGGTCGGCAACAATACCGGCCACTTCCGCATCTCCGAAACCGCTGAGAATAATGGTGAACTCATCACCACCAACGCGCGCAACGGTGTCGGCCTCGCGCACACACTCGCGTAACCGGTGGGCCGCTTCCTGCAACAACTGGTCTCCTGCAGCGTGACCCAAACTGTCGTTTACCTGTTTGAACCGATCGAGATCGATATACAGAACAGCGAACTGTTTGTCAGATCGGGTGGCTTGCGAGATCTCCTGCTTGATCCGTTCGACAAGAAGAAATCGGTTCGGCAGACCGGTCAGGTTGTCATAGCGCGCCTGGCGGAACAAGGCTTCATCCCGTGCTGCTGAAGTCAGTGCCACGCCGATCCGGTCAGCAAAATCGCGAATGTTCTCGATGTCCTCATCTTCGAACTTGTTGCGCTCCGAGAATCCCAGGAGCATGAGTCCGCCAATACCGCTCTTCGAAGCGATCGGAAAATTGAAGGTGTGCTGCGCATCCCATCCATGCTGCTGACGCATCAGGGCGGACGCCGAATTCTCGGCGTTAATCCATGAATCCTCCGCGTCCGTGCTGGCAAGAAGAATGGAGCGGCTGTCTGCTCCGACATGGCGGCGCTTCATCATCGCATGGCTAGCATCGCGGCCGATCGTGTAAAGCTGCATTTCGTCCGGTGCATCGCGATCAGTGACAGCGATGCCAGCGCATCGCAGGTCGAAGATCTGGCGCAGGGATACAAGCGCTTCTTCCATCACCCGGTCGATCTCAAGGTCGAACAAAATCGCCCTGTCGATGGCTGAAAGCGTCGTCATCACATCGAACTGCCTTCCCAGGCGTCCTGCCATCGCATTGAACGACCTGGCGAGATCGCCGAATTCATCACCAGAGTCGATATTGACTCGTGTCGAGAACTCCCTGTTTCGGAGCCGTGTCGTGCCTGCTATCAACTCCTTGAGCGGAGCAAGCGTGCGCCGAATTTGCGAGACGCTTAGCAGCGATGCCAGTAGCGCAAATGCCGCGATGATTCCAAGCGAAAGCGCGTTCAAGCCATTGAGGGCTTGCAGGGCATCCGCTTTCCTTTGTGCGGCAGCCACTATCCAGCGGGAGCCAGTGTGATTTCCACTCGGAAAAAACTCGTTGAAATATCCGACAAATCGTTCAGTGCCGTCCTCCCATTGCATGTCGCCGCCGTTCGCTTGCGCTTTTTTGCCAAGAACGCCCGGCAAGTTTGGAAAGGTCAATGTCTGCGAACATGCAAGAGGTCTGTATACCTGATCAAAAACGCAAAGATCTGCACCGCCATGGTCTGATTCGCGCAGACGCCAGAGGAAAACATTATCGATTTCGCCAATCAGCAGACGTGGATTGGAACTCTCCGGATCGATTGCCCGGATCATCAGAACGCTCGCGAAGTTGCCTTGCCCCGTCCGGGTCACAACCACGGAGTCACCGGACAAGACGCTTTGTTGCGCAGTTGATGCCAGGGGCCGTGCCCAACCGTACTGGTCCTGCCCCTGGTTCGGCACGCTGGCATTACCAACGATCACGAGATTACGAAACAGACCGCGGGTCCGTTGCCTTGCCCGCTGCATCGATACACCATCGCTGAGGTCGGCGGCAGCATTGCGCAGGACTTGCTCTGCGAAGCCGAGGCGCTCGCCCAGTGCCGTGCTGTAGGTCGCACTGGTCGCATGGAGTTCTTCGTTGGTGTGCTCGACGAGCAACGCGGCGCCCTGAAAGTAATGCAGCACCGCGAGGGAGACTGCTGGAAGCAGAGCCGACAGGGCAAACAACGCGAACACACGGCGTGCCACCTTGCTGCTCAGTGATGTCTTTTCAAGGCGCTTCATGTTATTTCGGGGTGATCAAAGTGCAGTCGTGTCAGGTGGTCCCATTAATGCCGCCTGTGCTCGCCGCTATTCAATGCCGTTGCAACAAAAATCATTGCGGGTCAGCCCACGGCGCTTGTTCTTCAGCCGCAATGTGCAGATCGATTCATGCTTCCCTGTCCAATCGCAGTGGCTCGTCAGACGGCTTCAGTACATGGCAATTCCAGGCATGCACGCGAGGCCAACAAGTTGTCTAACGCAAGAAGCATGCGGAGACTGGAAACGGTGGCCTGTGTGCGACTATTCATACCCTGGCGGACGATTGTCGGACTCGTTAAGAGGCGATTCAATACCCTGTTTACACGCAATAAATTGTGAGATCGGATGCAGTTTCAGCATAGGGAAATGAAGGACGCAAGCCGGGCAGAATATTGCGGTTTCTGCCGGAATGACAGCTGGTACACGGGCAGGCACTTTGGTCCGGTCTGGCCCGCTGACGCGCATTGGCAAGAACCCTGAATAAGGGGCGCCACTACCTGTCGAACGGTGTAACTCGCGCACGCGGTTTCGTGCTGAAATGCCCAGAAATCGATGGCCGGGCGGGGCTAGCCGGACTTGTTTTCGGCACTTCCCCGTAATTGCGCGAGCAGGTAGAGCACTGACCACGTCAGGAAGGGAATGGCTACCGCTGCCAGGGCCAGGAACTGTGCCTTATCGGTACTTAGCGGTTGCGCGACCAGGGTCATCAGGCCAATCAGGGACCATAAACTCATTCCGGCGACCTGGAACAATGCATACACGATCATCAGTACCCGCGCCCAATTGGCCTGGAAGTACAGACCTGCGCCCAATAGTCCGTGTAACAAGCCGACACAGAGGTAGAGCAGGGCGCGCCCACCCGAGTACTGTGGGAACATGATGAGCAGACTGAGTGCGGTGAGTGCGTTAACCGCGACAAGCACCTTGATTCCGGTCGGCCGGCCGTTTGCGGGATGATTGTGCTGGTGTTGCTCTCGGGCGTTCTCCGCCATCACGGGTTGTCGCTGATGGTTTCACCACCTTCAGGGCCGTAGAACACCACCCACGTGCAGAAGTCGTCCGTGTACTTCTCGAACCGGTGCTTGCGCCCGGCCGGAACGAACAGCATGTCGCCGCTTTGAAAGGGATGACGATCATCGCCGTTTTGAAACCAGCCAGAACCACGGACGATGAAATAGACTTCGTCGCGCTCGTGCGGCGTCTGGAAATCTTCGCTGCCCGGACGATACATCTTGACTTGCAGTGAGCCTCGCTCAAATACGGCAGCCGACGGCAATTTGCTGCGTACCTTTCCGACCGCATCGAGCGCATCGGACAGACTGACCCTACGGCGATCGCGCGAGTCAGTGTGGTTTTGTTCCGCTTTCATCATGATTCAGGTCCTCGAGTGACTGGGTTTTGTGATGATGCCCTTTGATTGTTGCAACCGGTGTTATGTGCAGAACTCAAGCCATGTTCAACTGCGCCCACCGAAAGCAGTCGATCGTATGGTCGTTCACCATGCCGGTGGCCTGCATGAACGCGTACATGATGGTTGTGCCGGCAAACTTGAAACCGCGCTGTTTCAAATCCCGGCTCAGCGCATCCGATTCGGGCGAGCGGGTCGGCACATCCTCGCCGGACTTCCAGGCATTTTGCCGCGGGGACCCGTCGACAAAGCGCCAAAGATACTGATCGAAGCTTCCGAACGATTGCTGTGTCTCGAGAAAACATCTCGCATTGGAGATAGCCGATTCGATTTTTCCCCGGTGACGAACAATACTGGAATCTTTTACCAAATCATCAATTTCGCGCTGGCCGAAAGCGGATATCTTCACTGGATCAAAATTGGCAAATGCGTTGCGGTAGCCTGCTCGTTTGTTCAGTATGGTTGACCAGGATAGTCCCGCCTGCGCCCCTTCCAGAAGGAGAAATTCGAACAATTCCCGGTCATCATGTATTGCCACACCCCATTCACAATCGTGGTACGCAAGATAAGACGCATTGCCCGACGCGGCCCATTTGCAGCGCACCGGCTCAGCGGTACTGAGTGGACCGTTCGTCATGATTCACGTCAACCCGGTCAGGCAGGAAGGCTCGGGTGAGCCGCCAGAGACACCCGGTTGCTGGAAGATCCCGCGGACGATAAGCGTCAAGGGCGAAACCGGATGTCGGCCCACGGGCAGTCACGCACTTGCGGAGCGTTGCGCGTTGCCTTCCACCTCGAGTTCCAGTGTCCGTGTCCAGCCATAGGGGTCCGCAACACGGCCATATTGAATATCGGTCAGGGCATCGAATACGCGCTGTGCAACCGGGCCGGTTTGATTGTCATTTATAACGTAGTCCCGGTCCTTGTAGCGAAACCGCCCAACTGGCGCAATAACGGCCCCCGTTCCCATGGCAAACACTTCCGAAATCCGTCCGGACTGGACATCCTTGAGCATGTCTTCGACGTCGATTCGGTCTTCCGAGACTTCAAACCCAAGATCAGGTGCCATCTGCAGAATCGAGTCGCGCGTCACGCCGGGAAGAATACTTCCGGACAACGCGGGCGTGCAGATGTGTTTGCCCTCGTAGACGAAAGCGATGTTCATTCCGCCAACTTCCTCTACCAGTCGCCGTTCGGTGGCATCGAGCCACAATACCTGCTGGAATCCCTGGCGCTTCGCCTCCTCCGTGGCAAAGATGCTGCCTGCATAGTTCGCTATGGTTTTGGCTTCACCGGTGCCACCGCGCACCGCACGCACATAGTCATGAGAGATGAAAACCGGTACCGGACTCAGGCCGCTTCCGAAGTAGGGCCCTACCGGGCTCAGGATGATGAAATGCAGGAATGTCCGGCTCGCGCGCACTTCCAGTGTTGTCTCGGTCGAGATCATGACCGGGCGAATATACAGCGCCGATCCGGGTTGATCAGGAATCCATTCATGTTCGTACCGGACCAGCGTTTCGATCGCCGCAATATGCGCTTCGGCGTCGATCTCGGGCATCCCCATTCGCAACGCAGAACGGTTGAAGCGCGCCATATTCTGCTCGATGCGAAACAGGTTGATCTGTCCATCGGCTCTCCGATACGCCTTGGTGCCTTCAAAGACGTCCTGACCACAGTGCAGGACTTGCGAGGCCGGATCGAGCGTGAGTGGCTGATAGGCAGAAATGGTTGCATCGTGCCACCCCGATTCGGGCGAGAAGCGCTGGGTGAACATGCGATTGGTGAAATAACGGCCGAAGCCGAGCACATCCGGGAAATGTACCGGGCGAGGATTCACGAGCGGTTCGATCCGGACGTTCAGCGAGTGATGTGGCATCAGTATGGTTGTTCCATATACGGGAGAAATAATAGCCAAGGCTCTGAAAAACCGGTTAACCCGGTCTCAACGGCCTCATAGCTTCAATGTTACTAGAAGCGGGCGGTCGAGCCGACCCATTGCGACGGTTTCCGGCACAAGGCCGGGCTTCTGCCGGCAGATCAGGCTGTTCGAAAGGGTGCGTGATGGCACTTGCCAGGGAATACCCCCCCAGAGCACGGCGGGTGTAGCTGTTTTGCAGGGGATGCCCGGTCCGGGCGAGAAGGCCCCGGCCAGGCAGAATTATCAAGCGGTCTGAAGCGCCCGTTTTCGCCAGTCCACTATGGTGACGGCAACTCCTGCTGCAAAAAGCACAGGGGCCAGCAGCCACGGCCACGACGCCGGTTCGGGAGGCTGTGAAACAAACGTTGTGTAGAGGGCAAACAGAGCACATGCATGGCCCAGGAACAAGATCGCCTGCGCAAATCCTGTGCGCAAGCCGGCTTTACGATAGCGCGCGACTGACGTAGCCGGATTGAGCCGGATGACGGTCTTGGCAAGCACCAGCACTGTTAGCATCAGTGCGGCCAGAGCGTAGGCTGCGGTAAAGTATGGCGCCAGCGAAGGTGCTGATGCCATCAGGCCTTCGAGAATCAGAAACCGGCCGACAAAGAAGAAGACGAGTACAGTCAGAAATGCGACCGCGAACAAGAAGTTTAGGCGTGCAATCATGCGCACAATGGTATCCGTTTTCGTGCCGCACGGCGACGGTTCATCGCCATGAATACGGTACTAAAAGATGAAGAACCCATGTCCTGCTTCACTGCTATTGCAAGTTCGCGTGGTTGCGGCATTTCGACGCGGTTGTTGATTCGATGCTGAATGCCATTGCCGTGCTGCTTGTCTGCCAACTCCTGGGCGAGATCAGCAGCCAGCTGCTCGCCATTCCGGTACCCGGCCCGGTGATCGGCATGGTGGTATTGATTCTGATCTTGAGAACAGTCCCGACGGCTGCCGACGCACTATCTGAAACCAGCAACGGCATCCTGCGGCATTTGTCTCTGTTGTTCGTTCCAGCAGGCGTGGGCGTGATGCTGCATGCGGCTACTGTGAAGCAGCAATGGCTGGCCATCATGGTCTCGGTGGTGCTCGGAACCGCACTCACGCTGGCGGTAACCGCGCTGATGATCAAACTGACGCTGCACCTGACACACCTGTGTCGTAAGGCGCAGCGATGAGCCCGGTACGGTTGATAGATATCTGGGTTTATCTCGCGGCATCACCATTGCTGCATCTGACCCTGACGGTGACTGCCTATTTGTTCAGTGACTGGCTGTACAGGAAATCCGGTAACAGATCGTTATTGCATCCGGTGCTGATCGCCGTCATTGTATTGGTTGTGATTCTGACTACGACCAACACGGGCTACCCTCGCTATTTTGAAGGCGCCCAGTTCGTGCATTTTTTTCTCGGTCCCGCAACCGTGGCACTTGCCGTGCCGCTCTATCGAAACTTCGCGCGGCTCAGGCAGATGTGGTTGCCATTGTGTTTTGGACTGTTGACCGGCGCCGTGACAGCAGCCCTGTCTGCTGTTTTCCTTGCCTGGCTTCTCGGGGCAACACCGCAAACGCTCCTCGCACTGGCGCCTAAATCGGTGACGGCACCCGTCGCAATGGGTATTACCGAAAAACTGGGAGGGCCTGCCTCACTGACAGCAATTCTGGTGGTATCGACAGGTATTGTCGGCGCCGTCATTGGCCCAACGATCCTCAACTGGTGCCGCGTCAGCGACCCGGCGGTTCGCGGTTTCGCGATGGGAACCGCGTCACACGGCATCGGTACTGCACGTGCGTTTCAGGAAAGCGAAATTGCGGGTGCTTTTTCCGGACTGGCCATGGGGCTGAACACACTGGTTTCCTCGTTATTGATCCCGCCCTTGCTTGATGTGCTGGGGCTCATCCCATGAATCCACCAGCCTGCGATGTCGCGTTGGCTGCCGGCCTGTTCAGCCAGCATCGTTGCGAGCCGGACGGTGCCGTCGGCGCCACTGGCACCAAACCGCTGTAAGGGCAGACCATAGATGACCGCGGATTTGCGTGAGATCTTCGGAGAGGACGGGCTGTTGTCCAGAGCCATTACCGGCTACCGATTGCGAACACAGCAACTCGAAATGGCACAGGCCGTTGCCGCAGCGATTGAAGATAATTCAATACTGATCGCCGAAGCGGGTACCGGTACCGGCAAAACCTTCGCCTACCTTGTTGCGGCCCTGCTCAGCGGCGGGAAAGTGATTATTTCTACCGGCACCAAAACGCTGCAGGACCAGTTGTTCGATCGCGATATTCCGCTCGTGCGCAAGGTGCTTGCAGCGCCGGTCACGGTTGCGCTGCTCAAGGGGCGCGCAAATTACGTCTGCCACTACCACCTTGAACGTGCGAAGGCCGATGGCCGCTTTCTGACGCGCGATGACACGGTTCATCTTGCCCGCATTGACAGCTACTCCCGAACATCGGCCAACGGCGATCGTGGCGGACTCGCTGATGTGCCGGAGGACGCAGCGATCTGGCCACTCGTTACGTCGACGCGTGAGAACTGCCTGGGGGCGGAATGCCCTCATCATGCGAAGTGCTTTGTTCTGGAGGCCCGCAAACAGGCGCTGGAAGCGGATGTCGTTGTCGTCAATCATCATCTGTTTTTTGCCGATCTGGTGCTGCGTGATGAAGGCGTTGGAGAACTGCTACCCGCCTGCAACACCGTGATACTTGATGAGGCCCACCAACTCCCCGAGACAGCAAGTCTGTTCTTTGGCGAGCGCTTATCCTCCAATCAACTGATTGAACTGGGCCGTGACACCCGGATGGAATCCGCAGCCAGTGCAACCGAAGCGACCGGGTTGCAGGACCAGGCACGTGCAGTTGAAAAGGCAGCGCGTGATCTAAGGCTGCAATTTCCAGGTGACATGGTTCGCAAAACGCATGAGCAGGTGCTTGCGAACCATGAATTTGTGACCACTCTCGACGATGCAGTACTTGCGTTGCAGGAGTTGATCGAACAGTTGGAAGCGCATGCGGCCCGCTCCGAGGGACTGCATCATTGCTGGGAACGGGCAACCATGCTCGAGGCGGCATTGCAACGCTGGAAAGACGAAACCGAAACTGACACCGGGCATGTGCGGTGGATCGAGACGTTCGCGTCTTCGCTGCGGCTCAATTCGACGCCACTGTCCGTTGCAAACGTGTTCCAAAGCCAATTGGCAGGACATCCGAAAGCGTGGATATTCACCTCGGCGACATTGTCTGTCCGGAAGGACTTCTCCCATTACCAACAGCAGATGGGACTGGAGGACGCGGTCACAGCCAGTTGGGACAGTCCGTTCGACTACGAGAACCAGTCGATGCTGTTCGTTCCCGAGAAGATGCCTGATCCGAATAACGGCGCTTATACCGAGGCCGTTATTAACGCGTGCCTGCCCCTCATTGAAGCCGCGCGAGGACATGCGTTCCTGCTGTTCACCAGCCTCAGGGCGATGCGTGAAGCGAAACAACTCCTTGCGGCCTGCATGCAAGCGCGGAAGCTGGATTTTCCGCTACTCATGCAGGGAGAAGCTTCGCGCTCGGATTTGCTGGAACGCTTCCGGAGCCTCGGCGATGCCATCCTGCTGGGAAGTCAGTCGTTCTGGGAGGGCGTCGATGTGCGTGGCGACGCGTTGTCTTTGGTGATTATCGATCGCCTGCCATTCGCTCCGCCCGACGATCCCGTATTGGCAGCAAGGATTGCGAAGATCAACCGGGAGGGCAGAAATGCTTTCATGGAGTATCAGCTACCGGAGGCCGTTATCAACCTCAGGCAGGGTGCCGGCCGGTTGATCCGCGACGAACGCGATAGTGGGGTGCTGATGATTTGCGATCCCCGACTGATAACCAAGCCATATGGTCGGCGAATCTGGCAAAGTTTGCCACCAATGCGGCGCAGCCGCGATCTGGATGAGGTATGTGCTTTTCTGAGAAAACTGGAACCCGGCTCTGGCGTGGTGGAAGCATAAGTGTGCCGGTCGCCGGTTTGGCGGGCAAAACATTACGCAAAAGGCCTGGTTGCGTCTAAGCGCACGCAGCAATGGCAGGCGTGGAGAAAATCGCAATCAACCACCACGCAACCGTGATCCAGATAACGATGACGATGATGGCGCCAAACGCGCTGCGCGGCCTGCTCTTGCCGGCGGCAAGCCAGTCGTCGGCCCGCGCCCTGGATTCGGCGAGTACGTCGACAGGCATATAACGAACGATCAGCCACAATCCGGCGGGCAGCAGAATCAGTTCGTCAAGATAGCCAATAATTGGTAAAAAATCGGGAATCAGATCAATCGGCGACAGCGCATAGGCAATGATCAGAATGCCAAACCAGCGTAGCCACCGTGGGGTACGTTCATTGCGAACCGCAAACCACAAAGCGAAAGTGTCTCGCCTGATCCGCTTCGCCCACTGTTTAAGCGCCTGCCACACCGGTCAGTCGGTGGTTGCAAACAAATCGTATTCGTCTGCACCCGTGATGCGAACTTGTACGAAATCGCCTGCTTTCAGACCCTCGCTACCGCTGATCTGCACGACACCGTCGATTTCCGGCGCATCCGCACTGGTTCTGCCAATGGCGATTTCAGGCTGGACCGAGTCAAGCAGAACCGTCTGCGTGGTGCCGACCTTGCGCAGCAGGCGCGCAGCGCTTATGGCTTGCTGGTGTGCCATGAGGCGGTCGCGGCGCTCCTCACGCAATTCTTCGGGCACCGGATCAGACAGTGTATTCGCCGACGCCCCCTCGACCGGGGAGTAGGCGAAGCAGCCCACCCGATCCAGCTGTGCCTCGGTGAGGAATTCCAGCAGCTCCTCAAATTCGGCTTCGGTTTCACCCGGAAACCCGGCAATAAACGTGCTGCGAATCGCAATTTCGGGACATTCGGCACGCCAGTGCTGAATGCGCCTGAGGGTATTCTCTGCATCGGCCGGGCGTTTCATCAGCTTCAGAATACGGTGACTGGCATGCTGCAGCGGAACGTCGAGATAGGGCAGAATTTTTTCGTCGGCCATCAATGGTATGAGCTTATCGACATTGGGGTAGGGATAGACATAGTGCAGTCGTACCCACACGCCAAGCTCCCCAAGTGCTGCGGCCAGTTCGGTCAGCCGGGTTTTCAACGGACGGCCACCCCAGAACCCGGTGCGATAACGCAGGTCGACGCCATAGGCGCTCGTATCCTGCGAAATCACCAGCAATTCGCGCACACCGGCATCGACAAGCCGCTGCGCTTCCTGCATGACGTCGCCGATGGGCCGGCTTACAAGATCGCCACGCATTGAAGGAATGATGCAGAAAGTGCAGCGATGATTGCAGCCTTCGGAGATTTTGAGATAAGCGTAGTGCTTTGGTGTCAGGCGGATGCCGTGCGGTGGAACCAGGTCGGAGTAAGGATCATGCGGCTTTGGCAGATGCTTGTGCACAGCCCTCATGACTTCGTCGGTGGCATGCGGGCCGGTGACTGCCAACACCCTTGGGTGCTCGCCCGTAACCAGGCCGTCCCGTGCTCCAAGGCAACCGGTAACGATGACCTTGCCGTTCTCTTTCAACGCCTCGCCGATGGCATCCAGAGATTCCTCCACGGCTTCGTCGATGAAGCCGCAGGTATTGACGACTACCAGATCAGCACCGTCATAGGTGGCGGAGATCCGATAGCCCTCGGCACGAAGCTCGGTAAGAATACGTTCCGAATCCACGAGTGCCTTTGGGCAACCCAGTGACACAAAGCCAACGGTCGGAGATTCGTTGTCGAGTGGGGCAGGCAAGATCGAGTCAGGTCAATTGCATCGGTGCATCACGCAGCCGGCATGAAGCAGAGCGTCGCCAATGTGGCCGTTCCGCTATGCGCAGAGCCTATTTCTCTTCGTCGGACGATTCTTCCGACGCCGGCTGATTACTGTTGTCTGCCTGTTCTCCCATACCCGCAGTCGGCATGCCGAAGGGAAAGCCGCCGAACATGTTGCGGGCCTGACTCTGCATTTGCTTCTGCATATCGAGAAAGGCATTGGCGCTTTGTTCCAGGTAATTCGACATCAGTCCCTGGATTGCCGGGCCCTGCATTTTGACGAACTGCGAATATGCATCGGGATTCAGCATGGGATTCCCACCAACCTTGCTGATTCCCTGTTCCTGGAGTTTGCTCTGGATATCCATGAAGGTATGGATATTCTTTTCGAGGTACTTGCCCATCATGTCCTGCAAGGCATCGCCATAGAAGCGGATGATCTGGCACAACATCTCGGAGGAAAACATGGGTGCACCAGCGCCTTCCTCCTCAAGAATGATTTGCAACAGGATGCTTCGGGTAAGGTCCTGGTCGCTCTTGGCGTCGATCACCTTGAAAACGATGCTGTCGAGCACCAATTGTTTGACATCAGCCAGGGTAATGTAGCTGCTGGTCGCGGTGTCGTAGAGTCGCCGGTTCGGATATTTCTTTATCAGGCGGGGTTCTGTTGCCATTGGTCAATCCTCCAAACGGGCCCACTGTGGTTCAAGTCACAAACCCGGCGCTTTGATGCCTGCCGGTGTCTGACGCAATGCATGAGGGATGATTATAACCATCTGAAAATGCTGCCGAACAGTCCGTCGTGCATTGCCATATCAAGAGTCTTGACACAATTAGTGAAGTGTCACCATAATGCAGATTGCTGCATTGCAATATGTGTAT
>Ga0307379_10007876_pt1 | contig 14418 bp, 10 predicted proteins | sample UN2MG_FD_202237 | JGI IMG/M metagenome (GOLD analysis project Ga0307379, IMG submission 202237) | Soil microbial communities from Risofladan, Vaasa, Finland - UN-2 | ecosystem: Environmental > Terrestrial > Soil > Coastal area > Acid sulfate soil | place: Finland: Risofladan, Vaasa | collected... | reverse complement strand
GGAACACCGAGATAAACGGGCTCTACGACGCTATCATTGACCCCGGTTGCATGCCCGATCACTGCGTGGAGCTAACGGTGATCCAGTTCGCCGGTGACTTGCCCGGCGGAGCCAGGACGGAAATCCCCCCCATTGTCATCACCAACAGCAACCGTTATAGCGTTGCTGCTGAAGTCCTGAATATCATCCAGGTTGAAGGGATAACGCCTATAGAAGCCGGTATAGACCTGGCTGTGGTGAAACTCACCAACTCTCCGTATTTCTCCACTACTCCGAGACAGATTATCAATATCAGCGGTGACGTTGGACATATTATGGTTGATTACGACGCCACAGAGATAGCACGGGGTAACGCTATAGCAAATATAGAGCACGGAATTCATCAGCTTGAGATCAGCTCTGAGGGCGTCGGCGATATAATACCCGCGGACATAAATTGGTTGCGGGATGAAATTGTATGGCCCCAGCCCGGTACCATAGCCCCACCATTCGCACCCGGGTGGGTGTATAAGGTTGGACTTAATACTGTCATGTTCAAGGAAGCCATCTGCCAGAAGATTGCGTTTAAACCTACCCCTACCCCTACACCCACACCTACGCCCACTCCCACACCCACACCCATACTTGCATCGAGCACCTCGGTAGCTATTGATTGCGCCAGTGCGCCAGAGGGCCAGACTGACGATGTCGAAATTACAATAGATACGGATGACCCGCAGGGCATAGGTTCAGCTACCATAACGCTTGCAGTCGATACCTCTTCTACCGAAGTAGTCCATATCGCAGATGGAGACCTTGGCACAGTTTATTCTAATACGGTGGGCGGCATCACCACCATGTCAGCAGCCGTAGGGTATTCACCCGGGCCAACAGGCACTCTAACATTTGCGACAGTGACGTTACTGAATAAGGGAGGCGCTGGAGAGTGCAGCGACCTAGATATCGAGGTCATATCAATGTTTGATGGGACGTTAGGCTTTCCCCAGCCAATAACCCCATTTCCGGTTACCGATTGTATTTGTATTGCGGACAGACTGGAGGGTGATGTTCACCCGCTGGGTGCTGGCAATGATATAATTGATTCGGCAGACTCTCAGTTGATAGCCCAGCATATAATGGGGGCTATAACGCTGAGCGGCGATGACCTCCTAGCCGCTGACGTAAATGACTACGGCAGTGTTGACGTAGCAGACCTGCAGTTGTTGGCGCAGTACCTTGTCGGTACGATTACAGCATTCCCCGGGGGAGAATATATTCCATAAGCAAGAATGGTCAGTCCAGGAGGCTTACACCTCCGATGCCGATAGCGGCGCTGGCGCCCTGGGCATTTATGGTCTGGATGCCAATCAGGCATATATCATAACGCACACAGGCTGTGTCTGCGCCGACTGGGAGATGTGTCAGTAAGACCCTCAGTTTACCAAGCTTGCACTAAGCTGCCACCAACCCTTTGTTTACTTTTCGCCCGTTCCTGCCCCCGGTTCTACCAGTCCGTCCAAGCCTCACCCTCCCCGGATTCATCTTGTCCATAGGCGAAAACTTCCTGTGCTGAACCCTGACCTGGGCTGAGGCTAGAGTTACATACCTTCTCACCATCTCCAGGCTGGTGTGGCCAAGGAGCTGCTGAAGTGAGAAGAAATCGCCGCCGTCTTATGTTATCCCCACTCGCCACACACTGGTAGCTTGACAATAGTAAACTCCGCTTGCTAGAATCGAATGCTACATTGTGATAGGGGGGAATGCAAAATACCAGGTGACATTTACGAGCGGCTAAAAAACGGCCTATTAGAGCTTGACATGGATGCTGCAGTCGATGCTGCTAAGTCGGTAGCGCAGACAGGCGACCCCCAGGCTGTTAAAGGTGCTGTAGATGCGGTTACCGAGGCGTTACAAACTGTGGGTAAAAGGTTTCAAGACGGGGAGTGGTATCTGGCTGAACTGGTATATGCAGGTGAGATATCCAAGGAGACGATGAATATCCTGTCGCCCCTGATGGAGGCCGGAGCGATGGAGACAGCAGGGACCATAGTGATAGGCACTGTAGCGGGCGATTTGCACGACCTTGGCAAGAACATCTTCATAACCTATGCGAAGAGCGCAGGCTTTAATATGATCGATCTCGGCACCGACGTACCTACTCAGAAGTTCGTTGATGCCGTCAAGGAGCACAGTCCCCTTGCCCTCGGGATGTCCTGTCTCCTAACATCAACGGACATGGAGATAGGAAAGGTTATAGAAGAACTGAACAGGCAGAACCTCAGGGACAGGGTCAAAGTCGTCATAGGCGGAGCCGCGCTAACGCAGCAGTTTGCCAAGGAAGCAGGTGTAGATGCCTTTGCGCCCGATGCAGTGACGGGCACGGACATAATCAAGAAATGGAGCGCCTCGTGATGGACTTCAAAGAACGCGTTCTCACCGCATTGAATCATGAGGAGGCGGACCGCGTTCCGGTGATGGGTCTGATAGCGGAGCCAGCAACCAGCAACAAGATTCTGGGCAAACCTCCCTCACATTCCCTCGCAATCTTCTCAGGCTTACAGCCCTGCACTTTTTTGGTGAGCTCTGCCATAGAGTAGGCTCGATTCTTTCTGTCCACAAAATTAGTGGATAGCCCGGGGCGTTAGCAGGATAGAAGCCGGCAGAGAGATATTGCAGGTTGCCCCGAACCCCATCGGGATCGCTCAAATCCAATCAGGTTATCGACCATTATATTGGTTTTGATTGAGACTGTTTTGGCAATCTCTTCGGTTACGTTCTATGACTGGTATCGGTCATATCAAGGTGGCTCCCCTCTGGAATCACCTTTGTAGGAAGAAAATGAGGAGGAGCCTGTTTCCCCCCACCCGGCCGCCCTGGGATGTTTTATTTGCCCCGAACTATCGGGGAAACCTTCGCCAGAGGTGGTTCCCCTCTGGACTCCCCTTTATAACCCTTGTCTGGTGAGACCCACGGGTAGCCTGGAGCATCGGCTCCGGGCGTTGTTGAGGATGATTCTCTAACCTGTTCATAATCCCATACCCCCGTCCCCGGTCTAGGCCGAAGTGTCGGCCGACCTGTCGGCTCGGACTCGGGGGGACTTCCATTTGTAATCTGCAACATAGAAACGGGCTTTAAGTGCGTGGAGCGGCGGAAATATTGCTTTTTGGAGCGTTTGCCTGTTATAATACCTCTACTTCAGCGGGAAAGGGGTACCAAATGAGCGCAGATGAAAGGTATGATATTGTAATTGTAGGCGGTGGCTTCAACGGCGTCACAACCGCAGCCTATCTCGCCAAGTGCGGGCTGAGCGTGTGCGTGCTGGAGGAGAGGGTGGAGTGCGGCGGCGCGTGTGAGAGCACCGAGCCATTAGCCGGGGTGCGTATAAATCCCCATGCCATCTTGATGTATGGCGGACCGGCCCCCGGATTCGAACAGCTAGAGCTCTGGAAGTACGGCTTCCGAATGGACTGGAGTCCATTCATGGAGGATCTAACCAAGCAGGTGGGCAGGGGTGCTTTGACCACCGAGGGGATGCTGCCGATGAGCGAAAAGGACATAATGGGCTGGGCCAGGATAACCGGCATGCTCACCGATCCCCCGTTCCTGTACGAGCTGCTGCGCGCCACCTTCTGGTGCCCGCCTCACCCCCCGGAGGTGGAGGTAAATGCGGAGACCATCCCCTTTATGCAGGTCTACAAGAAGCACGACCCTGGCCTGTGGACCGAGGAGCTCCTTGAGATGACCCTGTTTGACCTCATGGACGAGTACTGTGAGACCGAGCACTTCAAGATACAGCAGGCGATGATATGCTGGTACTCAGGGTCCGCCGCTCACTGGGAGGGAATGGCCATCCCTACCCTCGCCTATAATATAACTCTCTGTCTAGCTGGTAGAGTCAGCGCTCCCCGCGGGGGCATGCACGGCTATCTCCACTCCATCTTTCGCTGTGCCGTCGACCATGGTGCGGTGTTCCGCACCTGCTGCCCGGTTGATGAGATCATCGTCAGAAGCGGACGGGCGGTGGGGGTACGCCTCAGGGATGATGCCGCTACAGCGGAGAAGACGATATGGGCGGACAAGGCGGTGATCAGCGATGTTGACCTCAAGCAGACCTTTAATAAGCTCATCGGGCCGCAGCACGTGGACAAGAGCCTCCTGCAGCGCGTCAATGACATCAGTCTCAAGGGGGGGAGCATCTACGTTAGCCACATCCTCACCCGCGAGAAGCTCCGCGCCCGCCCCCAGTTCCGCAGCGAGCTTATGGGAGACGAGGCTGGTATCGGGCCCTACCCCTGCGACTCGCGGGAGATCTACTTTGAGCATGTAGCGGATGTGGATAGTCGTAAAGGCGACCCTACTGTGCCGCCGGAGAGGTTGATGTGGCTGGGAACCCCCTCCAACAGGTTCAACGTCCACCATCCGCAATGCACCCGACCCGGTCAATATGTTATGTCTCCTTTCTATGTCCTTGTTCCCCCGCCGGAGTATCACGTGGAGAGTCCGGATGCCATAGACAAGAAGAAAGAGGAGATGAACGCTTACATGCGTAAGGCCTTCAGCCAGGTGATAGAGAACCTCGATTCGGACAACATCGTTTACCACTGGGCCAACACCCCTTATGAGTCGGAGTTTCGTAATACCGGTCTCATAGGCGGCACATACTGCGGCACCCGCCAATGCGATGACCAGTGGTGGACCCAGCGTCCCCTGCCCGAGATGGCTCGCTACCGCACCCCCATCGACGGGCTCTACCTGTGCCACCAGACGGCGGCGCACCCCGGCGGGCTGTGCCTGATGGCCAACACCTACAACCTGATGCACAGCCTCATCGAGGATGGGATCGCCGAGCCGGGCGACTGGTGGTACCCGTCGCCATGGTACATACCGGAGAGGGGTAAAATATCGGCGGTGCCCCGTGAGGGTAAGGTAGCAGCGTAGCGAATAATCGAAGTCTCAGATCAAGAAAGGATAATGGCCCCCGCTGTAAAAGGCAGCGGGGGCTTCTCTTTTAGCGGTTAAGCGGCCCTTCTCCTCAGCGTCATCGCTGCCAGGAAGGATATAACCACGGCGAAAGCGGCAAGTATCCCTATCTCATAACCTACATCTATAAGGCTCTGGCCCTGGAGCATGATGTCTTGCATTCCGTTCACCGCGTATTTAAGCGGGAGAAATTTCGCTATCCACTGGAGGGCGGTATGCATCTGGCCCACGTCCCAAATAACCCCGCAGAGGAGTATTTGCGGGAATATGATCAGGGGGATGAACTGAACCATCTGGAACTCGTTACGGGCAAAGGCGGAGATGAAGATGCCCAGATTAACTCCCACAGTCACCACTAAGATTTGAAATACGCAGATCCGCCACAGAGACCCAGGCTCGTGATGTGCCTCCAGCACATATATAGTGAATAGTACCACGACCAGGATCTGAATCACCGCTAATACAAAGAAGCCGAGCAGATAGCCAAGCACCATATCCAGGCGCGACGCCGGTGATGCCATCATGCGCTCCATGGTGCCCTGAGAGCGTTCACGGAGGAAGCTGATGCCGGTGATCAGGAAGCTCTGGAGTAGCCCCATGGTTGCCAGCAGCGCAGGGTAGGCACCGTCCAGAGCATGGCTTTCCTCAGGGAAGCTGTAGTTAAGGAGGGTCATTATCACCACCGGCACGACCAAGATGATCACTATTGTACGGCGGTCCCGGACTAACTGGCGCACCACCCTGGCGGCAATGGTCACGGTATTACTCGGAATCATCACCCTTTTCCCTGTAGCGGACAAAATAGAGGAAGGCGTCTTCCAGGTTGGCTTCAGGCTCTCCGGTGGCCTCCCTCAGCTCGCGGGGGGTGCCCTGGGCGATTATCCTGCCCCCACGCAGGAAGGCCAGGCGGTCGCAGTGGGCGGCATCATCCATGGTATGGCTGGAGATGATTATGGTGACGCCCCTTCTGGTCAGCCTTTCGAAGTACTCCCAGAATGTAACCCGCAGCTTGGGGTCAACCCCTACCGTGGGCTCATCCAGGAATAAAAGCGGCGGCCTGTGGACTATGGCACAGGCGAGGCTGACCCGCTGCTTCATGCCCCCGCTCAGCTTTTGCACCGAGTCCCTGCGGCGGGGCCACAGTCCCACCAGCTTGATCGCCTCATCAACCTGTTTGCGTCTTTTAGCCTTGTCCATCAGCCCGTAAATGCGGGCGAAGAAATCTACATTCTGGGCTATTGACAGCTCGGCATATAGCGAGGCGAGCTGCGGCATATAGCCCATGTTGCGAGACATTTGGCGGGAGGGAGGTCTTCCCAGCGTGCGGATAGTGCCGGACTGCGGCCTTAGCAAACCGACCAGGAGCCTGATAAGAGTCGTTTTCCCCGAGCCGTTGGGTCCGAGAATCCCAAAGCTTATGCCCCTTGGAATCTCCAGCGACAGCCGGTCAACTGCCTTGATGTTTTTGTAATTGAAGGATAGATTATTTGCCTGTATTGCTAGGCCGGTGTATTTACGCTCTGGCATATTCGCGGTATGGCCTCGACCCTATGATGTCTCACAGGATAGATAGAATTCACTGGTTTGTCAAATAAGTATACTCGCATGGTGTATAGGTGATATATCACTTCAAACATGAAGCAATAAGCCATCACAAATCACCAGTTCCCTAATCCCCTCAATCCCCGGTGGCGGTTGACCCGGCGCTCTTATTCCTACCGGAGTCCTACCACGACACTAAAATGAGCCTGTAAAAGCTTGATCTAACCGGTAGGATAGCCATCGTCATTGAGGTGGGGAGGAGTATCGGCAGGGGGACAGCGCTGGGCTTTTCTGGGTCTGGTTCTAACGTGGTCTTGTCAGGATTATAAAAAAATCTGCGAGCTGATTTGCTACTGGCTTACATATAAATACTTAGCAGAATATATGTATTGCTTCACATTCATGGATTATCTGGGAGTAGTCAGTAAGCTGAAATCGGGTATGGAGTCTACGTGGCGCTACTGTCGCCAAAGCCTCACCGTGCTTGCTTGTATGTTAGCTTGGTCTCTCTAGACAAGGGTGTCTAAAATGTCAGCCCTTCAAGCGGGATCTCTACGATTATGGCTGTACCCTTGCCCAACTCCGATTCGATTTTCAGTGTGCCACCGAGTAATTGAGCTCGCTCTTGCATACCCATAATACCCAACTTCCCCGCGATGCTGAGGTCGCTTACCTGTGTTTGGGCCAGACCTTTTCCATTATCTACGATGATCATCTTTATTTTCCCCGACCCCGACTCCAAGCGGATCACTACTTTTGATGCCTCGGCATGTCGCTTAACGTTGCCCAGAGCCTCTTGGCCAATACGGAACAGTATCAACTGGACCTCGTGCGGTAAGTCCTGCCTTTGCATGTCTAGCTGAACATCGGCGTCGATGTTGTCTTCTGTAATTAACTTGTCGGCCATCCATTCCATCGCCGCTACCAAACCCAGGTGATCCAGTATGGCCGGCCGCAACTCCTGAGCGTAGCGCCGCAAGCCGCCCAAGGTCTCCACAGCTAAATTATATGCCTCATTCAACTTCTCCCGCACTGGCTTAGCTAGCTTGTTCTTGGGCTCGGAGGCTATTGCGTCTAGCTGGTGTGTTAGCAGCAACAGGGATTGACTGGTATCATCATGCAGGTCTCGAGCGATACGCTTGCGCTCCTCCTCTTGGGCCACCAGAATTTTCTGGAGGTAGAAGTGCATGCCTTCCCGCATCTTCCTCTCCTCAGTGACATCTCTAGCTATACATTGGACACCCGTCGGCTGCCCGTTTCCGCTTCCAGTGATCAGCCTGATCGCTACCTCGATGATCGCCTTTGCCCCATCCTTCCTGATTATCTCTAGCTCGAAGCGCTGGCTGGCGGTTTCGCCCTCTATCTGCCTTCTCTGCATCTCCATAGCAATATCGAAGCTCGCCGGTGTCAAGTATTGCCGGATGTTCATAGTGGCAAGCTCACCGACTGTGTAACCGGTGAGGTCTGACGCCGCCTGATTAGCCTCAAGGATGAAGCCCTTCAAGTCACGAATAAAGATAGCCTCGCTGGCGCTGTCAAACAGGTCACGGTAACGCCTTTCCGATTCCTTAACCGCTTCTTCTGCCTGCTTGCGCTCGGTGATGTCCTGTAATGTCTCTATTGCCCCCATAACATTTCCCTTATGGTCTCTAAGTGGCGCTGCGGTAAAAAAAAGCCACCTCCCGCTCGTTCCGAAGTGAGGAAAGAAATCTTCAGCCTCGTATGCTCCCTCTATAAGAGCCGATTTACTATATTTTACGCCGTAATACCTTGCTATATCTTCATCAGGTACTTTATCCACTACAATGTCAGCCATGATCGGCCTTTCTTCGAAATAGAAAGGCGACCACTGTCTCTTGGTGCCGACTACTTCACTTGCAGAAATACCGGTGAGATTCTCACAAGCCCTGTTCCAGTGGGTGATTCTGTGCTCCTGGTCTATTACGAAGGTCGCTACCGAGCTTCCCTCGACTATTTGTGACAGTACATTCTCACTCTCCTGTAGCATCTTCTCTACCCACTTGCGCTCGGTTATATCTATGGAAATTTTCTGGACAGCTACAGGTTGCTCGCCATCGCTGATTATACTGATCATCGTCTCGATAATCGCTCCCGTCCCATCCTTTCTGACGAGCCCCAGTTCATAGCACTGGCTGGCGGTTTCGCCCTCTATCTTCCTTTGTTGCTTTTCCATAGCAACCTTGAAGCTCTCAGGTATAAGGAGCTGGGAGATGTTCATATTTGTTAACTCATCGACCGTGTATCCAGTGAGGTCCGACGCTGCCTGATTGACCTCGAAAATATTGCCCTTCAGGTCGCGAATGATTATAGCATTGCTGGCGCTGTTAAAAAGCTCTCGGTAGCGCCTTTCTGACTCCTTGACTGCTTCTTCTGCCTGCTTGCGCTTGGTGATGTCCCTCAAGACAACGGCGTAACTAGGTTTGCCTTTATAGATGACCTCACGGATGCTAACCTCAATGGGGACCCAACGCCCACCCGCCACCGGGTGCACGAATTCCCAGAGTCTAGGTGTCTCCCCTCCTTCTGTGATCTCTTTAAAGATTTGTTTTGTCTGTTCTTGGTTCTCAGGTGGAACGAGTTTCCAGTAATTTGATCCAATTAGCTTCTCAGCGGGTATTCCCAGAATTTCAGACCATCTTTTATTGGCAAACCATATCCGATTGCCACGAACAATCATATATCCTTCCGTCATATGATCGACCAAAGCCCGGTATGTCTCCTCCGACTCCCGTAGCGCCTCCTCCACCTGTTTATGCTTGATCTCCAATGCTTCCAGTTTAGCAATTCGTTGCCGCAGTGTTACCAATTCATTCATGAGTTGGTCTTTCGTTTCATCCTTGTCCTGTCGAGTGCGGGTCATGACTACCCCTTATAGGCTATTTTTAATAGCGGGCTACTAACGGTTAGCCTCCTTTTTGGATACCTAAGGCAAATCCTCCAAGGTAAGCCAGCCTTCCCTTACCCCTTTAAGTATCGCCTCAGTACGCGAAGCGACATCCAATTTGTTGAAGATACTGGATAGGTGAGCTTTTACGGTACGGACACTGAGGAAGAGTTCTTTGGCTATATCCTTATTACCCATGCCTCTAGCAGCCAATTTTAAGACCTGTAGCTCCCTGTCGCTAAGTTGTTTCTCTGCCCTGTGTTCACTACCCTCTCCCCGCGTCCTTACGCCGTATTTTAGGACTTTGGCAATTATAGCAGGATGAAGTACTGACTCACCCGCGCTCACAGTACGAACAGCATCGACTAGCGCCTGGCCACGGGCGCTCTTTAACAGGTAACCGGCTGCCCCTGCTTCCAGCAAGCCGATTACATAGCGATCATCATCATAGGCGGTTAGGATCAGCACCGCGGTAGCAGGGCTTATCTCCCTAATACGCTTGGTTGCCTCGATTCCGTTAAGCTTTGGCATCACGATGTCCATTATCACTATATCTGGCTTCAACTTTGAACTCAGATTGACTGCCTCTTCTCCATCACCTGCCTCACCCACTACCTCTATATCTTCGTGACGTTCGAAGGTATTTCGCATTGCCTCTCGCAGCAACGGATGGTCATCGGCGATTACTACCCTGATCTTTATCATCGGTGTCCTCAAAACGGCTTCTTTAAGAAGGGCCGCTTTGTACTCTTGCCACGGGTTGATTTTACTGCATTGGGGCCTATTGTGGCAACAGGACGAATTCTTTTTCTCCCTATCTGCATAGTGTACTTTAGTACACCCACCGGTGTACCTCTGGCCATACCTAAAATTGGCCCCGAGGCTCTAGATTGGTGCCCAAAAGGTCGATGACTGGTAACTCAGAAGCTGGTATCGTATACATAGGAATAGGAGGAAAAGATAGAGGAAGGAGAATGAAAATGGTTATGCAAAGTAAAACTAAACATAGGGCAAGGGTGATCAAGGAGGGAAAAACAAAGGAGGAAAAAGGTGTCAAGGTTGGTGCCCTAACAAGGGAAGTGGCTAAGCTTGTAGAGCCAGAAGAGGCCCCGAAAGCAAGAGAGTCCATTTCTACAGAGGTTCTCCAGGGGAAAGAGGTGATACTGGCAATACTCGAAAGGGCTGCTGAGGAGAGTGAGTTCTTAGCACGTTTGGCGGATGATCCAAGCGAGGCTCTGGCAGAGTATTACACCTTAACCTCTGAGGAGAGAGCCGCACTGGCTAGTGGCGATATAAAGAAGATCGAGGGTTGGGTCGGCAAGCTGGATAGGCGACTGGCAACCTGGCTCTGGTGCCGGTTGAGCCAGGAAAAGTGGTAGATAATGAGGCGTAAGAAATGGTGAACACTTCAGCAGTGCAAGATACTCAAGTGCTCGAGCCGGGGCACGAAGCTACTTTTGAGGAGCGATTAAGTGAGATTTTATCCACTTATAGCGGCAATGGAAGCGAGCTTATTCCGATCCTGCAGAAAGTCCAGCAAGCCTTTGGCTATGTGCCGGAGACAGCTATAAAAGGTATAGCCAAATTCCTTCATCTGCCAGAGGTCACTATTTTTGGGGTGGCTACATTTTATGCCCAGTTTAAGCTTGTCCCGACGGGTCGAAACATTGTTAAGGTGTGCCGAGGGACTGCCTGCTATGTACGCGGTGGTGCCCGCATTCTGCGGGAAGTAGAAAGCCAACTGGGTATAAAGCCTGGCGAAACTACACCAGATCTTGAATACAGTGTGGAGACTGTAGCTTGTATCGGTGCCTGCGCACTCTCACCTGCTATGGTAATTAACGGTCATGTTCATGGCCGGCTAACACCACAAAAAGTGAAAGCTATTTTGGATAGCAGCAGATCTAATGGCCCAAAGGATGAATAGACTATTTAACAGTTGGAGGAGCTGTGATTAACTTTAAGGAGATTCAAGGCAACGCGGTATCGCAGTGGGATGCCATGCAACGCAGCGAAAAGCCTCGCATCTTGGTAGGTATGGGAACCTGTGGCATAGCAGCAGGTGCGGAAGATGTTATAGGGGCACTCACCGAAAAACTAGCTGAGTATAATGTTCAAGCAGATGTTACCCATGTTGGCTGTATAGGCCTATGCTTTGCCGAACCACTAATCGAGGTAATTATACCAGGCAAACCGAGCGTATTCTATGGTAATCTTACACCCCAGCTTGTATCTGAAATCGTTGAGGACTATTTAATCGCCGGCAATCCACGTGCAGATCTAGCTCTGGGTACCCGTGGTGAGGGGGCTTTAGAAGGCATTCCCAAGCTCTTTGACCTACCGGTGCTCAAGCCACAAGTCCGCATCTCCTTACGTAACTGTGGCAATATTAACCCAGAAAACATCGATCAGTATATCGCTAATGGTGGCTATCTGGGCTTGGTCAATGCCGTAAAAATGAACCCCGGGGAAGTGATTGAAGAGGTCAAGAAATCGGGGCTACGTGGCCGCGGTGGTGCCGGTTTTACCACCGGGGTTAAGTGGCAGTTCTGCCACGATGCGCCAGGTGATATTAAGTATGTAATATGTAACGCTGATGAAGGTGACCCAGGAGCATTTATGGATCGAGCACTCCTTGAAGGCGATCCACATTCTGTACTGGAAGGAATGCTCATTGGTGCCTATGCCATAGGTGCTACAGAAGGTTATATTTACATCCGAGCCGAGTATCCGTTGGCGATTAAGAGGCTCGGGGTTGCCATAGAGCAGATGAGGGAATATGGGCTACTGGGCGATAACATTTTGGGCTCAGGATTCGGCTTCCACCTTAAGATGAAAGAGGGGGCAGGTGCTTTCGTCTGTGGTGAGGAGACGGCACTTATGGCTTCCATCGAAGGTAGCAGAGGGATGCCCCGCTCCCGGCCCCCTTTCCCTGCCCAGTACGGTTTGTGGGGAAAGCCAACGAATATTAACAATGTGGAGACCTGGAGTAATGTCTCAGCCATCCTAGAGAAGGGTGCCAAGTGGTATTCAGGCTATGGTACCGAGAAAAGCAAAGGCACAAAGAATTTCTCTCTGGCGGGTAAAGTCGTCCGTACAGGGCTCGTAGAGGTTCCGATGGGGATTACCCTGCGCGAGATCGTCTATGACATCGGTGGAGGCATCCCTGAGGGCAAAAGACTCAAGGCGGTTCAAACTGGCGGCCCATCAGGCGGTTTCATACCAGAGGATTTAATAGACCTTCCGGTTGACTATGAATCGTTAGCGAAGGCAGGTTCGATAATGGGCTCCGGAGGGATGGTGGTTATAGATGAGGACACCTGCATGGTCGATATGACTAGATTTTTCCTTACCTTCACTCAGGCCGAGTCCTGCGGCAAATGTATACCGTGTCGTTGGGGAACCAAACAAATACTAGATATTCTGGAGGACATAACAAATGGGAAGGGTAGATCGGGGGATATTGAATTGTTGCAGGAACTAGCTGAATCGGTTAAGGATGGTTCGCTATGCGGTTTGGGTCAAACAGCACCCAATCCCGTACTTACTAGCATTCGTTATTTCCGGCATGAATACGAGACCCATATAAATGAGAGACGATGCCCGGCATTGGCCTGTACGGAGTTGATCTCCTTCTATATCAATCCAGATACGTGTCAAGGTTGTGGTATATGTCTCAGGGCGTGTCCGACCGATGCCATATCCGGTGGTAAACGGATGGTGCACATTATAGATCAGAATGAGTGTATCAGGTGCGGTACTTGCCTCGAGGTTTGCCCGACCCGGTTTAGTGCTGTGTCGAAGGTTTCCGGCGAGGAAGTAACGGTTCCAAGCGAACCCATCGCGGTTACGGGAACGAAGTCAGCTGTAGGGGCTACCAGTGGATCTTCTGATGAATGAGGTATGCGATGATGGAAAAGAGTACATTAACCAGAACGGAAATCAGAACGGAGAAGATTACATTAAGCGTCGATGGCCAGTATGTAGAAGCCAGCGCGGGCATGACGGTGTTGGAGGCAGCCCGAAGCGCGGGTATCTACATCCCAACCCTCTGCTATGACCCTGACATGAATCCCTACGGAGCCTGCCGACTCTGTGTGGTTGAGATCGAGGGTATGCGTGGCTTGCCCACTTCCTGCACAACCCCGGTTACTAACGGAATGGTGGTACATACAGAGACACCCAGGGTAAACCAGTCACGCCGCATCACCATGGAACTCATCATGGCCAATCATCATGGTGATTGTCTCACCTGCGCTAAGAACCAGCAGTGCGAGTTACAAAATATCGCACGTTATCTGGACATCGATCAGGAGCACTTCGACAAACTGCGAAAGGGGACGCAGGTTCTTCCTATTGACCGTAGTCATCCGGCATTCGAGCGAGACCTCAACAAATGTATCCTGTGCGGTAAATGTGTGCGTGCCTGCCACGAGATAGCCGGCGTCGGTGCCATTGGCTTAGCCTTCCGCGGCTACTCGGCGAGAGTGGTAACCGCGGGCGATAAGCCGATACTGGAATCGATCTGCGAATCCTGCGGCGAGTGCCTGGCAAGGTGTCCAACCGGGGCCCTGGTTCCCAAGCATGAAAAGCAGGCCTTGCGTGAAGTTAAAACGATCTGTCCCTATTGCGGGGTTGGCTGTTCGCTGTATTTGGGCATTCGTGGCAATAAAGTCGTTAGCGTACGGGGAGATATGGACAGCCCGGTAAACCACGGTGGCCTCTGCGTTAAAGGACGCTTCGGTTTCGACTTCGTGAGTCACCCTGACAGGTTGACCAAGCCCATGATTAGAAACCAAGGTCGGGGCAAGGACATAAAGGTTAATGGCAATTTCAGGGAGGTCTTCCACGAGGCCAGCTGGGATGAGGCCCTGGAACTGGTGGCGGAGAGGCTTTCCCAGGTCAAGGAGAAACACGGGCCGGATAGCATCGGGGTGCTTAGTTCTGCCAAGTTCACCAACGAGGAGAACTACTTAGTGCAGAAATTCGCTCGCGTTGTGCTGGGCACCAAC
>Ga0307379_10007872_pt1 | contig 14419 bp, 15 predicted proteins | sample UN2MG_FD_202237 | JGI IMG/M metagenome (GOLD analysis project Ga0307379, IMG submission 202237) | Soil microbial communities from Risofladan, Vaasa, Finland - UN-2 | ecosystem: Environmental > Terrestrial > Soil > Coastal area > Acid sulfate soil | place: Finland: Risofladan, Vaasa | collected... | reverse complement strand
GATCCAATATTTAAAGTCAGCCATTTTCCTGATTTCTTCGTATGAGACTCTATGATCTCTCGAATTATATCTCCAACTTGGTCAAGTTCTCTAGTGCATTCATCATTAAGCTGATTAGCACGCTCAACATCGATATGGACTCGATTACGCTCCATTTCGCGTATAACATTGCAAAATGATTTCTCGAGAGTGTATATTTTATGATCACCATCTGTTAATTTATCTCGAAGAATCGGGAATAGTTTATACGTGAAAATTCCATCAGAACAACCATAAGCTACTCCCTCTTTCGGGTGAAGCACGGCGAAATTCTTCGTGGAGCGTTTTTCACGTCTGAGCTGTTCAACCATTTCCGGAGTGAAAAGATCCTCGAGCTCAACCATATCAACATCAAAGTTTATTTTGGTTAGAGGTTTTAAACCGGCAGGAGAACCCTTCAAAGGAGAAATAACTTTCGACATCAACAGAGTATCTTCATACTCGTCTGTTTTCCAATATTCTTTTCCCGTTACCGGAAATAGGAATTCGGCGTCGAACTTCTTGTTATGGAAAATGATTCGACAGTTATGAACGAGTCTTGTTAACTCGTCCCAAGCTGGATCCCACGGTAAATTTCCTGAGTCCTCGGGTTCATGCGAAAGCGGTATATAATAACCATGGTGACCATCAAAAGATATACATACTCCAGCAATTCGGTCTATAGTCCTGATACCATTCCGGGTCTTTTTGCCATCATCAAAATACTCGTCCGGGTAAACTCGGTTGTCTACACCAGTTGTTTCAAGGTCCAGGGAGCATAATTTTCTTTGAATGCATATATCGACTAAATTAGATAACTGCTTAACGCTTTGAACCAGATTGAAATTATAGTTTTCAAACCAGTCCTTATGAACGTTAACTCGGTCATCTAGTGTCTGAAGTTGCATTAAAACACCTTACACTAGAGCTCTGACTGTAGGATCATTTGTGAATAATAATTTTTACGAAGTTTTGGGTATCGACAAAACTGCATCCCATGATGATATAAAAAAGGCATTCAAAAAATTAGCTCATCAGCATCATCCGGATAGAAATCCTGGTGATTCATCTGCAGAAGTTAAATTCAAAGATATTAATGAAGCATACTACACTCTATCTGATGACGTGAAAAAAGCAAGTTATGATTTACGCATGGGTTTTGTTTCCCATTCAAATTCGTCTCAACCAGATTTCGTAAGAATTATGGAAGAGTTCGAACGAAAACGTACAAGTACAAATACATATACACATGGTATTCCATGGCGAGGGCGAGGGCCAGTATCTACACCTCAAGAAGAACCATCAAGTGAAAATATAGGAGAAGACATTGAAATTGAAACAGAAATAACATTCAATGAATCAATTAATGGATGCAAAAAATTAATAAAGATACGTGGAAATATCGGTTCAGCACCGTGTAGTGGGTGCAACGGTTCAGGGGGCCAACCTGGTGCCAGAACTGTTACATGTTCATCATGTGCTGGACATGGTAAAGGATTTAATTTAAATGGAGCGTTCTCACAAACAAGAAAATGTTTAGTTTGTCGTGGACGAGGCTCTATCCCTCTCGTAACATGTAAAATGTGTAGCGGACGTGGTGTTGGAATCTATGAAAAAGAAATAAACATTAAGATACCTGCAGGTATAGAAAATAATCAACAGTTGCGAATAATTGGTATGGGATCTCCTGGTAAACCGCCAGGGGATCTTTACGTGACAGTGAAAATAGCCGAAAACAATAGATATTCCCGTAAGGGGGCTGATATTTATGGTAGCGTCGAGATATCTTTAAAACAAGCAATTTCCGGTGGAAATACAAGTTTTGAAGGTTTAGGTGGGAGCATAAATTTGTTCGTGCCTCCTGGTACTCAACCAGGGGATGAAGTAAGAGTTCCCGGTTTCGGAGTCGGAACGAAAGGAGACTTTGTGGCTTGCATCAAAGTCTCTCTTCCAAAAATCGTATCACCAAGAGGACAGAAACTCTTGGATGAGTTGTACGATGAGTTGAAACTCTAGGGTTCGGAGGGCTTATCGGTACTGCTGCTGTCAACAGGTGGAATGCTACCGCCGCGCGTAGGTTCAATATCCACACCAGTCACACGTTTGGCACCCTTACGAAACACTTTATAGACGAAGCCACTGAAGAAGCCGGTCACGATTCCGAAGATCACTCGACCGCCAGTGGTCTCAATACCCAACCCTCCGAAAATATAAGGGATATTTAACAGGCTGATGAGACCACCAACCATAGGTGGCAGAGCATAGAGCGCGACCTCGTTCCACCATCGGGCGCCAGTTGTGCCGTAGGTAAGACCGGGATCGTTGGCGTCGATGAGTTTACGTAGACTAGGAGATGCCGTCTCGACAATTCGCCGGATCAGAAATGTCCCAACGACTGAAACCATGGCCAGCATAATGGCCCCGGTCGACATAAGGTGGTTTAAAGCATCATCCATTCGGACCTCCCAGAGTCATTGACTCCAACCATGGAAGAGCGAAAGGAAGTCTATCCAATTCGAACTGCTAACATGCCACGCCTCCAGGCGTGTATTACAGCGGTTCTTAAGGTACGGGAAGCTGCGGTAATGTGATCATTATACTTAGTATGTGATACATCAGCTTCCCAACAAATCGGAAGCGCATATGACCCCTTAGCAATATTTCGTGTTGTGCATTTCGACGCGTCATACATGGAACAAACGTCACGTTCTGAACACAAAGTTTGTTTAGTTTTCAGCAACGCACCGATAGGTGGAGTTCTTAACAACTTTTTAAATTCAGTATCATAACCATGTTTGGCGTCCTCCATTACATTTCGAGGAACCATGGTGCAGTGATCCAATACGTCTGATGATGCGTTGATAACGTTAAGATCTTGCATTTCTGGAATTCGTTCCGGGTCAAACTCTGAAATATGGAGTTTCTCACCCGTGCTGAGATCAATTATATAATCAACTTGATAAATTTCCATCATCAACTTCCATAACACCTATATTGTCGGGTAGAGATGCAATATCATCAACCATATCCATTGCTCTGATAAGAGCTGCAGTCATATCAGGAGTTGCGATTTGATCTTTATCATAATCGTACCTAACAGAATCAGCTAATCGACAAAACTTTACATAATCCGACATACCACAACGATCACGTATTGCTAGTATTTTCCTTTCCAGAATAGCTAAAACCCTCGGAATGTCTCTCCATTGATTGGAGGTATAATCTGACTTCCGTTCAGTCGGAGAGATTATTTCAGGACCTTCTGGCCTGCGCGATAATTTAATGTGGAATCGACGCTCTAAGTCCGTTAGAGCATCCATAAATCTTAAACCGCGAAATTTCGCGTATAAATTTATCGAATCCCAACTCTCATGACATTTATAACAATGAACATGATCGCTGCGACCACCAGATCTTGGATAGTACCTTGCTGATGGACGGTTATCCGCGCCATGATAAAAGCAGGATATTTGAACAGAAGTATTTTCATCAGGGATATCTTCTCCATGACCGAACTCACTAATACACGCGTATGCTGAATAAGTTTGTCGAACCGCATTAGCACGTTTCTTTATCCATTCTTGAAGTGACGTTTTTTCCAAGTCGTAGACCATTTATTGTCATCCCCATGTATGAACGTGTGGACAAAAAAAGAGATTGAAACGCTCAATAATAATTGGACAGCTCCACCAGATATGGTGGCCCTTCGTAAACTTATCGGTAGGTCATCTGCTTCTATCTATGAACATGCGAATAAACTAGGACTCCCGAAACTCTCATACAAAGAGACCATAGCAATCAAAACAAAAGTGACCATTGCCGATAAGAAAGTCGTGTTCCTTGAAAATTATAAAATACACAGGTACGAAAGAGAAGCGCTCAGGAAATCTGCGGTGGCTTGGTCAACTGTTCGTCTATGGATAGAAAGAGACCCGGATTTTAGTAAATCTTTCAAGGAAATTGAAACTTACATTGCATCAACAAAACGTTGTGTATATTGTAAACTTGTTGACTCCAGAGAGGTATTCAGACCGGAGAGTGGAATAGGCTCTAGAAATCAATGGAAAACAGGAGTATGTAAAAAATGTGATAGTAAGAGAGTGATGCGGAAAAACGGACGATCTCTCGAATCAAGATTAAAGACACTATGGAAGAGTTGTAAACGATCAGTATGTTCTAAAAGAACAGGAAGAAATACTCCTTCCGAATGCACCATTACTCCTAACGATCTTATGAAAATGTACGAATCCCAAGGAGGTCGGTGTCATTATACTGGTTTAAATATGAAATATGAACGAACAGGGGTACGAGATCCTGACGTGGTTAGTGTTGATAGGAAGAATCCGAAACTCGGATATTTTTTGGAAAATATTGTTTTATGTCGATGGACAGTAAATCAAATGAAAAGAGATGTTCCATATGACGAGTTTATTGAACTTTGCAAACTCGTTTCAATGACTATTAGCACGTAGTTTAATTCAATATATGTTTTCGAGGTATCTTCCCACTTTGCGCTACCACGTCTACCAATCCAAGAGTCTCAGGAGCTCCCAATGGCATGACAAACGCTTCCGCTCCAAATATTTCCGCAGTATTCTGATCTTCAGGAGACATTTGATACCACAAGTCGGTCAAGCGATTTGAGTAATCTGAATCCCGCTCAACGGAGAGTACCATGAAGCCATCTTCATTAGGATGGCCCTGTATAGCTCGTGCAGTTTTCCACTCAGTTAAAAGAGTTATATACTGTTGAAGAATCATAAAACCTCATAGTTATGCCCAAACATCATCCGAAAAATCTCTTACTTGAGCTCTTGTGCAACAAGAACAATATCTAGCTATTAATTTCGCCTCGGATTCTGCACCTTGAACGATGGTTTCGCCTTTCACGTACACCCAGTCATGAAATCCGGCGAAACAAGCAATTTTATCAAGAAACAACTTCCAACTATCCATTACTACATAATCCGATTAGTGTTGAATAACAGTCACGGGTGGGACGAGCTAGATAATAGCTCGTCCCACCCATAATTCATTTCAAAACACTACCGGTTACGGTTCTAGTTCAACGTTCCAGTACAACCATGAACGCCAGCATTCTGGAACATTCTTTATCGTATCAATACGTAACATCACGATCGGAAGACTTTTCGGTCTTACCGGTTGGACGCGTAAACGCATTCCAGATTCCTCTGGGGTACGATTTCTCTTCCGAGAGTTGCATGGGTAGCAGCTCGTAACGATGTTCTCCCAAGTGGTACGACCGCCCGATGATCTTGGAACTACGTGGTCGTAGTTCAGTTCGTTCATTGGCTTCTTCGCACCACAGAATTGACATGTAAAGTTATCACGTGTCAAAACATTGATACGCGAAAACTTTACAGATTTCTTACGACCTACGACATTCAGTAGTCTAATTACTGCTGGCATTTTAACAATAAATAAATTATCGTCATTTGTGTCTACGCCAAGTTCAAACCAAGCAAGCATTTGCTTACTCACATGAAGAGACTTAGCAACTTCACGTGAAATGGCACGCAAAACATCATCGTACAATTCAACAACTTCTGCACGGCCATCGTGTAAAAGTTGTGCTGCACGCTGCCAGGATACTATCCTGTGCGGTCTGTAACCCGTATCAAGAACAAGTGTGTTTTCCATAAATCACCCGAAAGAATATGCTGTTTCACCATTGTGCTCGCAAAAGGATTCGAACCTTCACTGAACTGATTCTAAGTCAGTTGCCTCTACCGTTGGGCTACACGAGCATTACATTCTGTGCTACCGGCTGGACTTGAACCAGCACTGTCGTGAACCTCAATCACGCGCCTCCTGCCGTTGGGCTACGGTAGCAAATGTGCTGCGCGCGGGATTCGAACCCGCACTGTCCTCATTTTGAGTGAGACGCCTCCTTCCGTTGGGCTAGCGCAGCAAAGATGGGCCGGAGTTACACCGGCATGGGTCGCGGTGCCGAGTTGAACGGCGACTTCCCTCGCGACAGGCACGTCTGCCTCGCAGCCTCGGTCGGTATTCAGCTTGCTAGCAGCCTATTCCCGCGCTTCGCTGCGCAGCCATCAGTAGGGATCGTGGGACTTGAACCCACACCTGGACCGATTTTAAGTCGGATGCCTCTACCATTGGGCTAGACCCCCAGTCAACTATTGTTTGTCGCACTTCTAATATCAATCAAGAACGACAGTGTGGTAGGCGTACTACTTACAGATGACATTGGCAAAGTAAAGGTGTATCCTTTAAGTTCTTTACGTAAATCGCTTACGCTAGGCTTCGGTATCTGATTTTTAATCAGATCGAGATCTGATTCTGGCAAACCGGTTATTACTAGCAAAAATCGTAATGCCGTATCCCATGTGTCGTCATGAAAACCATTCTTTTTAATATACTTAGCTAGAGCAATTTGTTCTTCATTCAGTTCCATAATACCTCACTTGGTGAATCAAAAACTTCAAGAATTCTATGCGATAACCATATGATCGCGATCGTTATAGGCCATCGCGCAGCCTCTTATTTCGAAAGAACAGAACCGTACCGAGTGCCTAAGCTCCCACAACAGTTACATACTTTTTCATAAATCAAACTGAATGAAGAATTTCACCAGCAATATCTCGATCTAAATAAACAACACGCTGGCCACACAATATGCAGCTATCATTACGCAAAAGATTGAAGTTATTCGATCACGACCAACTAGAAGAAAGCCATTTTTACATGTTGGACATTCAGAACGAAACGAACTTTCCGAAGAGATTCGTTTCAACCCTGAGTGCAAAACTCGTAAAGGCTCCTTATCGACATTTTGACCGAAAATTTTACTCACATTAAAACATACATTTGTTGCGGCCCCGAGAGTCGAACTCGATTAAACCGGGTTATGAGCCCGATTCCGCATCCCTACTGCGCCGCATAACTATCAGTACTCGGAGAGGATTTCGAAACCTCGACCTGTGCTTTGTAGGAGCACTGCTCTGCCTCTGAGCTACCCGAGCATAGTGCCAATGATCAGAGTCGAACTGATCCGTCGCCCATATGAAAGGCGCGCTCGCCCGGCGAGACACTGGCGTACATGGTTTCACCCATGACCGTTCATTGCGACAAAAGCAAATCACTGGCGTTCCCGGCAGGACTCGAACCTGCATTGGGTTTTCACCCCTGCGTTCGTAGCGCAGTGCCCTTCCATTGGACCACGGGAACAAATCAAAACTTAGGTAAATCAGGAAATTTAATGTCAGCATCCCCTCGACGAATTTTTTCTCGAAATTCATCCATCTTATGATTCCACTCGTCCAGTTGTTCTTTACGGTGCTTCTCTTCCATATCTGAACGTCGAGTGAGAGGTTTTATTAGTTGAATGATTATTATATAACCGATAGAAATAGCCACGATTATCATTAACGAGAACTCGAGACCTATAGTATCGGCACTTAAAAATTTGCCGAATATTGGTATCAACAACCCGGAACCAATCACCATTAGCATTGCTCCAGCCATTCTGACTGGATTCTTAGTTAGTCCACGATTTGAACGCTCTTTATGTTTTGCGAGCCAGTTTTTCATATCATCACCATATTATCATCACATATCTAATAACTTCTCACAGCGGTCACGGCGGGACTCGAACCCGCATTGGCAGCCTTCGGAGGGCTGTGCTCTTCCATTGAGCGACGTGACCCGGACGTCCAACATACTAACTGGCTGGTCACCCTTGCAGGACACCCACTTATAAACCAGAGCGCTCTCGGCAGGACTCGAACCTACATTGTGCTGCTTAGAAGGCAGCCGCCTATCCGTTAGACTACGAGAGCATTGGAGTCGGCTGGGTTATTCATCCCCTTAAGGCACGCCGACAGAGCCCGGAGTCGCAGGTCAGAATCGAACTGACCATAAGCGGTTTTGCAGACCGCTGCCAGCAACCAGCTGGACCGCGACGCTATTTAGTCCGTGACTATAGTGCGAGCAGAGGGAGTTGAACCCTCGCGTCCGGTTTGGAAAACCGGCATGCTACCATAACATCTTGCTCGCTTGTAAACTAGAAACACTTCAGCATTGAGATAGCTCGAGCTTCTCTGGCTGAAAGAGATAAATTATAACGCTCTTTGATTTGAACCCATATTTTTACGAATTCACACTTATATGGTTCATTCGGAGGGAGCCAATCAGCAGGTGTTCTACCACCTTTAGAGCGATTTGCACCATTATAGACCGCGATGAGAGTTTCCGGGTTTGTCAAATCATTCGAGAACGCTTGCTTTTGAGCCGCTGTCCATTGCCATCCACCTGAATAATGAGCGTCTTTCAGTGGAATAACATGATCAATATCTAGTATTGATGGATCAGTGTAAGTATTGCCGGTGTAGGGATCATTCCATGTACCTGAAAGAACTCTGCACCCTTTAAGATCCATGATCGGTGGAGTAGAAGACTCAGCTATCAAAACTTCTTGTCTTGTATCCTGACAGTCTTTATCTTCATCCTTCCAATATTTATTCCATTCATCTCGGTCATACGCTGGGATAACTGGAATAGTCGGGGCTACAACCAGCGTATCAACACCTAATTTTGGTTCTTGAGTGGTTACAGGCGAAGTCGTTGCAATACAGCCAGTTAGGAGCAAACACGGTATAAATTTCATAAGTTACCATTCTCCTCGGCCGCGTTTACTGCAACGTCCATAGCTTCCAGAAGTTCTCAATCATAAGTATTCCTGTGTCATCACGAACCTTTCTTGTGGACTCGGCGAGAATCGAACTCGCGTCCTAGAACACTATCTGCCTGCTTCTACGTGCGTATCGTGTTTCTGGGCTAGTTTAAGGTCTTGCCCACGCTCACGCTTGCTAACCACCTGGGGCTCGAACCAGTTACGGTCTTTGCCTCCACCATCCAACTGTTTAGTGACTTTCCACAGCCGCTAGACGCTGTGGCACAGGTTGCTTTTAATCACGCCGCACAAGGTCGATGGCAACAACCTACCCTGTGCAACGGTCTTAGGCCGCGATGCGGTCTTCGACGTATGCGTTATCGTTCGCACTTACGTTGGTCCCTTGATAACCCGGCCTGAGAACCATCCGGGGCACGCTACATTCAGAATCATCTCCCAGTCGAAACCTTTACGAGCCCATAGTTGAATTTTACATCTAAACTTTACCAGTTAATCCAAGGTCTTTGTGCGCTTTGGTCTCGGGCTTGATCGTGTCGTCCATGATGACTCCTGTGGTTTAGAGCTAGTGGTGGGAATCGAACCCACTTCCGCTAGTTTACAATACTAGTACTCGCCATTGAGCTTCACTAGCGATATCAGAGCCCGCAGCCGGAATCGGACCGGCGTTTCGTCCTTACCAAGGACGGAGTCTGCCACTGACGTATGCGGGCGAATCGAATCTGTCCAGTCTGGACTCTTTATTTCTTGTAAAGGGAAATGGGCCTACTAGATATATCAATGCGTCTGGCCTTCGGGACTGTAGTAGATAATGGATTATTCCATATCGCTTTTCGTCTCTTAGAGGCTGCAAAGGTTGACGAATTCATTATTCAAAATCCAGATTTCGAAGATGAAATCAAAGAACTTTCAGAAAATGACCCATCCAAAAAGGGGAAGTATTTAGAATGGTGCGTTAAACAACTCAAGATGAAAGCCAAGATGGATGATTTAGTTCCAACCATCACAGCATTTCATACTGAACAACAAAGACTCGCGAAAAAGGATATTAATCAATATAAAACTTTGAAGGAGTTGGAAAATGCGATCAAAGACCTCCCAGAGTCTAAAACTAAAGAAAAAACTCGCGTGAAGTCCGAAGGTTCAAAGAAATTATGGGAAAATGAAACACACGCGTTGTTCAGAATAGAAACTCGAAACGCATGCATTCAGTACGGGAAAGGTACTAAATGGTGCATAACTATGAAGAATCATGATTACTGGGAACAGTATAAAGGCGGCAACACCGTATTCTATTTTTTGATCGATAAAAGGCAAACAGAGCCTGAGAATGAAAATGATACTTTCTCTAGTGATATTAAACCGAATAGATATTCTAAAATTGCGTGGGCTATTCAGAGAGGTTTGGAAGACAATAGTATTACACAAATTGATATTTTTGATGCTAATGATAAAAAAATAAACAGTTCATCTACACTCGGAATTCCGGAATTCAGTAGAATTCACCAAATGGTGATCGATGACGCTCCAAGTGCACCAGACGGTCCAATAGTTTCCATGCGAAAGGGAAACATGTCCGGTGATGAACTTTATGACTATTTATCGTCGTTGGATGAACGAGACCTGAATGCCAACCTTCGTTTCGTAAAAGAAGGAAAGTTTGATTTAGTTCTACTCAGGATTGTGAAAGAAAAACAGAAGAAATTATCTGATGATGTCATAAATAGGATAATTAGGAGTATAAAAGAAAAATCTCCGGAGATAAATGAAGCATTGATGGAATTAGCAAGAAATGGAGTTAAAATTTATCCGGAAATGCTTCAACGCGGTCCGTTATTTGATGAAGTTGTTAAATTGCGTTCAGAAAATGACAAAGACTTTTTCAAATCAAACGACGGCTGGGAAAGCTATGGTACAAGTAACGTTCGATACATTCCGATGATCTCTGATGTTCAGTTACGTAAAGAACTTGCCCATAAATACCGAGGCGAGATGGCGGAGAACGGATATGTAGAAGACAAAGAGACTTTGGAAAAATTGTTACAAGATAAGGATCCGAATGTGCGACGATCGGTTCTGAAGGGCCTAAAAAAACAACATGAATTGATTGAATCGGCACTCAATCTGGTTAATGATCCAGATCCTTCTGTTCGTGCATCCCTGGTTGACTTAATAAAACATGAACGCAGAAATGCCACAGACGAGCAAGGCAACCCGCGAGAAGTCAGTAATGAATCACTTAAAAAGAGTCGCCAAACTTTAGAAAAACTTCTGCAAGATGAAGACATTGAAGTTGTCATAAATGCGTCAAGTGTCGACATGACGAATGTTAACAATGAACTTTTGAAGAAGTTAGCCGTACATCAAAATGAAAGAGTGCGGGAAGAATTCCAAAAAAATGAATCAATAAACAATAGTTTAAAACCCATTAATGATGAATCCGAAATTGTCAGGAGAGCAATAGTACGGCATAGGAAGTTTGGACCAGAAGAATTAAATGTCATGGGGAAAAGTGAGGAAGTGAATGATAGACGTATGGCTCTCACTTACTTAAAACACAGCATATACGACGTTTATGGCAATTACAGTAAATCTACAAGGGACCACTATTGGGGTGAAGGGTCTTCTGGTAACCCTACCAAAAAGAAAGTAAATATTGAGTTTGCCAAGAAATTTTTAAACGATGAAGATCAACAGGTAAGATCTTTAGCAAATAGCATACTAAGAATAGAGGGAGGAAAGTATGACGCGGATGAATTTGAAAATTCGTTAGATTATAGTGATGTGATTGCGTGGGTTGGAACAAATTTAGATCGCGCTAATGCCGTACTTGAGAAAAAGATAAAGTTTAATACAGATGGCGTGTATTATGAAGATTTTCCTAAACGCGAGACCGACTCGCACGCCGTGCGTGTTATAGAAGTTAATAAACTAATGGACTATCTTTCAGGGAAAACTGAGACTTTCTCTCCGAATGATAATTTGTCAAGTCATGAAGTTTTTAATATTCTCCCAGATGAATATCTCCCCATATTATTAAAAAAACTTCCTATTGAAGGAATTAGTACGCGTGGTACTTGGGACATTTTTGCTGATAAATTGGGAAAAGAGTATGCGTTAGAAATTTTGAATAAAATTCCCACTGGCGATCATGCACAGACTGCTATCACTGCTTTATTTAAAAAACTGAAACAAGAAGATATACAGAAGTTCATGGATTCAGATAATGATTATAAGAGAATTTCCGCAGCTCGGTATGTCGACAAATCACGACTACCGGAAATGATTGATGATGTTGATGTTTACATTCGAAGTGTAGTGGCTGACAGAATTGATCTAGAACATTTACCAAAAATGATGAATGACGCTGATCCGAAAATCAGGAAACGTGTTGCTAAGAGAATTCCCGTCGAATATCTTGAAAAAATGAAAAAAGACAAGAGCATTACGGTCCGAAATATCGTTAAGAATCGACTTGGAATAGCAAGTTTGAGCTCGAGACGTTTACTAATGATTGCAAGTTCAATATCCAGTCAACATACTTCTCATGTGTGGAGCCCGTGATCGGAATCGAACCGACCAAGCCCTCCTTACGAAAGAGGTACCTCTCCATTGAGGTGACACGGGCAGAACTGGTGGAGATCCGGAGAATCGAACTCCGATTTCTAGCTTGCAAGGCTAGCACACGCCCGTTGTGTTAGATCCCCATACCGCGATTTCGGACGCGGCCAACGGCAAGCTCGTGTTCCCCGACAGGTAGGGCACCAACTTACGAGGTGGGCGTGGCTGGAATCGAACCAGCGGCTTCCTGCGAGTCATGCAGGCACTCGGCCTCTGAGCTACACGTCCGTTAGTAGACTGTGGTGGAATTGAACCATCCGACCTGTCGCTTATAAGGCGACTGCTCTGACCACTGAGCTAACAGTCCATAATTATTTCGAAGACTTGATCAATTCCATGATTCGCATATGCTGCAGAGTCAGAATTGCGGCCATCTGTGCTTGCGTCATACTACCAACAACATCCAGCGCAGACTGAAACAAATCTATGGAAGGAGGTCTTTTATCAAGTAATGAAGCTATAGTGTTTAATCGTAATCTGCTCTTCTTCGTATTCCATAGTTCCTCCTATACCAAAAATTGGTCCACGCAGAGAGAATCGAACTCCCATTTGCCAGTAATCGGCTGGCGGCCCTTCCATTAGACGATGCGTGGATAGTGCTCCGGGCAGGACTCGAACCTGCATAAACGCTCTTAGGAGGAGCGTGCCTATCCTTTAGGCTACCGGAGCTCGAGTTGAAATCTTTTATATTGAAGAACAGTATGGACTTTTTTCGTATTGCTGCTCGTATATCAGCTGAAAAATTAATGGTTATGGCACCGGGGCCTTTGCGGGTAAGAAATCCAAGAGAAGGAAAACTTCTTGGGGGCCTCAATAATATGGAAATTTGTTTATTTAAAGATGGAATGATAGCTATCTATGCTGATGATGATGATTATATCGAAGTGACAGGCGATGGTATTAGAAAAAGAGACGATACCAGAGGATACTGGGAGGGACAAGTTGAAAAAGGAGTGAAAAATTTAAATCTTCATGTCAAACATGGTAAAGATGAGTTTGATTGGCCTCTGAAACTTGGATAACTTGGGTGGCTGGCGGGAATCGAACCCTGCTCACACCTGATCCACAATCAGGCCGCTAACCATTAGCGTTCAACCACCAAAAACCGGTCGGAGTGACTGGAATCGAACCAGCTCAATCTCTTGCTCCCGAAGCAAGCGGGCAGCCATTACCCCACACTCCGTAAAAGACCCCTGACAGCACTCTATGGCTCGCTGTCCCCTGAGAGGTGGGACTATTGCGGAACCGAGTAAGCTGCCGTTTCTCAATCCCTGCCGGGGTCACCGCAGGAAACAGTCGAGGTGGCGTGAATCGAACACGCGATCTCTGCATCCCAAATGCAGCGCCATTCCACTTGGCTACACCTCGAAGTGGGTTGCCGAAGGAGGCGTATCCTCCAACTCAGTAGCTTTACCCTAGCTAGCGTGTCTTTCAGCACGCGACTTGACGCCAGCCAGCCAGTCTGACCGTTGCCGGTCGGCGGAAGACGGAGGGCATGCTCCCCAGACGCTTGCGCGTCCACTCTGTTTAGCAAACAGGTCCGATCCTTGATCGGTTCATCTTCCAAAGCTGGGTTGCTTTCACAACCCGCACTCCGCCACCTAAGCAACGGAGGTTGTAGAGGAAACTGGACTATTTCTCCAGCATAAGTTCCAAATCGCCAAATAGCGGAGAGCTAGGGATTCGAACCCTAACCTTGTTAGATCGCACAGCTTTCGAAACTGGCTCGGTTCCATAACCGATTAACTCTCCGATTTAATTATTGCTTCGTGAGAGCTTGTGGAGCGATCTTCTTAATGTCTCAGGCCCATAATTTACAATCGAATTTAAATCTTCATAAGATATTCAAGTGTAACCGTCACGGGTCGATTCCACGTGTACGAGTGTGGACCGTCATTTTCTGCGGTAAATTTATTGGCATTTCCACTCAGTCCATCTGTGCGGTACGGCGCAAACCCTTTTTTCTGGAGCCACGGTCTATAGTCCACAGTCGAACCATCTTTATGAACGAGAACGAGGCCACAAACTTTATCAAGCAATGGGTCCACAGGGGATATTCTTGCCCATGGTTCTTTTGAGTTCTTAATCTCAATTGGAAACTTAGTGACT
>Ga0307379_10007871_pt1 | contig 14419 bp, 10 predicted proteins | sample UN2MG_FD_202237 | JGI IMG/M metagenome (GOLD analysis project Ga0307379, IMG submission 202237) | Soil microbial communities from Risofladan, Vaasa, Finland - UN-2 | ecosystem: Environmental > Terrestrial > Soil > Coastal area > Acid sulfate soil | place: Finland: Risofladan, Vaasa | collected... | reverse complement strand
GCCCATCTACCCTCCCCCCCCCCCCCCCTCCCCCCCGCGCCGGGGGGCCGGGGCGCCCCCCCCCCCACAAGTCCTTGCGGACAAAGGGCTTACGGAGGAAAAAATTTTTCCGGATTTACCCGGTTTTTACCCGTCGAGAGCCTCCGGGTCGAACGAGAGGCTCTCGACGGGTGGGCCGAACGACTCTCCCGGCATCTCCGCCACGACGCGCCGGGATCGCAACTAACGGTCATGCGCGCAATCAGATTTTCAGTCGCGGGTCGATGGCGTCTCGGATGCCCTCGCCCAGCAGATTGTACACGAAAACGGTCACGAAGATAGCCGCTCCCGCCGAGGCCCAGACCCACCAGTGTTCCGGATGCTGGCGGCCGTTGTTGAGCATCTCGCCCCAACTCGGTGTCTGGACCAGGTTCAGAAACGCCAGCGACGATTCGAGAAACACCGCCCCCGCGATGCCGAACGTCGCCCCCACCAACAGAGGCGCAAGGCCGTTCGGCACGGCATGACGGCCGAGCAATCGCCACAGCGGAATGCCGAGAGCCCGCGCAGCCGTCATGTAGTCTTCAGTGCGAATCCGCAGCATTTGCGCACGCATCATCCGGTACGAGCCCGTCCAACCCGTCACGCTGAGCACAAAGACCACCATCCAGAGCGGCGGCCAGTTCGACGGAATGACCGTCAGAATGATAATGATGAGGATCAGCCGCGGGATGCACATGAAAATCTCGGCAATCCGCATCAGCACCAAGTCAATCCATCCGCCAAAATACCCGCTGAGCGCACCCAGAATGACCCCGATGCTCATGCTGATGCCCACGGCCACGAACCCGATCGACATGGCCGTCCGGGCCCCGTACAGGACGCCCATCAGGATGTCGTTTCCGAGGCGGCCGGTGCCGAGCGGATGCTCCCATGACGGGGACTGATTCTTGAAGGCCAGTTCCCTGTACCCCGGGTTCCGCGGATAAGCAATCGCGGGGAACCACGCCGCGTCGACCTGGTCGGCCCGCTCCAGATAGAATCCGTAGCGCCGCTCCGGTTCCCGGAACGAAACGAGCGCGAACGTTATGATGAGCCACAGGCCGGCATGCACAAGCACCGTCCAGGTGAACGGACTCGCGCCGGCGATCAGAGCCCGTGGGCGCAGCAGGCGCATCGTCAGGGGCACCGTAACAGCGAGCACCAGCGCCAGCATGGCTGCGTATTCGAAGTTCGAAAGGTACCGGAAGATTGGCCAACTCGTCTCGCCATTCTCCACCCACCGGACAGGTATTTCGCCGATGATGAACGGCGCGGCAATCGACACCAGGGCCAGGAGCACGATCGCTGCAAGGCTGATCATGGCGCTGGGGCGTTTCCTGAGTTGGCCCCAGACGATGGCGCCGTAGGACTTGGGCGCCCCCGTGGGCTCGCCGGCCTCGGTTGTTCTGGCGTCACTCATACCGCACCTGCGGATCCGCCCAAGCGTACAGGATATCTCCGATGAGCAGGGCCATCAGCGTTAACGTTCCGTAGACCAGTGTCGAGGTCATGATGACCGACAGGTCGTACGCTTTGGCGGCGTTAACGGTCAGCAATCCCATCCCCTGGATGGTGAAAAGCGTCTCGACAATCACGCTGCCGCCGATCATCGCGGGCAGCATCAACACAACGGTCGTGATCATCGGCAACAGGCTGTTACGGAGGGCGTGGTGATAGACGACGCGGTGTTCCGGCAATCCCTTGGCCCGCGCGGTGCGGATGTAATCGGCCCGCAGATTTTCAAGCAGGCTGGCCCGCCCGAGTTTCGCCAGGTAGGCCAGCCCCCCGTAGACCATGCACGCGACCGGAAGCGTCGCGTGCCAGAGCGTATCGACAAGGTAGTCCCACCAACCGAGGTCCTCAGCGTCGAGGGCATGAAGCCCGGCCAGCGGGAACCACTCCATCCCCTCCCCACCCTTACAGAGGTACACGAGCAACAACGTCCCGGACAGGATAACAGGGACGCTCCAGAAGCCCAGCAGGATGAGTGTCGAGCCGCGGTCGAACAGCCGCCCCCGATGCCGGGCCGCCGTCAGACCCACAGGAATAGCAATCAGAAAGATGAAAAACTGGGCGACGACGTTCAGCGTCAGCGTCACCGGGATACGTTCGAGGAACAGGTGAATGGGGTTGCGGCTGCCGTGGCCGTCCGGCGTGCGGTAGGCGCTGCTGCGGTACTTGATGCTCTCGCCGAAATTGCCCTGAACGATGTGCCCGACCCATCGCCCGTACCCGTGGAAGACGTTGACGACTTTCTCGGCGGGGTCGATCAGCGTTTTCTCGAAGTCGAATCGGTTGACGTCCCACCACTTCTTCCAGGAATCGATGTCGCGGGCGAACGTCTTGCCGGTGATGCGTTCGAGTTCGGCGGCCGCCCTGCCCTTTGCAGCGTCGTCCCCTTTCTCCAGTTGCTCCAAGTGGGTGGCGACGTCGTCGCCCCAGTAGTTGATGTCCTTCAGGCCGAGGCGCTCGCGGATGCGCTCGGCGCTTTGGCGCATGACCTTGGGGTCGATGTCGCCCGACTGGGCCAGGATCATTGCCTCGATGGGGTCGCCCGGCGCCAGGCGCACGATGGCATACGCCAGGAGCGTTATCCCAACCAGCGTGGGGATCATCAGGAGCAGGCGTTTGGGGATATAGGTTCTCACGAGCCCCCGACCCCCTTGCCCCGCCGCTTGTCCTTCAAAATCCACCACTCATACGGGTACAGGCCCAGCCGGTGGACCTTGACGTTTCTGAGCCTGGCCGACACCAGCGCCAGCGCATCGCTGGTCCAAAGGAAGCTGTACGGCTGCTCGTCGTGGAGGAGGCGGTGGAACTGGTGGTAGAGGGCGTTGCGTTTGTCCTCGTCGAGCGTGGCGCGGGCCAGTTCGATGAGACGGTCGGCCTCGGCGCTGCGGAAACTGATGAAGTTGTGGCCGCGGCCCTCGATCTGGGCCGAATGCCAGATCTGGTTCGGATCGCCCTCGACCGAGCCGGTCCACGCAAGCGAAATGGCGTCGAAGTCACGGTTGTCGAGCTTCGTGATGAACACGGCCCACTCGTAGAACCGCACGTTCATCTGAATGCCGACGCGCCGGAATTCCTCTTTCAGGACCCTCGCCATGTCGCGGTAGACAGGCAAGCCGGCCGGCATCGACAGTTCGAATTCAAACCGCTTGCCGTCGGCGCTCTCGATCCAGCCATCCTGGTCGCGGTCCTCCCAACCGGCGTCCGCCAGAAGCCGCAGCGCTTCGGCCCGGTCGAACGCCCAGGGCTCGATCGTCTGGTCGTATTGTTTGCTGCCCGTCCAGAAGGGCCCCGTCGTGACGCGGGCAATGTCGTACAAGAGGTATTTGACGAGTTGCTCGCGCCAGATGAGGTGCGTCATCGCGCGGCGGACGCGCCAATCGGTGAATGGGGGCCTGGCGTTGTTCCAGGCGATGTAACGGTAGCCGGCCGGTGGCTGGTACCGGAGCATCTGGAAGTCCTTGCCGGCGCGAGGGTTCTTCTTCAGTTTGATCCACCACTCGGGCCGGACGCTGATGTAATCCAGTTCCCCCGCCAGGAACGCCTGGACGTAGGCCTGCGGCTCCATGATGACGCGGAACGTGATGCGGTCGAAGGCGCGCGGCCGCCTCCAGTAGTTCTCATTTCGCACCAGGACGATCTGCTGGCCCGTGGTCCACTTGTCGAACCTGTACGGCCCCGAGCCGAGCAGTTTATCACTGATATCGTTGAACTGCTTGGGGTCCTTGAACTCGTAGAACCGGCGCGGAATGATCGGCGCGTACGCGCCGCTGACCTCGAAACTCTTGAAGTAGGTCTTCTTCCAAATGAACCGGACGGTCCGTTCGTCCACCTTCTCGCACCGCTCGATGTCCTCGTAATACGAGCGGAGGTTTGCGGCATCGATCTCGGGGTTCAGGATCGTGTTGACGCTGAAGACCACGTCGTCGGCCGTGACGGGGGTGCCGTCGGAAAACTTCGCCCGCGGGTCAATGTGGAAGGTGATGGTCTTGCCGTCTTCGGAAACCTCCCAGCGGTCGGCGAGTTCCGGCTTCCAATCGAGGGTGTCCGGGTCACGAGTGATGAGACTCTCGAAGATATGGCCGTTGATGATGTCCTGGTACGCGTCCTTGGTGACGAGGGGGTTGAGCGTCTGGGGTTCGGCACTCAGATGCCTCCGCAGCGTGCCGCCCATCTGGTCGGTCGTGAACTCGGGGATGAGGTCGTCGGCTGCCGCACCCGGCCGGGCCAGAACAGCACACACGAAGAAAGCCGCAAAAGGCAGAAGGACTCGGCGGCCCCGAAAGACCGGGCCGCCCCCTATCCTTGCTCGTCTGTCAGCCATTCGTCGTTCGGGTTTCGTCATTCGCAGTGGTTCAGGCGTCGGGGAACTCGCCGGTGAAGACTTCCTCGACCGGTCCGGTGAGGAGGACCTCGGCCCGGTCGTCGGGCCACTCGACCGCCAGGTCGCCGCCGGGCACGTGGGCGAGGATTCTGCGGCCGGTGCGCCCCGTCAGGACGCCCGCCACGCACACGGCGCTCGCCCCCGTGCCGCACGCCAGCGTCATGCCGCTTCCGCGTTCCCACGTCCGCATCACCACGTCCTCGAGCGAAACCACCTCGACGACGTGGGTGTTGACCCGCTCAGGGAAGAGTTTGTGGTGCTCAATCTTGGGCCCGAGGGTCTCGAGCGGCCAATCAGCCGCCGAATCCGCGTAGAAGACCGCGTGGGGATTGCCCATGTTGACGCAGGTCATCCAGAGGGTCTGCCCGCCGACGATCAGCGGCACATCGACGACCCGCTCCCCGTCCAGAAGGACGGGGATGTCCTGCGCGGCGAGTCTCGGCCGGCCCATGCCGCACGCGCCTTTGATGATGCGGCCGCCAGGGTCGCGCTCAAGCCTGATTTCGCGTATCCCGGCAAGCGTTTCGACACGGACCGTGTCGCCTTTCGCCAAGCCCTGTTCGATGGCGAACCTGGCCAGACCCCGCACGCCGTTGCCGCACATCTCGGCTTCGGAGCCGTCGGCGTTGAAGATCCGCATGCGGACGTCGCCCTCGCCTTCCGGCGGAAGGCAAAGGATGAGCCCGTCGGCGCCGACGCCGAAGTGCCGCTCGCTCATCCGGCGCGCCAGCGCCGCCGGCTCGGGCACCTCGACCTCGAAACCGTTGAGATAGATGTAGTCGTTTCCGGCGCCATGCAACTTCACAAATCGCATCGAAAACCCCTGTCTTCCGCGTTTCTTGGGCTAAGGCATGATTATAGCCCGCACGGGGTAAGGTCATCCAGTCTTTTGTGCCCGCCGAAGCCCTGCGGCGCCGAAAGTTGACTTCCCATCTTCCGGGCGATACACTGTAGCCCTTCCGGGCGCCTGCGCCTCAGACGAGTTTCTCGTCCCGCGGAGGGAAATCGACCTTGTTCGACACCGACTTTATCGTCCACCTGCTCCTGCGTCTGCCTGTGGTCCTTTTTGCGCTCACGGTCCATGAATACATGCACGGCTACGTTGCGCTCCGCTGCGGCGACGATACGGCGTATCGTGCCGGCCGCCTGACGCTGAACCCGCTGGCCCACCTGGACCCGATCGGAACGTTGTGCCTAATGTTCGCCCCGATTGGGTGGGCCAAACCCGTGCCGGTCCAGCCGCTGAACTACCGCCATCCGCGACGCGACGAGATTCTCGTCAGCGGCGCGGGGGTAACGGCGAACTTCGCCCTCGGAGCGGTGCTGGCCGTCGCCCTGCGCCTCCTCTTGTGGGGCGGCCTGCTTCCCCCAACCCCGCTCGGCGCGATCTTCATGCTTCTGCTCGTCAACGGCATCATCGTGAACTTTGGGCTGGGCGTCTTCAATCTCCTGCCCATTCCGCCGCTCGACGGCTCGCACATTTTCCGGGAACTGCTGCCGTACCACGCGAAGGAAACCTACCGGCGAGTGAGCGCCTACGGCCCGATTGTGCTCATCCTGCTGGTCCTGTTCGGCGGAAGATTGTTTCACGGTTTCCTGCTGGTCCCCATAAAGTATCTCATGTGGGCATTCGGCGGGCGGAGCGTCGCGGAACTCATCCTGTGACCGGAAGCAGCCGCAGCCCGAACGAGAGGAATGAAGCCTATGGCCGGACCTGAGAAGCGTCGCAAACGAATCCTGAGCGGCATGCGGCCGACGGGGCGGCTCCACCTGGGAAACCTCGTGGGGGCCCTCTCGAACTGGCGCGACCTCCAGGACGATTACGACTGCTTCTTCATGATCGCCGACTACCACGCTCTGATGAGCGAATACGCCGACCCCGCCGGCATCGCCCAGGCCGCGTGCGAAGTCGCCATTGACTTCCTTTCCTGCGGCCTGGACCCCGAGCGGAGCGTCATCTTCCGCCAGAGCGACGTCGCCGAGCACAGCGAGTTGCACCTCATCCTCTCGTGCTATACGCCCATCTCGTGGTTGGAACGGAACCCAACCTACAAGGAACAGATGGAGCAACTGAAGACGAAGGACATTCACAATTACGCCTTCCTGGGCTATCCGGTGCTTCAGGCGGCGGACATCGCCATCTACAAGGCCGACATCGTGCCCGTCGGCGAGGACCAGTTGCCCCATCTGGAACTGGCGCGCGAGGTCGTCCGGCGGTTCAATCATCTGGTTGGGCGCGACGTGCTCGTCGAGCCGCAGGCGCTCCTCACCACCAGTCCGCGCCTCCTGGGCCTCGATCGGCGCAAGATGTCGAAAAGTTACGGCAACCAGATTGACATCGCCGACCCGCCGGAGACGATTGTGAAAAAGGTCGCCTCGATGATTACCGACCCGAAACGCATCCGGCGCGGCGATCCAGGCCACCCCGACGTATGCAACGTCTGCCAGTACTACAAGGTCTTCGCGCCCGACGAGCATGACGAGGTGGCCGATAAGTGCGCGGCTGCCAAATGGGGATGCACGGACTGCAAGAAGCGGCTGGCGGAGGTGCTCGTCGCGCTTTTGGAGGAACCGCGCCGGCGGCGTGCGGAACTGGAGGCCCATCCGGAGCGCCTCACACAGATACTGACGGACGGAGCCGAGCGGGCCCGGCCCATGGCCCGCGCGACGCTCGGCGAAGTCAAGGCCGCCACTGGCCTCGCGGCACTATGACAACACCCAGGGTTGCAACTTCCCGGGGATGAAACGGCGCCGATGGAAAGGCATCGCGCATATGGCTTACAAGGTTGACCTCGACATCTACAATGGCCCTCTCGACCTGCTCCTTTACCTCATCAAGCGGGAAGAGGTGGACATCTGCGACATTGCCATTGCGCGGATTGCGGACCAGTACGTCGCATACCTGGACATGCTCACGGGCCTGGACATCGAGTTGGCGGCGGACTTTGTGGTGATGGCGGCGACGCTGATGGAACTCAAGAGCCGCGCCCTTCTGCCCCGTCCCCCTGAGGTGGATGAGGAGGCCGAGGACGAGGAAGATCCGCGCGAAACGCTCATCCGCCAGTTAATCGAGTACCGCCGGTTTAAGGAAGCCGCCGGGATGTTGGGGGATCGCGGCCGCGAGATGGCGCGGCGTTTCCCACGGCAGGTGGACGAAGCGTCTCTTCGCGACATCGCCGGCGAGGAAATTGATCTTCCGACCGAGGAACTTTTCCAGGGCGTCGAACTGTGGGACCTGTTTACAGCCTTCTCGCAGGTCGTGCGGACGCTCGGCTACTCGCGCCCGCGCGAGGTCGTTTATGACGAGACGCCGGCCGAGGAAGCCGCCAAGGAACTCCTCGCACGCCTCCAGGCCGAACGCTCCATCCTGTTCACGCAAGTTTTCGACAAGGGCCGAAACCTCGGCTACCTGATTACGGTGTTCCTCGCGATTCTGGAACTGGTGCGCCAGCGCCTGGTCGGCGCCGAACAGACCGCCGACTTCCAAGACATCCGCCTGTTCCTCCGCGACCCGGAAACGGAAACCTATCAGAAGAAGAAACCCAAAGGCGCCGCGGCGTCGGCCGACGGTCTCGGCCGCAAGCGGCCCCGCCGCCCGACGGCCCATCAGCGGCGCGCGGTCCGGGAAATGATGGACGAGGCCCGCACGGCCTCCGACGAAGATGAGGGGGTGGAACTCGAAAAAACCGAGTTCGACGAAATCCTCGACTCTATTGAGGTTCCCGAGATCGAACGCCACCATCCCATGTATTCCGACGATGAACTGTTGGGGCGCAAAAGCGAAGAGCCCCCAGACACCGACCAGGAGCCGACAGATTCCGCATAGAGGTTCCCCATGACAATTCCGGTTATCGACGCTCGGATCCCGGAAAGAATCGACCTTTCCGACAACGCCCGCCTGGTCCTGGCCAGGCGGTATCTGAAGAAGGACGACCGGGGCCAGGCGATTGAGACGCCCGAGGAGATGTTTCACCGCGTCGCGGCGAACGTCGCCCGGGCCGAAGTGCCGCAGGGCGGCGCCCGCGCCGCCCAGGCCGCCGAGGAACAGTTCTACGGCCTGATGGCGCGGCTGGAGTTTCTGCCGAACTCACCCACCTTGATGAACGCGGGCCGGCGGCTCCAGCAACTGGCCGCCTGCTTCGTCCTGCCCGTGCCCGACGACATCGAACAGATCTTCGACAGCATCAAGTATGCCGCCATCATCCACAAGTCGGGAGGCGGGACAGGCTTTTCCTTCAGCCGCATCCGACCCGCCGACGACCTCGTCGAATCGAGCCGCGGCAAGGCCTCCGGGCCCATCTCCTTTATGAAGGTCTTCAACTATGCAACGGGCGCCATCAACCAGGGCGGCTTCCGCCGCGGCGCCAACATGGGCATCCTGCGATGCGACCATCCGGACGTCGAAGCGTTTTGCCGCGCAAAAGCCCTCGAAGGCGAACTCGAGAACTTCAACATCAGCGTCGCCTGCACGAGCAACTTCATGGAAGCCGTCCGCAAGGGCAAGGAGATTGACCTGGTCAACCCTCGTGGCAACCGCGCCGTCCGGCGGGTCCCCGCCAGGGTCATCTGGGAAACTATGGCCGAGCAGGCCCACGCGGGCGGCGACCCCGGCGCCGTCTTTCTCGACCGCATCAACGCCGACAACCCCACGCCGCATCTCGGTGAAATCGAGTGCACCAACCCGTGCGGCGAGCAGCCGCTCCTGCCTTACGAGGCCTGCAACCTCGGCTCCATTAATCTGAACAAGGCCGTCCGCGCCGGCCGCATCGATTGGGATTATCTCCGTTCCATCGTCCGCCTGGCGGTCCGGTTTCTCGACAACTGCATCCAGATGAGCCACTACCCCCTCTCCCAGATTACGGAAATGGTTCAGGGGAACCGCAAGATCGGCCTGGGCGTGATGGGCTTTGCGGACCTCCTGCTGCGCCTCGGCGTGGCCTACAATACCCCCAAGGCGCTCGAAGTGGCCGAAGAGGTGATGGGCTTCGTGGGCGCCGAGGCCGACCGCGCCAGCGCCGACCTGGGGCGCGAGCGCGGGCCGTTCCCGAACCTGCCGGGAAGCATTTACGACCGGCCCGACTCGCCGCCCTACCGCAACGCCTGCCGCACCACCGTCGCCCCGACCGGGACGCTCTCCATTCTGGCCGGGTGCTCGTCCGGCATTGAGCCGGTCTTTGCACTCGCGATGGAGCGGCACGTGCTCGACGGGGAGCGGCTGCGCGAGGCCCACCCGCTTTTCGAGCAGACGGCCCGGGAGCGCGGCTTCTGGGGCGAGGACCTTCTGAACCGCATTGCGGCGGCGCCTTTCCTGGCCGCGGTCGAGGGCGTGCCCGAGGACGTGGCACGCCTTTTTGTCACAGCCCACGAAATCGAACCGAAGTGGCACGTGGAGATTCAGGCGGCCTTCCAGCGCCACGTGGACAACGCGGTTTCCAAGACGGTGAACCTCCCCTACGAGGCGACGCAGGAAGACGTCGCGGACGTCTATTGGACGGCCTACGAGATGGGGTGCAAGGGCATCACGGTCTTCCGCGACCGCAGCCGCCAAAAGCAGGTCCTCGTCCGCCGCGTCGAAGAGGGGAAGGAACTCGAACCCCCGCCGCTCGCCTGCAACCGCCCCGACGCCTGCGCACGGCTATAGCAATCCGCGGTGAAAGCCCGGGTTTCCGCTTGAGGTGCAGGCATGGCCTCCCCATGCTGCGGTCAGCAGGCCAAAATGTCAGGAAGGATGCTCGCACGGTCATGGGCAAGCGCAGGAAGTAGGGGCAGGGCGAACTTTGGATTCGCGACGGTAGAAAGGCGGTTGATTCGCCCACCGCTTTGCCGATATAATCCTCGGCCCTCCGGCCCGCAGGACCGGATTGAACGGCTGTTTGCGGGGCCGGCTCGAACAGGCCGTTCGCGGGGCCGCTTCGGACGCGAAGAGCCACCTTAGCTCAACGGCAGAGCACCGCTTTCGTAAAGCGGGGGTTCCGGGTCCGAATCCCGGAGGTGGCTCCAGGTTATTTTGGATTTCAGATTTTGGATTTTCGATCGCGCGGGGGGCTGCGGCCTGCGCGGCAACCAACAATCTCTCCTACAAGTTCTCGCCGAACAGGAAGGCCCGCGCGAAGCGTTTGGCGATTTCGCGGTTCGTGAAAATCATCGGCAACAGGAACGCCACGTTGACGTTCGGCATCTGGAGGTAGGGAGCCATTCGGCGCCGCCATTCGTGCTTGAACCTCAGGAGTTCGTCCTGGCAGGTGGCACCTCTTCGGTTCCCGTGATCGGCCGCCAGAGCCTCGAGGACGCACTCGGCGGCAATCGAGGCGCTTCGGATGCCTGGATAGATGCCTTCGCCCGTGGAAGCCGAGGCGAACCCGCCTGCGTCGCCGATGAGCAGCGCCCGTTTCCCCACGTGATTCTCGAATTCCAGCGCGCCCCCGGCCGGGATGGCCGCGCCCTCCGGTTTTTTATGCCCTATCTTGGCGGGAAGCAGTCTGTGTTCCCGAAGCACCGCGATCCATTCTTTGTACAGCGCGCTCAGGCGCGGCGCTTCTTCCGAGCGGACGCCGACGCCGACATTAACATAGCCCGCGCCGGGGAAGGCCCATGCGTACCCGGGCGCCAAACCGAAACCGAGCGCGACGTGGATGGCCCGGCCCCCGCCAAAGCAGTCGGCCACCTGCTTCTCCGTGAGCGGGACGTCTCTTGAGAGGCACATGACGAGTTGGTGCGGTTCCCACCGCTCGCGCAGGCTCAGGCTCCGGGCGACGGCGCTGTGAACGCCGTCGGCGCCGATCAGGATGCGGCCGGTCAGACAGCGACCGCGCGCAAGCCGCACCCGCACCTTGCGCTCACCCGCTTCGACAGCCGTGGCTTTCCTGCCGAGAAAGGTTTCCGCGCCGGCGGCTTCAGCCAGCCGCACGAGTTCGGCGTCGAACCACCTGCGCGACACAATGTACCCGAGGTGCGACCGGCCGCCATACGCGGCCGTATGCGCGAGGTCGGGTGAGTGAAAGATAAGGCGCGTGAAGGGTGCCGCACCGATTTTGCGGCGGACAGGGTCGAGGAATTTAAACTCTTGGGCGGCCCGCGCGTTCAGCCAGCCGGCGCACGGTTTGGCACGCGGAAAGCGCGCGGCGTCCACGAGGGCGACGGCGGCGCCCGCGTCGGCCAACATTTTGGCGGCACAGGAACCTGCGGGCCCGGCACCGACCACGATGACGTCGTAATCCATCTGGGCGATCCTACCGTGCTGACGCCGGGGAATGGTAATGCTTCACCGGCGAACCGGCAAGAGAAAGCGGCCGAGCGGGGCGGTGCGCGACGGAATCAGGCCAGACGCCAGCGGCGGCGAAGGAACCAGTCGGCCGACAGAAGCGCGATGACAACACCCAGGAAGATCCGGCCGGAGGCGATGGGTAGGCGGTGGGGCACGGCCTCGTAAACCGGCTCGGTGTCCTGGGCGAGTCCCTCGAACAGGCCGGCAAGGTCGTCGAGGGTGCGAAACGTCCCGCCGCCGGCCTCCGCGATTTGCCGAAGCGCCTCGTGGTCCGCCAGCGGGCTTGCCATCTCGAAGTCCGGCTCCGCGAGGGTGAACTCCGTTTCGGCGCGCCGGCGCGTGCCGCTCACCTCGGCCTCGGCCTCAAGTCTGTAGGAACCGGGGACACCGGGCTTGAGCGTCGCGCGCCATTGGCCGTCCCGCTCGGCCGCGAGCGGGATGTTTCGGACCGTGCCGTCCGGTTCCGTCAGGCGCGCGGTGGGCGCGGCCGCCTTTTCGTCGCCCGCTTCCATGTAAACCGTCACTTCGACGGCGGGGGGGTTATCGGATTCGGACAGAAAGTATCGGACGCGGTCGGTCACGATTACCAGGTCGCCTTCGGGCTTCTCGTCGCGCCCCGCCGCCCAGAGGATTAATTGGCGCCAGAAGTGCCGGTGGCGCTCGGGACCCTTCGGGTCGTCGGCCGAGAGGACCCAGGTGTACGTTGTGTCCACGGTCAGCACGGCCGTTCGCCCGCGGCCTACTTCGCGCACCGCCAGCAGGGGGCGGCCTTCCTCAGAGGCGGCCAGAACTTGCGCCGTCGGGTGAACACCGCCGACCCCACTTGCGCCCGAGAGCACGGGCAGTTCGTCGAACGGGTCATCGCCTTCTTCCTCGGGCTGGAGGATGAAATGGCGCCGGCCCGCGGCGGTAGGGATAAAACGGACCGGGCCGCCCACCTGGCCGTCCTCCGGGTGAATCGCAAAGGGGAGCAGGTCCGCCACCGGCGTACCGGCCCAGCCGCCCGCGCCGAAGGCGTCCAGGCCGCCCAGCGCGACGAGCGCAAGGTTGCCTTCTTTGACGCGCGCGGCCAGGCGATCCAGAATGGGTGACGGGAGGGCCTCGGCAAGCAAGTCGCCTAGAACGGTCACGTCGAACGCATTAAGATCGTCGGCGTTCGGTGTGGCGGCCGACGCGCCGGGTCCGACAAGGATGCGGCGATCAAGGCTGATTTCATCGCCGCCGCCGAGGGCCCGCGCGATGAATTTCGCTTCGGGTTGCAGGTGACCCTCCAGATAGAGAACCCGGATGCTCCCCTTTTCGACTCGGATGGCGGTTTCGGATGTGTTGTTGATTTCAGTGAGTTCCCCTTCGACGGGCTCGGCCTCGAGGGCGATCCGCGCGAGGCCCGGTTCCTCAAGCGTCGGCGTGAAGACCACCTCGCGGACCATCTGATGGGAGGTCGGGGTCAGTGTCTGCTGCTCGGCCACTTCTCCGTTCACCTTGAGCGCGAGGTTGACGGGGCGGCCCTTCATCCCGAGCGCCGTAAGGCGAGCGCGAACCGCGGGGCGGCTGCCTACGAAGACACGCTCGGGCGCCCGAAGGTCGCCCACGGCCACATCCCGGACGCGGTCGGATGGTTCCGGATTCCCCACCGCGACCGTGTGAATGCGGACCCCCGTTTCGGCGAGGTGTGCAGAGGCCTGGGGCGGACCGGCGGCATTTCGGTTGGCGGCACCGTCGCCGACGAGCACGGCGGCGACCAGGCGCCGCCCGGCCTGGGAAGCCAGGGCGCTCAGGGCTTCGCCGGGGTCGGTCCGCGCGTCCCGCGGGTCGGGGGCGAAATCAGCGACCGGTCGCAAACGCTCGCCGAAGGCGAACGAGCGAATCGAGAAGCGATTGGTATTGGTAAGGTTCACATAAGATTCAGCGCTGGCCAGAAAGGCGGCACGGACGGCGGCGGCGCGGGTCACGGGCTTCCTGTCTGCATCGAGAGTGTCGGGAATCGTCATGCTCCGGCTGGCGTCGATCAGAAAAGCGATCTCGCCTTGCACTCCCTTTTGGCTTTCCCAGACGATTTCCGGCCTCAAGAGCAACAGGACGACCGCCAGGACGACCGCCGCGCGCAGGACCGTGAGACAAACCAGCCGCCCGCGGGAAACGGGCAGTCGCCTCCACCGGAGGTTCCACACCACCGCTGCGACCAAAACGACCACCACCAGCGCGCACCAAGCCAGAGGTAGAACCGGACGGATTGCAAGATGGTCCGTGACCTGTATCAAAACGCGGACACTCCCCACCGTCCCGAAGGCGGACTCTGCCAGTAAAATCGCCCTTGCGGCGGCCTGCGCTTGAGGAAAAGGGGGCCCTCCTTTCGAGGACCGTTCGGCCTTGTGGGCGCGGGGGTCGGTGCTTATACTGTCTGGACTTCCAGCGCCTGTCGGATTTCGGGCGGCCGCGCACCCAAAATCGTTCACCGAAGCAGCAGCGTTTTGAACCGCGCGCGCCGAATAACGCGGCGGCTTGGATGTTCCGCATGAGAGAGGTTACGGTGCCCAAACCCATGACATCTCGCCAGCGGGTCCTGTCCGCCTTGGCGCACGAAGAGCCCGACCGGGTGCCGGTCAACTATTTCGCCAACTCGAGCATCGACCGACGCTTGAAACGGCATTTCGGCCTGTCGGATGAGGATGACGAGGGGCTGCGTCGGGCCTTGGGCGTGGATTTTCGAAGCGTGGGGGCGCCATACGTCGGTCCGAAAC
>Ga0307379_10007868_pt1 | contig 14424 bp, 11 predicted proteins | sample UN2MG_FD_202237 | JGI IMG/M metagenome (GOLD analysis project Ga0307379, IMG submission 202237) | Soil microbial communities from Risofladan, Vaasa, Finland - UN-2 | ecosystem: Environmental > Terrestrial > Soil > Coastal area > Acid sulfate soil | place: Finland: Risofladan, Vaasa | collected... | reverse complement strand
AGGAGGCCACCGTGCGACGCGACGAGCTCTGCGCCCGCGTGCGCGACGAGATCAGCATCGAGCTGGCCGAGCAGTACGAGACCTACGACCACGCCGAACGCAACTGGGAGGAGGTCGAGGTCGAGATCGAGGACCTCAAGGCCAAGATCACCCGCCTGGGCAACGTCAACCTGGACGCCATCGCCGAGCAGCAAGAGCTCGAGACCCGCCAGGAGTTCCTCACCTCGCAGCGGGATGACCTGGTGAGTTCGGAGACGCAGGTCGAGCAACTCATCAAGCAGCTCGACGCCGAGAGCATCCAGCGGTTCACCGAGTGTTTCGAGCTGATCCGCTCCCACTTCCGCGAGATGTTCCGCAAGCTGTTCGGCGGCGGAAAGGCCGACATCGTGCTCGAGGACCCCGACCAGATACTGGACTGCGGTATCGAGATCGTGGCCCGTCCGCCGGGCAAGGAGTTGCAGAGCATCACGCTGATGTCCGGTGGCGAGCAGGCCCTCACCGCCATCGCCCTGCTGATGAGCATCTTCCAGTCGCGGCCCGCGCCCTTCGCCCTGCTGGACGAGGTGGACGCCGCACTGGACGAAGCCAACAACGACCGCTTCAACCGCATCGTCCTGGAGTTCGCCAAGAAATCGCAGTTCATCATCATCACCCACCAGAAGCCCACCATGAGCATCGCCGACCAGATGTACGGCGTGACCATGCAGGAGCCCGGAGTCAGCACCCGCGTCAGCGTCAAGTTCGAGCCCGTCGAACCCCGCGAAACCACCGCCGTGGCGTAAGATCGCCCATGGCGGCCGGTCTGACGCATGGCGATGGTGCGCTCGCCACCTGGTCCGCGGCAACGTACAATGCCTGGCGATCTACAGCGGGGAACGCTTGGCCAGGAGATTGGCCCGCCGGGCTGGTCCGCCACGTCGGATGGCGTGACCGGCGCGTGGGCCGGCAGGATTGGTCTCCACGGAAGCGGCGGAACCAATCCCTCCGCGCCCGGACGTGAGGAGGTTCACAGGTGATCGCTTGCATCGAAGCGCTCAACTACCGCTGCCTTCGCTACGTGCGCCAGGAGGTCGGGTCGTTTCAGGTTCTTGTCGGGCCCAACGCCAGCGGAAAGTCCACCTTTCTGGACGTTGTGGCTTTCATAGGTGACCTGCTGGAACACGGCCTGACGAAGGCGGTTCACGATCGTTCTGCCGACCCGCGGGCCTTGACCTGGATGGCCAGGAGCGACCGTTTCGAGCTGGCCGTCGAGTTGATCGTCCCGGACGAACTGCGCGCCCGCGTCGCGCACGGCAACCATCAGCGAGCCCGATACGAAGTGGCCGTCGGTCTTAACGGCGACGGTGAACTCGCTGTGCTCGGTGAAAACTTCTGGCTCAAGGGCGGCGAGGACCCGCGCCAAGAGCAACAGGCGCTACTCTTCCCCGATCCGCCCGCGCCGCCGGAGCACATCGTTCTCCCCGAAGGAAGGCACTCGCCACGTGGCTGGAGGAAGGTGGTCACGAAAGGGGCCAAAGGCACCGACTACTTCATGTCGGAAACAAGCAAGTGGAACAACCCCTTTCGCCTCGGCCCACAGAAGGCCGCCCTGGGCGGTTTGCCTGAGGACGAGCAGATGTTTCCCGTCGCTACCTGGGCGCGGCGGATGCTGATCGAGGGAATCCAACGACTGGCGCTCAACAGTGAGGCGATGCGGCGCGCTGCACCACCCGGCACGCTGCGACACTTCCTCCCCGATGGCTCCAACCTCCCGCGTGTCGTCAAGGATCTGCGGGATCGTTCCCACGAGGCGTTTGACCGTTGGATCGCCCACGTGCAGACGGCGCTGCCGGACCTGGCCACCGTCGAGACCGAAAGGCGGGACGAAGATCGCCACAGCTACCTCCGCCTCGTATACACCACCGGGCTGCGGGCGCCTTCATGGACCGTGTCCGACGGAACACTTCGCCTGCTGGCACTTACGTTGCTCGCTTATCTGGGCGAGCCGCACCGGACCTATCTGATCGAGGAGCCGGAGAACGGGATTCACCCCACGGCCGTCGAGACGGTCATCCAGGCGCTGTCGTCGGCTTACGATGCCCAGGTGCTCTGCGCCAGCCATTCCCCCGTTGTGCTCAGCCGAACGGAGCCGGACCAATTGCTGTGCTTCGCAAGAAACGAGGACGGCGCTACTGACATCCGGCGCGGCGACCTGCACCCCCTGCTGCGCGACTGGCAGCGCGGTGCCGACCTGGGCACCCTGTTCGCGTCGGGGGTGCTTGGATGACCCCCGCCGAGTATCCGCTCGACCTTGTCGTGCTTGTCCCGGGGAAGGACGAGCAGGCTGCGATCAACTCTCTGCTTTCATCGAGGCAGCAAAGCCTGGGGATTCGTTGCGTCGACTGGAGAATCCTCGTTCATCCGCGCCGCGACCCCGGCTGCCGGCTCCAGGCATCGGAGGTGTTGGAGCCCTTCGTGCGCTATGCCTGGCACGCACTCACACTGTTTGACCATGCGGGATGCGGAAGGGAGGACGCCAGCACCGAAGAGATTGAGACTGATGTGAAAGACCGTCTGTCCAGAGCCGGTTGGGGCGACCGAGCCGACGTGATCGTCATCGCACCCGAGCTGGAGAGCTGGGTCTGGAGCGATTCACCCGAGCTCGACGAGGTGCTCGGCTGGCAGGGTCGTCAGCCACCGCTACGGGATTGGCTGCGGGATCAGGGCTTATGGGCAGTGGATAGACCCAAGCCGGCTGACCCGAAGAACGCGCTTGTGAAGGCTCTCCGAGAGGTCCGAATACTAAGGTCGGCGGCCATCTACGGGAAGCTCGCCCGCACCGTCGGGCTACGGCGCTGCCGCGATGATGCCTTCAGCCGATTGCGAGGCACCCTCCGCGCGTGGTTTGGACGTGAGGAGGGGGACAACTCTGCGACTTGTCCCGACCGCATCGACAGTCAGGATGCCGACCCGGCGGACAGCGGGGCAACCTGATCCGTACCCTCACAAAGCCGCGTCCGGGATAGTGCTCTGGACAACGCTTTTTGCGTTCGCTCCAAACGCTACCGCAAGCAGGTCATACCCTCCGAACGCTCCGAGTTCTCCGGGCGCGATGAAATGGTACGGCTTGGACCCGTCGCGCAGATGACGCGCCGCGATGCAGAGGGCGTCCAGCGCCGAGGTCGGCAAACGCCCGCGGCCGTGCCCAGCTCGTGGATCGGCGCAGGCCCGGTGGCGCTCCAGGACCCGATTCGCATCGTCGGCGTCGTTACGCAGCAGGTCGAAGCGAATCCCCCGTGGAGCCAGGCCGGCCGTCTTGCGAACCCCGTCCGCACCGGGCAGCAGCAACAGCCCGTGCAGCAGCCCCTCCGCCTCACGCAGCGTCGCACAATAATCGAAGGTGGATCGCAGCGTCCGGGCCGGCCGAGACGAATCCCCGGCTCGGTCGTTCATCGACCCTTCCACAGGGTCTTTCTCCAGCTGTGCTTCCAGTGCCCGCAACGAGGCATCATCCTCGCCCGTGAGCAGCGCGTCGCGCCGGCGAATCCTGCGGTCGTAGTCACTGCGGTCAACGCGCCCGCCGCACGGTCCCACGCACATCTTGTCGTAGTACCGTCGGCATTGTCGGCCCACGCTCACCCCCGGCAGCAGCGGCAGTGGGCAGTCCAGCGGTTGCTGATCCGGGCACTGGGCCAGCCCGAAGTGGTCGGCCACGGCCTCGCCCACCACCGCCGCCAGCTTGCGGCTTCGAAACGGCCCGAAGCAGCGATCGCCCGACCCGGCCTGCCGGCAGACCTCGAGTTGCCCGTACGGCTTGCCGTTTTCGCGCAGATAGCAGTACCCCGTCCACTTTCGCATCTGCCGGTTGAATGGCGGGCGCAGCCTCCGGATCAGCTCGGCCTCGATCAGCAGGGCCTCCAACTCACTGTCGGCCGGCCGGACCTCGACGCGGGCGATCTGCCGGCCCCAACCGGCGAAGCGGTTCGCCCCGGTCTTTCCGCGAACGTGGGTTCGGACGCGGGCCCGGACGTTTTTGGCCTTGCCGACGTACAGCAGTCGCCCCACCGCGTCGTGCAGCGCATAGACGCCGCATCCGGTCGGCAACCGTTTGACCTCCTCCACACTTGCCCTGACGCCGTCTACCGCCGGCGCGTCCAGATCGCTGAACGCCGACGCCGTCGGCCTCGACCAGCGCTGAACCTGCCGGTGTGGCGCCAACTCCACCGCTTGCGTCGAGGCCGTGAGCAGAACGTCCGGCCGAAGTTCCCGGGCCATGGCCGTGAACCGCAGACCCCGCAGCGCGTCGGGCGTGCTGCATCCCGACAGGCGCACCTGGGCGATCGCTCGTTCCGGCAGCTTCCCGATGATCGCGGCGATCTGTTCCCGAATCCTGGCCTGTGCCAGCCCGGTGACGTTCACCGGCCACACCGACATGGGGCGCACGTCATGCTCGACGAACGTGTGTGCCAGCCCGCCACCGTTCTCTTCGACCACCACGGAGCCCTTCGGCTCATCGACCTCGGCGAACGAGACGCGGTCGGGCGAGCCGCAGTACACGATCGGCGGCCCGTCCCTCTGCGGCCTGGACAACACCTGATGCCGGTGGATGTGGCCGGCCGCGACGTAATCGAATTCGGCGGGAACGGCGTCCCGCTCCACCACGTCCTCGCCGCTGCGAAATCGATAGCCTCCCGGGCCGCACGTGGCCGACTCGAAGGTTTGATGCACCGCAAGGACCCTCACGTCGGCCCGTGCCCGGTGCCACGCCGTCGCCTCCAGCGCTGCGGGGAACCTCTTCGCCGAATCGCGCCTCAAGCAGGGAACCCCCGAGACCGCCACGCGCCTGTCACCCACCGCAAACGTCAACGTGGTCGGCTCGCGGATGATGTGAATGTTCGGGTGGGACAGGAGCAGCGTCGCCGGAATCGTCGAGCGCTCGTGGTTGCCCGGCACGATGACCACCGGCACGCCCGCGACGGCCAGTTCGAGCAGCGGATCGGCCGCCGCCGCCAGCGCCCGGCTGCTGGGATTCGACCGGTTGAACAGATCGCCCGAGTGGACGACCAGATCGACGTCCCGCTCCGCCGCCTGGCGCAACACGCCCCGGAAGCTGTCCACCAGGTCGTCCCCGCGTCGCGGACCGGGCCTCCGCGGCCGCGACGGCAACGCCGCCCCGATGTGCGAATCGGCCGTGTGCAGGATCACCAACCGCCTGCCCATGCCATGAATTTATGGGATACGGAGCCCGAATAGAAGACAAATATTAGGTTTTTGTTCGGAGTGGGCCCACCCCCGGTTCCCGCGCCGGCCGTCCCGCGACAACGCTACAGGTCGCCCAGCAGGTGCCCCATCTTCTTCTGCTTCGTGCGCCGGTAGCGGACGTTGTGCGGGTTCGGGGGGATGAGCAACGGGAGCTGCTCGGCAATGGTCAGCCCATAGACCTCCAGACGGCTGACCTTCTTCGGGTTGTTCGTCAGGATGCGGAGCTTGGTCAGGCCCAGGTCGCGGCAGATCTGGGCCCCGACGCCGTAGTCCCGCCGGTCAACCGGCAGATCGAGTTCCAGGTTTGCCTCCACCGTGTCCAGACCCTCGTCCTGCAGCTTGTACGCCCGAAGCTTGTTGTGCAGCCCGATGCCACGTCCCTCCTGACGCAGGTAGACCACCGCACCCTTGCCGGCCGCCTGGACGCGTCGCATCGCCTCGCGAAGCTGCTCGCCGCAGTCGCACCGCGACGAGTGGAACACGTGACCGGTCATGCATTCGCACTCCACGCGAACCAGCACCGGCTCCGAGTGCATCACCGGTCGCCCCTGATCGTCCTGCTGGCCCACGCCGCCGTAGCACAGGGCCAGATGCGGCTCCGCGTCGACGGGCGTGCGGTACTCGATCAGCATGAAGTCGCCGAACTCCGTCGGGAAATCGATGGTCTCCCCACGCTGAACGAACTGCTCGTGCTTCTGGCGGTGCTCGATGATCGACGCCACCGTGTACATGTTCAGCCCGCGCTCGGCCGCGAACCGGGTCAGTTCCGGCACCCGGGCCATCGTGCCGTCCGGGTTCATGATCTCGATCAGAACCGCCATGGGCAGCAGCCCCGCCAGGTTCATCAGGTCCACCGAGCCCTCGGTCTGACCGGCCCGCACCAGCACGCCTCCCTCACGTGCCATGAGCGGGTTCACGTGCCCGGGTCGAACCAGATCGGCCGGCTGCGTGTCCGGGGCGCAGGCCACCTCGATCGTCTTGCACCGGTCCGCCGTCGAGACCCCCGTGCTCACGCCGAACCGGGGGTGGCCGTCGATGGTCACGGTGAAGGCCGTTCCGAAGCTCGACGTGTTCTGCGAGGTCTGCGGATGAAGGTTGAGTTCCTCGCAGCGCTTCTGCGTCAGGGGCAGGCACAACACGCCGCGACCGTGGTGCAGCATGAAGTTGATGATTTCCGGCGTGATCTTCTGGGCGGCCACGACCAGGTCGCCCTCGTTCTCGCGATCCTCGTCATCGACCAGAATGATCATCTTGCCGGCGCGCAGGTCCTCGAGCGCCTGCTCGATAGGGCTGAACGGACCGTTCTTCATGGTGTTTTGCTCTTTGTCCGACTCTCGTTTGCTGTCCCGCTGCACCCGTCGGGCGAACCGATCGCCAATCCGCGGGTGATCCAGGGTAGCGCCATCCGGGACGCCGGCCGCCCGAACGCAGACCGGCACACCCCCCGCACAATCACTGGCAAATCAGGCGCCAGCGACCGCACGGCAATCCCAGCATATTCTACCGGGGTTCTGCTCGCCCCTGAAGGCTCCGTCACATCGCTCCCCCAATCACCGATCGGGTAACTCGTGCAATCCACGCAGCAGATCAAAGCGCATGCCGACGCCGAACGACTGGGTTTTACAGCGTTGCTTTGAGCATGGCCGCCACTTAGCATACACGTCCAGTGCGGGATAGCTTCTTATGCGAAAGACAGCTCGCCTCGGTTGGCCCAACAAGATCACCATCGGCCGGTTGATTCTGATCGGCCCGTTCGCGGTCTGCCTGCTGCACCTGGATGAGCCGGACAGCAATCGGCTTCGGTGGGCGGCCGTCACCATCTTCGCCGTGATGGCCATCAGCGACGCACTCGACGGGCAGCTCGCCCGGTACCTCGGGGCCGTCACCAATCTGGGCCGCTTCCTCGACGCGGCCGCGGACTACATGATGACCACCGCCGCCCTGCCCATCCTGTGCGTCATCGGGGTTCGGGGCCTGGCCGACTCGGGGGCGGACCCGGTCCTGAGCCTTCCCTGGTGGGCGGCCACCATCGCCATCGGCAAAGACGTGTTGGTCACTGCCGGCGTGTCTTCGATCTACCTCTCGACGCGCCGGTTCTTCAGCGTCGCCCGCCCGCTTGGCAAGGCCTGCCGGGACGTGCAGTTTGCCCTGGTCTTGAGCATGCTGCTCTGGCCGAGCCTGCCCCACTGGCTTGCAGGTCTGCCCAAGCTGCTCTGGTACCTGGCCACCATCCTTGCGCTGGGCGCGACGCTCGATTACATCAGGTTGGGCACCCGGTATGCTGCAACCGCGGCGGCGGAGAAGCCTGGTTCGGCCGGCTGATGTGGTCAGACCTGCTGGGCCGGGTCCTTCCGCTCGTTTCAGGGCGTCGCGCCGACGGGTTTGGGCAGCAGGCCGGGGCGCTTGGCGGCCCGGACCAGGGCGGCCAGGTCCTCGGCCCGAATGGCCCCCGCCCGAGCGTGATAGGTCTCGTCCGGGCGGACGATCAGGAAGGCCGGCGCCCGATCGATCCGATACCGACGCATCAGCGCCCGGTTGCCCGGCACCGAAAAGTCCAGCCGACAGTTGATCGTGTCGGCGAACAGGGCCCCCACGTCGCCCCGCTCCAGCATCTGGGACATGCGGCTCGACTCTTCCGAGTACAACGACTGGAAGAACACGAAGAGATTCACTCCCCGGTTGCGGGCGTGCGCCGCCGCCCGCGAGAACTCCGCGTACCACCTGTACTCCGGCCGCGACTCCGCCCGCGATTCCGTCGGTTCGATCCGAGTCCCCGCCGGCCGCTTCCCCGGGGCCTTGGCGGAGCTGACCCAGCGGACGATCTGCTCGGCCGTCATCGGCCCGGTGTGGTCATGGTAGGTCCCGTCCCGGTGGACCAGGATCAGGGCCGGCACTCCCGTGACGCCGTACTCCCGCACGTGCGTCCGGTTCGGCAGGTAGGCCGTGTCCAGCAGACAGTTCACCGTCTCAGTGAAGTGCCGGGCCACCTCGGGACGGTTCAGCAGCGTGGCCAGCAGTTCGTTCGACTCCGACGACAGCCACCACTTGTAGACGATGAACAGCTCCCGGTTCTGCTTGACCGCCAGCGCCGCCGCGTCCTCGTAGATGCCCTGCCATTGATAGTCGATCGTCCGCGGAATCTGCGGATTGGGGTTCGGTTCGGCTCCCGGTGGCTTGGCGTTGATGAAGAAGTCGCGGACCTCTTCGGCTCCGATCGGCCCTTGCCGTGCGTGGTAGGTGCCGTCGGGATGAATCAGGACCAAAGCCGGCGGCTGCATCACTCCGTACTGGGCCACGTACCGGCGGTACGGCGGGAACTCGCTGGTCAGCATGCAGCGGACCTTCCCGCTGAGCAGCGGCTTCACCTCCGCTTCTTCCAGCAAATCCTGGATCTGGCTCGAGCTCGGGTCGAACGAGTCCTTGTAGAACACCAGCAGCGGGAGGTTCTGACCGCGGGCCGCCTTCTCCGCCTGGTCGTAGTGCAGATGCCACACCGGCGCGCAACCGACACACGTCATCCACAGGCCCCAGCAGACGACCCCGCCCGCCCCAAACCCACGTCGCAATGTCGGTTTGCCCTGCCTTCGCGCCATGCCTGCTCTGCCGGGCCCCTGCCCCGGTCAGGATCGACTCCGCAGGGGGCAGGGCATGAACGGCCGGAAGTCTAAGATGCGGTGCGCACGCGGGCAAGCGCGCCCGCGGATCGCACCCGACCTGCCGCGCCCTCAGGCCGCGCCGCCCGCTTACACCCCCGGAGTCCGCCCATTGGACGATCAGGCCCCTGAACGATACATTCTCCGCTCTATCGAAACCCGCTGGTTCCACCCCTTGGGAGGAGAAACGCCGTGGCACGACTGCACGAGTATCAGGGCAAGGAGTTGCTCAAACAGGCCAGGATCGCCGTCCCCGACGGAGGGCCGGCCTCCACCCCCGAGCAGGCCGCCGAGATCGCCACTTCCATCGGCGCCCCCGTGGTGGTCAAAATGCAGGCCTGGACCACTTCCCGGGCTGCCAAGGGCGGCATCAAGTTCGCCGACACGCCCGAGCAGGCCGCACAGGCCGCTAAGGATATCCTCGGCCTGCGGGTCGGATCGTTCGTGGTGGACAAGGTCCTGGTCGAACGCAAGCTCGACATCGCCCGGGAGTTCTACGCTTCGATCATCGTGGACGACGCCGCCCGCTGCCCGCTGCTTCTGTTCAGCGCCGGTGGTGGCAGCGGCATCGAGGAGCGGGCCGCCGGCGGAAACCTCATCCAGCACCACGTCGACGCCCGCAGCGGACTGCCCGACTACACGGCCCGCAACCTGATCCGCGGCCTGGACATCCACGGCACCGTGCAGCGCGACCTGGCTGCCGCCCTCGTCCGCCTGACCGCCCTGGCCCGGAAGGTCGAGGCCCGATCGGCCGAGGTCAACCCGCTGGTCGTCACCGCCGACGGCAAGGTGGTGGCCGCCGACTGCCGCTTCACCGTCGACGACTACGCCGTCTTCCGACACCCCGAGCTGGGCATCGAAATCGCTCGCGAGCTGGACCACCCGCCCACCGAGCTCGAGCGCATCGCCTACGCCGTCGAGCGCGACGACCACCGCGGCACCTTCTACTTCGCCGAGCTGGCCCACGGCTTCGGCCCCGGCGACGGCTACATCGGCTTCCACGGCGCCGGCGGCGGCGGCTCAATGATGAGCATGGACGCCGTCAGTCGGGCCGGATTCAAGCTGGCCAACTTCACCGACACCAGCGGCAACCCGTCGGTCGCAAAGGTCTATCGCGCCGCCCGCATCATCCTCTCGCAGCCCAACCTGATCGGTTACTTCGGCAGCGGCTCCGGCGTCGCCAGCCAGGAGCAGTACCACTCCGCCTACGGCCTGGCCAAGGCGTTCTGGGAGATGGGCCTCACCATACCGGCCGTCATCCGCCTCGGCGGAAACAGCGAGGATCGCGCCGTCCACATCCTCAACGAATACTGCAAGGACCTGCCCGCCCCCGTCGAGGGCTACAGGAAGGACGACACGCCGGCGTTCTGCGCCTCGCGCCTGCGAACGCTCGTGAACGAGCCGCAAGGCGAGCCGCAAGCTTCAGCTTGCGCGGACGCCTCATCGCGTACGGGCACTCCGACCCGCCCCGACCCGCGGACTTCAGCCCATCCCGAGCCGCGGGCTTCAGCCCGCGCGGACCTCACCGCCCCAGGAACCGCTCCCCGCCGCCCGCTGATGACCCGCCGACCGTTCACCCCGCCACCCGGCGCCCTGACCTTCAACATCAACGGCGGCAAGGTCTACCTCGACGTCGCCCGATGCGACGAAGCCACCAACGCCCTGCTCCTCGAATACGGCCGCGGCATCTTCAAGATCGAAGACGGCAAACCAACCCTGGCCCTCTCCCCCGAGGAAGTGGCCGGCAAGGACTCCGAACTGATCGCCTGCGAGATCGAATGCCGCGCCCGAGCTGGCGACGTCCTCTACGTCGACCTCCCCATCCCCGGCCTGGATGGTTGACGACGGCTTGGTCGCCGGCCTCCGCCGGAAGGGGTCCTCGCGCGTTGGAGCCCCTCGCAAATACCTTTCGGGTGCTGTATCCTCGTGAGTCGGAAAAGAAGCAACTCTAGGACGCCATGCTGCCGATCGGGCCATGCTGGGAGTCTCGGAGTCATGCTAACGCAAGCGGATGCTGATGCGCTAATCGCGATGCCGAAGGTTTTCGTCAGTCCGCGCACGGTTTCAGTGCCACCGGGGCTCGACGTAACGTTCGATCTTGTCGGCGAAGAGAATCGCGAGCGTTTCCTGCTAGACCTCTGGCGCGGGACAATCCGTCTGTCGAAGCTCAAGTTTCAGACGCGCGGACGTAAAGTCATTGTCCTGGTCCGTTTGGACATCGACGGGGCTCCTCACACAAACCCAGACGGCGTGAGAATTGGTGGCACGCATCTGCATCTCTACCGCGAAGGATACGAGGACAAGTGGGCCTACCCACTCGATCGCGCCCAGTTCACAAAGCCGTCTGACATCCAACAGGCGTTCCGGGATTTCTGCGGCTACTGCCACATTGAGACGATCCCACCATTTCAGGAGGCGCTGCTGTGAATCGTGAGGAGTGCGCCAAGCTGATCGACGCCTACCTGAGCTGGCTGCGCAAGGGACTTGCTACTGAGAGCCTCGATGGTGCGTGCGAGCTAACGACTCCGTTTCTCGATCGGCACAACGACCATCTTCAGGTTTACGCAGTCAAGCAAGACGGGAAGATCGTTCTTTCCGATGATGGCTACATTCTTTCGGACCTTCGGACGAGCGGGCTAGATCTGAACACACCCAAACGGCGAGCCGTGTTGGACGCATTGCTCGGTGGTTTTGGTGTGCGCATGGATGGAGACACTATCGTCGTGGACGCATCGCAGAGGAACCTCGGGCAGCGCCTCCATTCTCTGGTGCAGGCAATGCTGGCGATCAACGACATGTTCGTCATGGCCCAACCTCGCGTAGCCACGTTCTTCTGGGAGGACGTACGTCAGTTCCTTGATGACCATGATGTTCGGTACAGCCCACGGGTGAAGATTGCCGGCAAGAGCGGTTTCGACCACGCCATCGATTTCCTTATCCCGAAGTCGAAGCGCAGACCCGAGAGGTTCATTCAGGCAATAAACGCACCGAACAAGAACACGATTGGCACCTACTTGTTTGCCCTTGGTGACACGCGTGACGCCCGCGGCGATGGATCTGAAGCCTATGCGTTTCTCAATGATAGGGAGCGCGAGATCGGTGGGGATGTCATCGAGGCACTCGTGGCCTATGAAGTGAAGCCGGCTCCGTGGTCCCGACGCGACGAATATGCTAGAGCGTTGGCTGGCTAGGCGGGATGTGCCAGAGACACGGGAAGCGTGGCCGGAGCGCGCCTCTCGGGAGTTCGGGTGCTCTGTGGGTCGTCCGCGGGGCCCACGGTGCTGCCTGCGATGGGTCAGTCAAACCGTGTTTTGAGACCCCCGCACCGGCGCCGAAGGGCGACCTTGCATGGCCCACTTTCGCAGCGCCTCCGGTTGCGACGCGGTTTGGTGCTGTATTGCCGCGATTGCTGAGTTGCTCGGGTTGCCGACCGGCCAGTCGACCGGCAGGCCCTTCGGCTGAGCGCTACCCTGACCGGATCGCCACACGTCGCTCCAGCGCCGATCCTCGGCTCTCCCCCGCCCCCTTCGAGGCTAGGCGTATCCCCGTGCTTTCGCTACAATCCCCCGTTGGATTGGCCGCGTGGGCGTCGCCAATACTAGCGGAGACGCTAACGATGAGACGTTTGGGTTACAGGTTCTGGGTTTTTCTGGTTGGGATCGGCACTCTGGGTCTGGTCGGCGGTTGCGACGATGCTGGCGTGGTGGACATCGTTTACGGCGCCCTGCAACTGGCCTTCGGTATCGTCAACGTCGCGACCTGATGCCGCCCAGTCCCGGAGGGACGGCAGTCGATAGCCCGGGGCGCGAGCCCTGGGGGTCCCGGAGACGAAGCAGAACGCGAGCCCCGTAGGGGCGGAAGAAGTGCGCTTCTATCGCCCCTGCGAGGCTCATCCATACGCCCTGCCCGTCTTCGGCTCGCCCTCGGGCGCAACTGATTCGCCTGCGGCGGACCCCGCTCGGGTCGGTCGGTGGGAACAAGACGGTTTCAATCGCGTACACCTCGAGGAGTCCTGCACATGAAGTACGACACCATCATCACCGGCGGCACGCTGGTCACCGTGGCCGGCCGAATGAAGGGCGACCTGGCCATCCGCGGCGAGAAGATCGCTGCCATCGGCAAAGACCTCGCCGACGGACAAACCAACGGCGCCCGCATCGTTGACGCCACCGGCCGGTACGTCCTGCCCGCCGGCCTCGATGTCCACGTCCACCTCGAGCTGCCCTTCTGCGGCACCGTCTCCTCCGACGACTACGACTCCGGCACCCGGGCCGCCGCCCGCGGCGGAGTCACCACCGTCATCGACTTCGCCATCCCCTACGGCCAGGACACGCTCGCCCAGGCCGTCGAGAACTGGGACGCCAAGGCCCGGGGCAAGGCCTGCGTCGACTACGCCTTCCACTGCGCCATCACCAACTGGCAGCGCCAGGCCAAGGAGCTGCCCAAGCTCATCGACATGGGCATCCCCACCTTCAAGCAGTTCATGATCTACGAGAGCGAGGGCTGGCAGAGCGACGACGCCGCCATGTTCCAGGCCCTCGAGCGCCTCAAGGAGCTCGGCGGCATGCTCATGGTCCACGCCGAGTCCAGCCGCGTCCTCGACCTCCTCATCCAGCGCCACCACAACAAGGCCGAGATGAACAAGCACGGCGCCTACCTCCACGCCATCACCCGCCCGAACTACATCGAGGCCGAGGCCATCCAGCGGGCCATCCAGTGGACCGAGGTCACCGGCGGCACCCTCTTCGTCGTCCACATGTCCACCGGCGAAGGGGCCGACCTGGTCAAGAACGCCCGCGAGCGCGGCGTCAACGTCTTCGCCGAGACCTGCGCCCAGTACCTCACGTTGGACGACTCGCTCTTCGCCACCAAGGACGGCCACCTCTACGCCACCTGCCCGCAGATCAAGAAGAAGGCCGACCAGCAGCGCCTGTGGAAGGGCCTGCGCGACGGCGAGGTCTGCGGAATCTCCACCGACACCTGCAGCTTCACCCGCAAGCAGAAGGCCATGTGGAAGGGCGATTGGACCAAGATCCCCATGGGTATGCCCGGCATCGAGACGCTCTTGCCCGTGGTCTACACCGAGGGCGTCCTCAAGCGACGCCTCACCCTCGAGCAGTTCGTGCAGAAGGTCTCCACCGCCCCGGCCAGGATGATGGGCCTCTACCCCCGCAAGGGCTCCCTCGACGTCGGCACCGACGCCGACGTCACCATCATCCACCCCAAGAAACGCATCAAGGTGGATTGGCGCAAGATGGAGACCAACACCGACTGGAGCCCCTACCAGGACTGGAACCTGGCCGGCTTCGCCGAGGCCACCTTCTGCCGCGGAAAGCAGATCGTCGATAACTACAAGTTCACCGGCACCAACGGCCACGGCCGGTTTATCAAACGTTCCAAACCGGGCACGCTGTAACGGCCGGTCGAACAAACCTGTGGGACAGGCTTCTAAGCCTATGAGACCGCCCGGAAAGGCCGTCCCACATATGACAGTAAACCGTAGCGTCCACGGCCCAGACCGCTGCCCTGG
>Ga0307379_10007867_pt1 | contig 14424 bp, 13 predicted proteins | sample UN2MG_FD_202237 | JGI IMG/M metagenome (GOLD analysis project Ga0307379, IMG submission 202237) | Soil microbial communities from Risofladan, Vaasa, Finland - UN-2 | ecosystem: Environmental > Terrestrial > Soil > Coastal area > Acid sulfate soil | place: Finland: Risofladan, Vaasa | collected... | reverse complement strand
ACTCGAACTCCAACCCCTCCCGCACCGACAGCACCGCCAGCCCGTGATCCCCCACCGTCCCGCTCACCAGCACCACATCCCCCGGCCGCGCCCCCGCCCCCGAAACGGCCACGCCCACCGGGACCTTTCCGACGCCGGATGTCGTGACATAGATGCCGTCGGCCGTGCCGCGCGGGACCACTTTCGTGTCCCCGCATACCACTCGGACCCCCGCCTCCACCGCCGTCTTCGCCATCGAGTCGACGACTCGCTCCAGCTCCGAGATAACGAGCCCTTCCTCGAGAATGAAGCTTGCGCTCAAAGCGACCGGACGGGCTCCAGCAGCCGCCAGGTCGTTCACCGTCCCGCACACCGCCAACTTCCCGATATCGCCCCCAGGGAAGAAGATCGGCTCCACCACGAACCCATCCGTCGTGAACACCAACCCGCCTGTAGGGCGGGCATACCCATGCCCGCCGCCTGTTCGGCAGGAGCCTGTCTCCTGCCATGTGATCCGCGCCGCATCATCCCCCGGCGGCTCCCCCGTCCCAAGCCGCGCCACGAACACCCGCTCGATCAGCTCCCCCATCATCTCCCCGCCGTCGCCATGGGCAAGCAGGATGCGCTCCTCGTTCACTCTCCCCTCCGATATCGGAACCACGCCTGACACGCCCCCTCGCTCGACACCATACACGACCCCACCGGCTTCCGCGGCGTGCACGCCTGTCCGAACAGCGGACACTCCGGCGGATCGATCGCACCCTTCAACACCTCCCCGCACCGACACCCCACCGGCTCCACCGACTCCGCCGGCTTCACGTCGAACCGCTTCGCCGCGTCGAACTCCGCAAACTCCTCCGCCAGCTCGTACCCGCTCCCCGGAATCGTCCCCAGCCCCCGCCAGCGCGCATCCACCACCCGGAAAACCCGCCCCAGAAGCTCCTGCGCCTTCCGATTCCCCTCCGGTCGCACCGCCCGCCGATATTCCAGCTCCACCTCCGACCGACCCTCCGCCAGTTGACGGAGCAGCATTCCCACCGCCCCCAGCACGTCCGCTGGCTCGAACCCCGCCACCACGCACGGCTTCCCCCGCTCCGCCACCGGCCGGTAGGCCTCGCTTCCGATGATCACGCTCACATGCCCCGGGCAAATAAACGCGTCGACGCACACCTCCGACTCCAGCAGCGCCATCAGCGCCGGCGGAATCAGCTTGTGTGCGCACAGCACGGTGAAGTTCCCAAGCCCTCGCCGCTGCGCCTCCAGCACCGCCAGCGCCACCGCCGGCGCCGTCGTCTCGAACCCGATCCCGAAGAACACGACCTGCTTCTCAAGTTCCTTTGCCGCCGCCTCCACCGCATCCATCGGCGAGTAAACAACCACCACCTCCGCCCCTTCGGCCCGCGCCTGCTCCAGACTCTTCTCCGTCCCCGGCACCCGCACCATATCCCCGAACGTCGCCAGCGTCACCCCCTCCATCCCGCCGAGCACGATGAACAAGTCGATCTGATCCTGCGGCGTCACACACACCGGGCACCCCGGCCCCGAGATCAGCCTCACCCCCTCCGGCAGCGCCTCCCTCAGTCCATAGCGCGCGATGGCGACAGTGTGCGTCCCGCACACCTCCATCAACGTCGCCGGCGGGGCAGCCATGTGCTTCAACTGCTTCGCCAGCCCCCTCACTAGCTCCGTGTCTCTGAACTCGCTCACCGGCCTTCCCTGTTCGACAGGGGCCTGCCCCCTGCCGCTACCCTGCTCCCTTCAACATCTCCTCGAACAACTTCAACGTCTCCCGCGCCTCCTCCGGATCGAGCCGATCGATCGCCACCCCAGCATGTATGATCACGTAATCCCCCACCTTCACCCCCTCAATCAGATCCACCCGCGCCGACCGCCGCACGCCCCCCTCCTCCACCTGCGCCACCGGCCCCTCTATCTCAACGACTTTCATCGGAATCGCCAAACACATACCATTCTCCAAAGCGGCCCCCCAGTTCGGCACGAGCCTCGGCCGCCTCCATACTGTCATTCTGAACCGAAGGCGAAGAATCCCGCCGTTCCTGGCACCTACCCCTCAGTCTACCCCCAGCCGCCGCCTCCTCACCCCTCAGTCCACTCCCACAACCGCTTGAAGTTCTCCGCGAACACCAGCTCCTGCTCCTCCGGGCTGATCCCCGATCGCCTCACACACTCGACCGCGATCACGGGGTCCACCGCGTTCACATCGCTTCCGAACAGCACCCGCTCTGCCCCGAGGCCCGCAACGATCTCTCTGATGTCCCCCGCGCGGGCCATGCAACTCCCCGAAAGGTCCAAGTGCAGATTGGGATGGGGCGCCATTGCCGCTACGCGGTCCATGTGGTCCCTGTTCGTGTTCGCACACATGTGGGCAATGATGAACGTACCCTCCGGATACCGCTCCCCGATCTCCACCACCACTTCATTCTCGCAATGAATCAACGGCACCATCCGCAGCTTGACCGCACACTCGAGCAGCTTGTAGTACCCCGCCGTCCCCCACTCATGCCCCAGCGCCCGGTCGAACATCTCCCCCACAAACCGCATCCCAAACTCCTCCCGGCACCGCCGCAGCAGCTCGCAGGCCCTCTCATCAGCCGGCTGCACGATCGCCGACGGGAAGTATAGCCCGTCCGACGCCTCGCATGCCTCGACGATCCGCCGGTTCCACACCACCAATTCTCCGTAGGACCGCCCCTCCACCGACTCATTCCGAGACGCCAGCGCCCGACTCACCCCCGCCTCCCGCAGCACCGCCACCTTCGCCTGGAACGTCGGCCAGAGGCTCTGCTCGAAGTACTCCCCGGGGTAGTAGAGATGCGTATGCGCATCAATGATCTCCATCCGTCCCCTCCAGTCGGGCGGACGCACCAACGCCCGCCACCAGGTGTCATCTTGAGCGAAGTCCGCCGTCGCCTCGGGCGATAGCGGACGAAGTCGAAGGATCTTGGCGGGGTCTTCCGTCCCGCTCCATTCCCAGTTTACCCCTCATGCCGGCTTGGAACCTGCCGCCGCCGGCCTTTCGCTCCACCTACCCACCTTGCGCCCCACGCCCGCTCCCTCTATCCTGTCATCCAACACAAGGAGCCGATCCATGCCAACCGACTACCTCGACATATCCGTCCCCATCTCCCCCGACATGCTCGTCTGGTCCACCCACGAGCGTGTCTCGATGGACACCGACGAATCCATCTACGCGGGCGAGCGCAACCGCGTCACCACCCTCCGTCTCACCACCCATACCGGCACCCACGTCGACGCGCCCTACCACTTCGTGGAAACCGGCCCCACCGTCGATCAGCTCGACCTCGACATCCTCATCGGCCCCGCCGCGGTATACGACTTCCGGGGGCGCACTGCCATCACCGCCGAAATGCTCGCCCAGGCCGGCGTCGGGTCAGCCTCCCGCGCCCTGCTTCGCACAGACAACTCCCAGTGGATTCGCACCGGCCCCCTGCCCGATGTCTCCGCCCACCTCACCGAAGACGCCGCCCGCTACCTCATCGACAAGGGAATCCGACTGGTAGGCATCGACGGCCTCACCGTCGATGCCCCCGACACCGCCGTCGCCCACGCCGCCCTCCTCCGCGCCGGCGTCATCATCCTCGAAACTCTCGACCTCTCACAGGTCGAGCCGGGCGACTACGAACTCACCTGCCTTCCCCTGCGGATCGCCGGAGCTGACGGCGCGTCGGCGCGGGCCGTACTGAAGCCGCGTTAACTGCTTTGAGGCGCACCCGGATCGCTCAGTCGCGCCGAAGCACGACGAAGCGCGACCTCGCGTACTCGACGTATCCCACTGAGCGGGCGAGGGCGAGAGATGCTGCGTTGCCGGCCGAAGTCGAGTGGAGGCAGATCCGCCCGCGCTTCTGCATCTCGCGCGTCCAGTAGGACAGGATCGCCTTGCCGTAGCCACGGCCGTGGAACGGCTCCGACACCCCAATACCGTCCTCCGCGATGAGATGGGCCATCTCGGCGACGCTCGGCTCGTGCGTGATGATCTCGGCGACAACTTCGTCATCGAGCCAGAGCGAGAATGCCTCGCCGCGGGCGGCGCTGGGGTGATCGGCCGCCGCCCAGAAGTCCCGCTCGCCGGCCCACGCGTCCTTCGAGGCAGGTGTCGCCGCTCGGATCTCACCATCGCTCTCGAACACTTCGGCCTCGCCTGGATGGTACATACAGATGTCCACCCCCTCCGGACGGAGGTCGGGCTCTCCGAGAGCGGATTGCAAAGCCGCGCAGGCATTGTTGCAGAACTCGTCTCCAAGCACCCCCTCCGGACTGATCCGAAGGGCAAGTCGCGAGACCTCTGTCAGCGCTGCCGGATGTACCGAGACCGCGGCTCGGCCGCCAATATGCATTGCCCAGAACAGCCGAACGAAACCGTAGCCGCGTTCCGCAAAGGTCGTATGATCCGATGTCGCAACCGCGACCTCGCCGGGCCTGAGATCGGGCAGGCGAACACCCAATCGAATAGACTGGTATCGGTCGATGATATTACGTGGAGTCATCTCTTCCCCTCGCCTGGAATGCATTCCCCTGTAGGGCGGGGTCTCCGTGCCCCGCCCGCCCTCTCACCACTCCAACACCTCTACCTCCCCTTGGGCGGTGTTTCGGGAGCTTGCTCCCGAAACCTACCAATCGTCAAGCTACCGTAGGCTCACCCCTCCTGCGCCCCGGCCGGCCTCCGCCTCGACCACGCACCCCAGCCCTCTATCTCGACCTCTGCCAAGACGACAAAAGGCGGTGAGGGAGGTCTGGGGGGACGAACGGCCAGTCGTCCCCCCAGCTGGCGCTGCCCGGCATGACAATGCCGGGCGCTATTCCTGCCCCTTCTGTTCAGTCATCGCCCCCACCACCGCCTGCCCCAAACTCATCCCGCCGTCGTTCGGCGGCACTTCCCTGTGGATGTACGGCGTGAGCCCCACCTCCCGCATTCCCTCCAGCAGCCGCCGCAAGAGCCGCGCGTTCTGCATCACCCCGCCGGACAGCGCAACCTCCGACAGACCGTAGTGCTCGCCCAGCCGCCGACAGAGGTCCACGGTGAAGGCCGCCACCGTCTCGTGAAACCGCGCCGCGATCTCCGCACGGTCCACACCCCGTTCGAGATCGGCAACGATCCCGCGCATCAGCAGCCGCGTGTCGATCACCGAGTTCTCGATATCATACCTATAATACTCCCGCGTCTCCGCCCCCGATGCCATCGCCTCCAGCTCCATCGCCGGCTGCCCCTCATACGTCGCCTCCGGCGTCGCCCCCAGCAAGGCCCCCACCGCGTCGAACAGCCGTCCCGCGCTCGAACACATGGGGCTGTTGATCCCCCGCTCGATCTGCCGCGCTATCACGCGCACTTCGGCATCGGTGAGCGACGGCATCAGCGCCCGCGCCCGCTCCGCCCCTTCCTCCGCCCCGAAGGCGTCCATCAAATGGCTCAGCGCCATCCGCGCCGGGTGTGCAATCGCCGCCTCGCCCCCGGGCAGCGGCACCGGCCGAAGGTGCCCCTCCCGCGTGTAGCTCCGCCGGTCGCACTTCAGCACCTCCCCGCCCCAGGCCGTGCCATCCGCGCCATATCCCGTGCCGTCATAGGACACACCGAGCACCGGCCCCTCCAGCCCCGCCTCCGCCATCACGCTCACCACGTGCGCGTGATGGTGCTGCACCGGCACCAGCCGCACCCCCTCCAGCGACTTCGCCCACTGTGTCGACAGATACCCCGGGTGCAGATCGTGCGCCACCACCTCCGGCGTCACCTCGAACAGCTTCTCGAAGTGCCGCACCGCCCGCCCGAAGTATTCCAGCACCTCCGCCGTGTCGAGATCGCCGATGTGCTGGCTCAATATCGCCTCGCCATCTCGCAAGAGGCAGAACGTGTTCTTGTGGTAGCCCCCCACCGCCAACACCGGCGGCCCCTCCATATTCACCCGCACCGACCGCGGCACATACCCCCGCGCCCGCCGCACCGGAATGACCAGGTCGCCCTCGACCCGCACGACCGAATCGTCGCACGGCACCTCGATCTCCCGGTTGTGCGACAGCACATGATCCGCGATCGGCCCGAGCTTCGCCCGCGCCTCCTCGTCCGTGTGGACGATGGGTTCCTCCGCCAAGTTCCCGCTCGTCATCACCAGCGCCGGCGGCGACTGGTCCAGCAGCAGCCGGTGCAGCGGCGTGTAGGGCAGCATGACGCCCACCGTATGCTGCCGGGGAGCGATCCCCTCCGCCAGCCCACTCCCTGCCTTCGCCGGCAGGATCACCACCGGGCTCTCGGGCGACGTCAGCAGGCGCTCCGCCTCCGGGCTCACCTCCGCCACCCGCCCCGCCTCCGCCAGATCCCGCACCATGATCGCGAACGGCTTCTGCCCCCGCCCCTTCCGCCTCCGCAGCGTCTCCACCGCCTCCGCGTTTCGCGCATCACACGCCAGGTGGTATCCGCCGAGCCCTTTGATCGCCACCACCTTCCCCCCCGCCAGCAACCCCGCCACCACCTGTAGGGCGGCGAGGTCTCCGCCTCCCCGCCGGCCGTTGCCGTTCTGTAGGGCTTGCCCGCCGGCTGTTAGGAGGGCGGGCGTGCCCACGCCCGCCGCTCCCTGCCCCTCCTCCAACCTCACCTCCGGCCCACACCGCGGACACGCCACCGGCTCCGCGTGGAACCGTCGATCCCCCGGATCCCCATACTCCCGCGCGCACTCCTCGCACATGGCGAAGGCCGCCATCGTCGTCTGCGATCGGTCGTACGGAATCCCCCTGACGATAGTGAACCGCGGCCCGCAGTTCGTGCAATTCGTGAATGGGTAGGCGTGCCGTCGGTCCGTGGGGTCGGCGATCTCCCGGGCGCAGTCCGCGCACAAGGCCACATCCGGGGGAATCAACGCCGTCGGCCGCGCGGCGGCCTCGCTCTCGATGATCCGAAACCCGGCCTCCCCCGTCGGCTCCGCCTCCCTCGACTCCACCGACGCGATCCTCGCCAGCGGCGGCGCCTCCGCCTCCAGCCGCCGCGCGAACTCCTCCACCCGTGCCGGCTCCCCCTCCACCTCGATCACCACCCCTGCCGCCGTGTTCCGCACCGACCCCGCCAGCTCCAGCTCTCCGGCCAAGCGAAACACAAAGGGCCGGAAACCGACCCCCTGCACCGTGCCCGTGACCCGAATCTCGTGCCGTGCAGTGCCCACTACTTCAGCTTACCCGCCCCTGCCTCCACCGCGGCAGCGGCCGCGCCAGCGTCAGCACCCGCACCTCCTCCGCCCCCGCTCGACGCAGCACCCGCGCGCACTCCATCATCGTCGCTCCCGTCGTGAAGAGATCATCGATCAGCAGCACCGTCTGTCCCTGGATGACCTCGTGCAGGTCCGCCTCAAACGCTCCCCGCACGTTCGTCGCCCGCGATTCCGCCGGCAAGTCCACCTGCGGCAGCGTCGGGCGTGTCTTCGCGAGCAACGGCTTCAGGGGTTCTCCAATCGCCTCCGACACCACCTCCGCCAGCAGCTCCGACTGATTGAACCCCCGCTCCCGCAGGCGCGACTCGTGCAGTGGCACCGCACAGACGACGTCCACCGTCTCCGGCTCGATCGCCCCCGCGCCATCCTCCAGCGCTTCCACCATGAGCCCCCCCAGCGGCCGCCACAGCGCCATCTGGCAGTGATACTTGAACCGTCGGATCGCCTCCACCAACGGCCCCGAGTAGTACCCCGCGCTCCGCGCCACCGAGAAGCTCCGCCGCTTCCCCCGGCAGTCCGCGCACCTCGGCGCCGCCTGCGCCCCCGGATCGAACGGCGCCCCACACAACTCGCAGAGGGGTGGTCGAATGCGCTCGATGGCTGCCAGGCAGTCAGCGCAAATGAGATCCCTGCGCAACCGCCCACATGATTCGCATCGAGGTGGATAGAGTAAGTCCAGCAGCCCGCGCCAGAGGGGGTGCATGGGATTCCTTCCTCGACAGGAATTCACCAGCGACGGCGCACGTCCTCTCGGCTTGCCGCTTCTGGGGCGGCGTGGTCGCCTCGAGTGTGGCACCCGGGGCTCCGATGTGGACGTGCAGGCCCGCGCTGGGGTTGACGGCGGCGCCGAGTTCCTGGACCTTGCTCTGCGGGAGGAAGCACTCGATCTCGATGCCCTAGGTGCCTGCCCGCCGGCCGTGTGGAGGGTAGCTCTCTGCCTTGCTGCTCGCCGTCTGCATCTGGCCCATCCTCGTCCTCTCCTTGGTATCACGCATCTGTTTGCATCGTCACTCACATTCATGCCTCCAAAGCACCGAAAGGTCAAGCAGAATGTAAGTGATTTCTTGGGGAGGTGGGACAGAAAGAAAGACCCGCCGCGGCTGAGCGCCGAGCTTCTTGACAGAGGCCACACGGCCGCCTAGAATGCGAGGGTCTGCACGCTTCCAGCATGGCCTGGACACGATTGGGGCGAGCGATGGCGAATACAGTAAACCGCCTGTTTACCTGGATCGCTCTTTGCGGGCTGCTCGCGACCCCGTTATCTGTCAGCAACACTACCAAGGGGCCAACCGCGTCTGCGGCGGACACGCCAGCTGTGGACGGCGCCGTTCTCGCAGCTCAGGCTTCGCCCGCGCTCGCGCGCGAGAGCCCGATACGCTTGCTGAAGGCTGACAAGGGTGAGCGCCTGTGGTTCGCGGGCGCGGAGGGACCCCAGTACGAGGAGATCGTCGATGCTGAGCTTTCGCCCGACGGCCGTCGCCTTGCCTACGTGGCCCGCAAGAGCGGGAAACTGGTGGTGGTCGTCGATGGCCAGGAGGGCGCGGCGTACGAGGAGATAGGTGAGCTGAGATTCAGCCCAGACGGCGCCCGGCTCGCCTATCGAGCGAAAAAGGGCCGGGGCGGACGCGGGGGCGGATGGGTGATGGTGGTGGACGGGCGTGAGGGGCGAGATCACATGATGATCGCCGAGGAATCGCCCACCTTCAGCCCAGACGGCCGCAGCATCGCGTATGTCGCCAGACACCATGCTCATAGGGCCCTTGGTTGGCGGCTCTTTCAAGGACTCTGGCCCACGGAGCGCGTCCCGTCCGTAGTGGTCGTAAACGAGCGGGAGGGGCCACGACTGGATGGTGTGGAAGCTGAATCCATCACATTCAGCGCAGATGGCCGCCGGGTTGCCTACGTTGCAAAGCTGCACGACAACAGATGGAAAGTGTTCGTAGATGGCAAGCCTGGGCATGGCTACCTACCTTCCCCATTGTGTCCCAGGGAGCTGGTGTTCAGCCCGGATGGCCGTCGGATTGCCTACTGGACCCAAGACACGGGAAGGGGCTGGCAAAGGAAGGGAGCACTCCTGGTGGTCGACAGCGAGGAGCAGCCGCTGCCGGAGGCTGGTCTCAGACCTGAACCCCCGATCTTCAGTCCGAACGGCCTGAGGGTAGCCTACGTTGCGCACATGCCGAACTTCTTCTTCGGCATAGGAAAGAGCGTCCTGGTTGTGGACGGCCAAAAGGCAGGCGAGGGCCATCGGATCGCTCGTGTGGGTTTCACTTCTGATAACGAGGTGTCCTACCTGGTGAAGACTGGTGGCACTTGGTATGCGGTGGTGGGCGGTCAGCGAACTGAACTGAGGCCGGAAGACGAGCCGGCATTACCCCGGGGCATTCTCAGTGAACTTCACCCGGAGGGCCCGCTCGAGACTGTGGCCCTTCAGATCCGGACTTACGTGTTGCGACATGGCGGCGAAGGGGGCCGCTTGCCACCCATGGAGACGCCCAAGGCACTCGCGGACGCGCTGCAGGGCAATATTCGGGGGATGTCCCCGTTGTGGTACTGGTCGGCCCTCGTCGACCCCGATACGGGAGGTTCCTTCGGGACGAATCCAGCTGCTTCCGGGAAGCGGCTCTCCGAACTGGAGGATCCCTCACGGACGATCCTTGTCTACCAAACCATGTCCGGGACCGATGGCCTGCGTCGCGTCCTCTTCGCCGACGGGAGCATCCGCAGCTTGAGCGAGACCAGATGGACCGTGCTGAGAGTGCGGAGCGGCATTCCCTAGCGAGACGCCCCCCCCTGTGGCCCCGAGAGCAGGTAGGCCGGGACAAAGATCCCGCCGCGGCTGAGCGGGGCCTGTTCCGGGACTTCACCGCGGCCGCCTACTCCGTCATCGCGTCCAGCCCCCTCACGAACACCGGCGGCCCGTCCACGAACTTCGCCTGATCGGCCGGCGAGAGACGAGTCATCTTCACCCGCCTCAGGCGGGCAAGGTTCTGCACCCCTGGATCGTCGAGGACTGCGGCCGAGGCCGGCTGGTAGGACTCCCCAAGCGAGTCCTCGCCCCTTTCCCGACGGGCCGCTCAGGACGACGGTTCTTGCTCATCTGGCGCCGGTTCGGCCGGGGGCACGAGCAGCACCCGCAGCAGCGACGGCGCGAACAAGCTCGTCAGGATCGACATCAATATCACCTGCGAGTACACGTCGCTGGTGATCACGCCCTTCGACAGGCCGATGAGCGCCACGACGATGCCGACCTCGCCCCGCGGCGTCATGCCCACCCCCACGGCGAGCGCGTCCCTCCGGCCGAGCCCATAGGCGCCCAGCCCGCATCCCACGAGCTTTCCGATCACCGCGATTCCGGTGATGAGGAGACCGACGGGCAGCACCTCCATGCTCAGCAACCGCGGCGTATCGACGCGCGCTCCCATCAGCACGAAGAAGATCGGAACGAGGATGGCATAGATCGGCTCCATCGAGCGCCGCAGCTCCCTCGCTTCGGGGATCTCCGCGAAGATGATTCCGGCGAAGAAGGCGCCGATGATGGCGGCCAGGCCGATCGTATCCGCCAAAGCCGACAGCGCATAGCAGAGCGCTATCGCCACCGCGAAGAGCGGACCGCGGCTCGTGCCGCCGGCGCTGCGTGACAGCCGCGGGCTGATGCGCCCGATGGCGAAGCGGCCTACGAGCACCGCCGCCACCACGAAGGCGACGGCCTCCGCCGTTAGGATTTCGATCTCGAGGAGCGACAGCTTCCCCGCGGCAAGCCCGGACACGACGGCCAGCACGAGAATGCCGAGGATGTCGTCTATCACCGCCGCCCCGAGGATGATCCGGGCGACGCGCGTCCCGGTATACCCGAGGTCGCCCAGCACGCGGGCGGTAATGCCCACGCTGGTCGCCGTCAGTGCCGCGCCGACGAACAGCCCCTCGACTAGCGGGCGCTTCAGCAGACTCATCGTGAGCATCGCCAAGCCAAACGGCACGACAATGCCCAGTACGGCCACACTGGCCGCCTGGCGCCCGACGCGCAGGAGGCCCGAGGGTTGGGTCTCCAGCCCCACCATGAACAGCAGAAACACGACGCCGAGCTCGGCGAAGATTCCCTGGAACTCGGACTCCGTCACGAGGCCCAAGAGATGCGGGCCGATGACCATGCCGGCCAGGATCTCTCCCACAACCGCTGGCTGGCCCAGGCGCTGTACTATCGCCCCGCCTATCCTGGCCGCCGAGAAGAGTATGAACAGGTCCAGGAATACACGGCTCGCTTCAGGCATTGCCCGCTATGGTAGCACATCTCTCAGAGGTACCGCAGCCACAGATAGACGTTGCAGATGACAATCGACACGAGCGTGCAGGGAATGCCGTAACGCAGGTAGTGCTTGAATCCAATCGGATTCCCGGACTTGTCTGCGATCCCGGCCACCACGACGTTGGCGGAGGCACCAACCAGAGTCAAGTTGCCACCCAGACAAGCCCCCAGCGCCAGCGCCCACCAGAACGGCATCATGACGGACGCCTGGAGCTGATCGACCGTGACCGAACTCACCGGCACTCCCGCGAACCCGGCGGCAAGCTCGGTCAGCATCGGGTTCATCGTCGCCACGAAGGGGATGTTGTCCACCACCCCGGAGGCGAGCCCTGAGAACCACAGCAGCACCACCGCCGTCGCGCCCGGGCTCTGCTCCGCCCTGGCTATCAGCATCTTCGCCAGCAGTCCAATGACCCCGGTCTCGACCAAAGCCCCAACCATGACGAAAAGTCCGATGAAGAAGAAGAGCGTCGTCCACTCCAGGTCGTGCAGCACCTCGGTGATGTCAGCCTTGCTGATCAGCAGCAGCAGCGCCGCACCCGTCAGCGCTACCGTCGCCGGCTCGAGGCCCAGCGCCTGATGTGCGAAGAACCCCCCGAAAGTGAGAGCAAGCACGGCCAGGCAGCGGCGGCACAGCCCGGGGTCCGTGATCGCCCGCGACTCGTCGAACCCCGCAATCCGTTCCGCCGCGTCCGGTGGAGCCTTCAGCTGCCCCCGAAAGAGCCACAGATAGACCCCGATGAATCCCCCGAAAACCACGATCACGACCGGCGTCAGGTGGACGATGAAGTCGAGAAACCCGAGCTTCGCGGTGCTCCCGATCATGATATTCGGCGGATCGCCGATCAGTGTCGCCGTCCCCCCAATGTTCGAGGAGATGATCTGTGCGATCAGCAGCGGCAGGGGGTTGATGCCGAGCCCGTCCGCGATGAGCAGCGAGATGGGCGCCATGAACAAGACCGTGGTCACATTGTCGAGCCCCGCCGACAGGAGCGCCGTAGCTGCGGACATGAGGACGATCACGCGAACCGGCTGGCCGTGCGACATCTTCGCCGCTTTGATCGCCATCCACTGGAAGAGCCCCGCCCGCCGCGTGATGGACACGATGATCATCATCCCGACGAGGAGGAAGATGACGTTCCAGTCGATGCCGCCGTGTCCTCCACTGAAGGCGATGTCTTGATGGACGAGGTGCAGCGCAAGCACCGCCGCGGCACCAGCCAGAGCGATGACAGTTCGGTGGAGGCGCTCCGTCGCGATCAAGACGTAAGCGACAACGAAGATGGCCGTCGCGGCCACAGCAGCGATGGGATCTTCCATCACTAGGTGCTCCGGTTATGCCGCTCCGGACAGGCGCCCTTCTCGTCCCGCGGCCGGAGGTCGGACCGCTGACCCATACAGCAGGGGGCGCCGTCGCGGGAACCCGGGCAATCCAGCCCCTTGGGATCGGCAGCAGCGCTCAATACGAGCTTTCCGACCGGGGTCCTTCCGAGCTGCCCACCCAGATGTGGCTCTTCACCCGAGCGCAGGCGAGAAACAAGGCCGTCTTTAACGTACAGAGTTACAGATACCGGAGCCACACGTAGATGGTCGAGATGATGATGGTGATGAAGGTAATCGGAACGCCGTAGCGCAGATACTGCATGAAGCCGATCGGATGCCCGTTCCGCTCCGCGATGCCGGCCACGACAACATTGGCCGAGGCCCCCACCAGCGTGAAGTTCCCCCCCAGACAGGCGCCGAGGGCAAGCGACCACCAGAAGGCCATCATGACTGGTGCCTGAAGCTGCGCCGCAGTGATCCCGTTCACCGACGTCTTGGCGAAGTCCGCGGCGAGTTCGACCAGCATCGGGTCCACCGTCGCCACGAAGGGAATGTTATCCACGACCCCAGAGGCGATGGCCGAGATCCACAGCAGGGCCAGGGCCATGCGGCCCGGATCGTCACCAGCTCGGGCGATGAGTAGCTTCGCGGCCGAGCCGATGATCCCCGTCTCGATGAGGGCGCCGACCATGATGAATAGCCCGATGAAGAACAGCAGTGTGGTCCATTCGACCTCGTGCAGGACCTCGTCGATGTCGGCGCCGCTGCACAGCAGCAGCAGCCCCGCGCCCGTCAGAGCAACCGTGGCCGGCTGGAGGTGAAGCGCCTGGTGCGTGAAGAAGCCGACGAAGGTGAGCCCGAGGACCGCCACGCATCGGACACACAGCTTCCGGTCGGTGATGGCGCGGGACTCATCGAAACCGGCGATCCGCTCCTCTGCGTCGGGCGGGGCCACGAGCTGCCGCCGGAAGAGGAGGATATAGCACCCGATGAAGATGACGAAGGTAACGGCGATGATTGGCGCCAGATGCACGACGAAGTCGAGGAAGCCAAGCTTCGCAACGCTCCCAATCATGATGTTCGGCGGATCCCCGATCAGCGTCGCCGTTCCCCCGATGTTCGAGGCCAGGATCTGCGCGATGAGGATTGGCAGCGGCTTGATGCCGATACCGTCGGCGATGAGCAGCGTGACCGGCGCCATGAACAGCACCGTGGTCACGTTGTCGAGAAAGGCCGAGAGCACGGCCGTGATCGCGGACAGCAAGATGACCACGCGAACAGGCTGGCCCTTTGCTACCTTCGCTGCCTTGATCGCCATCCACTGGAAGATGCCGGTCCGGCGGGTGATGGTGACGATGATCATCATGCCAAGCAGCAGGAAGATCACGTTCCAGTCCACGCCGCCGCGCCCGGTGCCGAAAGCGGTTTCCTGATCCACCAGGCGCAGTGCGAGAACCGCCGCCGCCCCCGCCACGGCGACGATCGTCCGGTGGATGCGCTCGCTTGCGATGAAGGCGTATGCGATAACGAAGATCAGCCCCGCCGCGATCGCGTGATGCGTGTTCTCGATCATGGGGCGGCGCTCTT
>Ga0307379_10007866_pt1 | contig 14424 bp, 20 predicted proteins | sample UN2MG_FD_202237 | JGI IMG/M metagenome (GOLD analysis project Ga0307379, IMG submission 202237) | Soil microbial communities from Risofladan, Vaasa, Finland - UN-2 | ecosystem: Environmental > Terrestrial > Soil > Coastal area > Acid sulfate soil | place: Finland: Risofladan, Vaasa | collected... | reverse complement strand
TGTATGGGGACGCTTTCAATGCTGGGGTTTCTCCTGCAAGTACCATACGCATTTATGACTGGGAGCATTATGCAGACGGAGCGACACCTTTGGTGGGTGCGGGTGTGAGTGCCTGGCCTACTGATGAGGGTTCCTACAAGACTTGGGGAGGGCTGGGACATAGGTCATTGAAGGTTACCAGCACGACAGACGCAGATGGTTACTGGTACTTGGACCTGGCCCACGGGATAGACTACACCTTTGACCTGGAAGACATTAGAGGCAAGGTCTACGAGCGAATAACTACACCAACTACAGGGGCATCTGCTCAGTTAAGGACACTGCTATGAGCGACAGAGAGGTTTTTGTAAGAGTACTGTCTTACTCAGAGGGGGAGGTCAGGGTTGTTATTCGTGATAGGGTATACACATATACAGGAGTAGAAACACCTGTCTATAATAAGTTCGTGAAAATGCTGGGTAAGAACCAGCATGATGCCATAGGCTATCTGGAAACCAACTCCCTGTCTTACCATACAGAGAGCATCGAGGAGCAAATAATGGACAAGCCCGTTTACATGGTTGACGTGAATGCTTCTGTACCTAGACAGGTGGCAGATCAGGTTGTTCCTGAGGCCAAGGGTTCCAGGTCAGACGTAAGTAAAATCCCTGAGGAAGCCGTTGTGGCTTGTCTGTCGGGTGTTTCTGTTGATGACCTGGACGATGTCTGTCTTGACCTCTATGAGGATGGCTATAAGTATAGTATTCTTCGGTCAGACGACACGGCAGAGGTCCTTTACTACGAGGAAGCAGGGCCTGATGAGCTTGATGCCGTGGGGCTGAGAGCCAGAGACCTTGGTATAATGGGCTCTCCTCTGAGTATTACCGAGCATTGCAGATTAGCAAAATATTTTGGAATGGCGAAAGATGGGGTACAAAGACTTAAGGAGCGTCTTGTACGTGCTATGCAGACCTTTATTGACAGCACGGACGAGATTGAGAAAACAAAGGAAGAGCAGAAGCCAGAGGACGCAACTGCTGAGAAGCAGCACCAGAAGCATGGTAAGATGATCGAGTCTACTGAAACTGCCGATGAGGAAGAGGGGGTAGCAGGCGTTGTTTGGACAGCCAGGTTCTCTGATAGGGCAAAGACCGAGGAGTTCCTTGACTGGGCTCAGGGCCTTGATGAGGCCGAGGACAAAGACTATGGGGATTCCTGGAGAGTTTTGTATGACGATGATTGTGTTGTGGTTTGTGACTCTGTTCCTGACAAGCTGGTTTGGTGTATGATTATCGTGGAGCAGAGAGGTGGCGAGTTTGAGCTAGCCGATCTTGATAAGGACTATGATCCGGATGAAGAGGAAGAGGATGAAGAGGGCCTGGATCCTGGAATGGTTCGTTGTAATGTCCAGGAGCAAGATGGTGCTATGCTGGTGACTTTCGATGACGGGAATGATCTGTTGATCCAGAGTGACTATGATATGGCTTCTTTCTTGGTGGGCTCTGGGTTTGTTGATGCCCCAGAGGATTGGGATGGTAGCCCCGCCGATCTTCCTGAGGATTGGCGGGATAATATAGAGGATGTGGACCAGTGTCTTGAAGACTACTATCTTCTGGCTAGAGGAGATGATGAAGCCGACGATCTAGAATCTGTTGGAGAGGCCAGGAAGGGTGGTGGCAAGGCCAAACCCGACAAGCCAGAGAATCCTTACGAGCCTGGGTTCCACCAGAAGCGGATTCTGCCCCACATGCGAAAGAGTTTGGCAGCTATGGGCAAAAGAAAGTGGCCCCTTGATTCTCCAAGGCTTCCTGCTCCTAAAATTGCAGGTAAGGATATAAGGAGCCTGGGTCCTGAAGAGCAAGTGATGTACTTGCGTTCAATCATTGATTCTGTAGAAAGGGCAGAGGACAAGGCGGCAGAGCTTAGGACCAAGCTAAAAGAGTTGGAAAGTACTAGCAGCAAGGGTGTTGACCTGCTGGCTGCTTGTATGCGTGCCTTGAAGAAAGAGATTTTGATTCTGGGTGATATCAGAATCACTCTGGAGGAGAGTGAGAAGGAGATTACTCCTAATCCTAAGTACGCTCAAGCTCTTTCTAAGGTTTACGAGCTTGCCCCTGGGCTTTATGAGACCCTGATTCTGTTCCTGGCTGAGGTTAGTAACACCCCACACAGACGCAAGGATGTTTCTGTTTCTTGGGAACCAAATGAGCCCGAAGAGAGCAAGGCCGGTGCTATTCCTATTACTGAGCTTTTCTCTGAGGAACGTAGGAGCAGGATTACTGAGCAGAGCAAGCTGCTTTCTACCCTGGAGAGTTTGCTTGGGGAAATTGAGAAATATAACGACGAGCTTGAGTCTGTCCTAGTAGGCTTGAAACCAGGCAAGGGCAGAGCAGTGGGTATTAGTTTGGCTGCGTCAGTGGAGAGCTAAGATGGCTAGAAGAACAGCCCAGGTGAGGGGGGTAAGGACTCCCCGTATAAGCAGTATTAGATCTGCTGCCATACAGAACGTAAAGACTGTACCCAATGTTCCGGTTGTAGCCAAAGGCAGCGCTGGGTCTGTTGTGTCTGAGAGTGCAGACAGGTGGCCTATTGTGGCCGAGGCGGGTAGGCGCACTGCTAAAGGTGGTAGGACTCGTAGGAAGCCGAGGCAGGTTCAGAAGGCCCTTGCAGCCAAGGGCTTGGTAAGACCACCCCCAAGCAAGGCAGGTAAGAAGAAGAGGAAAAGGAAGGCAGGTAAGTCCGCTCCTTCAAGGCGTAAAAGCAGACGCAGGGCAGGGATGCCTGACTTCATTCAGAGGATGCCTGTGGTATCGTCTAATGTGGCAAGTATCGGGTATGACGAGACCAGCATGATTCTGGAGGTGGAGTTCAAGTCTGGCTCTGTGTATAGATATTTTGATATAGATGAGTCTACTTGGGGAGATTTCTTGTCTGCCCCATCCAAGGGTCGTTTCGTTTGGAGACGGCTCAGAGGATACGGTAGTGATGATGTCTATGTTTATGAAAGGATCTCCTAATGTGTTCTGACTGGAGACTGCCTCCAGAAGAGATTGAGGCCCTGAGTTCTATTCTGGGAGAGAGTAGCGATCTAAGTGTGCCTGTAACAAAGAATGGAGATACTCTTTCTTCTGATTTCGAGCTAGAGTCTACGGAAAAGCCGGGAGACGCCAAGCCCGACAGTGGCAGGATGAGCAAATACTTGCCTGACTCTGAGGTGATTTTTTTGGAACAGATTTTAGAACCTAACGGGGGGAGCTTGCATGAGGATGATGAGAAAACAGAGGACCTTAAACAACTAAATCAAGGCGTTGGCAAGGATCCGGTAACGTCCTCTCTTGACGAGTCTCCTCCTCCCCCCGACTATTCCATTCTTGAAAGGATCTTGAATGGAGAAGACCCAGATAAACTATTTGAAAAAATGATCAGGAGCTAACAATGCTTGTCAGCCAGAGTCAGAGGCTGAGTGTTCCTTCCTCTGTAGGAACTATTTTGCAAGTCCGAGAAACCAGTTCTTACCAAAGGACTTTTTATTTCAGGAACTGGTCTGCCAGCGTTATCAGCCTGCAATTTCAGGAGCTTGTGGGTTCGTCCTGGGTAGACCTTGGGACAGACTTTGATCTTGGTGTTGCTGGGGGAGGCAGCGACGTGGCTGTACAGAACATTGTGTCTACGGCACAGTTGCGGGTCAGGGGTTCGGGAGGCTCTGGCAGTTATGGTTCTGACAGGGAGATCGATGTCTATTATGCGAGGTTCTATTATGATGCAGACAGCTACTGGGATTCTCCTGTAGTCTAGACAGAACAAAACCACCTCTTGTTTTTTGGAGATTTGCTATGATGAATGGTCCTTTGAGACCCCTACGCATTTACGTTATGGGCCCTCTTAGTGCCAATGGAATAAAAACGGGGGGGAGTGTTTCGGAAACGGTACGTAGAAATGCTGCCAAGGCCGATTTTGTTGGCAGGGAACTTTTTCTAAAAGGGCACTTCCCATTTATACCCCATACAATGTCTATGCTTTGGTTCGAGGACGAGAGGCCAGAGTTTCACAACTACGACCTTATAGTTAACAGGTTTGATATAGGTGGCTGGCTTAGCCTGTGCGATGCCATTTACAAGCTGGAGGGTTGGGAGAAGAGCAGGGGCTCTATGCTAGAGCTTGACTGGGCACAGAAGCATGGGCTAATAGAGTATGACAACCTGGATCAGATCCCATTTGTGATGGATATAGCTCCAGATGACTATGTCAAATATCTACACCATGGCAGGCGGGTCTGGACGAAGGCTGCTCTCAGAGGAAAGCACAGGCAATATTGCTTGTGCTATTCTTGTACCCGGTTGAATACAGAAGACCGAGTGAAGAACTGTCACATTGCTAGCGACTTGTTTGCTTTGTGTAAGAAGCACTGTTTGACAACACCCGTGTTTGAATGCCCACTGTTTGAAGAGAAGCAGGAGAGTTAGCTGTGAAACGGGCTATGCCCTCTGCAATCCTTATTGGGGAATACAGGTGGGAAATAGTGCCTGTTGAGAAGTCGGTTTTTCTAGCTACTGACGGTGTAAGGTGTTACGCAGAATGCTCTTTTGATGAGAAGATTATAAGGGTGGCTATAGGCAGCAAGGGTAAAAGGATTTCCAGGAAGACTGTTTACAAGCGATTGATTCACGAGATCTATCATGCTGTGGTTTATTCTTTTGAGGAAAGTGCAGCAGACACGATGGCCGATGTTGTGGTGGACAATGACCTGGCTGAAATAGCTGCCCTGCTTATGGGGAAGAGATGAATCTACACTGCACCGTTCTTATTCCTGCATATAATACTGAGAGTTATATAGGAGAGGCTATCACTTCTGCTCTTGGTCAGATTTATCCAGATTTTGATATTCTTGTGGTTGACGACGGCTCTACTGACAAAACAAAAAGGGTTGTAAATCGCTTAATGCCAGATAAGCCCCTTTCTTTGTTGCACTATAGAAGGAACAAGGGCCTACCCTATGCACTGGATCTGGGTATACAGAATGCACAAGGGCCTGTAATCACATTCATGGGCTCTGACGATCTGTTGCTTCCAACCAGCCTCAGCGTCGGTGTCCTCCCTTTTGAAGATCCTGAGCTTGGTTACTTGTGGACTAACTTTCGATTTACAGGTGGGAAGCGGGGGTGGAGCAGGGATTTGCCGAAAGGGACAACCCTGTGGGAAGCTATATGTATAAAGGGTTGGTGGAGGGCATCTTGTCAGCAGTTTTTTAGCCGTGAGTGGTATATGAAGTCACGTAGGCTGGACACTACCTTTTTGTTTGCGACAGACTATCAGCTAGCAGTGCGCCTGGGTGAGACTGGATGCCAAGCCAAACACTTGTCTACCATAACCTATGTTTATAGATATCCCAGGCCAGGCAGCATTTCTACCAGCAATAGGTCCAAACAGCAATCGTGTGATAGAGCAATTCGTAAGGAATCAGTAGAGTGGATGCAGGAGAAGAAGAGGAAAAGAGGCACACGAAAGAAGAAGAGAAGAGAGGGTATGTAGTGCCGAACAAGGTGATCGTAAAGCCCTGGTCGGTTGTGACTATTGTGGGGAGCAAGGTAACGAAGGTATACACTCTTGCTTACTGGAAGACCGGGTACGAAGAGGTTTATGACCGAGAGGTAAGGATGCACCAGCTTTTCGAGGGGTGCCCTTGGAAGCCCTACTTGAAGGGCCATAACAAGAGAGCCAGGCGTTTGGTGATGACCTATTGTGGCGAACACATAGCCGTTCTTCCTGCTGATTGGAGAGAACAGGTTTCTGTTATAGACAAGTTTTTGAAAAGTAAAAAGTGTTATTTGGGTAGTGTACACATGTCCAATGTTTTGCTTTTTGGGGGGAGAATTTATCTGATTGACCTGGCAAATATACGAAAATTAAGCAAGCATGATAGGGGGCCAGGCATAGGAGCCAAGTTGTTGTTTTCTTATCTGGAAAGGATGGGCAGGTTGAAAGAGGAGCTTGTAGATGGATGAACTAACTTACAACAGGATTAGTGCCCACTGGAAGGGGGATGTTTATCAGACCTACCCTTCTGTACAGGTCGATAGCACAACAAAGCATGTTTCTTTGCTGGTGGACAGGAGGGTAGTAGACATAGGAGCTAATGCTGGCCTGCTGACTTATATCATAGCGGAGAAAGCGGAGGCTGTTTGTGGGGTAGAACCAAATCTTCACTACTACAAACAGGCCCTTCAGACGGCCAGACTCATTGCAAAACCCTGTTACTTTGTTTACTCTACCTTGGCCGACTTTTTGAGAAGCCCTGGTTTTGATTTCGATGCTGCCTTTGCTGCTCACACCCTTTATTTCTTAAGCAAAAAGGAGGTTTGTCTTATTCGGGAAGTGCTGCTTCCAAAGTGTAAGATAGTGCTATTTGTGTCCAGGGAAGATAAGCCCACGGTGAAGTCAAAAAGGGGGATACGCAACGGTTTATATAGTTACAAGGCGATTGGTAGGTTGCTGAGGTCAGCAGGGATGGCTGTAGAGTATCTAGATGTGGGAACTAATTGGGTCTCTGTTGTGGGAAGGGCCCAGTAGTGTTGGGTATAAAACAGTGCAGGGTGTCGAACATACTTACGTTTTTTGCTACACGGTTTATGACCAAGTATGGACTGGTTCCTTATAATGACCCGAACCGACCAGCTTTGTTTTTTGGTTGTTACAGATATGGTTCGGGAAAAAGTGATATTCCTATAATATTGAAGCACAGATCCTTAGCTGTGGTGGTTTTTGGTGGCACAGACTCTTTGCAGTTATCTGAAAGGCCCCAGCTATACCGGGAGTTGTGGCGTAGACCTAATGTTCGGTTTGTGGCTATTTCTGGCTATGTGGCTCGTGATTTGGATAAGGTTGGTGTTCCTTATAAGCTGCTTCCTATGTGCCCTGCCAGCCCCAAGGATTTTCATCCGGTACCTTTAGGTCCAGAGGTGTACGCTTACAGCGCTCATGGTAGACCTGGGTTTTATGGAGAGCCTATCATCGATAGGCTTATTAGAAAGCTTCCAGATACTGGTTTTAATGTGTGTTACGCAGAGCCTCCAGGAAATGTTCCTGCCGACAAAATAGCAGAGGTTTACAATAGGTGTTTCATCGGGTTACGGCTGACCCCGCATGACGGGCTACCCAACACAGTCATTGAGTTGGGTATGATGGGTAGGCGTTGTATATGGAATGGGGGGCTTCCCAATGCCATTCCGTGGTCTAGTGAAAAGGATCTTATCAGGATTATCATAGAGGAAAAGGCAAAGGTCGGTAATACAAACCAGAAGCTTTCTAAAAAGGTTAAGGTTTATCTGGAAATAGGAGAGGAGTGGAAGTCCTCTAATTACTGGGGGTATGTATAATGGTTGTTTTAGTATTAGCTCCACATACGGATGACGGGGAGTTTGGCTGTGGTGGAACTATTGCTCATTTAGTCGGGGATGGCAATCAGGTTTTCTATGCTGCTTTTTCTTGTGCTGAGAAGTCTGTTCCACAGGAGTTTCCCTCCCACATTTTGCGTGAAGAGGTAGGCAGAGCAACTGCTGCCCTTGGTATTCTTCCTGGTCGGGTGTTCGTCTTTGGCTATCCTGTGAGGGAGTTTCCAAAGTATAGGCAGGACATACTCGATGGGATGATAGGGTTGAGGGATGAGATAACTCCCGACTTGGTTTTTTTGCCTAGCCAGTTTGATATACACCAGGACCATCAGGTTGTTCATGACGAGGGTCTGCGGGCGTTCAAGTACGGGTCCATTCTTGGGTATGAGCTTCCTTGGAACAACTTGTCATTTAGCACTACTTGTTTTTCCTGTCTTTCAGAGAAACAGGTTGCTTTGAAGCTGGCCGCTCTTGCCGAGTATCGAAGCCAGGCAGGCAGACCCTATGCAACGGAAGAGCGGATACGTAGCCTGATGGTTTTGCGTGGTAGCCAGGCAGGCGTTCCTTTTGCTGAAGCGTTTGAGGTGATACGATGGTTGCTATAAAGCCCGACTTCTCAGAGGACAGGGGGGCTATTTTGGAGGTATATAGCAGGTCCTTGGCAGAGTTTGGTAATACTCCTAGAGGCATTACGTGGGGCAGTGTCCTTTCCCAAGAAGCCAGATTCAAGGTCCTATCTGAAATTGCTGACCTGGACGGCAAGACTTTACTTGACGTAGGTTGTGGGTTTGGGGATTTGTGGGGATATTTTGTGGAGAAGAACATTCTTCTATCGGGGTATACAGGCATAGACATAAACCCACAGGTTTTAGCAGAGGCAGGTAGAAGGTGGCCCTCAGGCCCTGAGTTTTTGTTGTTGGATCTAGCAGAGGATGAGCTAGATGGAGGGCCTTTTGACTATGTAGTGGAGAGCGGAGCGTTAGGTATAGCTACTCCAAACTGGCAAGAATACACAAGAAAAATTTTGATGTCTATGTGGGATTTGTGTAGGGAAGGGATGGCTGTCAATTTTCTTACCTGGTATAGTTCTACTGAAACAGGGTCACACTACATTGATCCAGGAGAGATGCTAGATTATTTCTGTAAGAACATGACAACCCGTGTGGTGTTCAGGCAGGACTATAAGGACAATGATTGTACTTTCTATCTTTTTAGGTAGGGGTTGAAATGCACGTTCCTCATAGAAGGCCAGTTTACACTCCCGAAGCACAGGAAGCCGTTCGGCTGGTTTTGGAACGGGGGACCGCCGGGGAGGGTATGGAGACCGATCTTTTTGAGAGAGCCATGGCTTCTTTGGTGGGAAGGAAGTATGCCGTTGCTGTGAGTTCAGGTACTGCTGCGTTGGAGTTGGCTGTTGGGGCATATGTGGAGACGACCAGTAAGGTGATCATCCCAACCTATGGTTGTAGTTCTCTCCATGTGGCGGCTGTCAATGCGGGTGCAACAGTCTATTTTGGTGATGTGGGTGTTGACGGTCTAATGAAGGAAGAGGAGTTTGATGACAGACGGGCACCTTGCGCGGTGGTTCTGGTCCACATGTTTGGCAAGAGGGGGTATTTTCCCGATACTACTCTTCCTCTGATTGAAGATTTTGCTCAAGCTGTAGGGTTGCCCGGCGTTGGTCGAAGGGGAGTCTTTAGTGTCTGTAGTTTCTATGCCACTAAGCTTCTCAATGCAGGGGTAGGGGGGATGGTGTTTACCGACGATGTTTCGGCTTACTTTAAGCTTATCAGGATGCGGGACATTCCAAAGACAGTTCTTGGCTCACCAGGTGAGGGCGAATATCACAGGTATAAGATGCCAAACATCTGTGCTGCTATAGGGCTTGCTCATCTTCAAAGCCTTCCGTGGGTCCTTGCAGAAAGAAATCGGATTGCTAACTTCTATCTTAACAGCTTCGCTGGGGATACTATTGTGCCTCTCCACAAAATCGAGGACGAGAGTGCGTTCAGCAGCTTCATTGTTTTGGTGGCACAAAGAGACACCGTTCGTCAAGCCCTACTTGCTAGGGGCATTCATTGTGGGGTAGGCGTTCTTACTCCTTTGTTGAGAACAGATATGAGTAGCTGGTTGTGTGAGCATACCCTATCTATTCCTTTGTGGCCTGGGATGAACGAAGAAATGGCGGGTTATGTTGTGGACAACATCCAACTGGCTACTCGTGGCCGTCCTGTTAGGATGCCAGAAGAATGATAGTGGGTATTCATCAGCCCAATTTTTGTCCTTGGATGGGCTATTGGGTAAAAATGCTACGCAGCAACATTTTTGTGCTGCTAGATAATGTTCCTTTTTCTAAGGGGAGCTACACGAATAGGGTGAAGGTTTCTTCTCCTTCAGGGGCAGAGAAGTGGCTAACCTTGCCCGTGATCACAGCAGGGAAGCTGGGACAGCCTATAGAAGCTGTTCTATGCTCTGCTGGCTGGCAGACTAAGATTGAGGACAAACTAAAAGCCTGGTATGGGAAAGCCCCTTATTATGACACAGTTGCTCCTCTTGTTTATCAAGCTATCACAGAAACTCAAGACAGTATGTTTTGTATAAATGGCAGGCTACTTTTGCTTATCAGGGATTGGTTGGGCATAGACGGACTCCTGGTTTGTTCCAGTGAGTTATCTGCCAGAGGAACGTCTACAGAATTGCTGGTCAACCTCTGTAAGGCTGTGGGGGGAAGTCTATATCTGTCAGGTTCTGGAGGCAAGAACTACCAAGACGAGCTTCTGTTTGATAGGGCGGATATTGGGGTGATCTATAACAATGTCCAGTGGCCTGAGGTAGCGGAGGGGACATGGAAGCTGCGACCACAGTTGAGTATTCTAGATCCTTTGTTTCATTTTGGTATAGATAGGACAAAGGAGCTACTGCATGAAATCTGCTCTTAGCCTAGTTACTGTGGTGGGAGCCCGTCCGCAGTTTGTAAAGGCTGCTGCAATGGGGTATGTTTTGAGGGACAGGAAGACAATAAAACACACCCTTATTCATACTGGTCAGCACTATGACCATAACATGGCAGGCTCTTTCTTTAGCTCGCTGGAACTGGGGGTTGACGTTTTCCTGTCGATTGGGGGGATGCCTTCGGCTGATCAAATAGGCTGGATGATATTGGGGCTTAAAGACAGATTTGAAAAGATAAAGCCTGATGTTGTTTTGCTTTATGGTGATACCAACTCCACTTTGGCAGGAGCCATTGTAGCTAGTAAGCTGGATATACCTATAATTCATGTGGAGGCGGGGGTTCGGTTGTTTGACAGGACTGTGCCAGAAGAGATCAACAGGGTTATTACCGATGGCTTGTCGGATCTTCTGGTGTGTAGCTCGTCTTTAGGGGAGTACAATCTGATTCAGGAACGAGTCTTTGTTAGAGAGCCTGTTCCTGAGGCGATAGTTGCGGGCGATGTGATGTTGGACAGCATGATGCTGTGGTGCCCAGAGGTTTTTCATGGAGAACCTGTCTGTCCTGACAGTTCCTTGGGACTGGGAGTTAAGGATTATTATTTTGCTACTATACATAGACCGTCTAATACAGACGATATTGATAGGTTGACTTTCGTTCTTGACCAATTGAACAGGGTGGGTGGGGTCTATCCTGTTCTACTGCCTTTGCATCCCCGTACCAGGAAGGCTTTGTCACAGCATTTGGGTGGTCATTCCCTGGAAAGTTTGTGGACAAAAATTCGGTTTATAGAACCTGTCTCTTATACTGACTGTGTGATGTGGCAGAAGGGATCTCGTGTTGTTATTACAGACTCTGGTGGGATGCAGAAGGAGGCTTACTGGGTGAGGGTGCCCTGTGTGACTGTTCAGCCAAGAACGGAGTGGGTAGAGCTTGTTGAGGGGGGTTATAATAGGTTAACGACAGATGATATTGTAGGAGCCGTGGCCGAGGCAGAAGAGTTTGATTTGGGCTTTCCTGACTATGTATCATACATCTACGGAGACGGAACGGCCTCTACGACGATTGTTGCGAAGATTGAGGAGCGATATGGCAAATAAAGTCTCTGTAGTCATCAACACACTGAACGAAAAGCCGAAGTATCTTTATGAGGCAATCCGTAGCTGTGTACTACAAAAGGGGGTAGATGTCCAGGTGATCCTATCCACAGTCAAGGGGGATTCCAGCCTTGATATGGGGAAGCGTTTTGGGTTGACCATAGTGGAGAACGATCATGCGGGAATCTATTATCAACTAAACAAAGCCCTGCCTTATGTGACGGGAGATTGGTTTTTTTGTTTTTCTGGAAACGATCTGGCTATGCCGAACAAGTGTGCCCAGGAAATTGCTTGCTGTAAGAAGGGTAAGTTGATTTGCTATTCCGATTTTGAGTGTATTGACATTCATGGAGAGGTTGTGGCGACTCATAGATCCAAGCCTTATGACTACGAGGCAAATCTTGCTGGTCAGTTTTTCTACGATGATGCTATTATGAGCAGGTCGGTGCTGGATCAGTTTGCCCCGTTCCGAGAGGAGTTTGGCAACTGTGCTTATTGGGATTTTTGGCTTAGGGTAGCGGAGACGCTAGGTCCAGAGGTTTTTGCTTATTGTCCAGGTAGTATGGGCATACAGTATCGAATGCTGAAAACTTCTCAGCATAGTCTTAGGAAAGGTAACAGGAAAGCCAAGGCAAAATATGAGGCCGAGAAAGCTATGTTGAGAAGGGCACATAAAAGCAGCTAGTGAAGATTTATTACCAATACTCGTTCAATAAAACTATATTGCCCACCAAGGGCGATCTTATTAACGAGATCAACATGTTGCAGGCATTGTCCAGGTATGCGGAGGTGTTCTATTCAGGAACGAGGTTCTGTCCAGATAAACCCGGTTATGGGCTAAAGGAATATAGTGGGTCAATTGCTTCTCATGTTCCTAGCGATTGTGATGTTTACTATGTCAGGGCAGAAAAGAGTGCTTTTTTAGCTGTGCCTAAGGGGAAACCCAGGTTGTGGATGGCTTCTCCCTTTGACGCTGGTTGTTATAAAAAAGCAACAGCCATAGCCACCTTTACCGAGGCGTGGTCGGATGGTATCAGGAAGGGTTTACATTGGGGGTGGGTCCCTGCCAAGCACTGGAGACCCAGGAAGAATGTGTTGACCATTCATCAGGCCGTAGGAGATGCTTTCCGGCCATTACAGGGAAGTAAAAAGAGTAAAGCACTCAGGGCCAGTTTTGGGGGGGATTTTGTTATAGGTCATTTCGGCAGAATTGTTCATACAACCTATCCTTATGCCTTGCTCAAGCTCTGGCCCTCGTTACAAAAGAAATATCCGGGGCTTAGGATGGTTTTTGGGACGACTAAGGGGTCGGTGCCTGCCTTGCCGGGGATAATTCAAAGGAAGTTTTCCCATGAAGACATTCCTTTTGCTATTTCGGCCTGTGACTGTATTTTGCTGTCTAATTGGGGACCTGAGTGGCAGATTTGTGGGTGTGGTAAGGCTCTAGAGGCAGCGGCTTGTGGTGTTCCTTTGATTTTGGGGTATTCTTATGCCAGAGCGGAGCTTGTTGGGGAAGATTACGGGTTGTTCCTGCCTGATTTGGGGGGGGATGATTATGAAGGCGATTTGCACTCTATGGAGAAGCTGATAACCAAGGTGATAGAGAACAAGTTCTTTCGACGTAGGGCGGCAAGCCGGCTTCTTGAGAGGATTGTTTTTTATAGGGAAGAGAACGTGGGCAGAAGGCTTGTTGCTGAGTTAGGGAGACTGTAGATGACCGCTGAGGCCAGAAGAAAAAGAAACGAGAGAAGAGAGCGGAGGTTAGCCAGAGCTATGATCGAAGCTAAAAGGGAAAAAGAGATGAAATTAAAAATGGAGGGTAGAGAGTTTGAGAGGAAGGAGTGTCTTCGGCTGGGCAGCAAGTGGTATGACAAGGCTTATGCTAATGAGAGGAACGTGGGTTATGAGCCCTACTTTCCATTATGGGATAGAGTTTTTGACTGGATAGGCGTGGACGAGGTCATAGTTGATCTTGGTTGTGGTATTGGTCTGTTTGCTCAGAAGGCCATTGCAGCAGGAAAGCTTTATGGGTTTGGCGTGGACTATAGTCAAGAGGCAATTAGTCAAGCAAAGGAGTATAACCCTGAGCATGCTCACACATTTGTTTGCTCTGATCTTTTTTCAGTAAACATTCCTGTGTTTCCTGTCTGTGCTTTTGTGTTGCTGGAGGTCTTGGAGCATTTGAAAGATGACTGTGGTCTGTTCTTTAGGTTTCCCTCAGGCCAGCATATAATATTTTCTGTTCCCTCTTTTGACTGTGCTTCACATGTCAGGTATTTTCGCTCTAGAAAGCATTGTGTTGAGAGGTATTCACCTTTTGTTAAAATCAGAAGGTCGGCTAAGGTTGTGATGAATCCTGACAAAGGATCTTGTGTTTGGGTTTTTACCGGCAGAGTGAAGTGATGTGTCATGGCCTTATCTACTTGGCAAGAAACGTGCCTTTCAGACCGGTTTTCTTGGGTTACTGATACTCTTTTGTTGGCAGGAGAATACGCTGTAGTGGGTAAAAACCAAACAACTAGGGCACCATTCGAGCTAGTTGGGAAAATGCCTGGGGGTGACTGGCGTTGGTATGCTGAGCGGACACACAGTTTCGATACGGACGTGAGGTTGTCAGCTACAGGGACTGCTCCAACTAAGCGACAAGCTAAGGAGAGGGCAGAAGAGGCTCTTCGGCACTTCCTTTTGTTCAGGGGGTTTTCTTATGAGTAAGGACATGGTGAACCATCCCCCCCACTACAATTTTGCTCAGGGCTACGAAGTCCTGGACGTGATCGAAGCGTGGGAATTGGACTATCATGAATCCAATGTGGTTAAGTACGTAGCCAGGGCGAAGCACAAAGGCAAGCGGCTGGAGGATCTCAAGAAAGCCCAGTTCTATCTTAACAGGAAGATTGAACTGCTGGAAAGAGAGCAGGATGCCTGACCTTGTTGTGTGTGTGAGATGCCACGAGAATCCTGACCTTGTTTTGGATACTATAGAAGCAGTCAGAAGCAATTCAGATTCTAC
>Ga0307379_10007865_pt1 | contig 14424 bp, 13 predicted proteins | sample UN2MG_FD_202237 | JGI IMG/M metagenome (GOLD analysis project Ga0307379, IMG submission 202237) | Soil microbial communities from Risofladan, Vaasa, Finland - UN-2 | ecosystem: Environmental > Terrestrial > Soil > Coastal area > Acid sulfate soil | place: Finland: Risofladan, Vaasa | collected... | reverse complement strand
CATCTATTTCGTAGATATCATCGCTGCGGGCATTTTGATAGCGTTTGCTCCAACCGGCGACCTGACGTGCCACATACCCTTCCGGTCGCCCCAGGTCGCCCAACCCGGCTCTTTGATAATTGATATCGTGTATAGCGACCAGGTTGTCGACGAAAGCGTCAGCGATTTGGGCCATGAGCGCCGCATCCGGGATCGTTTCCGCCGCCATCTCTGCCCGCAAGATCACCCCTTCCAACCGGCTCATCACATAGAATGGCGCTCCCAGGACTGCCTCATCGTTATTATAGAGCAGCGGCCGCGGGATCTTGGGATAAACCCCGGTCAATTGCGACAGAATCTTAAATTCCCTACCCATATCATGGGCCGACTTGATCCGCGCCCCAAACGGCGGCCGGCGCAGCACCATCTGCCGCTCCCCAAAGCGCAACAAATAGGTCAGGTTGGAAAACCCTTGAGGAAATTGTTCAATAACCAGCTCGCCTTCCAGCCCCGGGATCTGTTCCCGCAGGTAGCCGGCCAACTTTTCAGCATCGATTTCCTCGCCCGGCCGCACCGGGGCAGCGCGATCGCGCCACGTGGTACTGTTCATAAATAATCATCCACCCAGAGACCTCCGAGGTTTTCCTAAACCTCGGAGGTTTTAATAAACCTAGATCGTGATATTCACCCCATAATCCCGCAGAATCTGCCGAGCCACCACGCTTTTATGTACTTCATCCGGGCCATCGTAGATCCGCGCCGCCCGTTCGTGCCGGTACCAGTGAGCCAGCAGCGTATCGTCGGTAACGCCCAGGCCGCCGTGGGCCTGGATAGCCCGGTCGATAACCCGCTGCAGCACCCCGGCGACAAAGAACTTGATCAACGAAATCTCCACTCGCGCGGCCCGTTGTCCGGCCTGGTCTATCTTAGCCGCCGCATCCAGGACCATCAGCCGCGAGGCATGGATCTCCGCCCGGCTTTCGGCGATCCAGAATTGCACCGCCTGGCGGGTGGCCAGGGGTTTGCCCGGTGACAACTCCCGCGCGGCCGCCCGGGCGCACATCAGCTCAAAGGCCCGCTCACAGATGCCGATCCAGCGCATGCAATGATGGATGCGGCCCGGCCCCAGCCGTTCCTGGGCGATGGCGAAACCGGCCCCTTCCTGGCCCAACACATTCTCTAGCGGCACCCGGCAATCCTCGAAGCGCAGTTCCGAGTGGCTGAAGTAGCCCTCTCCGGCGTGACCCATGATGGGGATACGCCGCTCGTGGATGAAGCCGGCCGTGTCGGTAGGCACCAAGATCTGGCTGGCCCGCCGGTAAGGGCTTTCCGCCTCGGGATCGGTGATGGCCATGACCACGGCGAAGGCGGCCCCGTCGGCCGAAGAAGCGAACCACTTGTGACCGTTAATCACATACTCTGAGCCATCCCGCACCGCCGTCGTGCTCATCCCCCTCGGATTGGAGCCGGCATGTTCGGGCTCGGTCATGGCAAAACAACTGCGGATGTCGCCTTCGATCAGCGGTTGGAAGAAGCGCTCTTGCTGGGCGGCCGTGCCGTGGGCCTGCAGGATCTCCATATTACCGATATCTGGGGCCTGGCAGTTGAACACGTAATGACCCAGCGGGCTGCGGCCCAGCACCTCGCTGACGTGGGCGAACTCAGTCAGCGACAGGCCCAGTCCGCCCAAGGCTTTTGGCAAATGAGGGGTCCATAATCCCGCCACCTTGACCCCCTGCCTGGCTTCGTTAAGCAGGGGCATTAACTCCAGATGTTTACCCCCGCCCATGGCCCCTTCCAGAGGATAAACTTCATCGTCCATGAAGCCCCTGATCCTGGGTAACAGCGCCTCGATCCTTTCTGTCGTGAACGGCCGCATCATTTTATCCATCGTTTCCTCCTGAACAGATCCTATTACTAATTATGGCCGTTACCGATTTCTTGGCCAGGGCCGGGGTAAGCGATTGAGCAGGCCAAGCAACCAGAAGCGCCAACGCATCCGGCGCCAATTTTCGGCCGCTGAACCGGGCGCTTCTTTATCCTGGCCGTATTGCCGGGCGACAAATACGCTGGTTACTTGTTGAACCTCCGCCCTCAGCCGGGCCGGCTCCAGCCGGCGTGATAGCCGCTGCCCCTCCATTTCTTCCAACCGCTGCAAGAGTCCGCTTTCAAATTCCTGCGGCGTCTGGCTGGCCGGGGTCGCCTGGCCCAGCCGGCGCGCCCCCCGTAACAATTGGCCATAGACCCGCTGCGCCTCGTCTGGCCTGGGCCCTTTCCTTTTCCGGCGCCGCCACAGTATCCAGCCGCCCATGGCCAGACTGACCGGCAGCAGCAGCCACCATAGCATTGCCCATGATTGTCGCTTTTCGGGAATAGGCAGCGGTTCGTATTCGACCGGCGCCTGCTCGCTTGCAGAGTCGGGCTCGCTGATATCAACGGAAGTGGGCAGCGTCGAGAAGCCGGCTGTTGGTTCAAATTCCACCCAGCCATAGCCGGCAAAATACACCTCGGCCCATGAGTGCGCATTGATCTGGTAAATGATCTGCAGGCCGTCCTGGTCCGCCGGTTGGACCAGGTAGCCCGTGTCCAGTCGGGCCGGAATACCCAGGCTACGGGCCAGGACGACCATGGCCGAAGCATAATAGTCACAATATCCACTTTGCTGTTCAAAAAGGAAAAAATCGACCGGATCTGATCCGGCCGGCGGCAGTTCAACCGCCAGTGAATAGGGATACTGGCGCAGGAACAGCTCTATTCTCTTGACTGTGTCATATACCGACCGCCCGGCCTCCGGCCCGGCTGCTAATTCGCCGGCCAGCGCCGGGACCCGTTCCGGCAGCGAATCTGGCAGCGCTGTGTAGCGGCCCAGGATTTCCGGGGGAACATCGGCCAGGGATGCCTGGCGTAACTGTTCGGCGCCGGCCGTACTGACTGACGATAACGCAGTATAGCGGTTCTCCTGGCCCGTGATCCGGCTTAAGTCCGCCAGCCCCCGCCAATAACTCACCACATCCTGATCAAACTGAACGGGTTGCCCCAGGGCATAGTGAATGAAACTTACGTCCTGGACCTTGTTGATGACCTGGCTGATTTGGGACTGGTTGCCATACTCTGGCAGCGGAAGTTTCTCTCCGACTAGGATGGGCTCCTGCCGTTCGGCCGAGATAGCCCAGCCCCGGCCGGTGTAACTATCGTAACTGACCCCTCGCCAGTGAAGGCCACCGGCCGGATCGCCAGCCACTGTAGCCGTCATGACCACTGTTTCATACAGTTCCGGCGCATCACCCAGCAGGAAGCTTTGCGGCAATCTCCCTCCGGTGATTGAGCCGCCCGGTCCAACCCCTGGCCCCCCGTTCCTGCCGCCTTGTACCCCGGCAAAAGCTCGGTCCAGCCTCTCCTCAACCTGGTGGACGGCCGGCCGGTCGAAGACAGCCCGGTACATGGCTCGGAAATTGACCTCGGGTACCAGGAACCCCAGGGCCATCAGCAGCATGGCGATGGCCGCCCCGTTGACGAGCAGGTCCATTCTGATATCGGTCGGATAATCAATGTTTTGGGCCTCCCAGCGTTGCTGCAAGGTGGCCAGGTGGACGGCGGCAACCAGTAGCACCGCTAGGCCGGTAAACAGCGCCAAAGTTGAAATAGGGGCGCGACCATAAAAACCATTCAAGGCCATAGCCAGCCCCAGGACCAATACCCCGACAAAAGGTCGTCGCTGGCGAAAGGTGATCCAGGTAGCCAGGGCCACAACCATCCAGGCCAACAAGCCCAGGCCAAAGGCGAAGACGATGGTCTCCTGGCTGCTACCTCCGCCGGCCACAGCCTCCAGCCAGCCGCTTACCCGGTCGGTTAACAAGAAGTAGTTCTGGCGGATATATTCACTGGTGGACTCCCAACCTTCGAAAATCAGGCTCAATGGCGGCCACAGTCGCCCCAGCCACATCGTGGTTAAGACGATCCCGTAAGCGATCAGAAGCAGCCACGCCGGCAGCCAGCTCAAATGCCGCCGGTCGAGTGCCAGGGCCAGGACCAGGCTGATCAAGGTTATCCGGGCAATCGACCCTTCCGGGACCCACCTGGTTATGGTGACCTGGTAGGTAACCAACAGGGTGATCACCCCCATCAACAGCACCGGCAGCCAGCCGTCTATGGGCCGAAATCGGTAATAGAACCAGGAAATCGCCTTGGGTATCATCGATTAAAAGGATCCTTCAGGGTAATGACTTTCCCGGTGCCGGTTACCTTGAACTCCCAAAAACCACGCCGGTCCGCCTGCTCTTCGGGCCGTCCAAACTCGCCCTGCCTGATGATATGACTGGACACACCATAACGTTGCAGGTTTTTTCGTAATCCCTCACTGCTGCCCTCCCCCTCGGAAACATCGCTGAAGCTGACCCGATCTAACAATATGACGCTGCAACTGATGCCTCTCCCGGCCAGGTCCAACAGATCAGGCATCCAGGACGCCTCGCCACTGGGGGTGATGATCACTGCCGCGCTGCCCCGCCGGGCTACCTGGCTGAGGTCGTGCAAAGCGGCTGCCAACTTTATTTCACCATCGGCTTTGGCCAGGGCCAGGGCCCGTAAAACTTTCCACTGCTGGTTCTTTCCCCGCGCAGGTGGGATAAGTTGTGGTTCTCGGGCATAAGTTGCCAGGCCCACACTGCGGTTGTTGGCCAATCCCTGGGCCACAAGGGCGGCCGCGACCAGGATCGCCTGCTCTTCCGTGCCCTCTGCTCCCTGGTCCAATTGCACGCTGGCCTGAAGATCCAGTATAACCCACACCGGGCCGGCCGCGTCCAGGTCGAACTGGCGCACAGAGAGAGCGCCGCGGTGGGCCGTCGTTGGCCAATGGATCCAGTGCATGGGATCCGCCGGCCGGTACTCGCGTACGCCGCCGGCATTGATGGTCGCCTGCCAGGCCCGTTCCCGGGCTCTAACCCGGCCGCTACCCTGTCCGGCCGGCAACGGAACTGGGATCTGGCTATGGATGGGCGGGTGGATGATAATCTCTTCCGTTCCGGGGTAGGGGATAGTCACCTGGAATAAACCAAAGGGATCGCCGCACAACAACTGCCACGGCCCTAAGTGGAATTGACCACGCTGCAGGCAAATAGTCGACTGTCGCCACTGATTAACTTGATTGTGTCCCAGGCTGCGTACCACGGCTATCTCGTAGCCGGGCACATTGCTCTCGTCGGCGATCTCCACCCACAAGGCCGGCAACCCGCTCCCATTTCGCAACTCGAACTGTTCGCTTAGCCGGTCGCCGACGGCCACCCAGCCGAAGCGCAACGACCGGCTCCCACGGACCCCATTGGCCAGCAGGCGAACCCAGCCATAAGCGATCCCCACCAGGCCGCCAAAGCCGACCAGTAATATGTTCCAGACTCTATCAGGTAGAAAAATCGCCAGCGCCAGCAACAGCAAGAGTAAGAAGATCGGCAGGCGGCTTACCATTTTGATAGTCGGTTTTTGTTTCATATGTTGACAGGTCGGCGAATGGCTGGCTCGCTGGCCAACTGGTCGTCACCTATGAGCGCCTAATTCTGCCGCTTCTCCAGGTACAACCGCTTACAGCTTAGATAATATTCACACCCATCATCAATAGCAAACACGCCGCCGGGTAAACCTGGATCTTCTTGTTAAACCGTTTTCTTCCCGATTCTTTCGGCCGGGTTATAATCTATGCCTGACCTTGCTGAGTGATTCCCAGGCAATGAACCGCCATGGAACCCTAATGATGTGAAGACGAACCCCACATCATTTAAACGGAGACAATTATGCCAGATAGCTTGAAGTTAATGTGTATATTGGCCCATCCGGATGATGAGTCCCTGGGCCTGGGTGGTATCCTGGCCAGCTACGCGGCCGATGGGGTAAAGACATCCCTGGTAACCGCCACCCGGGGCGAAAGGGGCTGGACCGGTCCTGCGGACGAATACCCCGGCCCGGAAGCCCTGGGGCAGCTGCGCACAGCCGAACTAAAAGAGGCCGCCATTATCCTGGGCATCCAGGAGGTCGCCTTCCTCGACTACATGGACGGGGACCTCGATCAGGCCGATCCGGCCGAGCTGATAACCAGCCTTGTGGCTCATCTGCGCCGCCTTCGCCCCCAGGTCGTCATTACCTTTGATCCCAATGGCGCTTATGGCCACCCTGACCACATCGCTATTTCTCAATCGGCCACGGCCGCCATTGTGGCCGCGGCCGCCGGGACATACAGGCCGGAATTAGGCCTGCCCCACACCGTATCCAAACTTTATTTCATGGTCTCCACCCGGGCTAGCACCATGGCCTACCAATCCGTCATGGGTGAATTGCTCATGCACGTGGACGGCGTCGAACGACGAGAGGTCCCCTGGGAGGAATGGGCCGTCACCACCATCATCGACACCAGGGCCTACTGGTCCCAGGTCTGGCAGGCCGTCTCCTGCCATCGCTCCCAGCTATCCGCCTTTGAGGAACTTGGCCAGTTGCCGGACGAACGCCAGATCGAGCTCTGGGGGACGCATCACTTGTATCGCGCTTTCAGCCTGGTCAACGGCGGTCGCCAGTTGGAAACCGACCTGTTTACCGGCCTGCGCAACGATTCTCACCTACCGGCCGGCGGTGGAACACCATAAAAAGTAGAGGAGTCAGTTATGAACATAGAATCCCGGAAACCCCCCGTAGAGATGAGCCCCGAAGAATTTCAATCAGCCGGGCATAAACTCGTCGATCAGATCGCTGCCTTTCTGGCCTCCTTGCCCGAGCGGCCGGTAGCCCCTGGCAAATCCCCGGCCGAGATATTACAGGCCCTAGGGGACTCGACCCTGCCTGAGTCGGGGACTCCTGCCGAACAAATATTGGCCGAATCAGCCGAGCTGCTATTTGACAACTCTACCTTTAACGGTCACCCGCGTTTTATGGCCTACATCACCTCGTCGGCGACCCCTATCGGCGCGCTGGCCGATCTGTTGGCGGCGGCCGTCAATCCCAACGTCGGCGGTTACCATTTGTCTCCCATGGCCAGCGCCATCGAGGGCCAGACCGTTCGTTGGATTGCCGAACTTATCGGCTACCCGGTAAACTGTGGTGGCTTGCTGGTTAGCGGGGGTAATATGGCCAATTTTGGCGGTTTCCTGGCTGCCCGTAAGGCCAAGGCCGGCTGGAACATCCGCGCCAGGGGCATGCACGATCCGGCCGCCAAACAACTTACCGTCTATGTCTCTGGGGACGCCCACACCTGGATCGAGAAAGCCGCCGACCTCTTTGGCTTGGGCACTGAGGCCATCCGCTGGATTCCCATGGATGATGCCCAGCGGCTGGATACAACCCTGCTTCGCCGGCAGATCGCTGAGGATCTGGCGGCCGGTTACCAGCCCTTTATGGTGGTCGGCACCGCCGGCACCACGGCCACCGGGGCTATCGATCCCCTGCTGGAGATCGCCGCCATCTGCCGGGAATATGACCTATGGTTCCATGTGGACGGGGCCTACGGCGCTTTCGCGGCCGCTTTGCCCGGTGCCTCCGAAGATCTCCGGGCCATCAACCTCGCCGATTCCGTCGCCCTGGATCCCCACAAATGGCTTTATAGTCCCCTCGAAGCCGGCTGCACCCTGGTAAAAGATCCCCAAACGCTGGTCGATGCCTTCTCCTATGTGCCTGATTATTACCATTTTACCGAAGATAAGAGCGTCGCCATCGATTATTATGCATACGGCCTGCAAAACTCCCGTGGTTTTCGGGCCCTCAAAGTTTGGTTAGGCTTGCGCCAGGCCGGTCGCCAGGGCGCCGTGCAAATGATCCAGGAGGATATTGAGTTGATGCGCGTCCTCTACCGCCTGGCCGAGGAACACCCTGAGCTACAGGCCTTCACTCACAATCTGAGCATCACCACCTTCCGTTACCTGCCCGCCGATCTCAAGCCCGGCACGGCCGTTGTCGATGAATACCTCAACGATTTGAACACCGAGCTCTTAGAGCGGCTGCAAAAAGGCGGCGAGCTCTTCATCTCCAACGCCGTGATTGATGGCCTATTTCTGTTGCGGGCCTGTGTTGTCAATTTCCGGACAACCCTGGCTGACATCGAAGCGATACCCGAAATTGTGACTCGTATCGGCCGGCAGGTTGATCGTGAATTGCGGCCGCCAGCGCTCAGCTAGGGCTCGCTTTATGCCTGCCCTGCCTTTTCCTTTGGACAATCAGATGCAGCGCATGGTCCTGGACTACCTCGGCCTGTCCGCTAGCCGCCGGCCGGACCTGGAATTCCTCGACCGGTTGGTAAGCGCTTACACCCAAACAGTACCCTGGGAAAGCGTGACCCGCATAACCCGGCGGGCGCAGCTTTCTGAAGAAAGCAAGTCACTCCTTGACGTTTATCCTCGCTGGCCGGCTGAATTTTGGCGCCTGGCTATCAAACAGGGTGGGGGCGGTACTTGTTATGAGAGTAATTACGCCTTCTTCAAACTCTTGCTTGCCCTGGGCTATGAGGCTTACCTGACTATCAATAACATGGGAGATTCCACTGGCTGCCACAGCGCCATCGTAGTCACTCTGGTGGGCCAAAAGTGGCTGGTTGATGTCGGTTTGCCCCTCTATGTGCCATTGCCCCTCGACCCGACAGAAGAGTGCGGCCGGGAGAGCGCTTTCCATCGCTACACGGTCCGGCCGGATGGCCACAGCTGCTACCAGGTGGAACGCGATCGCCATCCGCAGCGCAACTGCTTTACTTTAATCGACTCGCCCGTGCCGGAGGATACCTACCGGGCGATCACCGCCGCGGATTATGGCCCGGTAGGCCTGTTCTTGGACCGGGTGGTTATTACCAAAGTCATCGACGATGCGATCTGGCGTTTCAACAGCGGCGAACGACCTTACCGGCTGGAAAGGTTCCAGGACGGCCGCAAAGCTGAATTCATACTAGAAGAAGGGGGAGGGGCGACCATCAGCCCGGCCTCGGCCCTCGCCCAACGCTTCAACATGCCGGCCGCCACAATTGCCCTCGCCTTGGCCGCTGTAAGATAGTTTCTCACTCTGTCGTCGTGCCCAATCTGGCAATCAGATCGATCAGAAATTTTCAAAATCACGCGCCATCCGTTATTCCCACGCGCTATCTGTCCCCGAAGGCGGGAATCCATGCCTTCTCCGGCGACGGCCCAGGGGCGGGCATCTATACCCTCTATCAACCCAACTCTAAGCGATAGGAATCGCCGGGCGATCTTGGCCCATCCCATTGATCAACCGCCCTTTTTATGCCATGATCAGGCCTGTTGGACTGAATCCATTTCTCCGACCAAATATTCTGTGAGGATCTATGATACCGGCCGGACAACTTGAAGCGCTGGTTCTGACATTACATGACATTGAGGCCATTCGTTTTGGCCAATTCACCCTCCACAGCGGCCGGAAATCCCCCATCTACCTCGATCTACGCCTGCTGGCCTCTTTTCCTGCTGCCTTGCGCCAGGCCGCGGCCGCCTATCGCCCCTTGCTCGAGCAGCTATCCTTTGACCTGCTTTCCGCCACCCCTCTGGCCGGCCTGCCCATCGGCACAGCCATCAGCCTGGCTATGAACATTCCCCTTGTCTACTCCAGGGGGACGGTCAAAAGTTACGGGACCGGCAAGCAGATTGAGGGCTCTTGGTCGCCCGGTCAGACCGCCGTCGTCGTCGACGACCTGATCACTTCCGGTGATAGCCTGCTCCAGGGCATCCATACCCTACGAGAGGCCGGCCTGCGGGTAACCGATGCCGTCGTACTCATCGACCGCGAACAAGGCGGCCGGGCGACCCTGGCCGATCAGGGATACAATCTACATAGTGCCGTCAAGATGAGTCAATTATTGGCGATTTTAGAAGAAAAAGAACGCATCACCGCGGCGCAGAGGATCCAGGTGCTAGAAGCCCTCCGCTGATCACCTTAACCGCTGCGGGAACCATTCCTTTACAAACACAACGGAGAATCCACATGGTAAGCGCAGTCGTACTTATTACAGTAGAGCGGGGAAAGATCAATGCTGTCGCTGAAACCCTGGCCGCGATGGAAGGCGTTTCCGAAGTCTACTCGGTCGGCGGCCGCTACGACCTGGTGGCCATCATTCGCGTCAGAGACAACGAATCCATGGCCGAATTAGTCACCAATCGCATGCTCCTGGTAGAAGGCATCAGTGACTCAGAAACTCTCATTGCCTTTCGCGTTTTCTCCCGTCACGACTTGGAAAGCATGTTTTCTCTGGGTTTGTAAACGCCCTTTACCAGCCCCTCGATAATTTTCCCTGACTCCTCGCCGGTTAACCTGGGGTTCAATACCCATGCCAACGCCAGGCCGGTGCCCTTCCCCAAACCAATTTCAAAATATTTTGTAACCATATCTCAGCCGCCGCATCTAATCAAATAACAAGCCAGGAGCAGCGCGTATATCGTTGCTCATAACAGCTTCATTGTACTTTTATTACTACCCGGCGCGTTTGCTCCTGACTAAGTTAATAAATCGGAGAAAAATTATGGAAATGGTTATAGACTTCCCCGGCGGCGCCCGGGTAGACGCCCACTTTGGACCTTATACAATTCCCACCGATCAACCCCCCTATGGTGGCGGTCAGGGTTCCGCCCCGACACCATTTGCCACCTTCCTGTCCTCCCTAGGCACCTGCGCCGGCATCTATGTGCTCAGCTTCTGCCGCCAGCGCAACATACCTACTGAGGGCATTCGTATTGTCCAGAGCCTGGAGACAAACCCCAGCACGGGCATGGTCAGCAATGTCACCTTGGATATCCAACTACCTCCCGAATTCCCCGAAAAATACAAGGCGGCCGTCATTCGTTCGGCCGATCAATGTGCGGTTAAAAAGCATTTCGAGAACCCGCCCCAAATCGCCATCACCACTACGACCGTGGGCGAGTTGGTACCTGCCTGACTTTTTTGCCCTTTTCTGCTGACTCCTTATGGTAGTCAGCTTCTCCCACATATCCTCCTTTTGAGAAGCCCGTGTTTAACCAACACGGGCTTTTTGTCCATCCCGCTCTATCTAGGTGTTTGCCTGATCGAATAGACGACCGGCCGAACTCCGTTACACAACCCATACAAGCGATTTACAAAGTCGTTACATATCTGTGCCATCATAGTGAACAGCCGTATTGAATCCAGACAGACTACGGAGGTAACAGATGCACAATGTCAAGAAATTTCTGCTTATAGCCATGGCCATGATAGCGTTCCTAATTGCTGCCGGGGCCACTGTGGCCTTTACCCAGACCGGGGGAACGGCCGCCCAGGACCCGGCCGGTCAGGGCCCGGCACAACCGCCCCTTGGTCAGCGCCTGGCCGATAGAGTCCGCCGGGCTCGCCGTTTTTTCCAGGCCCATGAGCTAATGGACGCCGCTTTAGCTGGCGAACTCAATATCACTGTCGATGAACTGGTCGCCGCTCGCCAGGCAGCCCGTCTGACCGTCATCCAACAGGCGGCCGGTGAGGGATTGATCTCTGAAGAGCGGGCCGAACTCATGCTGGCCCAGGCCGCCCTGCAAGGCTATCTTGACCGCGACGAGCTGATCGCCCAGGTCCTGAATATTACCGTCGCCGAATTGCAGGCTGCTCGCGCGGAAGGCAAAAACATCCGCCAAATAGCCGTCGAACTCGGCCTGGATGGTCCTACTGTCCGGGAAAACATTAAGGCCGTTCGCGAAACCACTATCCTCCAAGCCGCGGCCGATGGGGTAATTATCGATGACCAGGCCGAATTGCTCCTAAACGCCCCGCGCCGTTTCAGGCAAGCACCCCTCCCCCTGCCCGCTAGCGTGATGGGTTAACGGCCAACTTCCTCACCCGATCTGAACCGAGGTCCACCCTCGGTTCAGATCATCTTATCCTGTCTCTCATTCTCTGTATCACCAGGCCCTCCACCCACCGTACGCCGTATTGTTGATGCGGCCATTGATGCGTCTACTCTCCCTGAGTAGTTAGCATTCTCAAATGCGGCTCAAACCGCCGGCCGTATCTCATCATACGCGTTTCCCAACCACCAAACCCAACCGGTGCCTGCTCACCCTGAGTAGTCAGGATTCTCAAATGCGGCTCTTTCCGTCGCTCTCAAAGCCAACAGCGACCAGCTCGACTAAAAACGCGTCCTTCCCAAAGAAACTATTTACGCATTCGGCCGGCGCCGTCATTAAGCCAGACAATCGCCCTCGTCAATTTGCCGGCCACAACATCGATGGCGCCGTCACCGTTCACATCGCCCAGCGTGAGCGCATGACGGCCCGAATAGTTCAAATGTTGGTCGCTCTGGCTAAATTGGCCCCGGCCGTCGTTCCACCAAATAACGCCTCGTTTGTCACTCCCTAGAAATACGTCTAAATCCTCATCTTGATCCAGGTCAGCGAGGTAGACGTACCGGGTTAAATTATCTCCAAACCTCTGCTCGTCTTTGGTAAATTGACCGTGGCCGTCATTCCACCAAATCTCATCAGACCCGCGATTGCCAATGAAGGCATCCAGGTCCCCGTCACCATCCAGATCGTCTACGGCAACGGCATAACTGCGCTGGCTGCCCAATTGTTGTTTGCTGTCTATAAAGACGCCCTGGCCATTATTAAACCAGACTTCGTTGACATCAAATTCCACCATGTCCCCAACTTCATCCAGGTGTCCAGAATTCGCCAGAAATGCATCCAGGTCGCCATCTCCATCCAAATCTCCTAGTGCAGCAGCCTCACTATTTCCCAGGCCAAACAACTGCCCGCCCGTTTTATGTAACCCATCGCTGTCTCCCAGCCAAATAGCATTGGTGGAATTCAAGGTCTGCCACTCACTATTGGCTTCTGCATAGCCCCCACCACAGCAGCCGGTTGAGAAGAGATCAATCCACCCGTCATTATTCAAATCTGCCGGCTCAAAACGCCACATACCCACAAATTCTTCACCCTTGGCGGGGATATATTTCGATTGGCCAGTGCTGAACTGACCATGGCCGTCATTCCAAAAGTATTCTCCCCAGGATATGTTGCTAACCAGGGCGTCAATATCCCCATCAAAGTCAAGGTCAGCCAGGGCCAATGCCCGGCTTTCAAACTCTCCCAATCGTTGATCGCTGTCTTGAAAATTTCCTTTCCCATCATTCCAGAGGACTGTGTTTGGCTCGGGGGAATCGTTTCGGCCGTTGGCCAGGAATGCATCTAGATCGCCGTCGCTATCCAGGTCGGCCAGTTCAATAGCATGGGTTTCGGGTACGGCATCGATGAACCAAATAAGGTAATTAAAGGTGACAAATGCACAGGCGCCAAATAAACCGATAATGACTACAAACCAGATCAATTTTTTCATGCGAATCTCCCCTGCTTCTTAAGCCTGATACATATCCTACCTGTATTGCAAGCTGTAATAATCGGGATCGCGGGCCCGCAACCCGGCGATTTCTGCTTCACAGAGTGGTGGAAGGTCTGATTCTTCATTTATGCTGCTAACAGCATGACCGACGAGATTGGGGCTACTCCAATGTTCACGGTAAACGTAACCAAACTGATATCTGTCTCCATCGCTGTCATAACACCAATCCTGACCAAAGATGATCATTGGCTCTGACAGAGAGCGCAGGAGTCTGGGGGTTAACTGGTGCAGGTTGTCCGGGTAAGTGCCTGCGTGATCAGAGTATGCTTTTATGGCTTGATTGACCCGTTCGGCGCGTCGTTCTGTTAATTGGTAGAAATCAACATGATGTGTTCGTTCAATCACCAGCAGCAGAGCCGGTGGCAGTAAAAGTAAATAAAAAAAGGCTGTTAACTTTGCCGGCCTGGGCAATGTGGCAACCAACCCAATTGTTGCCAAAAAGATACCCATAATGGGAATAAACAACCACAGAAAACCAAGTCCGTCATTGGTGCTGTCCCAGATAGCCAGCCAATAATAGTTCCGCAAGGCTGCTGCTAACAAAAGGGCGCTAAGGATGAAGAAGAAAACGGCCGTCTTCCGTGCTCTTGCCTGAAGTAGCTTGACGCCCGAAGAAAGCAGAGCGGCCACCATCATAAGCCCCAGGGTCATAAGCAGAAAAAGTGGAAATGAGTTTTGAAGTTCAAAAGGTTGGGTCTGGTTATTGGGGAAAAGAATCGTCATCGTGGTCGTTGGCAGCAATAATAATGCCATAAGACATAGCGCAAGAATAAGGACAAACATTTGCCGCCTGGTCATGTTGCCCATCTTTTTGGAATTTATAGCGCCAGCCGGCTGTATGACCCTGGATGTTATGCTCTTCTTCTCATAAGGGAGGTCTTGCAATAGCTGCTGGCGGAAAGAGCCAATTAGCCAGGCAGCTGCCACCAGCCAGAAAATGCTCACCAAACGACCAATCAGCCATATTTGTCCATAGCCATAGGCGACGCTTAACCAATGAACATTGGCGAGAAAAGGCAGGAGCAGCAGCAGGATGATGAGCAGCCAAAACGGCCAACCGCTGGCGAGCGACCACTG
>Ga0307379_10007864_pt1 | contig 14425 bp, 17 predicted proteins | sample UN2MG_FD_202237 | JGI IMG/M metagenome (GOLD analysis project Ga0307379, IMG submission 202237) | Soil microbial communities from Risofladan, Vaasa, Finland - UN-2 | ecosystem: Environmental > Terrestrial > Soil > Coastal area > Acid sulfate soil | place: Finland: Risofladan, Vaasa | collected... | reverse complement strand
CCAAACGGATCGCCCGAGAGATGGTGTCCCGCGGCGCCGCGCTGCTGATTTTTGTCGGCGGTGACGGTACGGCCCGGGACGTTCATGATGCGGTAAACCGACAAGTACCGGTTGTCGCGGTGCCCGCCGGAGTCAAGGTCTTCAGCGCCGTGTTTGCCGTTAGTGCCAGAGCCGCAGCCGAATTGGTGGATGTTTTCCTGGAGGGAAGCGAGCTGGAGGAACAGGAAGTGCTGGATATCGACGAGGGAGCCTTTAGGGAGAACAGACTGGCCTCAAAGCTTTATGGCTATCTGCGTACGCCCCGGGCTCCGAGCTTCCTGCAACGAGGCAAGGAATGCTCCCGAAGCGACGCTGCAAGCCTGGAAAGCAAGGAGGTACTGGCTGCTTTTGTTGCCCGAAGTATGAAGAGGGGCTCACTTTACTTGCTCGGCCCCGGCACAACGGTGAAGGCCATTACCGACTCTATGGGTGTTCCCAAAACTCTGTTGGGGGTGGATGCCATGGTCGGCGGCCGGCCGGTCGGGGTGGATCTGAACGAAAAGGGTATCCTGAAGTTGATGGACAGCTACGAAGTAACGAAACTCATCGTTACCCCGATCGGCGGCAATGGTTTTCTCTTCGGGCGGGGGAACCGGCAGTTCACCCCGGAGGTGCTCCGGAGGGTCGGCCGGGAGGGTATCACCGTGGTGGCGACTCGGGACAAGCTGCAGAGACTGGAAGCCCTGCGAGTGGATACCGGCGACTTTGCCCTGGATCAGACCTTCTCAGACTACATAGGGGTGATCGTCGGTGACAACGAGAGGATAAAGATGGAGGTGCGGTGTTGAGCGAAGGCATTGAGCTTGACCTGAACGAGATGCCTTATCCGCCTCCGGAGAACGTCATCCAGGCTGCCCGGGACAGCCTGGAGTATTTGAATCGTTACACGGAGCTGAGCGCTATCCGCCGAATCAGGGAACTTCTGGCCGATTATGCCGGGGTGGCCGCCGAACAGATCGTGATCGGCCCGGGCTCAGACCTGCTGCTTCGGGAGATCGTATTGTGCTTTGCCGCCGGAAGAAAGGCGGTGATGGCCAGCCCGACGTTCCTTCCAACCGTGCAGGTGGCCAGACGATTCGCCGCTCAGCTCGTAAGCATTCGTCTGAGTCAACCGGAGTTTTCTTTAGCCAAGGAGCCGCTGCTGGAGGAATTGACGGAGCCAAGTCTGGTCATAATCGACAATCCCAACAATCCAACGGGGAGACTTCTCTTAGACAGGGAGACGGTGGAGAATATTCTGGATATGCCCGATACGCTCTTGGTCGTCGATGAGGCCTATTTCGAATTTTCCGGTCTAACCTTTGCCGAATTGGTTGCCGAACATGCCAATCTTGCCCTTGCCCGCACCCTGGACAAAGCTTTCGGCCTGGCCGGCGCCCGGATCGGCTACCTGATAGCGGGGCAGACGTTCCTGGATGCCTTCTCTACGTCCTTCGCCTTTCTGCCGCAGCCAAGCCTGCAGGCCGCCACGGAGGCGTTGCTGCATCCCGGCTATATGTGGAAGAACGTTCAGAGCATCATGCATGAACGGGAGAGGCTCTGCCGGGAGCTGGAGATTCTCGGAGCCGTCGTATTTCAGAGCAGCACCAACTTCCTGCTTGTCAGGTCGAAGACACCGAGTCTGGCCGACGAACTACGGGATCGGGGGGTTCTGGTAATGGACGTTTCCAACCAGCTCGGACCTGGGTTCATCAGGTTGGCCGTGGGAACGCCGGAGGATAACGATGCATTTATACGAGCGTACAGATCAATAATGGAAAGGAAAGGTCAGGAGACTATTTATGAATAGAGTGCCTGATAATTCGATTCGCGGGAAAGAGGCGCCTATGACGATTGCCTTTGGTCCGGTCCCGTCCAGACGCCTGGGGCGCAGCCTGGGGATCAACAACATTCCCCACAAGATATGTACCTACTCCTGCGTGTACTGCCAGGTCGGACGTACCTTGAAGTTCCGCCTCGAGCCGTCGGTTTTCTACGAACCTGAAGTAATCGCTCGGGAGGCCGGCGAGAAGGTAGCCAAGGCTCAGGAATTGACCGAGGCTATCGATTACCTGACCTTCGTTCCCGATGGGGAGCCCACCCTGGACCTGAACATTGGCCGCACCATCGACCTTTTGAAACCCTTGGGAATCAAGATCGCCGTGATCACCAACGGCACCCTTATCCAGCGTGAGGAGGTACGGGCAGCCCTGATGAATGCCGATTGGGTTTCCTTCAAGATCGATGCCGTAAGCGAAATGAACTGGAGAAGGATCAACCGACCGCATACCAGTCTGAAGCTGGAGAGCATTCTAGAGGGTATGCTCGAGTTCAGGAAGGGCTACTCAGGGACCTTGGTGACCGAGACGATGCTCATTTCTGACCTAAATGACGAAAGCGAGAACCTGAACACAATCGCCGCCTTTCTGAGCCGCCTCAAACCGGCGACGGCCTACATTTCCATCCCTACCCGTCCGCCCGCGGAGAGTTGGGTCCTCCGTCCCACAGAAGAGGCAGTTGCCAGGGCCCACCAGATTCTGGGACGGGAAGTGGACCGGGTGGAGTATCTGATCGGCTACGAGGGCAATGCCTTTGCCTTTACCGGAAATCCTGAAGAGGACCTGCTGAGCATCACCGCCGTGCACCCGATGCGGGAAGATGCGGTGAGGGAGTTCCTCCAGAGAGCGCGGGCCGACTGGTCCGTGGTGCGCGGACTGCTCGAGCAAGACTTGATCGTCGATACGGAGTACGAGGGGAAGACGTTCTTTATCCGAAAATTCCCAAAAAGAAAAGTTCACGCATGAGACCACCGGTACCGTGACCTGCGAACCGGCGGATTGGCAGTGAGAATGCATAACCGGCTTTGAAAGATACAACAGGAGAGGAACATGAAAACATCCGATGTACTCAGCGGCGGCGGGAGCTCTGTCGGGCTAAACGCGGCAGAAAAAGAAAACAGTAAGAACAACTTTCTCACCGGCCTCGGCTGGTTTGACTCGCTTCTTCCCGAGGGTATTCCCATCCCCTCTTCGATCCTGATCTCCGGACCGAGTGGTACGGGAAAACCCTTCGTAGGTCTGGCCTTCGCCGCTTCCTGGCTGCAGCAGGGGGGGAGGGTGATCTTTATCCCGGTGCATTCCTCCTATCCGGCACTATTCGAGAGAGGACTCTTGGATTTGTACGGTCTTTCTTTGGAAGATTTCCCCGGGTCCCATTTTTTCATCCTCGTCGACACCGACCTGGATCCCCACGAACCGGCGGTAGAGGTCTCCGGGTGCAATACGATCCGATCGAATCTGGTAAATCCGAAGGCCTGGCGGGAAGCTCTTGCCGTGGCTTCCGCATCCCTGGATGGAGAAGGGCCGATTCTGGTCTTCGCTTCAGCCCTGAATCTGCTTCTGCTGTCTCCGAGCTATGGCGAGCAGTTCTTTCTGATGCTTCTCGATACGATCCGGGATACCAGGGGTTGGACCTATCTGCTCACCATCAGCTCGAGCATCTTGCTGAAGAAGAGCACAATCTTGGAACAGGCGGCCGATCACCTGTTTCTGATGAAGCGGGTGCTGCGGGAACGATACCTCCATTTGCGGGCTGCCAGGGTTCGAAATGCTGCCTTTTGCAGCGACGCAGTGCCGGTTCCCGTGATGCCGGACTTTTTTGAAGATCTCAAAAACGAGGCGGTAGCCTCGCGCCGGATCCTTATTCCTAAGGTGAGCAGTATATAAACGTGGACGAGTTTGATCGCCTGATAGAGGAGCTGCAACAGCAAATCGGCGAGCAGGAGCGTGCACTCTATTCAGCCGAGGTCATCGAGCATGCACATAACCCGGGAAATCTCAAGCGTTTGGAACGGGCGCAAGCCTTTGCCGTGATACGGGGCTGGTGCGGCGATACGATGGAGATCTACCTTCGGTTTGGGGAACTAGGACGAATCCGGGAAGCCACGTTTATGACGGATGGCTGCGGGCCTACCGTGGCCTGCGGCAGTATGCTGACCTCCCTGGTAAGGGGACTTTCACCGGAGAAGGCCTTATCGATCTCGGCACAGGATTTGATCTCTGCTCTAAAAGGGTTGCCCGAAGAGAATGTTCACTGTGCTGAGCTGGCGGTGAACACGCTGCGGGCCGCCATTTCCAACTGGAAAAACAGAGATTCGCGGTGAAGTGTTTGGCCTTATACTTTCTGGGCCGCTTGCTTTCTCTCTGTCAGAAATATCCGGCTTATTGATCCGGAGCGGGTTGAAGGACATCTGGACCGGCAGGAGCGATCTGTTTTCGGAAGTTGAAAATACGCCCTTAAGCGTACTGCTCGTCGTGAAGGAGCTCCGCCGTTATCTCTGTTTCGAGGACATATCCGAGGATTCGCAGCTGTTCTTTGATCCCGTCGATCTCCGATGAAGACATATGTCTCGGAAATACGGATATAAGGCCTTTCGTACCTACCAACTCCGTGATCGATCTCAACAAGATCCTCCTCTGCGCTGACGTGAAATAGTAGCTGTGGATCACATCGTAGAGAAGCACAGCGTGCAGAAGATTCTTTCCCAGAGAGCGCTTCAATTCCTCAATGGAATGTGCGGGGACAACATTTCTAAGACCCTGAGATGCTGCTTCCCGAACCAGCTTTGCCAGGACAAATCTATTTCTGTCGAGAGCATAGATGCCTCCCTTGCTTCCCACAACCTTAGCCGCCGGAATCGTGTAGGACCCCTTGCCGCAACCAAAGTCTAGAACACGATAACCAGACTGGATTCCCACCCTTTCCAATAGGCGCTCTCCATCTTTTTGAAACCAGCGCTGAATATCATCGTTCATCTATGTACCGACATCTTATCAAAGAATGAGGTTCAAAGTACTCCCGGTTAGAAACACGGCAATGAGCATTAGCCCTAAGGATTTGAGTCCGTCTTTGATGCCCAGCTCGCGAAAGAGCACCACGAAGGTGGCGATACAAGGGAAGAACATCGAAAGAAGTACGCTCCCGATAACCAGCTGCTTCGCGGTGAGCTGGAGGGGGGCGAACATCCCCAGAGCCACATCCTTTCTCAGGATCCCCACCAGCAGAGGAACAACGGACTCCGACGGCATGCCCCACAGGCTGGTGACGACCGGTTCGGCAAACCTGGCCAGATAGGCAAACACGTCGAGCTGATAGAGGATATTCACCGCCAGAATTGCTCCAACGATGATCGGAAGAGCCTCTCGGACAAAGCTGGAGATCCTCATCCACATCTTGGCGGCCAGCGCCCGGCACGTGGGCAGCCTGTAGGGAGGGATTTCTACCAGAAGTTCCGGCCGAAAGCCTCTGGCCGTGAACTTAAGGACCAGGCTGATCAGCAGCCAAACCACGAACAGGGTCCCATACACCTGGAGCACCGGTCCCAAGCCTCGGCTGCCGACAAGCCCGATGATCATGGCCTGAAGCGCGGCACAAGGAACGGAGATGGATATCAGGGTCGCCGTGATAAAACGCTGGCGTTTGCCCTCCAGGATGCGGGTGGCCATGATTCCCGGCACGTTGCAGCCCAGCCCGAGAAGGGTCGGGATGATCGCGTAGCCGTGCAGACCGATCCGATGCATGAAGTTGTCGAGGAACACGGCCAGCCGGGGGAGGTAGCCGCTGTCCTCGAGGAGGGACAGGACGAAATAAAAGCTGATGAGGTAGGGCAGCACCACTCCGAGGGGTATGAAGATTCCCGAAGTGAGGATTCCGAAAGACTGCATGAAATCGATCTGCCCATCCACCAACGTGCCGATGAGAAGTCTGTGCAGGAAGCTTCCGGGACCCAGAACTCGGGAGAGCTGCATCAACTGTGGCTGGAGAGCCTTCTCGAAGAGCAGTTCGGTTCCAAAGGGAAGTTCCACCCAGGGTTGACCGGCAATACCGATTCCTCCGCTGATCAAGAACTCTCCGATCACGCGGATCAGGGAAAAAGAGAAAGTGATGACGATCAGAGCGAACACGCTGCCCCACAGGGGATGGATGCTGATGTCTTCCAGCCTGTCTGCGAAGGTGTGGTGATGAACCTTGAGGGTCTGTACCTTCTCTACCAGATCGCCGACCCGCCGCCATATCCGATCCCTGTCCAGATGGATGCGTTCGGTAGAGGCGGATTTACGCATATCCGAGGGCACGTGCTGTATGTGAGGATGATGGCCGGGATGGCCCGATTCGTTTGTAATCTTTTGGCCAGCCGGCGGCAGGCTCAGGCAGGTGTCGATCAGTTTTTTCACACCCTCTCCGCTGGGGGCTACGATCGGCACAACCGGTACCCCCAATTCCGCGGAGAGCTTTTCCGCGTCGATACCGATTCCCTTGTGGCGAGCTTCGTCGCTCATATTGAGGGCGATCAGAAGGGATTTCTTCTGAGCGATGAGCTCCAGGGTCAGGGGGAGGTGACGTTCCAGGTGGGTCGAATCCACCACATTGATGATCCGTTGGGCATCGTCGATCAGGTCCACCGCCACCCTGGACGCTTGGTCCAGTGGTTCCAGAGAGTACGTTCCCGGTGCATCTACGACTGTGAAGTTCACACCCCCGCTGCGCATCTTGCCCATGGCGTAGGAGACGGTCGTACCGGGATAATTGGAGGCGATCGTGCGCACCCCCGTCAGACGCGAGAACAGTACGCTCTTTCCCACATTGGGTTGTCCGACGAGGAGGATATCGCTGTGCAGGGACTTCCTCGATCTTCGCTCAAGGTTTTTGAGCATTCCCGCTGTCCTCACCGTCTTTGCACCTAACCAGGATTCTTGTGGCCATTCCGTGACCGATCGCGATCTGGGTCCTTTTCGCCACCACGACCACCGGTCCTCTCCAGGCCAGGGCGGAGAGCTTGCGTATCACCTGCCCCTCGATCAGCCCCATATTCCGGAGTCGAGCCTGCATTCCCCGACCGCCCCGTACCGCGACGATCGTCGCCTCCTTTCCCAATTTTAGCTCAGTCAGTGGCTTTTCCATTCCTGTCTTTCTTTCCTTTCAAATCGTTCAGACAACGGGTGATGCAACGCTCGCAGTTTTCAACGGAATCAGGCCGTTCGCAGAAATATCCGGCTTCCTCGATCCAGTGGATGTCGAGGCGGGGACAGATCTGGATGAAATCCACGAACTGGGCCAGGCGTTCCAATATCGTCTCGGAGATGGCGTGCTCCATCCTGCAGGCGCTATCCTCCGCCTTGGCAGCTTCCACACCCAGGACTTTCACGAAGAAATCCCGCAGGACGACGTGGCGGTGATCGATATTGGCGGCGACATTTTCCCCCTCAGGAGTCAGGGTAGCGAAATCGTACGGTGCATAGTTGATGAGTTTCCGTTCTGCGAGTGAATGAAGCGCACCGGTCACGGAGGAACGGTTCACCCCCAATCGCTTCGAGATATCCTTTGCCCGGGCCGCTTTCTTTTCCCGAACGATGTGATAGATCGCCTCCAGGTAGTCTTCCAGGCTTGCGCTGAGGGTCTTGGTACTCTGCATTGGCTTTCAACTACAGTATAACACAAAAATTCATTATGCCAAACATTTTACGGTATTCCGAAGAAAAATTCAACCTGCGTACACTATTTTCTTGGATAACTCCGGGGGGTTGCTGGTAATCGCTATGGGTGCGAGCTCAACGCCGGCTGAAACCGGAGTCTTCCCCGGAAGAAATCCTGAACTCAGGGTATACAGATCAGCTCCCGTTCCGGGGATATGCGGCTGTACTCCCTACACCAGCCCGCACTCTGCGTCACGCTCGTGAAATTGGGTTTGAAGAAGGGCTAAAATACGTCTACGCGGGAAACATATTGAATCCAGGAAGCCAGGATACTGTATGCCCTGTTTGCGGCTGTACGCTGATAATCATTTCAAGAAACTCGGTCGGGTCGAATCATAGCGGTCGCTGGCCTGCGGGTCGTCCACCAGTGGCTGCAAATACTCCTGCAGCTTCTCGTTCCAATCACCGGCACGTGAGTGCAAGGTGATGTAGTTGGTCGGCATTGGGTGACTTCCAACCATTACAGGAAGGCCTACGCAGTTCTCAATGTAGGTTATGAAATCCTGCAAATAGGGACAGGGAGGATAGCCGGCGAGAAAGCACGAAGCGAGGATTATCTCCTCGGCACCGTACTTCTTCATTTCCGCCGGCGCCCGCTCCAGGCGTTCACCCGGACAGCCGCCGCAGGGAATGAATCCAACGATCTCCAGCGGTTCGTTCCTGGGGTACTTCCGGAATACACCGGCACGCTCCTGTATGGCCATGAAGCATTTCCCGCCGATGCAGGTTCTCTCCCGATCACAGGTGATGATTCCGATCTTAGCCAGTGCTTTCCCCCTTAATAGCTACACTGTTTCCAGTATATTCCCCGACCGCTTGAGTGTCAAACGATCGAATCGCCTCACTGTTTTTCTCACTTAACCGAGAAAGATATGTAGCGAAAAATCGAGCTGAGCGCCCCAGCCCCTTGTAGGCAATACCGCCAAGTGGGAGCTGCCGGGAAGCGGAGGAAAGCGACTGAGATGTACGATGAGAGATGGACAGCAGGAATGGTCATGTACAAGCTGGAACCTGTAATTGCTGAGGGAGGAAGACTCAGCATGGACGCATTTTACATCGACGAAGTATCGTATACTTGGGGGAGCTACATAGAAGAAACGGGCCATCATGTTGGAAGCTGGAAAAATGGCGTTGAGAATCCAAGAATCGATGTAACCGACGGGGCAGCAGAGGACCTTCCTTTTGACGATTCACAATTTGATTTTGCCCTTATGGTTACAACAATCTGTTTCTTGGACGATGTGGAACTGGGAATAAAAGAAGCATACAGGGTAATCAAAAACGGAGGTTCCCTTATCATTGGTTTTGTAGATAAAACAAGCACTCTTGGCCAGCTTTATCTGAAACATAAAAACGAGAGTGTATTCTACAAGCCGGCTACCTTTTATTCGACCGGAGAAGTGGTTACTTTCCTTGAAAAGGCAGGATTTAGCAAGTTTTCTTTTGTCCAAACAATTTTCCGTAGTTTAGCGGATATTAAGGCAATCGAGCCGCTAAAGAAGGGTTATGGCTCGGGTTCTTTCGTCGTGGTGAAAGCGGTAAAATACTCATTTGTCCTTGTCAATTGAGAATATTCTCATTATAATGTATATAGTACATACTGCTTGAAGAAATGAGCTCCTCGGCAGAAGCTAACTCTGGAATGGCAGGATACATAAAAAAAAATGGGATAGATCCTCAGGAATCAGCCATATTAGGTATCATAAGGTGCCAGGTAAAGGAAGGAAAGAATGAAAATCGCGATTACAGCAACAGGGCCGGACCTGGACAGTATCGTTGATCCCAGATTTGGTCGTTGTGCGTATTTTCTCATTATTGACCCGGAAACCATGGAATACGAGTCAATAGAAACCCAAATATCTCGCTTGGTGGTGGCGCCGGTATTCAGTCGGTACAATTGATGGCCCAGAAGGAAGTTGATACCGTTCTGACGGGAAACTGCGGCCCCAATGCATTCCGTACTTTTGAAGCGTCAGGCATTCAGGTGATTACGGGTGTGAGCGGATCGATTCAAGAGGCTGTGAATCAATACAACTCAGGTGCCCATCCGAATGCAACCAGCCCGAATGTGACAAGCCATTTCGGAATGGGAGGGACTATGAGATATTCCTTGAGTCCAGGAGGTGGCCCCCAGGCGGCTTCTCCTGGCTCTAATGCAGCAGGCGGTGGAATGGGACGTAAAATGGGAGGCGGAGGTCGCGGCATGGGCCGCGGTATGGGCAGGGGTAGAGGAATGAGCGGCGGAATGCAATCGGACTCTTTCCAAACATATTCCGGTGGACGGCAAAATGACTCAGGAGGGATAGACGCGCTCAAAGAGCAGGTCAAGATAATGGAAGAAAGACTTGCATCTCTTAAGGAGCAAATCCAGGATAGAGAAGAGCGCGGCAAAGACTCTCGTCTGATTGCCCATGTTATCCCCGAGAGGTGTACCGGCTGCAGGTTTTGTCAGGATGTCTGTCCTACAGGTGCGATTTCCTTCATTGAGTCTGTCGCTCGTATAGATGGCGCCAACTGCACGGCCTGCGGTCGATGCGTAGAAGCCTGCCCACAAGAGGCTATTGTTTTAAGAAAAGCCTGATTCATCTTAAAGAACACCGATTACAAAAAGAATTCTCATGAGAGTTCATGCCGAAACAAATAAATAGATAGGAGCTTGGAGAAATGAAGATAACAGTAGCGAGCGGCAAGGGAGGAACAGGGAAAACGACTTTCGCCGTGAACTTAGCTTATTCCCTATCTGCCAAAGGGGAAAAAGTCCGGTTGCTGGACTGTGATGTGGAAGAACCGGATGATCACCTCTTTGTAAACCCCAAATTCAGCGAAAATATCCCTGTAAATGTCCAGAAACCCGTACTGAACGCTGATAAGTGCACGGGCTGCGGGAAATGCGCCGAGGCCTGCAATTACAACGCGATTGCCGTGGTCAAAGGAAAGGTGCTGATCTTCAATGAGCTATGCCACTCCTGCGGTGTCTGCTCGTACGTATGCCCTGAAGGGGCTCTTCAGGAAGAGCCTTATTCCATCGGGACGGTGCAGACGGCCCTGGATGAAACGGACGAACAAAAGCAAGTATTTCCATTCGTCCACGGCATCCTGAACATTGGCGAAGCCCTGGCCCCGGCCATCGTTCGCCAGGTCAAAGAATATATTGACCCCGAAGCCATCAATATCATTGACGCTTCACCGGGTACGAGCTGTCCGGTGGTGGAAGCGGTGAACGGCTCGGATGTTGCTGTATTGATCACGGAACCGACTCCTTTCGGGCTGAACGATCTCAAATTGGCCGTGCGTTTGACTCTGAAGATGGGCGTTCCTACAGGTATTGTGGTCAATCGCTCGGACGGCAAGGATGAGCTAATAAAGGTATATGCCGAAAGCGTCGGTGTTCCCCTCCTAGGTCGAATTCCTTTTAGGCGCGAGTATGCAGAAGCCTACTCCAAGGGAGATATGCTTGCCGTTTCCTTTCCGGAGCTTGGGGAAAATCTGCTCGCTGTTTTCGGAGAAATTACCAAACTGATCGGCGGATCGGTTCCTGCCGTTCCAGAAGAAGACGAGGTTTCTCTTACAAAGAAGGCATCCGCCCCGCTTGCCAAAGGAACAGCGGAGAATTGCAGGGAAATCGCGGTGATCAGCGGCAAGGGTGGAACCGGCAAGACCACGGTTGTCTCCTCTTTTGCCCTGCTGTCCCGGAATAAGGTGCTGGCTGACAATGATGTAGATGCCGCGGATCTTCATCTGTTACTCGAACCTTCCACCTATGAAGCACACGATTTCATCGGCGGAAAAACTTCTATTATTAATTCCTGCAAATGTACAGGCTGCGGCCTGTGCGCTGACAATTGTCATTTTGATGCCATTTTCCCGGACGGCCCCTCCAATGATTTCACGGACGTATCCTACAGAATAGACGAGCTGGCCTGCGAGGGCTGCGGTCTGTGCGGTTATGTATGTCCCGTCGGCGCAATCGATTTTCATGATAACAACACGGGAAGGTGGTTTGTCTCCGAAACAAAATACGGACCCATGGTCCATGCACGTCTGGGGATCGCCGAAGAAAACTCCGGCAAACTGGTAACCCAAGTCCGCAAGCGGGCATCGGAGCTGGCTCGGGAACAAGGCTATGATAAGATCCTTTCCGATGGTCCTCCCGGAACCGGTTGCCCCGTGATTGCCTCGGTTTCTGGAGTAGATTTGGTATTGATCGTAACGGAACCTACGGTTTCTGGTGTCCATGACATGGAGCGGGTTCTTAAACTTTCAGCCCATTTCGGCGTTCCCTCCCTGGTGATTATCAATAAGGCGGACCTAAACGCGGAGCAGGCTCGAAAGATAAGTCGGATGGCTGAGGAAGCAGGCTCCCGGGTTATAGGGGAAATACCCTTTGACCACAACGTTCATGAGGCCCTCATGAACGGTAAAACCATCATTGAACATGGAAAGGGGCCTGCCCTGGAAGCGGTTCGGGCAGTGTGGGATGCTCTTAGGGAGAGCCTTATCTATAACATGGCAGCGCATTAGCTCCGGTCTTACGAGAACCCCAGCAAGCCTCCGCCCTGATACACTGCGAAGGTGATTACACTGGTTGTCGTCAGGGGAACAAGGAGACTCATCAGGGGACTGGTGATGATATCGCGAGGATGCGGTACCTTAAATACAATATCCACCGTGGGCTTTTCGTCTGTGAAGATGAGATGGCACGATTGTTTCGCGTTACAGGAACAATGGGGCATCGGCAGGTTCTCTGGCTTGTCAATCGAAGCGGAGAGCGAGGAAGTTATGAACTCGATGAACTGTTCACCGATGAGGAAATAGCTGGTTTTGAGAAGCTCCTGCAGCGCCGGAATCAGGAGTACTGGATCAAGGAAATTCCGCGATCGGTGCACGCGGAAGAGCTACCTTCATGGAATCTTATCGGCAGAGTTTTCGAGCTTGAAGAACAGGATGCCGATCAGCTGTCCTTCCGGGTGGTTGGCTGCGCGGAGGCTTGAAGCGTAGCCGGAACGGTGGAATTTTTCGCAAGAGCCGTTAATGTCAGGTGATTCGGTAGAGAAAAAGTTTTAGCTCATCGTCGCTGCGCAAAAGGGGTAATCCTGAATAAGTGAAGGTGTTGGACACGATCCGAGTTCCGGGGCGAAGTTCTTTGCGCAGCTTATCCTTCAAGCGATCATTGGTGTTCTGGAGGAGATAAGTAAAGACGACGTCTGCATCCGCCAAATCTACCTTGAAAAAATCGCCCCGAATAACCCGTACCTGTTTACCCAGGCCGAGCAGAGTGACCGCTGCTATGCTCCAAAGAAAGCGGGATACATCCATTTCGACTCCGACCGCCCGCGCTCCGAATCTGCGGGCCGCCGCAATTAGCACTCTTCCGTCCCCTGAGCCCAGATCGTACACGATCTGCCCGGGTTTAATCTCCGCCATTGTGAGCATGGTGTTGATAACCTCGCGGGATGTCGGCACCCAGGGCGCACCATGGGTATTGGTCCATATCAATGAAATCAGAAAAACCATGATCAAAAAAAACAATGCAGAGATGACAATGTTCATACGATATCCGCAGTCTCTCATGGAGTGGTAGAAATGGGAAGTGCTCTTATGTTCAATTTTAAATGGCTGCCTGAAGATAAGGAGTAATTCGTGAGAAAGGGAAGAACCATGGGAAGGCTGCAAAGCAGGGGAGTGCAGCCGCAAAGGGTTGCCGAAAGTGGGGAAAGGGATTACAAAGAACTCATATCGCAATCTTTGCACTGTCATCATAATAACACCCATCAGGGATCACAGGATATACACACAACGAAACAGTATTTAGAGCTGATGCGCACAGTTTTGGAGTCCGGAACGGACAGGAGCGATCGCACCGGTGTGGGAACCCGCAGCATCTTCGGGTACCAGATGCGCTTTGATCTTGGGAAGGGATTTCCCTGCCTGACTACGAAAAAGCTCCACCTGCGCTCGATCATTCACGAACTGCTCTGGTTCCTGCAGGGTGATACCAACATCCGCTATCTGAAAGAAAACAGCGTACGGATCTGGGATCCTTGGGCGGACGAGAACGGTGAGCTCGGCCCGGTGTACGGACATCAGTGGCGCAGCTGGAGCGCGCCGGAGGGCCGCAGCATCGATCAAATTACCAAGCTTCTCGATACGCTGCGTCGGGATCCATCCTCCCGAAGAATGGTCGTGAACGCCTGGAACCCTGCTGATCTGGATCGGATGGCCCTGCCGCCCTGTCACTGCCTGTTCCAGTTCTATGCGGCCGAGGGAAGGCTCTCCTGCCAGCTGTACCAGCGCAGTGCCGACGTGTTCCTGGGCGTACCCTTCAACATCGCCTCCTACTCCCTCTTGGTCCTGATGGTGGCTCAGGTCAACGATCTGGAGCCCGGTGAGTTCGTGCATACATTGGGAGACGCACACCTGTACCTGAACCACTTCGATCAGGCCCGTCTCCAATTAACCCGGCAGCCCCGGGGGTTGCCCCGGATGCGGCTAAACCCGGAGGTGCGTAGTCTCTTCGACTTCCGTTTCGAGGATTTTACTCTGGAGGGTTACGATCCCCATCCCCACATTCCCGGGGTTATCGCGGTCTAGAAGCGGACGCCTACCGCGAGAACAAGAGCGGCCACGCCACGGGGAAGATCGTGATCACCGTTTCGGGGTAGGAGAAGGATCAGGTTTGACTTGATCAGCCAATAGAAGATAACAAATTTCCGAGAAGAAAGATCCCTCCTATAAAGAAGATAAGGAGAGAACCGAAAAGCCGCAGGCCGGTTAATAGAACCCGTCTGGTTTTGGAGTTTTCGGGTAGGAATTTGGAGAATCCCTGTCTGGCAAGAATCGCAGTACCGCCAACTGCGGAGATTGTTAAGCCCATG
>Ga0307379_10007863_pt1 | contig 14425 bp, 9 predicted proteins | sample UN2MG_FD_202237 | JGI IMG/M metagenome (GOLD analysis project Ga0307379, IMG submission 202237) | Soil microbial communities from Risofladan, Vaasa, Finland - UN-2 | ecosystem: Environmental > Terrestrial > Soil > Coastal area > Acid sulfate soil | place: Finland: Risofladan, Vaasa | collected... | reverse complement strand
GAGGGGGTCGGTGTTGGCCCGACGCCGTATCAGCCCCGGGTTGGCCGCTTGAGGCACTGGGCAACCAGTGTCCCAGATAGATGGACGCAGTGGGCACAGAACTCGGCTTACCGGTCGACTGCTATGCTAGCAGACCGAGACCTGCTTCACCCCAACATCAGCCGTCGCCGGTCGTCGCGGGCGGCTTCCCAGAGGCGTCTCATCGCTGTCTGACACCCGCAGCAGGTCCCGGCGATGGCAGATCGCGGCACCACCAGCCTTGGATGTAGTGAAATCGCTGAATGCCCCTGGATTTCGCTACTGATCCGCCACCATTCCGCCACCGGTGGATCGACAACTCGGCTTACAGATCGACTGCCACAGCCGGCCTCCGAGGTATTGAAGCCCTGCAGACGCTGATCGACGGTGTCGTCTTCATTCCGAAGCGGCCCCGGGGGAGCCACGTGCTCGTCCCAGCGTGTACGAGTTCTGGAGTTCATGAGCATGCTTAGATGGCCTTCAGAGCTGTCTCACTCCTGTCTGACCATCACAGCTGGTCTCACGACCCCCTAACAGCGACCGCGGGTTTCACGGACCGACGGCAGTGCGCGTCCCGATCTTGGCCACCGCTTGAGCGCGCATCGATGCAGTGCCAAGGCCTGTGGCCGTCACAAGGAGATAGGCCTTCTGGTTCGCGACCTCGGGTGGCGACAGAACCTGGATCTGGACTTCCGCGCTGCTGCCTGGCCCGAGCCCAAGTGTGACGGTCCGCGCCTCTCCCACCGATACTTCCCATCCGGGGGCCGCGGTGGCCGTGACGAGTACATCTCGGGGCTCCGGGAGCGAACTGTTCACCACGGCTCGACACATCCATGCCTCGCCGGGTGGCGGCTCGCGCACGCTCAGTAAGCTTAGTGTAAGGCCGGAGAGTGCGACTACCGTTGTCGTCACGGAACCCTCATCAGTGATCCTCGGACGGCCCAGTCTTACTGCCCTCAGAGTTGTGACACAGACCGTGCCGGCCGCAACTCTCGATGGGATCTCGACGGCAACCGGGACGGTTTCAGTCTCTCCAGGGGCGAGCGGGCCTACCAAGCCGCGTGGGTGCTGGGGCAGGTACGAGACCCATTTCCTGATGGACGATTCCGTACGCAGCCGGTATGAGGCATCGTTCGTCCCGATGTTCACGACCTGGAATTCGTACATCAAGATATCGCCTGCCGCACCGCTCTGTCCGGGAGGCGCGAGAACCGTCTTCTCCGGCTCAGTACCAGGCGCAACCGTTGTGGTGACACTCGCAGAGCCGATAGGGCGAGGCTTTTCGTCGGCCGTCGCGTAGAGTGTCGTCGCGCCTGACGACCCCACCGTCTGCCTGTCGGAGATTGCCACGGCGACCGGTACCGCCTCCGCCTCTCCCGGTGCAAGTGGGGCAATCCGCCCGTTTCCATGTTCAGGGAGGGAGGCACTGAAGCCATCTGCGGATTCCAGACGCAGTCTATATGAGGTCGCGAGGTCGCCGGTGTTGACAACCCAGAAGATGTAGAAGACCGTCTCGCCGGGGATTCCGCTGTCTGGGCTGGGTGCAACTACGAGTGCACCGGGCAGCCTCTCAAGCTCCACCGTGACCGCGATGCCTTCCTGCGCGTGACTCACCCCCACCGCCAGCAGGCCTAGTGCTAGCGCTGCTACCATGGTGACCAAGTGCTGTGCACTCGCGGCAGATCGCATCACACAGTCCTTCCCTTAGCTTTGCTCCGGCACACACGCACGCACCCGGAAGAAGCCTGTGACACCATCATCACGCTCGACGAATACAACTGTCTCCCAGCCCCTTTCCGGCAGTACCACACCTTCAGGAATATTGAGCGATATCTTAACTCCAAGGTACCGCCGTCCGCCCAGCCACAGGACTGGCCAGTCCGACGCACTCCATACTGGGTACGGACTACGGCGTCTCGGCCTGAGGACGTTGATCCAGTCGAGATTGGGGAGCCAGTCGTAGCCCCCTGTTGGGAAGAGCCTGACTCCTTCGCGTGGTTCGCCCCTTGGGGCAACTGTGAACCTGTACCAGTGCTTTCGCCTCTCGTTGTTGCAGATGATGACCTCGCCCGTCTGCGTGGAACCCGGTGAGAGCCCCAGCTCTAGCACGCTTGGCGCGAACGCTAGGCCGCCGGCTGGGCGAAGTCTGAGCTCTGACCGCGGGGCGGCAGCGGTCTCCACCTCAAAGCGCGGATAGGCCGCCAGGGTCAGAGTCTCACCCTCCTCTCGCCTGCCACAGACTCCCACAGACACGCTCCAGTGCTGATTGTAGTGGCGCTCATGATGCGGAATCTTAAGGTACATCTTGACTTCTGTCGAGCCTCGCGCGGGGACCACTACCTCGTCGTGCTCAAACCAAAGCCAGGAGGGATCAGGGATGTCGGCGTATCCCGGGGGCAAGCGTCGATTTGCCACCTCCGATGGCCGGTGAGTGCTGAGAGCATACGTGTGATCGCGACTGTCTCGGTTGTGGACTGTCAGCAGTACCCCGGCTCTTTCTGCCAGGTCATAGGACTCGCCGGGCACAATCTCCTGTAGCAGCAAGCCCCCCGGGCTGACTGCGAGTCCAAGCTTCGCAGCAGCGTCGTCGCCTCCAGCGTGACCTCGCGTCGGCCATATGGCTAGAACCAGCCAGAGCGCCATTGAAACTACCACCTTACCTCGTATGAGGTACAGCAATCCAGACCTCCCTAGCATTGTCGCGCTTACGGTATGGACCTGTGCCCCTCTAGGAGGGAGGGGCACAGGTCGCCCGTTGTGACTATGAGGCACTTACTCCCAGCGACACGGTGAAGGACTCGCCGCCGGCATTGTACGTGCTGCCCGTGGCCGGTGCCGTGAACTCAAGGTCGAAATCCACCGTTCCTGCTGCGGCCACGCCGGTGGCCAGGGAGGTGCTGCCTGTGAACGTCGTATACGTGGGCTCAGTAGTGTATGGACCTGTGCCAATTCCAAACCCAATCACATAGCCGTCCACAGCAACACTCGTCTCAGCAGTCCACCCGCTCGGGCTCGTGGTGCCGGGCGCAATGGTGAAGTCCGCCGGGACGTTTCCCGTGTTCGTCGCCGCGAAGTACCCGGCGACAGTGGTCACCCAGCTCGACTGGGAAATCGTAGGCGCCATCACGCCTAGCGTCCAACTTGTCGGCAACACATCGACGCCTATCTGCTGGAGCGTCACTGTAACTGCGATCTCATTCGCGGCGAATGCGGCCTGCGCTCCAAGCAGCAGCAATGCTCCAAACAACACACACAGCACTAACCGTTTCATTGAATCCATTCCCTCCGCTCAAGATTGGCTACGCCCATTTCATGGGATTGCTCAACTCAACTGCTCCTTCTGTGCAATGCTCAGCCCCCTTTCGGACAGTGGTCGCGCTTGACAGTGGTTTCCGTCGCTCACGGCTGTACCCCGATGATGACAGTCAGGTGTTGTTCCGATGGATCTGTGCTGGCCGTTGGCGCGCGACACTGTAGATCGAAGCCGAACCCCGCGCCCGACGCGAGATCGCTCACCAGCGGCACGCCGCTCTTCGTCATGGCTATGTAACTCGGCTCGACGCTCTGAACCTGTGTCTGCCCCCATCCGACGGCGAGCGTGTCAGGGCCCGGTACTGATCCCAGCAGCCAGTTCTCCGTGTCGGTCGCAGCGATCATCAGGCTGGCCGCAGTCGATCCCTCGTTGGACACCTCGAAGTAGCCAGATTCGGCCGGTGTAGTCCCCGTCCATGTCGTTAGTGCAGCTCCCGCTTCCGCGGCTCCCACGTCCCAGCTTCCCGGATCCACCGAGACGCTCAGCGTGGAGGCCGTGACCTCAAACAACGCCTCACCAAAGGCAGCTTCCTCTCCGGTGGTTACCGTGACATCCCTCAGACCAAGCGGTGCCGATAGGTCTAGGTTGATGTTAGCGACGGCATGCGTCTCATCAGTCACCGTAGTGCTGTTCACCGTGATGCCGGCCCCGCTGAACGACGCCACCGAGACGCCGTCCACGAAGTCTGTGTGGAGCCCGGTGATAGAGATGTCCAGGCTCATGACTCCCTGGGCGCCGGTGGGCGGGCTCACGTCGCTGATCTCCGGCGTGAGGCCGACTTCCGTTGCTGCGCCGTAGACGACGAGCGCATACGGTTGGTCCGGCCCGTTCACATCGTGTCCTTGCACGCTAAGAACATAGGTTCCCAGCGCCGGTGCATCCAGGTCCACGACCTCAACGTTGTTGAGGTGATCTCCGCCGCCCGCCATCGCCTGATGATCGACAAGGGATGGGTCTGTGACAGTCAGATCCAGGTCATTCACCAACTGGGGCGCTACAGACGGAGTAGCTGGGGCAGGATCGGTCCACACCAGGCACACTCTCAGTGGCTGCTCGGCGCTCGTCACTTCCACCGCATATTGGTCGGTGTCGCCATGGCCCAGACCGGTTGAGACGTCCTTATGTACAACCGATGCTGGTGCGTCCGGCGCAATCGCGCTCTTCAGGTTGACGCGGCCCCACCCCTGAGATCGGTCAGGTTTGCCCCCTATCTCCTGCGCTGCTCCTGTCCCGTACTGACCCGGGGTCAGGTCGTCAGCGGTCGCAATGAGGGTGGCTTTCAGGAGGGCCGAACTGGGCGCGGCGAGCCCTTCATTTGCCACATAGTGCTGGCGGAGCAGTGCCACTCCACCGGCCGTCAGCGGCGTAGCCATGGAAGTCCCGCTCATCAGCTGATAGCTCTCATCGACAAGCGTACCGTCTGTGCTAAGTCCCAGCTCTGCCGGTCGCCAGCCAGTTAGGGAGTATACCCGAACGTCGTCCACCATGTAATAGTAGGGCCCGCCCGTGGTAGAGGCGTTGGTCGCCAGGCCAATTGCGATACTTACGGCACTCCAGTCAAGTGTTCTCCCTGGCTCAATCCGATGGGTCAGCAAAGACCAATCGCTTGCGCCGGTGATGGTGTGTCCATACCAGCCCCATCCAGGGCGCTGATCATCTATGAGAAGGTAGGCCTCGTCTCCGTCTGCCTCAATATTGAGTTTCGCCCAGATTCCCACCTCAATCCATCCGCCTGTGCCTGTGGCGTACTCACGCAGATCCAGCGGCGGCAAGTCCACCCCGCTGGTGATTCCGGACCCGTAACTGACAGCAGGCGTTCCATTTGCCAGACTATACGTCCCCGCCCGCGCGTCAGTCGACGAGACAGACCAGCCGGAACCAGCCGTCCAGTCAGCAGGAATGAGCCCGGACTCAAAGCCCTCGTCGACCGCGCTCTTGCGGCTCCGCATTGAGCAAACCCAAGTCCCAGGAGCCACCAGGTCTGGCTTCACACGCCCATCATCGGTCATGCCACGACTGCTGAAGGCAGCCAGGCCGGCTGGATCATCAGCAGTCAGATCAGTTGAGATAGGGCTGCCGTAGCTTGACCCCCAGGCATATGGCAGTGAGGGGCGGCTGTTCTCTGATGCTCCCACAGAGATGCAGTTCTTAGCCGTGGCCGGCGAGATCAGCGAATCCGCGTCGACTACCCCGTCGGCGTCCAGATCCTGGCCCTCGTTCCCGGCGGCGAACAACACCGTGAAGTCTTTGTGTTCCCACGTGAAGCGATCAACATTCCACGCGTCCGTCGTGTAGACTCCGCTGACAGGGGCCCCCCAGCTGTTCGTGTGCACCTGAGCGCCAGCGTCACGCGCGTCCGACAGGAGATCCCGCAGATCTGTGGGTATCCCGCCCAGCCCGTTCTCAGCATCCAGGATTGATTGCATGACAAGGGAGGCCGCAGGCGCGACTCCCGAGTACACTCCGGAGGACTGGCTCCCATCCCCCAGCACGCTCCCAGCAACATGAGTCCCGTGCCCGTGTGGGTCATCCCATGTCGGGCGGCCCCATGCCTGTCCCTCAGCTATTCTCCCCTCAACGTCCGGGTGCAACGTGGCATCGTCCACACCCAAGTCCAGACCGGTGTCTGCCACGGCGACAACTTGGCCCTCCCCATTGAGCCCAGGCACGGTCCAGACAGCGTCGGCCCCTATCACAGGTCCTGCCTGGTCATTGTACAAGCGATGGGGCACGTATTCTTCAATCCAGGCGATGCCCTTCGCGGCAGCTATCGCCGACACCAGATCGCCGCGCAAGGTCGCTCGCAGCACGGTCCCCGGAGCTGGCAGTGGCCCCAGGACCCTCCCTCCATGGGAAGCGATGAGCCCGCCTACCTCGCTCAGCTCCTCGCTCTGGAAAGTCGAGATCACGACGGATACCTCTTCCCCATACTTCAGACGCTCGGAGAGCAGAGGGCTAACGCGGTAGGAGGGTTGATAGTGCCCCACCCATCGCACTTCTGGCAGTTGGCGAACTGGATTCACCTGAGCTTGGTGCAGTCTAACCAGGTAGCAGTGATCTGGTATGTAGCCAACAAGCGTGCCCCCTATGGCCTCAACATTGGCGCGCCACTCGCCCAACACTGTATCCTGGAACTGGACGATATAGTAGTCTTCGGGTCCAGCCTGCGATCCGTCGCTGGCACCCAAAACGCCGTCAGGCATGCGTTCGGTGGGATCGAAGCTGCCCGCCTGCAGGCGGATCAATTTCAGATTGGGCTCGGCACCCGCGTAGGGGTCGGGAGTCGCCCCCGCACTTAGCGGGCCCGCCATCGCGACCCCTAGCAGGAGGACGAGCACGACCGTCGCCGGCGTGGCCCTATCCCTAGCGCTGCCGATAGGCACCATACGCCAACTCATATATCTTGCGTTCTGCCTTGCGCCGCGCGACAGCGCCGTAGGGTCTCGCTCCTACGCTGCGCCCGCGCTCTCGGGAGGTCTCCATGCATTGGCACATCGCCCTTGACGTGTCCTTCGAAGGCAACGTTGCCCTCACAGTCCGGTACGTCGTACCGACCACATCTCCACTACTCCCGTCTGTACTCGTCGGTCCGCCCATGCCCTCGCGACTGGCACCGCCGCTGAGCGCCACCTGTCATACTAGTGCGCTGACGCCTCAAGCGAGATCGTGAAGCTCTCGTTGTCACCCCCGGTGCTGCCCATCAAGGGCGCGGTGAACACCAGATCGAAGGGCAGGTACTCCGAAGGTCCCACCGGCCCAGGCATGGCGACCGGAACTTCGCCAAAACAGATCCAGGCAGGCTCTGAACTATAGGGGCTCTCGCCGACTCCGAAGCAGATCTGGTACTGATCGACACCGGCTTCTGCGATGCTCGGCGTCCATCCACTGGGTGTGGTGCCGGTGGCTGAGATGGTGAAATCCTGTGCCGCGTTGCCCGTGTTTGTGGCCGTGAAGTATCCCTCGTCGCCGTTGATCCAGCTCGACGTTGCCGTCCCCGGCACCATAGTGCCGAGCGCCCAACTGGTCGGGGCCACATCGACCCCGAGCTGTTGCAGAGTGATCGTGATCGTGATTACGGGAGGTCCTGTCTCACCACCAAGCACCACGTCAGGCCCCATGGTGGTGGGAATCTCGTAAAGTTCTGCCCCCTGCCCCAGACTCGCGCCAGCATTCAGCATATGGACCGTATAGCTGTCGCTGGTCGCCGCCGATGCTGGGATCGGGACGAGCACGTGGCCGATGGTGTTCGTCCCCGTGATGGCGGGGGAGAACTGCATCAGCCAGGCGGCAGATATCGTGGAAGTGCTCGCGCTGACCATTGGAGCAGGCAGCCCTGCGCCCTGGACGAACCCCAGATTCTCCGTCAGAGGTGGCGCGGCACCGTTCGGCGTGACCTGGATGGAGAATGCCATGCGGTCCGCGGTGTCCGACCCGAGGGCGAGCACGATGGGCACCTGGGAGGTAGACCCCGGCGCATAGCTGGCGGCCCCAGGCCCCATTGTGGCCGCGAACACGTCCCCCGCAGATAGACACCAGATGATCGGCAAGCAGGCGAGGACGACTCCCACCCGGGCAAGTTCGCGAATCGCCCGTTTCGTCCGACTCGCAGAGCAGCTTTGCGCAGCGTGCATGTTCCTACACTCTCCTTCGGCGCCGATGGCCGGACTCACTCAGTACGGTCTGTCCGGTGAGTGTGACTTCAGCGCACGCGGACACTAACGCTCCTCGAGTTATCAGCGGGATTTTCGTCGTTCTGGATATCCGCGTGGACCGTCACCACGGCTGACGGTCCGTCAGTCGCTGCGAAGACGAGATCGGCGTAGAGACGCTCGCGCTCCCTACCGTCCATGGTCACGGTCCAGGTCTCCCGCAGTGCGCCATTGCAGACCAGACGCACAGAGACTGTCTCCGGCGTTTCCGTCAGGTTCTCTAGCTCGATCGTGAAACGCCGTTCGTCCCCAGCCCTTAAGCTGCTCGGGGCCTGGAAACGCCGTATCCTCACGTCGTGCGGTCCGCTGGACTCGGCGGTAACGAATGCATCGGCACCGGTGATCACTGCAATCTCCTCGCTGGCAGAAGAGGCGCCGACGACCGTCAGGTGGAGTCGCCAGACATCGCCGCCAGACGCATCCGCGGGAAGTGCCACCACCAGGTCTCCCAGTGAGGCAGTCTCAAAGAGTCCCGGCGCAACCGGCACCAGCCATGCCACTGCCAAGCCGTCTGGCGTGCTTATGATTAGGGGCTGGGGCAGACCCGCGGCGGGCTCAAAGCCGATGATCTCTGCTGCGGGAGTCGTTGGGTCCAGCCCGATCACCTCGACAGCAAAGGCCGCGCGATCAGACTGCATGCCGGCAAGATCGATCGTCACGTGTGCCCGCGCAGTGCCCCCGGGCGTGCCAGCGGCATCCTGGATAGCCACCAGGGCCGTAGCCACTGACGCCTTGGCAAGCGCCTGCATAGTCTTGGGGATGGACTGAGGCTCAGGAGGGATTTCGGGATCGCAGACCGGTCGCCACGGACGCTCCCGACCGGGATCGGCCCATCGGTCGAAGGTAGTTATCACATCTCCCCATGTTACGGCGCCGTCTCCGTCGGCCTCTGGTGGGTAAGTGTCCATGGCGCACACGCGCCAGGTACCTGCGTCACAGGGGAAGCTCCCAGGAATGGCCCAGGCATCGAACACCGTTATCAGGTCCCCCCAGGTCAGGCCGTCGGTGCCCACTTCATCCGCATCACCGAACTCATCGAAGTCACAGGCGTCGCCGTCCAGGTTCAGATCGTCTTCTTCAGGGTAGGCATCACCCACCAATAGCAGGCCGCAGGAGACCACAGTCGAGCAGTCACTGGCCTCCACGCACAGTTCCTGGTCACCGATGCTCACGCCGACGCTCACGAGGCAGACCTCGTAGGGGTCGCCCAGTTGTGCCCCACCAGGAACAGGGACCAGAATATCGCCGAGAGCAACAGTGCCAGTAGCTGCTTCGCTGAGCGCGTTGAACCAGGCTACCGCAATGCTTGCAGGCGAGCCGCTCACGACGTCGGGCGCGGGCATGCCAGCGGCTGGCTCGAAGTCAAGATCTCCCGTGAGAGCCGGCGCGCCGCCAGTCGGCGTGACCTCGGCCGAGAAGGCGAAGCGGTCCGCCAGGCCTGAGGCGAGGTCCACGACGACGGGTACTCGGGCGACCTCGCCTGGTACGCCCTGAGCAGAGCCAGTACTCATAACGGCACATGGTTCAACCGTCAACGTGCAATAGGCACGGTCGGTGCCCGAGGGGTCCCCATCACAGGTGGCCTCGAACTCAAGTTGCACGATCAGATCCTGGCCAGTATGGTTCTGGGGGGCGGTGTACACCGGATCCGGAACGTTCGGCGATGGGTCGAAGCTCCCCTGGACCTCCGCAGGAAGAGAGCTGATATCGAACAGAACCACACCTCTTCCCGGATCAGCAAGGGCCACACAGTCGCCGGCGACGGCAACTCTCGTGCCTATGAGTCTGCTGGCGCTCTGGCCTTTTCCGTCGTACTGCCCCACAAGCACGGGCGTGGCCGGCTCGGAGATGTCATAGACTCGTAAGCGTCCGTCGGATATGCCGACGTAGGCACGATTGCCGGAAACAGCGATGTCTTCAATCCGGCCGGGGCAACTGACTTTTCCGATGGGGGTCGGGGATGTGCGGTCGGAGATATCCACTACCAGCAGGTCGTTACCGTCCCCGACGTAGACATGGTCCTGAAAAACTGCCACGGGACGGGGCTCCTGGGCGGTCTGGGCTTCCAACTCCAGAGACCCAACAACCTGTGGGTTCGCCGGGTCTGAGACGTCGACTAGGAACAGCCCTAGAGGCATGCCCCACCACCCGTAGGACATTGTTAGGCAGGCGAGATCGCCCGACAGGGACATCTTGGTGACGCAGTCAGCGCTAATGTCGCATGTGCCGACGACGGCAAGCTCGCCTGGCGCCTCGGCCGCCAAAACGTAGAATGTGCCGTTCGTCCCAGGCAGGTACACCAGACCCTCGACGGCCGCAATGTCGGTCGGACAGCAGAGAACAGACTCGCCCTCTGACGCCGACCAAGATCCGATCTCATAGGGATGAGCGGGATCTGACGTATCGACTACTCGTACCCGATCCCATTCGCGAGCATAGACCTGCGTCCCATCAGCGGCAATCTCTTTGGCACACCCGTTCAGGACTATCTCACCGAGATAAGCTGGGGCGGCGATGTCGGAGACGTCGACCATCCGGACGCCGGCCTCCACTGAGCCGATGTAGAGCATATCCTGCGAAAGGACGAGTTTCGTGGCGTCGCCGCATGTTCGGTGCAGCGCCACTTGCGTCACCGCGTGCGGGTTCGAGATGTCCATCACACTCAGGCCGCCATGGCCCGCCACATAGGCGTGGCCCCCGGCCGTCTGGACGCCAGACGCTCCTCCTTGCGGCACCGAGCTACTGATGCGCGCGGGGGCATGGGGAATCGAAATGTCGAACATGTCCAGGCGCGGTCCATTGGGATGAGCCACCGCGGCGACGGGGCCTGACACCGCAATGTCACTCGTATAGTAGAGGTACGTCGCGCCTCCCGCCGCTCGGCCGACCTCCACAGGATTCGTGGGGTCACCGACGTCAAATACCACCAAATCTGCGACGGAGGTCACGTACGCGTACATGCCTTGAGCCGCCACAGCGCACGCGGTTATCTGCTCGCTGACCCCGACTTCCACGGGCGCGAACGGGTTGGACACATCCACTACTCGCAGGCCAGCATAGTACGCCGTCACATAGGCGTAGCCGTTCAGAACTGCAACGTCCGGTCGATAAGTGGGTTCTGCACCATAGAACGCGACCACATGCGGTGCACTTGGCGCGGTGACATCGATGATCCACAGTCCTCCGTCGGTATAGTAACCGTAGTCGTGGTCACCCATGACATAAGCGTAGTCGCCCGACACGGCAACGGCACGGGCGGCGGAGGGCTGTGCACAGGTGCCAACGAGTACCGGGTTGGCCGGGTCCGCGATGCTCACCACGCCCAGACCCAGCCCGTCCAGGGCAACGAATGCATGGGTGCCTTGCACGGCGACATCCACTGCATTCCCAGGCGTGTAGCACATCCCCAAGTAGACGGGACTCTCTGGATCCGAGATGTCATAGGTCGTGAGCCCAGCTCCCGCGGCGCAGTAGGCGTAGTCCCCCTGTACGGCAACGCGGTTGGGCGCGCCGCCCTCCAGAGCACTCGCCACGATTGGGTCGAAAGCGAGTACATCACGCCACTCGCACGCCGCCATGCCGTGGCCGAGCGTATCGTCGAGGCTCCCAGAGAGCTGCGCGGCCCCACCCGAGTGGACCGTGTCGGGGTCGGCTGAGCAGCTGGCCGTGACCTCGTGGTAGACAAAATTGGCCGTGACGCTGGTACCGGCGGTCAGCACGAAGCTTGTGGGGTTCTGGTCGCCCGTGATGTCTCCCGACCAATGATCGAAGGACCAGTTCTCGTTGGTAGGCACCGCTTCGAGGGACACCAGCGTACCGCAGGGCATCACCGTGGACCACGGAAGGGATCGGACTACGCCGTTGACCCTGACCGATCCAAGGCCGGTCCCTGCCAGGGAGAGAGTGTAGTAGGGTTGGTAGAAGTTGGCGGTGGCCATCACTGGACCGTCGACCTGAACCACACACGGGTTGTCCGAGGTAGATATGTCTCCGGTCCAGCCGCTGAATGCATAGCAGGTGTTCGGTACGGCTCGAAGTACGACGCTGGTGCTGCAGCTGTAGGTGGCCGTCCAGGGCAGCGGGACCGCTACCCCGTCGACCAGGACCTGGCCGCTGCTGCCGTACACGCTCAACGTGCATGGAGCCGCGACGAACTCGGCATTGATGGTCTTCGCCTCGTCGACCACTACCGTGGTCGGGCTCTCGGTGCCAGTCAGATCGCCAGACCATCCGATGAACTCGTAGCCCGGATCTGCCACCGCCCGCAGCGTCACCTCTGTGCCGAAGGCGAAGGTGCCGGCCCATGGGAGGCTGTGTACAGTCCCGTTCACCTCGGCCCTGCCGTTGTCGCCCAACACCGCGAGATCATAGTCAGCACTGGGAGTGGAAACCTCGCCATCCACAGGAGTCACGAAAATGGGATTGCTGAACTCGTCGGAAACGAGACACTGGACAAAGTGCAACGGCGAGCTGACGCAGGGCGGGGCAGTGCCCTGGACGTGGAAGAAGAGGGTGAACAGCTCGCCACCTCCCGGCGGTAGTGGACTCCCGAACATCTTGGACGCCGAGAAGAGCACGCTGCCGCCTACGTTGTCGATCACAGGTGTCGACATCGCCCAAGTGAGCCCCAGCAGCGAGCCCTTGGATACGCCAGTGCACTCCAGAATCGCAGGATCGAAGAGGACCTCGAATTGCACCTCAGCGATCCCGCCGGCGGCGTCTGCCACCACTGCCGCCGTGATGTCACTGTTCGGCGCGCCAGTCAGGTAAGGCAAGTAGACACGGCGGAGGCCAGCTGCTCGCCAGATCGCCTGGTCTACTTCGGAATCGCCTAGCCAGCAATGATTCGTCCCATCTGCGTCCATCACCCAGAGACCGTCCCACCAGTACAGCACCTCCGCACCGTCTGGTGACCAGTCCTCCGGCCAGTCGTCCATCGTGCCCGATGAGAGCTGTGTTTGGTTGCTGCCATCCCTGTCCATGACCCACGTCTGGGAGTGGTTGAGCGGATAGTATCGGGAGAACAGGATGTGGTTCGCGTCGGGTGACCACGGGGCCTTCGGCAGGCTCTCATCGCCGTTGGGCAGCCCTGTCAGCTGGCCAGCATTGGAGCCGTCCGAATCCATCACCCAGATGTTGCCATCCAGGGCGAACGCTATCTGAAGACCGTCCGGAGAGGGCCGCGGCGACCAGTATGGGCCACTACCCCCTGTTATCTTTAGTGGGCTCCCTCCGTCTGGCTCAACCGACCAGATGTGCTGGGCAGCTGGGTTACCGGGATCGTCCCGGTCTGAGATCAGCACAATTCGGCTGCCGTCGGACAGCCATCGCGCGTCGGCGTTTCGGCTGACCCCATCTCCGGCCACAAGCACGAGCCCGCCGCCATCGTGATCGATCCGCCAGATGTTGGAGACTGAGGCCGATCCCTCCTGGATCAGCAGGCTCTCCCCGGTCGGCGACCACTGGAGTGGCCGAAGGGAACTGCCGGCCACAAGCAGTTCCTCGACCTGGCTGTCAAGGTCCAGTCGGTAGATCCCGTCCTGCTGGCCAACGATGCTCCGGTTCCCGCTTGTGAATGCCAGCGTCCGCCTGCTGGGATCGAAGACCGGATAGGAGCAGGAGACATCCGGGTCCCACGGGAACAGACGGTCGAGCGCCGTGCCGTCCGACATCACACCGTACAACTGACAGACTGCGCTTGTCGACTTGGCGAAAACGATGTCGGGCCAGTCTGGGGGGTGATTCTCTGCCGCGCCTGACAGAAAGGCAATCAGGATCGCCAAGAAGCCAACAAGGAGCAACGCGACAAGTCTAACGGCCGTGTTCCGCTGCATTTCCCCGCCTCCTCAACTCCCAAGTAACATGGGAGATTGATGTGCGCTTGCCCAGTCGTCACCCTTCGTAGGCGCAAGCACAGGTTGAGCCCATTGCAGCGGAAGTTCATGCGACACGGCGCGAAACCCAGTAAGAGGCCTATTATCGCCTACGGCAGTGAGGCCCAACCGTCATGGCATTCTCTGGCTATCTTCAATGGATGTCAACCAAGACCTTCTCGTTCCTGGACTGGGGGAAAACAATCTCGCGGCAAAGGAGAGCACGTCTCAGGCCCCGTAAGGGCCCGCCGTTTCCGTGTGCGCACGTCAGGGCAGGCGAGATCCATCTCATACCCACCGAATGTGCTACAATGTGCGCACGTCAGGGCCGTGTGAAATCCACCTGATGCTCCCCGTATGTGCTAGAATACTCCTGGAGTGGGCCGAGCGTCCGCGGTCGTTCGCCTGCGGGTGGGCGGCTGAGGAAAGTCCGAGCTCCACAGGGCAGGGCGCTGGGTAACTCCCAGGCGGGGTGACCCGACGGAAAGTGGCACAGAAACATACCGGCCGCC
>Ga0307379_10007862_pt1 | contig 14425 bp, 17 predicted proteins | sample UN2MG_FD_202237 | JGI IMG/M metagenome (GOLD analysis project Ga0307379, IMG submission 202237) | Soil microbial communities from Risofladan, Vaasa, Finland - UN-2 | ecosystem: Environmental > Terrestrial > Soil > Coastal area > Acid sulfate soil | place: Finland: Risofladan, Vaasa | collected... | reverse complement strand
TTTTCCGACTATAGAACGAAAGCCATTATCCAAAAACCGGCGAATACATTTCCTGGGAATAGGAGCGGTAAGTGAGTTTGAGAGCAATGAAGAATAAAAACAGCTTTATTTTTTTGTTTTTTTTGGGGTTTTCCCGGCGCCCCCCTCAGATTCATAAAAATGCCCACTTTATTGATGTGCGAGGGTTGCAAAAAAGAGACGGTGAAAGTAAAGAAAGCAAATTTCCCCTATTCTTTTCTACTCTCTCCTCTCTCTTTTCTTTGCTTTATTTAACTTTTTTCCTGCGCGATATATTGTCAAATTGCTTTCTTTACTTTCACCTTCAGTAATACTTACAGTATAGCATATTGTTTTTTTAAGTGGTTACATCATGTATAGGGTGAAAGCAAAGCGAAAGTAAGGCGAAAGTAAAACCGTTTTTTACAGGGTAACTTACAGGTAGTAAGTTTCACCCTGTCTATACAGGATGAAAATAGGGTGAAAGTAACTAAAGGACTTACAGTAGTATTTACAGGTAGTAAGTTTCGCCTTACTTTCGCTTTGCTTTCGAAGTAAGTAAAACTGTAAGTTCAAGAAATACGGCCAGAGAAGGTAAAATCGCATAGAATAGGGTGGGACGCATAAAGGGGCTGCTGGAGCCCAGGACAAAACCGATGCAATGCAGCGGGAAGAGAAAGACACTTTCAGTACCTGGCCGGTAAACTTAAATAAACCGGAGGGGGACCGGTAGAATTGGGGCGGTTGGTATGTTCTTTGATTTATGGCGATTTTAGGGGATATTCGGCTGTTTACTGTGTTTTGCTTGTTTGGCGAATAAGCCGTATCCCGGTTACCGGCGGTTTTGGGTGATTAAGGCCGGTGGCCTGGGATTAAGGGTTTCTGGCATTTGACCATAATTGGTTCATTCCGGTCCAGGACCAGCGTCGGATCTCTCTGGATTACTCCGGATTTGCGTTATGTCGAGAAAAACAAATGCATGATAATATCCATTATGTAAACTAAATGGCCTTTTTACGGGTTGGATTAGAGGCGGTTAGAGGCGATGACAGGCGTTCGATATGCCGATGGATAGAGCTAAATACGGGGCTGGTTGGGATCAGATCGCCTGGTACGTGAAGGCAGCGGCCGCGTGGCGATGCTCCAGTTGCGGGATCGGGCATATGGCCGACAAAACCATGGGCTCCTGTTTGACTGTCCATCATCCGGATCGTGATCTGGGCAATCCCGGTGCCAGGCTCGTGGCCCTGTGCGCCAGGTGTCATCTCCGGGCCGAGGCCCGCCTGAGATCGATTTTGAGAGGTTGATGCCCCCATGGTGGTCGCCGCCGGTTATTTGGGACTCCGTATTTACCCTAACGTATCGGAGAGCAGCCGAAATTTTTAAATTCCAAAGTCGTAGAAAATTTTTCGGCGCAAAAATTTTCTACGATGCAAAAAAAAATTATAACTCGGGGGATATCGGTGATGGAAGAATGTAAAGTCTTGATTGGGCGCGATAGTATTTGCAGGCATCTTAATGTGGGGAAGAGTGTTTTTTACGATTTAGTATATAATGCTGGTCTTCCTGCTTCCAAGCAAGGGGGGCGCCGGCGCTGGGTCAGTAATATCACGCTTCTTGAAGAGTGGTCCCGCAAGGTCGCCCTAAACAAGACACCCGATATTTCATCTTCCAGTAATTGATTTATCGTTCTTAATTACCCCTACCGGCTCGGATGCTTCGAGGTATCAGGGCCGGCAAATATCCTGTCAAGCTTTTTTTACTATCCTATATTGTCCTAATTTGTCCCCTTAAGGACCTTGTCCTATTTTGTCCGCCTGAAAATTTTCTCAAAAAACCCGTGGTATAGTCCGTAAAAAATATCTATCAAAAATATGGCCACCAAGATCGAAAAATACCACCTGGAAGATCGGTGTCTTGAATTATCCACTGCACCCGGTATGACCGGCGTCAGAATCGCCCAGGTATTGACTGAGGGATTAAAGGGGAAGGACACCATCACCCAGTCCACAGTCTGCCGGTGGCTAAAGTCTGTTCGGGAGGAGCGGGCCGATGAAACCCGCGAGGTCTACAGGGAATTTATCAAAGGCCGTCTCCCAAACGATCTTGATCAGATCGAGGAGGTCCAGACGTTTTTTCTTCATATTCATCGTAATAAAACGTTTGATCCTGAAAAGGAAGAACTTATCGATGCCGACTTTACCCGTGCCGAGCGCGGAGAGGCCGGGAAGACCGTTGTTAAAATCATCCTTGATAAATTAAAACTGGCCGGGGTCGAACCTCCGCCAGATAAACCAAGAGGTTATATGGACGACGATGAATCCTTACAACCCGCAGGAGTGTTATTTATTCAGGCCAGATCCGGAATACAAGGAATTATTGCACGGCTTGCAAGTTCTGGCATCGCAGGCCCTACACCCGAAGAAGGAGAAATACTTAGCTGAGGATTTGCAGGCCTATTGCCTGCATGATCTTTATTTTTTTTCAAAATATGTCCTGGGTTATTGGTATTTATGTGCAGATCCGCACCGGGAGTTTTGTCATGAGATCCAGAAAGACATCCATCTTACCTTATATTTACTGCCTCGCGGCCATTGTAAGACAAAGATATTTTCTATCTGTCATACTATCCAGGAAGCAATCAAACATCCAGACGTTCCTATCGGTCTTGGCTCAGATACAAGGCAAAGAGCGGCACGGCGACTCCGCGAAATCAAAGCGCATTATAAATCAAATACCGTCTTCCGGGCGGTATTTTACGATAAGGTCTGGAAAAACCCCGAAAACCGAAGTGAATGTCCGCTTTGGTCATCAGACGAAATCCACCTGCCCGGTTTTACCATGGGCCAGGAGGCGGCCCTTACGGCGTTCGGGATCGAGGCCATGCCCACAGGATCGCATTTTCCAAGGATCAAGTTTGATGACCTCGTCGTCCCGGAAAATACCACCACGTCCGATCAAATCAAAAAGCTCAAAGATCAATACGGGATTGTCCGGAGCTCTATCCTCACGACCTTTGGTAATGTCCAGATCTGCGGCACCATATACGACGACGGTGATCTTCATTGTGAGATGGAGCGGAGTGGTAATTACAAGGTTTATAAACGCCCTGCCGAGGAAACTATCACGGATCCTGAAAGTGGTATCAGAAAACGCAGGACGTTATGGCCTGTCCAATACGGCCCGGACCAACTGGATGCCATTAAGAAAGATCCGATGGTTGGGATATATATTTATTCCTGTTTAATTGGATCTACAAAAATTTTAATGGCAGATTGGCGGGTAAAAAAAATAAGGGAAATAAAAGTCGGAGATGCAGTCGTTGGATTTATTATGAATGATGGAGAAAAATCACGGTTGGTGCCAGCAAAAGTAATAGCAATCAATAATCGCAGGGCAAAGACCGTAAAATCTGCAATGCAAGACGGATCTGTAATTACGCATACCCCCTCCCACCAATGGTGGACGGGAAGACGAGGTATGGATGGGGATAGATTAAGGCGCTTATATTCAGAGCTTGGCCCTAATCGTGGAAACCAACAACAGGCCTTATGTAAAATGATCGATTTTAATATTGATCATCTAACTATAAAGCAAAAGGAAGCAGCTTTATGGCTGGCAGGTTTTTTTGATGGTGAAGGCTCAATAAGCTCCGGAACGATTAATTTTACACAATCCGAGACTTTTCATCCTGCAGTATGTGAAAGACTTCGAAGTTCTTTAAAAATTCTTGATTTTGGTTGGGGTGAATGGAGATACCCTGAAAAAAATACAGTCACTTTCAGCTTAAAAGGCGGTCGGCAGGAAAAATTCAGATTTTTAGAAATTTGCAATATAGCGAAACGAAGCCAGGTAGTGGATGGGCTTTATAATTATGCATCAAGGCTTTTTGGCGTAACTAAAAGGGTAAAATTAAAATCCCAGGAACAGGCAGGTAAGAAGAGAGTTTATAATATACAGACCGAAACCGGTAATTATTTTGCCGAAGGATTTGCTTCGAAAAATTGTCAATACCTTCTGGATCCTGCGCCGGAAGACGAAAACGCCTTTTTTCAGCTCAAATGGTTTGGGCGTTATAAAAAACTGCCTCGATATCTCAAGATGTACGCCGCCGGTGATCTTGCTATTTCCGAGGCCGAGACGGCGGCCGATACCGCCCTGGTCGTCGCGGGGCTGGATCATGATCATGAGCTTTGGATTGTGCATGTGCGCTTCGGTCGCTGGGACAGCCTGGAGATCATTGACAACATCCTGGAGGTCCAGGCTTTGTATAAACCCGGGATCTTTACCCTGGAGGCCGAGAATATTCAGCGGACTATTATGCCCTTTTTAAAACTGAAAATGCGGGAGACAAATATTTTCCCCAATATCACGGCGCAACTACCCCGGGGCGACAAGATCAGTAAAGCCCGCCCGTTTCAGGGCCGGGCCCGCGAAGGAGCGATTCACCTGCCGGCCAAAGGGCCGAATCAGCCGGATTGGCTTTTTGATACGGAGTTCCAGCTCCGCCGTTTCCCGCGTGGCCGTAAAAAGGACATCGTGGATAGCATTGGCGTCTTGTGTCATCAACTGGCTGATCAGTGGCGCCTGCCCACACGGCAGGAAATTATTGCGGCGGAACAGGATCAATATATCCCGCTCGATGCCCAAACAGCGATGTAGGATGTCGCCCCCGTGCGGGGGCGTGGATTGAAACAAACAAATGCTCAGACAACGCTACAATGAAAAACATAAGCGCATCGAATGGGCGCTTGTGGCCCTGACCGGGAGTAAGATCCTTCAATGGTTCGGGACGAGAAAACCCAATAAGGACAGAATTGACCAGGCCGAAGCCCGGGTTCAATACCATAAAAACAAGGAGTAAGACTATGGCGCTTGTCGATTTAAAGATCCCGAAGAAAACCCAAAAGGAAATGGAAAAAGGAAGCATGCTTATAGAATCCGAACGCGAACAGTATCCTTACGGAGCAAGGCTGGACTTCAATAAATCGGAGGTTGATAAGATAAAAATCCTACAGACCATCCAGGCCGGCGCTATGGTGGAAATTAAGGCAAAGGCCAAGGTGACCAGTGTTCGAACGGATGATACTGCAAAGGGCCGGAAGCGCCATAATGTGGAAATTCAGATCCACAAAATCGACATAACGAATACAAAATTTGAGGAGGACGACAAAGAGTCGGCTTTTAAAGAGGGCGCATCAAAATAAACGGAGGGTTAAATCATGAAAAAGTCTAAGGAGAATCTTCATCCGGTAATCGCAGTACTGCTGGTCCTGACTGTAATGCTGGCATTTCAGGCGTGCTCGAATATTATCGTCGACTGGCGCAACCTGGATACTCCGACAAAGCGGTATCACTTCGCGCAGTTGAGTTTTGAGGACATACAGAAGGATTATATCACCATGTTTCCGAGACAGCCTGAAAAAACAAAAGCCTATCTGCGAGAAGATGTGTCGCCCATATTACACAAAACCAAGTTGGCCCTCGATGCCTGGGGCGAGGTGATTACGCACGGCGCTATCAATACCGGGCAGGAAAGCAAGTTCACGCTGCTATTTGACGAAGTGGTTTTGCTGCTGAAACCTTACATCGTAAAATAAAAGGAGAAATAGTAATGACAGAAGCGCAATTCGAGCTGGCCTTGCTCCTGATAAAAGGCCTGATGAAATTAGGGGAACGCCTGAATAAGGTTGGCAGTATGACCGATGATCAATGCCGGACGGCCATACCACTGGTCCAGGCGAACATAGATAAGAATGACGATGTGATTAAGGGGTTGTAAAATGAAAACTTGGAAAGATTTACTGCCCTGGGATGCAATAGGGCCAATTATATTTTTACTGGCCGCCGGGAGTCTTTGCTTTATGCTTGAGTCGGAGGCAAGGTCAAAGGTCCTCCCTATGGTCATTGGAGCTGCACTTACCCGGGTTCGGACTGTGGTCAATCAGGATACTAAGAAATAGGGAAAGCCATAAATCATCATGGAGGTAAAGTAAGATGATAGCGAAATACTGTAAAGATTTCAGATTATTTTTCAAACTTCTGATATTGTTTTTTGTATGGGCCATGCTGTTTTCCCCCACCTCGGTCCAGGCTTCCGGTACGGTAGTGGTCACCAGTGATACCACGTATACGCGGGGCGATTGGGCTAAAGGTGTCCGCGAGATAATCTGGACCTGGACATCCACGGATGGTACGGCCACGGCCACGGGCGGATCCATCAACGCGGTAACCGGGACAATTATCGGGATCTACGCGGTGCCCAGTACAGTCAGCGTGCCGGACGATGATTACGATATAGATATTTTGGATGCCGGGAACAGTCACGATGTCCTGAACGGCGCCGGGCATGACCTTCCCCAGGCCGCTGTTAGTGATGAAAACCGGCGGTTTCCGGTTGATTGGCTGAGTTCCGGACCTATTTTTCTGGTGAATGAGACCCTTTCTTTCAGTGGTGCAAACCTTAACGCAGCAGGTACCGCCACAGGGAAATTTTATCTTTACATTTTATTGCCATGAAACGTCTTTTCATACTTACAACCCTTATTGTTTTTGGTTTCATTCTCCTGCCTGCCTGGGCGGGGGCGGCTGATTACTATATTGATCCAACATCTGGTACAAATGGGGTAGGCTCGTTTGCCGACCCGTTTAATACCTGGACTGGCATAACAATCGCAACAGGCAACGATTACCGACAGAAGGCCGGAACGACCTGGACAGGAACAATCACTATTACGGCAAGCGGCACAAGCGAAAACCTGATTCTTATTGGGGCGTATTATGATGACGGGGGTGTAGTTCATGAGGACGCTAACCCATCCTATGGTGAGAATTGTGGTAATGCCGTTGCTAAACCAATAATTGCTAAATCAGATAATACAGGCTCTGCAATACAAATAGGACCTGGCGTTCAATATGTTCAGGTAGATTCACTTCAGTTTGAAAAAGGAGAGCAGAGTGTTGGTTTGGGCGGTAGCAATAATAAAATACAATACTGTCGGCTTATGTATGGTAATTCTGCTGTTAGGGTAGGGCTGACAAGCGATGCAGACTACAACTACATAGGTTATAATTATTGTTATACTAATGTTGGATCAGCTCCAGGTATAGATGGAATCTTCCTTGGCAGGTATGCTAACTACAATACAGTCGAGTATAATACCGTTGATGGTTATAGTCATTTTGGAATGGGCTGTGATAAAAATTATGGCATTAATAGCCACAATGTTATACGTTTCAATACGATACGGAGCCATGATGACGTATGCGATGGTTGTATAGAACTCAGTGGTAAGTACAACGAAGCCCATCATAATTATTGTGACAGATCTGGTGGAATATATTTAATCTCCTCGGATCATAACAAAGTACAGTATAATATTATTGTCAGTAAGGCAAACAACGGCTATAATGCACCAGGTTCTGGTTATATACAGTTGCAAGCCTTTTTTGCAGCCAGACCCGTTATAGATAATACTATTACAAACAACGTTATATATGCTGATCCCGATGATCACCCCCTTTCTCCAAATCCTACAGGAATATTTATATATAGTGGTGGTACGGGCGTAGTTGAAAGAAATCTAATCGCAAATAACATTATATTAAATTTGGATTCAACATCACAACCTTTTAGGGTGAAGGATGATAATAATCTTATCGACAGCACAAATGGCTTAAATGGGAATATATGGAAAAATAATATCGCTTGCCCTGATGAAACCTGTGCTAACGATGGTTACACCAACACTTATTACGCTTACGTAGAAGGCACTTATTACATTACTGCTGCGGATTTCAATGCCCGTTCAAGCGCATACGATTCTAATCTTGACACTGATCCTGGCTTGGCAAATCCGGCAGGTGGCCTTTTCTATCCTGATGACGCTGGTGACAGTGTAGTGGATAGTGGTTTTGATGTTGGAGTTAATTTTTTATATGGATTTCAACCTGCCACAACTGATTTGACCACAAATCCTATGACACCAGTTACAGTTAGCCAGTATGATAACGGATTATTCGATATTGGTCCGTTTGTGTATGTAAGCAGTGGTATTGTAGAGCCAACAGGAATACAAGCTATATGGAATTTTGAGGATGGAGCTTTAACCACAGATTCTTTCGAAGGGACTTATATCCTAACTAATAATAATACAGTTGTATCATCAGAAACACATAAGCAGGGATCATATAGCGCAGATTTTACACCTGGCAATTCTGAATATTTTAGCCGTTCTGGGGCAGAAGCTGACTTTGGTTGGAATACATCAAATCAATGCACTATCTGTGCTTGGATACAAATAGACAACGATACATCCTGTGATATGTTCTCTAAGGGCACAACTGCTGGGCATGATTTTGATCTTAGTATCTATTCGAGTAGTGACCAATCGCTAAAAGTCGTATTAGGTTATAATTCCGGGGACGATACTGAACTCGTGGAATTTACTGGAGCTAATTTTGAATTTGATAAATGGTATTTTGTCTGTGTGGCAATCAATGATAGTGGAGAAGAAGTTGAAGGATTAGCTGATCAAGAAGTACGGATTAGAATATGGGATGATACGGCTGGTGCATTATTAGGTGATGTGGATGAAATCGTAGCTTATACTAACCATTGGGAACCCGGACAAGGTGGTGATATTCATATTGGGGCATATGGAACGCCTGAATCTTACTGGGATGGCCTGATTGATGGGATGAGGGTTTATGACAAAGTTTTAAGTTTTTCTCAAATGGATACATTACGGGATCAATTACCTACCATCACAGCCATAGGTATAGCCACTGTAACGGCAGGGGTTGTAACATTTTATGATAATCCAGACACTGGAACTCCGGCGACTCTCGATGCGATTGAATCCTCAACAGGCAATCCAGGATGGTATTGGGCAGTACAATTATCAGAGCAATTAGGGCCTTACGCTACACCAACACCCAGCCAATTCAGGTGGGACTCTGGGCCAATAATAGCCACTTCATATAATGATTCAGAATATTATGGTCATCTACCGGATGATGGTGGGACGTATTATCTGCTTTATACTCCTAACCTGTTGGCCGGTCATAGAGCAGTTCATCCTCAGGCATACGGAACAACGGCAGCGGATTTCATTATCTTGAATGATGCCGTTCTTGAAGACGGAGACGGAAACCCACTCGACTTGACATTCGCTACTGTAGATATTGACGGGACTGGTACAATTACGATTGCCGTTCCTTATCCTTCCACTTCACCTAAAGAATTAGATTCGACAAATACCCTTTACGCCTGGCTTACGGCGGGCGCATACCCTGTACTGAATGATTTCTTTGAATGGACAGAGAGCGGTGCGGACGTCTTTGATGTTTCGGCTTACGATGGGACATCGGGGAATGAGATAACCCTGAATGGCAAAGGCCATACGATAACGGGCAACCAGACCTTTGGGGATTACTATATTATCCAGAGGTTTATTCATGGCAGTACGGTCGTTTTAGGTCTGGGAGATGTTCACAAGTATTCGCTGATCCCCTCTGCCGATACTTTACAGGTTCCCGAGGGAGCCACAGGCTGCACAGTGTCTAATGACGGAATCCGGGGCACCCTGGATCTGGATGAGGCTGTCAGTGTTTATAATACCTGGATCGCTACACTTGACCCCGCTGGGTTAGCGGCTGACGAACCTGTGGTGTTCTACAACTGCGGTTTTATAGAATCAGAGGCGGTAATTGAGGCGAAGAATGCGCTTGATGATTTGACTTTTACTGACTGTCTGTTTGAGATAAGCGCGGTATCAATTTTCAAGAACTATGCCGGAGCTGACTTCAACCTGGTTAGAGGGTCTGCCTTTTGTGATGTAGGATATGACACCGGTCCGGATACAGACCTCAACGGCAGGCCAACACCGAGAGGCGTTCATGATATTGGACCTTATGAATTCCGGGGTACGGGATTATGGAATTTTATTCTCTTATTATTATAATAAAAATAAGGCTGGAATGAACTCTTTAATGCAAAATTTAAATCACGGTCCTCGCATGGAGGATGACCTGGCGGTCGAACATGAAAAGATGATTTATGGTGTCGTTTATCATGCCGTCCGCGAGATCACGGGCAAGGATCCGGGCAGCCCCGAAATGCTCAAGGCCATGGACACGGACTTGACCCTTTTGACCTATGATCACCGAAGCTATATGGATTACACCTGGCGCGGTGAGCCCATTGTGCGCGTGCACCGGTTAACGTTTAAAATGGTTGGCAAGGACACCCAGATCCGGCATCGCAAGATCGAGCAGCTCTGGAAGAAACGGCATTTATTCATTCATTAGGAGATACGCCATGATCAAGATCGATCACGAGTTCATCACGTTTTCAAGCGGCTACCAGATCCCCTCCTGGCACGGCATCGATGTGTCATGGAAGGATAACCCCATCAACCCGGATCAATCGGGCATGGAGGTTATCCCCTATGATCATTACCTACTGAGCCGGAAAGACAGGGAAGAACTGGCGGATTACATGATCGAATTCTGGACAAAAGAAAAAGAACGGACATCACCATGAGCGACGAAGACAAACTGGCCAAATTCATAGCGGATGACCTTTTTACGTGGTTTAAAGACGAGCGCAACCAGCTCTATGAGCAAACCTGGCGCCGTGGCTATGATGCCTTTCGCGGCAGGTACGATTCCGCCGCCCTGAAGCGATGGAAGGCTACGGAAGGCAAAGACTGGCGGAGCAAGGTGTTTGTGCGGCTGACAAAGCAGAAGGTCGTTGCAGGCTACAACCAGGTCAGAGCCATCAGCCTGCGCGGAAACGATATCCGCTGGGATATATCGCCCACGCCTATCCCAGAGCTGGCCCCCGGCGTGCATCTGGATCCTGATACCGCGGCCCTCCGCTGCGAGCTTATGAAAAAGCAGATCCAGGATGATTTCACCCAGTGCAAGGCATCCACCCAGACCACCATGGCCATACTCGAAATGGCCCTTTACGGGCACTCATGGTTATGGGGGCCGCTCTATCGCTCCACGTCGTATGTAACCGTTGATTTTGGCGTCCCGGGATCCCAGGGCATGGATTACAGCCCGGAAATCCTTCAGCAATACGGCAGGCACACCCTGCGGCGAAAAGCCGTGTGGCGGCCTACCGTGGAAAACCCCGGTGTCTGGAGCGTGTTCTGGGATCTGGAAACCCCGGATCATCAAAAAGGCCAGGGCGTTATCGTCCGCGAGATGATGAGTAAAGGACGTTTTATATCTCTGATGGAACGCCCGGGGTATGACAAGAAAGCCATTGGCCAGATCGCCGATCAATTTAAGAGCATGGATGAAGCCAGCGCAGAGGAGGACGACTCCCAGGGGCCGGTCCGGGAACAATACAATAAACGCAAACGGGTTATACCCGTTTACACATTCATGGGCCGGGTGCCCATAAAATATCTAAAAAAATATGATGGAGAGAGCGCCGGGGATCTCCGCCGGCTGGATGGCGCAGAGGCAGAGATCCAGTGCATCGTGGCCAAGGGCAAAACACCCCTGGTCATCTGGGCGCCAAGGATCAATCCCCTGCCGTACCGGAACATCTACAAGGCCGAATGGGAGCGGCTCCCCCACGAGGCCGGCGGCGTGGGGCTTCCGGAAAACATTGAAGACAGCCAGATGATCGTGAACGGCCTGACACGTACCATGCTGGACAATAAAGCCCTGTCCAGCAATCTCCTGATGTGGTGGAACCCAAGAAACCTGGCGCCGGGACAGAATAAGAGCCTGTACCCGGGAAAGGCCTTTGAGACTAATGAGAATGTGGACGATGTGCACAAGGCTTTGGGGTTTTATTCCCCGCCGGATATAACGGGCAACACACCCAAGTTGATTGAATTTTTCAGGCAGTTTGCAGACGACGAATCCGGACTTGCCCGCACACTTGAGGGCCAGAAGATGGACGCCCGCACGACTGCATATGAGATCAGTAAGGTTACCGAATCCGGAAACAAGATGATCGGCGGCACGGTAAGCAACCACGATGAGGGCCATATCACCCCACTGGTCACCGGATTTTATCACTGGCATATGCTCACCAACCCGAGGGAAGAGATCAAGGGCGATTACACGCCCAGGGCCAAGGGATGGGAAAGTTATCTGGAAAAGGCAGAGCGGGGACAAAACATCATGGAGCTCATGAAATTGTCCCTGTCGAGCGAATATACGGCCCAATTTACAAAGGTCTTACGTTTTTTGCGCGAGGCAGCGCGAGCCTATGATCTGGATCCGGATAATTTTTATCCGACGGATAAAGAAGTTGATGAGCAGGCCGAAAACCTTGCCAGACAACTGCCACAGATGCGGCCACAGCTCATGGCGCCACAGGGAGAGCAACCATGACCGATTTTCCATCCGGCCCGGCCCTGGACGAAGAGGAAGGCGAACGCCTGGCCGTGCTTATGAGGGACAGCAACTGGTCATATTTAGATACGCTCTTAAAACGCATATGGGAGGCTGCGGATAAGAAGCTGAATAAATTAGGTCAAACTCCCGAGGTCAATGGATACTATAAAGGCATTAAAGCGATTGCAACCGACCTGCGGGAGATGCCCAAGATGTTAGGAAAGCAATTAAGTGAAAATAAAAAACAGACGGAGGATCAAACGCATGAAGAACTTTAGTAAAAAAACATGGATAGGGGTTATTGTCGCGGTAGTCGCATTATTTAGCCTGCTGGCTTTATCACCACGGACAGATGAAATTATCACGTCCCTATGGACCTTTGAAAAGGGTATTAAGGTTACCGGGGGTGTATGCCAGCTCCCGGCGGATCAGATAAAGCAATCGTATCTGGATCGCCGTTTTACCCTAGAGGAATTCGAGACCAACCCGGTCACGGCAAAGATCGCAGGCGGAGCGGCCACCGGCACGGCAGGCGATGAAAATGTGATGGCGTTTGAGGATAATATCTTCGAGTATCATATCCTCGGGACCCAGACCATTTTGGCTCCCAGCCTGGCTGCGCTCGGATTGAATATAGCCATGGACGTGGCGAACGCAGATGACGGCGTGGAGATCAGCCAGGGAATTACGGCCCGGTCCCGATCCGCGTTCGTGATCGGCACGGATGCCTTTTATTTTAAGGCGACGTTTTATCTGACCGATGTCAGTGGAACGGATGATTGCGCCGTGGGGTTTCGGACGGCCGAGGCGTATCAGGCCGCCATTGACGATTACAACAATATGGCCGCCTTGAACGTGATTTCAGGGGCTATCTATATCGAGACCATCGATGACAATGACGCCACAACGAGTACCGACACGACTGATACGTGGGGTGACACAGAAGCCCATGTCCTGGCGGTTTATGTGGATGTCAACGGCGTGGTTACGTACCAAATAGACGGCGCAGCGCCGACAGTAACAGCCGCTTTTACCTGGGATGATGGAGACACGGTGGTCCCGTTTTTATATTTTATTCACGCTGGGGATTTTGCGGAAGCGACGTATCTACAATCCTGGGAATGCGGACTGCAATGAGGCGTAGGATAGCCGCAATAATTCATGGTGTTATCATAATGGCCTTAGTGGCGATTATTTGGCTGATTGATTTGGAGATTTATTTACGTAAACCCGTTCCCGGCCTATCCGACGACGGCAGATTACCCGATATTGCATACTGACGGGCCTGCCCGGTGCAGATGGATTACCGAAGGAGAAAAACTCATGGCAGGAAAAGAAGAAAAAAAAGAGACAGAAATCGAAGATAACCCTTTAACCGATGAAGAGGCAGAGGCCGCCTTTCTGGAAGGCGCCGGCGAAACACCCACGCCCTCTGATAAGTCAGAGATTAGCGACGAAAAGGCTGGCGACGAAAAGCCCGGTGATGAAAAGCCTGGTGATAAAAAGCCTGGCGATGAAAAGCCCAGTGATGAAAAGCCTGGCGATGAAAAGCCTGGCGATGAAAAGCCTGGCGATGAAAAGCCTGGTGATGAAAAGCCTGGTGATGAAAAGGCCGGCAAAAAACCCACATACGAGGCCCTGGAAAAGGCCCTTATAGACACCAAGACCTGGGCCACAAGACTGAGCGACCGGGTCAAGGCATTAGAAAAACCGGTCTCTGCAACAAAAACAGACGATAAAACGCCGGAAGCCGATAAGATCCCCGATGAAGTCAAGGGGTTTTATGCGGATTATCCCGAGGCCAAAAACGCGATTCTGTATGAGGCCGGGCAGCTCGTCAAAAAACAGTTCGGGGACCTGGATCCTGCCGAGGTTCAGAAAGCCGTCGCAGGTCTTCAGGATACCGTTTCCCAGAACAACTTCGAACGGGCCGTTGTAGTCGGCGTGGTAAGCCAGACCGGAGAGTGGATCCCCGGACATCCGGACGCCTATCAGGTCATGGCAGGCGCACCGTATAGGACCTGGTTTGAAAACGAGCGAAAGATCAATCCCACCCTTG
>Ga0307379_10007860_pt1 | contig 14426 bp, 15 predicted proteins | sample UN2MG_FD_202237 | JGI IMG/M metagenome (GOLD analysis project Ga0307379, IMG submission 202237) | Soil microbial communities from Risofladan, Vaasa, Finland - UN-2 | ecosystem: Environmental > Terrestrial > Soil > Coastal area > Acid sulfate soil | place: Finland: Risofladan, Vaasa | collected... | reverse complement strand
CTTAAACATGTTGGGGATCAGCTTAGATTACTACTGGGGACATTCGGTTGCAGAAGGTGATAAATCCGAAAAAACGTGATTTCAACTTGCGGAAAATGAGGTGCAACGATTACTTGATGACATAGGCATCAAGGTGCGATTGTCGGATTTCGGCTTGGCGGAGAAGGATATCGACAAAGCAACCCACATCGCCTTGACCGGCTACTATTTCGATATCAGCTGTCATCCTCTGAAAGTCAGTGAGGATGACATCAAGAGAATCTACAGGGAATGCCTGTAGAGCGGGGTTACCAAGTGCAGTAGCCGCCGTCGATGATTAGGTCAGCTCCGGTCATGTAGTCTGAAGCTTCCGATGACAAATACACCACCGCACCCTGTAAGTCTGTAACTTCAGCCATCCGTCCCAGGGGGATCATCGGCAACCACCTCTCCTTCATGCTCTCACCCAGAGGAGTGGCGAGCAGGTCTCCCACCAGTCTTGTGCGGGTATATCCAGGGCTGATGCTGTTTACCCGAATACCGTGCGGCGCCCATTCTGCCGCCAGACTGCGGCTCAGGTGTAGTACTGCAGCCTTGGATGTGTTGTAGGCGACCTGGTGTTGCGGCGTGTTGACGATATGGGCGGACATGGAAGCGGTGTTGATGATTTTACCGTAGTGCGACGGGATCATCTGACGGGCCTCGGCCTGAGCGCAGAAAAAAACTGCATCCAGGTTCAGCTTGAGGATCTTGTGCCAACTTTCCCCTGTTTGAGTTTCAGCGTCTACCCAGTCGCTGATACCGGCATTGTTCACCGCGACGGTCAGTTTTCCCCAATGACCGGAGATCGTATCGATCACTTTCCTAATCTGCCCTTCGTCGGTAACATCGGCGGTGATGGCCAGGCAGTCAATCCCCTTGTTTGAGAGCTCGTGGGCGACGGTTTCGGCCAGTTCTCCTGCCACGTCGACCACGGCGACCGCTGCACCGGCTTCACCCAACGCGTGGCAGAAAGCGCGACCGATTCCCTGTGCGCCACCTGTAACCAGGGCCACGCGTTCATCGAGATGAAATCGGTCCATGATGTTTTTGGCTTGTAGTACTGGATCGGACATAGCTGGTCTCCTTGTCTCGTTTAGCTTTATAATGCAGCGGGTTCAGTGTATCTCATTTTTCTCTGAAATACCTATTAGCCGGGAGCTTGCCGGGTAGCGCTGTTTTCGGCAAAGATTGAGCAGAGGAGGGAGCGAATGGAAAAGCGCGTTTTAGGCAAGACCGGAGAAACCCTCTCTGTCGTTGGTTTCGGCGGGATCATCGTCATGGATGAGAATCCCCAACAATCCAGCCGGATCGTCGCCGAGGCCGTGGAGAGGGGAATCAATTATTTCGACGTGGCGCCCAGCTACGGCAACGCCGAGGAGCGGCTAGGGCCCGCCTTACAGCCCTATCGGAACAAGGTGTTCCTGGCCTGCAAGACCGAGAAAAGAACTGCGACCGAGGCTCGAGCTGAGCTGAAAACCTCCCTGGAACACATGCGAACGGATCACTTCGATCTGTACCAACTTCATGCGGTTACGACCCTGGAGGAAGTGGATACGATTTGCGCCGCAGACGGTGCTCTGAATGCTTTTCAGGAAGCAAGGCAGCAGGGCAAGGTCCGTTATATCGGCTTCTCCGCGCACAGCGAGGAAGCAGCCCTGGCCCTGCTGGAGCGCTTCGAGTTCACCAGCGTTTTGTTTCCCCTAAACTGGGCCTGCTGGTACAAGGAGAAATTCGGCCAGACTGTGTTGAAGAAGGCGGAGGAACAGGGTATCGGACGGCTGGCGCTCAAAGCCCTGGCAAAGCGAAAATGGAAAGAGGGGGAAGAGAAGCCCTGGCCGAAGTGCTGGTACGCACCGGTGGACGATCCCCAGGAAGCGGAGCTGGCCCTGCGATTTACCCTATCCCTGCCAATCACTGCGGCGGTCAGCCCGAGTCACGCCGAGCTGCTCTGGTGGGCTTGTGAGGCCGCGGAAAATTTCTCGCCTTTGAGTCCAGCGGAAGAAAAACTACTTAAAAGTAGAGCCCGAGCACAGGACACGATCTTCCCGGAATTGGGATAGACTCCGCGATGCACCGGGAGTTCAGATCATGAGTGGTACGATCATCACGGTGCGGGGACCGCTTCCCGTCGAAGATATGGGCATCACCCTTCCTCACGAGCATGTCATGGTGGATTTCATCGGCGCCGACAAGGCCGACTGCCACCGCTACGACCGCAGAGAGGTAGTGGCTGCGATGCTCCCCCGTCTGCGGGAAATCCGCGAGCAAGGTGTGGGGACCTTTGTAGACTGCACCCCCATGTATCTGGCTCGGGACCCTCTGGTGCTGCGGGAGCTGTCGGAAAAAAGCGAACTCAACATCCTGACCAACACCGGGCAGTACAAGGAGCCCTACTTGCCGAAGGAGACCTTGCTGATCCCGGCGGAACAACTCGCCGAGCAGTGGATCCGGGAGTTCAACGAAGGAATTGGCGCTACCGGGATCAGGCCCGGATTCATTAAAACCGCCATGCCTCCCGGGCCCATGAGCTCACTCCAGAGGAAGATCATTGAAGCGGCTGCAGTAACCAGCCGGGCTACCGGGATGGTAATCGCTACGCACATCGAGGATTCCTCCCCGATTCCGGAGATTCTGGCTGTTCTCGAGAACAATGGCCTGCAGGCAGACCGCTGGATCCTGGTGCACGCGCAGCAGATCCAGGAGAAAGAAGAGTTATTCCGTCTTGGCCGCCTGGGTATCTGGATCGAGCTGGACGGCATCGCCCCGGATTCTGCGGAGTGGAACCGAGAAATGCTGCTCGGCTTGCTGGAGGCGGGTTTTGTGGACCGGCTCCTGCTTTCCCATGATGCCGGCTGGTACAATGTCGGTGCAGAGGGAGGCGGAAAGCAGGTTCCCTATACCTTTCTTTTAGAACACTTCCTTCCCATGCTTCGGCAGACGGGGGTGGGGGAAGACACTCTGTGGAAGCTGATCGTTGACAATCCTGCCGGGGCTTTTGCCCTTGGCGGTACGGGAGAATTTCATGAGGAGTGAGCTGCGCTATCGCCAGGTACATCTGGATTTCCACACTTCGGAGCACATCCCCGACGTTGGGTTGCACTTCGATGCCGATCAGTTCGTCGACACCCTGAAGCGGGCCTGTGTGGATTCGGTGACCGTGTTCGCCCGCTGCCACCACGGCTGGTGCTACTACCCGAGCAGGGTGGGAAAGCCCCATCCGAACTTGAAGAGACCCGACCTTTTAGGAGAAATGGTGCAGGCCTGCCGGGCAAATAACATCAACGTGCCGATCTATCTAACCGTTCAATGGGACGAGCGCATGGCCAGGGAGCACCCGGAGTGGCGGGTGATGAGCGCCAACAACCTCTCGGCGGACTCATCGGCGCAGGACCCGTCAGCTCAGAAACAGCTCACCGCCCGCTGGCACCCTCTCTGCCTGAACAACGAGGATTACCTCGACTATGTCACCCGCTTAACGCTGGAGGTCATGGAGGGCTACAGCCCCGACGGACTGTTCATGGACATCCTGCTTCCCTGGCAGTGCGTCTGCCCCCGTTGCCTGGTGCTGATGCAGTCTCAGGGACTCGATCCGGAGAAGCGGGAGGAGCGGCTAGCCAACGACCGGCGGACGATCATGGATTTCTACAGAAAATTCAGCGAGTCGATTTGGAATCAGGATCCGGATATGCGCCTGTTTTTCAACAGCGGCCACATCTACCGGGGCGAACGGGATCGCTATCGCTACTTCAGCCATCTGGAGATCGAGTCGCTGCCTACCGGCGGCTGGGGCTACGATCATTTCCCGGTCTCCGCCCGCTATGCCGGGAGCCTGGGCATGGAGTTCCTCGGGATGACCGGGAAATTCCACACCGCTTGGGGAGAGTTCGGCGGATACAAACGAGCGGTGGCGCTGGAGTACGAATGCGCCCTGATGGCGGCCCTGGGTGCCCGCTGCAGCATCGGCGATCAGCTGCACCCCAGCGGGAAGATGGATCGGGACACCTACGAGCTTATAGGACCCGCATATGCAAGGATCGAAAAGCTGGAGCCGTTCCTCAAAGGCGCCCGGCCGGAGTCAGAGATCGCCCTGCTTTCCGCCGCGGCGGTATCCCCCGTCTCCCTCGGGCGAGAGGCGAGAGAGAATCCCAGCGACGACGGCGCCGCCCGAATGCTGTTGGAGCTTCAGGAGATGTTCGATGTGATCGACCTGGAGGCGGATTTCGGCGGGTATCGCCTTCTGGTCCTGCCCGACGCCGTCACCTTCACTCCCGACCTGACGGACAAGATCGCCGCGTTTCTCGCGGAGGGAGGGAGACTGATACTCTCCGGTTCATCGGGAATGAGGCCGGATGAATCAGGATTCGCCCTGAAACTGGCTGTGCAGTACGAGGGGCAGACAAGCCCCTTTGATCCCGACTATATGCAGGTAGAGGCGGAACTGGATTCGGAGCTGGTGAGCTCACCCTTCGTGATCTACGATCGGGCGTACGCGGTGAAGGCGGATCGGGCTGAGGTCCTGGCCACCAGCCGCAATCCCTACTTCAACCGCAGCTGGGCGCATTTCTGCTCGCATCAGCACACCCCCTACACCCTGGAACGCAACGACAGCTATGACGCGGTGATGCAGGACGGGCCCATCGTCTACTTCTCCCATCCGATCTTCCGGGCCTACTACAACAGCGGCCAGCCCCTACTCAAATACCTCTTCCGGGGAGCCCTGAACCGGCTCCTCCCGGAGAGAAAGCTGAGGGTCAAGCTACCGTCAAGCGGGCGGGTGAGCCTGATGCGCCAGGAACTGGAGAAACGCTGGCTGCTTCATTTGCTCTTCGCTCAGCCGCAGCTCCGCGGCTCAAAGCATCCCTATCCCGACGGCAGGGAGCGGCCGATTGAGATCATCGAAGATGTGGTTCCAGTCCGTAATATTCCCTGCCGGTTGAGCTTGGATCGGGAACCCCGGCGAGTTTACAGTGCCTATAGCGGTCAGGCGATCCCGTATGGCTTTGAAGATGGTATTTTGGAGTTTACGGTCGGGGAACTATACATCCACGAGCTGGTGGTGATCGAAGAGCTACGTTAGTGGGCCATATCCGAGCAAATAGACAGGCTGGGCAACGGCGATCCGGATTTACTACGAGAATCATTTTACCAGAGCTCCCTCGTGAGCCTGGATCTTGAGAAACAGATCCCGAAATATCGGATTCCGATGCACGAAAACGGCACAGCGCATCAGGTGTCGCGAGTTGTCCGCACTCCAAGTGCACTGATCGCTGAGCAGAGGGCTGTGAGTCACCACCGTCGGCACCCATTGGGGATCGATCAGCCAGGCGACGGCAGATATATCCCAGATTTCCTTGGCCCGGCCGAAATGGTCCTCCGCGTAGTCGCTGAAGATTTTGTAAAGGTAATCCCCGACCTCGCTTTTTCCTTTTAGGTTTGCCTCCAGCTCGTGTAGGCTGGTCAGAAGGTGGGAGGCCACCGGGAGACAGGGAATCTGGATCAAGGGGACGCCGCAATCGAGAAGGAGGCGTGATGCGGTTATATCCTGCTTCAGATTGAACTCGCGGGTATGGGCCCAGTAGTGGGCGTGACCGCCCAGCCAGACAACCACGATCCTCTGGATGATCTTCGGCTCGATCAGTATGGCCGAGCTGACATTGGTTATCGCCCCGATCGCCACCACGTATAAAGGCTCCGCCTTTGAGGCCATGGCCCTATCGATCAGATCGAGAGCCGCCTTGCTACTGAAGGGTGAATCGAGATCGGGCAGGAATCCTTCGGATCCTTCGAGCACGGGACAGCGAACGGATCGATCCAGCCTTCCCAGGAGCCTGAGGATTTCTTCGTGGCTTTTCCGCATCCCGTCCGCAGGACCGGAGGAGCGGTTGTTCCAGAAAGGTGCGGCGTAGATCGCTTCGACCTGGAGCTTCGGCGAGGACAGCAGTGCGTAGGTCACGGCGAACTGGTCGTCGATCTCGTTGTACGTATCGGTGTCCAGAACCATACGAACATTACCCGCCGGCGGCTGCAGACGCCGCAGGCGAAGCTCGTCATTCATTTCGGGAAAGCGCATTGGTTCTGTCTACTCCCTCTAGGCCCAGGTTACGGAACAAGCACCACCTTGATCGAGTCCTCAGCCCTGGTGGCGATCTCCAACCCTTCGGCGAAGCGCGCCAAGGGCAGGTTGTGCGTAACCAGGTCCTCGCCGCTTATCGTCCCGTTTCTGAGGTACTCTATGGCCAATGGATAACAGTACGGCCCCAGGTGTGCTCCATGAATGTTCAACCCCTTGAGGTCTCCGATGATGCTCCAGTCCACCGCTACCGGCCCGGCATGCACGCTGAACTCGACAAAGGTTCCCAGCCGGCGCAGCATCTGCAGCCCCTGAGAAACAGCAGGTCCGGCCCCCGTGGCCTCTATATAGACATCACAGCCGTACCCATCGGTCAGGTCGAGGATGCTCTGTACCGCCTCTTCCGCCCGTACGTTGATCGCCAAGTCCGCGCCGAACTTGCGCGCAAGCTGCAATCGCTTCTCCTTTAGATCCAGGGCGATGACCTTGCCTGCACCGGTCTGCTTGGCTGTTGCCAGCATGCACAAGCCGATGGGTCCCATCCCGGCAACCACCACCACGTCTCCCAGCTGTATTTCCGCACGGCGAACCGCATGAATGGCGCAGGCCAGAGGTTCGATCAGGGCGGCCTGTTCCGCGGGGATCTCTTTTGGAACTTTGTGATTGATAGCGTTTACCGGGAAGCGCATGTACTCAGCCCACGAACCCTCGGCCCGTTCCCGAATGAATCCATAAATATCGTGACGCTGGCACATCCAGTACCTCCCGCTGGTGCAAAACCTGCATTGCCAGCAGGGGACGATCTGCTCGGAGACACAGTGATCACCGATCTGAAGCCCGTATTTTTCTCCGGCCCCGTCACCTATCGCGACCACTTCACCGACAAACTCGTGACCAGGGGTCACCGGTGTGACGATGTAGGGCTTGATTTCCTCGTTTCCCCATACTCTGGCCCCCTGGTAGGTCTTTACGTCGCTGGCGCATATGCCGCCGGCCAGGACCTTCACCAGCACCTCCCCGGGACCGATTCGTGGTACGGGAACCTCCTCCAACCGGTAGTCTTCGGGGCCGTGGACCTTTACCGCTTTCATAGTTGTCGGCTGCTTCATCGATCTGTTCCTCCCATGTTCAATTGGTTCCACTTTCTTTCCGTACAACCCATTTGCGACTCGTTGGATATTGCTTTCCCGGATACGATTCCGTCACAGCTCCGAGATGGTGTAACAGGCGATCTCCCGGGTTGCCTGATTTGTAGAAAAGATCAAATCGGCATCATCGGTTGGAATTACCGCGGTATTGGCGGAGCCTACGCCCTCATCGACCACCTGACGCTCCAAAGTCAAAGGCTTCGTCGAGGCGACGGTGTAAAGATCCAAATCACGATTCCCGGAGCGATTGCCGACAACCAACGATTTTCTGCCTCTGATACTGCCCGCCCAGAGGCCGTGACCGTAATCCAGGGATTTTTCCCAGACCAGCTTCCAGGCCCCGCGTTCAGCCTTGTACACCCGAAGCAGATGGCCGTGAAAGGGTTCGATCGTGACGAGCTCCTGCACGCCGTCATCGTCCAGATCTGAGAGCTGCATCTCGCTCACCTCGTGATCCATCACCCGTTCGAAATCCCAGTCAGAGCTCTGCAGGGAATGTAGGAAAACCCCCTCCTGTGCCGAAATCATCAGAACCGGCTTTTCCTCCAACTGAGAAACAAGCAGCCCGTGGTTCTTGTGAAGCCCGCTAAGAATCGGCGTGAGCTGTAGCACCCCCTGGTGATGTTGCTGAAGAGGCGTCACATATACGGTCCCGGGTTTTGACCAATCTTCCGCTGCGGTTTTGGTTGCCGCTAAAGAGGCCGCAACCAAGAATCGGCTTTCCGCCTTGTCTACGATCTCCAGCCGATGAGCAAAAGGCAGATCAGAGAGGCGTTGCTGTTTCCATCCCGGCTTTCCGATGGTGCCTTCCAAAACGTAGATGCCGGCGTCATGGAACTGGTAACCGGGAAAGCACTGCATAATCGTGAATACCCTGCCGGGAGCGCCGGATTGCTGGATCAGGGACATGCACCCCCCTGGACCTGGAATGATCTCTACGGCATCCCACTGGGGAGGCGAGAATGTATACATGGGCCCCCGATCTTCGGTAGCCGCAATCACATGGGTATGCATCCGGTCCTTTATCGCAGACACCGCGTAGGGCATCGACATGCGGATCAGCGAGCGTTTGTGAATACTCACCCATCGTTCTCCTTGCTGTGTTTGCCCTCGACCGTATCGATATGTAGGAGCTTCTCCCACATCTGGATTATCGACGGCTGCGCGAGGTTTTCCTTTCCACATGCCTTGGCTGCGGTGAAAACCTCGTCGACTGCCGCAGTAACCGGAACGGGAATACAGAGCTCCCGGGCAAGGCTGCGGGCAGATCCCAGGTCTTTGGAGAGTATGCCCACGGTTCCGCCGGGACGAAAATCCCGCTTGATCATAGCCGCTGCGCTGACCTCCAGTACTTTGGAACCAGCCCATCCTCCGCGTATTGCCTCGAAGAGAACTGAGGCAGGTACTCCGCAACGAGCCGCAACCGCGAATCCTTCGGCGATGACCGCAAACTCCGCTCCTACAATCATGTTGTTGACCAGCTTTGCGACACCGCCGCTGCCGACCTCTCCGACCCGTACGATGCTGTCTCCCAGTAATTCAAGGATCGGCCGTCCCTTCTCGAACACATTTGGATCCGCTCCGACCATGATCGAAAGACTGCCGTCGATGGCCCCTTTCTCACCCCCGCTCACAGGGGCATCCATAAAATCGATGCCTTTCGCCTTTAGCTCATCAGAGATCCGCATGGACAGCCGGGGTTCAGTTGTGCTGAGATCGATCAGCAGCGCCCCCGGAGGGAGCGTTTCTTTGAGCCCCGGGGACTCCCCGGCGGAGCCCAGGACAACCTGTTCGACGATCGATGTGCTCGGCAGAGAGAGGCAAACTAGGCTGCACTCGCGAGCCATCTCAGCCGCCGATTCGGCGGCTTGCACCCCCGCCAGACCGTCCAGGCGGGTCGGATCAACATCAAAACCGTGAACCTCGTACTGTCTCGCCAATCGAGAGGCCATGGGTCGTCCCATAATTCCAAGTCCGATAAATCCAAGTCGTGCAGCCACTACCTCGCCTCCAATCCATCTTCCGCCATCGCCAATCTCCGAGGTTCAGGATTGACTTTGTCGTTTTTCTGATAAGTATTGCGAATCTTAGCATATCGGTCCGGGGGCGACAAATACTAGAAAAATCCATTAGCAATATCTCATGCCCTATACTACAATAGTCGCTTAATCGAGGAGGATGAAACAATGAACTTTGTATTCGGTGTCGACACCTTTATCTGGACGGAGAACTTCACCGAACAGGACCTCTGGATCATAGGAAAGGCCAGGGAGCTCGACTTCGCGCCCCTGGACATTGCGATTGCCCACCCGGAAAAATTCCCTACGGACAAAGTGAAGGAGGCCGCCGGGGAAGCGGGGATTGAGATCGTTACCACCTCTACGTTGAATGCGAGCACCAATCTTATCTCCCCCGGCAAGGAGATACGAGCCCGAGGCGTCAAATCACTGAAAACCCTCGTGGATATCAATTACCGGTTGGGATCGAAGATACTGGGCGGGGTTGTATATGCCGGTTGGGGCTGCCTCAGCGGTAAACCCCGGACCGAGCAGGAGTGGGAGTGGTCTGTCGAGGCGATGCGGGAAGTCGCTGCCTATGCAAGAGAAAGGGGGGAACTGATCATTGCGGTGGAACCGGTAAATCGATTCGAAACCCACTTCCTCAACATCGCGGAAGACGCGGTTCGCTACTGCAGGGATGTGGGCACCGGCAATATGAGGGTTCATCTGGACTGTTTCCACATGATCCGGGAGGAGACCAGCTTCCGAGGCGCTGTTGAGACCTGCGGCAGAGAGTATCTGGGCTATGTCCATGTCTGTGAAAGCAACCGGGGTATTCCCGGAACCGGACTTGTTCCCTGGAAGGAGTTCTTCACCGCCTTGAAAGATATCGGCTACCAGGGACCCCTTGTTATCGAATCGTTTGATCCGGGATTCGAAGAGCTTAACCGCCTCTGCGCCATCTGGCGCAAATTCGCCGATTCAGGGGAAGAGCTGGCGGTCAAAGGGAAGAGGAACCTCGAGGCGATTGCCGCCGAGGTGAGCTAAAACCGGGGGAAACCCGATTAGGCAGCGTAAGGTGGTGTGAAATCACCTTCAGCACGGAAACCAAGATCCGCCGGGAGGCATGAGATGCAACGGATGATCAACGATCCGGACCAGGTAGTTCCGGATATGCTCAAAGGATTTGTGAGGGCACATCGGGACCTCGTGCTGCGCACCGAGAATCCGCGGGTGCTCAAATACCGGGAGGCACCGGTCAAGGGAAAAGTCGGAATCGTAACCGGGGGAGGTTCCGGACACAAACCGGCCTTCGTCGGTTATATCGGCAGGAACCTGGTAGATGCGGTAGCCGTCGGCGAGGTCTTCACCTCTCCCACGGCAAACTCATTTTTCGATGCTTTCAAGGCGGCGGATTCCGGAAAAGGGGTGGCCTGTCTGTTTGGCAACTACGCAGGGGACATCATGAACGTGAAGATGGCCGTAGAGGAAGCCGAGGAGGAGGGCATCACCGTCAAAACGGTGATCGCCAATGACGATGTGCCCTCGGCACCGAAGGCGGAACGGGGAAAGCGCCGGGGGGTGGCCGGGGAGGTGCTGATGTGGAAGGTCGGAGGAGCGAAGGCTGCCGTGGGGGGCAGCCTGGAGGAGGTGATCGCCGTGGCCCAGAAGGCTATCGACAACACCCGCAGCATCGGCATCGGCTTCACCCCCTGCACCATTCCGGCGGTGGGGAAACCGAACTTCGCGATCGAGCCGGGAAAGATGGAGGTCGGGATCGGCCACCACGGGGAGCCGGGAATCAAGGTTGCCGATCTGGCCGGGGCTGACGAGATGGCCGAGATGTGCCTGGAGGTTATTCTGCCGGATTTGCCGTTCCAGAAAGGGGATGAGGTGGTCGCCCTGGTCAGCGGCTTGGGAGCCACGCCCGTGATGGAGCTGTATATATTCTACAACCGGGTGGAGGAGCTGCTCGGCCGGAAGGGGATCAGCGTGTACCGGCCCTATGTCGGCAACTTTTTCACCTCCCTCGAAATGATGGGCGTCACCCTGACCGTGATGAAAGTGGATGGGGAGCTCAAGCGACTCATCGATCTTGAATGCTATTCCATGGGCCTCAGGCAATGTTAGGTTGATCCCATGGCTGAGCAGTTTGCCGAAAATGAGGGACGGATCGTTGTAGAGAAACTGATCGAGACGATCCGGGATAACAAGGCATACCTGAGTGAAGTGGACGGGGCCATCGGCGACGGGGACCACGGCATCAATATGGCCAAGGGCTTTGCCCTGACGGCCGAGCGCTTGACCAGCGAGATGGGTCTGTCGGAGGGGCTGAAGACGCTGGGCCGGACCCTGGTCATGGAAATCGGTGGAGCCATGGGTCCCCTGTACGGCAGCTTCTTCAAGGCAATGGCAGGGGCCTGCAAGGACAGGGAGCAAATCGATGCCCAGGTGTTCGGACAGATGATCGAGGCCGGATATACAGCGGTGGTCGGGTTGGGACAGGCCAAGGTGGGCGACAAGACCCTGGTGGATACCCTGCATCCCGCGCTCGAGGCCTACAAGAAGGCCCTTGGCGAGGGGGCGGGGTTCAAGGATGCGTTGCAGCGAATGGCTCAGGCGGCGGAGCTGGGCAAGGAATCGACGAAGAATCTCGTAGCCAAGGTGGGCCGGGCTTCACGACTCGGAGAGCGCTCCAAGGGTGTGCTCGACGCCGGGGCTGCCTCCTGCTATCTGATCCTGAAGTCATGCGCCGATACGATCAGCTCCCTGCTGCAGTAGCGGTTTTGCGATTTTCCCCCCTGGTCTTACGGTTTATTCGTGATATTCGACCGGGAAGGATACAGTGCCGAACTGTACCGCTTTCTTGATGGAAGAGACAGGGATGACAAGAAACCTCGAGCTGTATTTATCAGTTGGGCAAAATATGCAGACAAATGGGTATATGAAATTCCGGCCGAAGCGTTTGAGCACACGGTGAGTGTTACCTATGAGATCCAGAAAGCCGAAGAGGTGAGATATGTTCAGACAGAAAGAACGATGAGCAAGTACGGAAAGATCCGCACTATTGTCATCGAAAGCGGAGCGGATGGAAAGCGCGCAGCCATTTACACGAACGGGTAGGAAAATAAAATCGACAGTGATGCGGTTATCCGCTTGATCTGCCGCAGGTGGGGAGAGGAGAACAAGATCAAAGAGTTGATGAAAAGGCATTTCATCGACTACACCCCGGGATATGTCAAAGAGCCGATAGCGCAGCAGCCCCTTGTGGAGAATCCGAAAGTGAAAAGACTGAAGAAAGAGAAGGCGCGGCTGACAAGCGAGCTACACAAACTGAAAGTCCAATTGACGGACAAGGTGCTTGAAACGGCTCGGGATGAGATGAGTTGGGAGCAGATCAAGAAAAACCAGATTGCTTTGCTGGCAGAAATCATCAAGGGAAACAACGAAGTATTCTTCTTGGAACAGGAACTTGAAAAATTGCCTGCAAAGATTCCCTTCGATCAGGCGCATGGCGGCAAGAGATTACTCAAGCTCAATTTCGAAAAGAAACGCTTTTTGGACTGCATCAAGTTATTCTCCTGCAACATGCAGGAGCAGATGTGTAAGATTCTTCTGAACTATTACGACAAGCCGAAAGAGCTCATGCCGGCGCTGGCGATGATCCTGAACAGAGGCGGGTATCTGAAGTTAGAGCATGGCAAATTGAACGTGAGTCTGAGAAGATTCAGAAACAATGAGATTGATTATGCCGCCCGGCGGCTGTGCGAGGACCTGAATGCGATGTCCCCCAGGACATTAGATAAGTTTCAGCTGCCCATAATTTATGAGGTGCTGTAGTAACCTGCAAAAAATTTTTGAAAATTCCGTGAAAATCTGGCGGTTTGCTAAGACCTCTGGAGCACGCGGGCAACCTCGGCTTGTATGGCTCCAGCTTTGAACATGCGGGCGGCGTCTTTCCTTCGTTTCTCCAGCGCTTCAAAATCTCTTCTTTCTCGGGGTTTTGTCTTCATGCTGTGAGTATAGCATGAAGACAATATCTTGTCACTATATTATGCGAACATCAGTAAGTTCACCAAAGTGATGGCGCTTCTAATCTGTCTGATCCTCTTTGTCGGTTATGCCTGGAGCGGGGCAGAGAAAGAAGTGGGGAAAGAGGGTCCTAAAACCATCGGATTTTCCATGGTCGGTGTCGGTATGAATGCCTACTTGACCACCTGGGTAGATACTTTCAATGCGGAGGCTGAGAAGCGCGGCTATAAGATGATCATGGCCGATGCCAACTTCGATGCCTCGATGCAGGCCAGTCAGATCGAAAACCTGCTGGAACAGAATATCGACGGCCTGGTACTCTGGCCGGCGGATGTCCATGCCCTGGTCCCATCCTTCAGGAAAGCGAAGGAATCGGGAATTCTGGTAATCAGCTCCATTACACAGCTGGCGCCTGAAGGGTTCCATTATGTTGATGCCGTGACCGGCCTTCAGAACTACGGAGAGGGAGAGGAGCCTGAGTTCTTCAACTATCTGACCAACATCATTTTAGACAAAAAAAACTTGGAGAGTTTTCTCCCGGGAGAGCGGTATGGTGATGCACTCGTTAAGCTGGGGCGATTACGAGAGAGTGAATAGAATCAACGTCTATTTTACCCAGAACCGGTCAGCGAAGCTTTGGAAGTGGATCTTAAACCGGAGCTGGATGGCGTAAATTTCCCGCGTCTGATAGATTACCTTTCTCCCGTGTTTTTTTCACTCCAGCGCGCCACTTCATCCTTGCGGTTCAGATGCACCGATATGGACAGGACAAGAACAACGGGATGAACACAGTGCTGACGCATGAGTTGTAAGTGTTGTCAGGATGAACAAAGGTTGCTTGACTCGAAACAGGTGTGTCGCTAAGCTCTCTCTGCCATGAGTGAGTACATCATCAGCGGAATACAGCAGATCGGCACCGGCATCCCTGATCTTGCCGGCGCCTTTCGCTGGTACAGGAAAAACTTCGGCTTCGACATTCGCGTGTTCGAGGATGAGGGAGAAGCAGCCCTGATGCTGCCCTACACCGGTGGAATGCCCAGGGCCAGGCATGCGATTCTGGCACTGAACATGCAGGGAGGTGGGGGTCTGGAGATCTGGCAATACAAGGGCCGCAAAACCAAAGCTCCCGATTTCCAGGTGAAACTTGGAGATCTG
>Ga0307379_10007857_pt1 | contig 14433 bp, 11 predicted proteins | sample UN2MG_FD_202237 | JGI IMG/M metagenome (GOLD analysis project Ga0307379, IMG submission 202237) | Soil microbial communities from Risofladan, Vaasa, Finland - UN-2 | ecosystem: Environmental > Terrestrial > Soil > Coastal area > Acid sulfate soil | place: Finland: Risofladan, Vaasa | collected... | reverse complement strand
TACTGACCGACGCCGTGGTGCTGGCGCCCGAGGTGCTGGCCTGGAACTTCACCAACGAGGCGGGCGGAGACGGCCGCAACCGGCTGTCGCGCAACGTCATGGGCCTGTGGCTCTTGCAGGAGTGCCGCCGCGAGTGGGAGCGCGACGGGCAAAGCTGGTCCTATGCCGAACTGGCCCAGATGGCCGCCGCGGCGCCGCCACTCCGCAGTCTGGTGGACGCGGACGATTCCCGCTTCTTTCGCCCCGGCGGCATGCCCGACGCCATCCGCGGCTACTGCGCCGCCACCGCGCAGCCGGCGCCGCAGACCGCGGGCGAGATCGCGCGCTGCATCTTCGAGAGCCTGGCGCTGGCTTACCGGCGGGCGCTCGACTGGCTCGAAGCCTTGACCAACCGGAGGATCGAGCGAATCCACATCGTGGGCGGCGGTTCGCGCAATTCCATCTTGTGCCAATTCACCGCGGACGCCGCGGGTCGGCCGGTGGTAGCGGGGCCGGCGGAGGCGACGGCGATCGGCAACTTGCTGGTGCAGGCGCGGGCGCACGGTTGGATCGCATCATCGGCCGAGGCGGCGGAGGTGGTGCGGCGCTCGTTCCCGACCGCGGAGTTCGCGCCCGCAGGAGGTGACGCCTGGCACGAGGCCGCCGCGCGGTTCGCGGGGCTGGGGAAAGTCTAGCCACAGATGAACGCGGATGGGATTCAGCGTAGGGGCGCAGCATGCTGCGCCCTTCGTTTATGCAGTGCCCAGCCGCATGCGTGAAGGCAGGGACGCACCGACGAGTGAGCGAAAGGATGTTCCGCAAACCAAGGAGCATCGAACAAGCCAATGACTGCCCCTGAGACCGAGAAACCCGCCGCCAAGTGCCCGGTTGAGATGCATGACGGCAGCCCTTGCGGACGACACGTCTACCACAAGGGATTGTGCATCTGCCACTCCGACATCCCGGAAAAGAACTCCGATAGGTTCAAGCGCGAGATCGAAGCCATGCTTGCCCGCAAGGACTACGACTTTACCCGGTTCGTGTTCCCGAATGCCGCGGAGTTCACCAGCAGGGTCTTCGACGGGTCGGTCCGATTCCGGGGGGCGACGTTCCAGGGCGAGGCGCAGTTCGCCGGGGCGAGGTTCCAGAGGGAGGCAGAGTTCAGATGGGCAACGTTCTGCGCCAGCGCGTGCTTCGCTTTGGCGACCTTCGAAAGTGGAGCAGACTTCCCCGATGCGACGTTCATGGGGGACGCGGACTTCGGCAGAGCGACCTTCGCAGGACCGGCGAGCTTCTCGTCGGCGAAGTTACAGGGCAAGGCGTACTTCACATGGGGGACTTTTGAGGGGGATACACACTTTCCAGACGCCACGTTCCACGGCTATGCGGGCTTCCTCGGAGCGACCTTTCGAGGCCACACCGATCTTAGCGGGGCAGCGTTCCAGGACCGCGCGGACTTTCAGGACGCGAAATTCCGTGGCAAGGCGCGCTTCCGGGGGACGAGGTTTCAGGGCAAGGCAGACTTTTTCAGAGCAACATTCGAGGACGCGACGGAGTTCGTCTATGCGACCTTCCTAGATGCGGCACTCTTTGTGGGAGAGAGGGATAATCGGCTTTTCTGCCGCCAAGCAGATGCCGATTTCTACGAGGCGCGTTTTGAACATCCCGAGAGAGCCGTGTTTCGGCATGTCTATCTTGGCAAGGCCCGGTTCCTCGGGGCCGATGTGCGGAGGGTGGATTTCACCAAAGTGCAGTGGGGTACGCGCTTAGACGGTCGCCCGGCCGTGTGGGACGAACTGGGGCCAGAAGAGGATGGCAAAGAGAAGGACTACGCGCTGATCGGCAAGCTTTACCGGCAACTGAAGTACAACTACGAGGAAGAGCAGCGTGACCCCATTACAGCGGGAGACTTCCATTTCGGCGAGATGGAAATGCGGCGGCTTGAACCATGTAAGGGCTGGCTGCGTGCCACGTACAGGCGATACCTGTCTGCGATCGCGTTCTACCGCTGGATCAGCGGGTACGGGGAGGACTATGTCCGCGCGTTCGCGTGGATTGTAGTGATGATCCTTCTTTTCGGAGTGGTGTTCACCCATCCGTGGTTCGCGCTCCGTACCAGCCCGCTTTCAGGTTCGCTGCAGCCTGTCAATGGTTTCTGGCCGCACTTGCTCTACTCGGTCATGTGCTTCTTGCTGCGAGGGGACAAGCCGTTCGAGCCTGTGCACCTCGCGGGCCACTATGCGTCGGTGGCGGAGGGCATCATCGGCCCTCCGCTCATCGCTATGTTCGTTCTGGCGCTGAACCGGCGGTTCAAGCGGTGATTCGGGTGGGCGAGGGCGTGATGAATCACGCCCCTACATGCGCGCGTTGACCGCGCGCCCGGACCGGGCGCGACTTCCTATAGAAGTCGCGTGTCTGAAAGCGTGTGTGAGAAGCTTCGCCTCCCTGTCCCCCTCGCTGACGTCATTCCGAGCGCCCCCGCCTTTGTCATTCCGAGCAACGCAAGGAATCTCGTTCGGCGTATCATTCTCCAGGCAGGGCTTCAGACTGCCCGCGGCGCGCCTGTCCGCACGAGATTCCTCACTCCGCTTCGCTGCGTTCTGAATGACAGCTGGGGCAACACACGCCCTGATAGATTCGCATCCATCCGCGTTGATCCGCGGCGAAATAGTCCTTGTCCCACTCACCGCTTCGGCCACGGCACCTCGACCTCCATCCCGATGAGCCGGGCTTTCGTTTCCAGGTAGTACAGGAAGTTATCGTAGGAGATGTCTTGCGGGAAGCAATGGTCGAGGATGGGTATATAGCCGCCGCTGTCCCTCAGCGGCAGGATCTTCGCTCGCAGCTCCGCCTCGATAGCCCTCCGATCCTTGGAGATCTCTCGCTTGTCAATGCCGCCGGCGAGCGCGAGGTCCTGGCCGAACTGCTTGCGCAGCCGCACCGGATCCATGCCCGACGCCTGCTCCAGCGGCCAGAAGCAGGTGACTCCCGCCTCCAGCATCAGCGGAATCAGCACCTCCGGGTCGCCGTCGCTGTCGAGCAGGATGTGCTTTATGCCCGCCCGGCGCAGCCGCTCCGTGATCCGCTGGTAGTGCGGCAGCAAGAACTTGCGGAAGATGGCAGGTGACAGCAGCGGCCCGCCCTTGCCCGCGAAGTCCTCGAAGAAGTTGAAGAAGTCAAACTCGACCTCGCCCAGCGCCCGTTCCACTAGCGCCAAGAAGAACTCGGTGTTGAACTCGATCATCTCCTCCACCAGCGCGGGGTCATCGTAGAACATGTAGGAGATGCCCTCGGTGCCCACCCACGAGCGCAGTTGCGAGTAGAGCCCGAAGGTGCCGTTGTGCAGCAGGCCCAGCGGGTAGTCGCGGCCGCGCCACGTGCGCACCTGTTGGTCCCACCACAGGGGGTAGCGCACCGGCGACGACGGATCGTAGCGCTTCTTCATCTCTGCAAACGACTTGCGGTCGGTCACCGGGAAGGACAGGTATTGATCCATGCACAAACGAGTGGCGCGCACGGTGCCGCCTTTGAGCGCGCGGGTGACCATGCCGTTTGCATGGCGGGCGGTGATGTACTCTGGGGTCTCCTCGAGCACTTCGTACTGAAAGCCCGGGAACATGCCGACGCTGAGGGCGGCAAAGGCCCGACGCTCCAGGTGAAAGTAGGGCTCGCCCTCGAACCAGTTCATGTAAACCGCGTCCTCGGGCATTCCTTCGCCAATCCAGCGCTCGATGGTTTGCCCCCAGCAGCCCAGCTCGTAGTTGGGCAGCCGGTCCACCGGCTCGAAGGACAACGTCTTGCAGAATCGCTCCTGGTTGGTCATCGCCACGGGGAAGCTCCTTTATGCGGCGCGCCGGCAGCCCCACCGTGGCTACCGGGATCTTGGCTTCGGGACGGTCGGGGGACCGTCCCCTACACTCGGCGGGACGCCGTATTCCTGCGCCGCTTCGGTGAACACGGCCAGGTTGGCGAGGGGCGTCCCCGGGCAGATGTTGGCGCCGTCGCCGAGGAGAAATCCCCCGCAGGGCGCCATGGCCTCCAGGCACTCCCGGGCGGCCGCTTGGACCTGCTCCTGCGACCCATCGCGTATGAGCATGGGGTTGACATTGCCCCACAGGTACAGCTTTCCGCCCAGGTTCTCGGCGGCGGTTCGCGGCGGCACCTGGTAGCCGAAGACGTTGAAGCTCGATATTCGCGCGTGCTCGACCAGAGCGCGATGCAGATGTCGGCTGTCGCCGCACATGTGCATGCCGCGCCCATCGGCGAGGCCGGCGCCGAATTCGTCATACAGCATATTGTCGTATGGCACGCAGAACTTGACGAAGAGGTCGGCGGACATGATCTGCGCCGAGTCCTCCGCGATGCCGTAGCCCCCGCGCGGCCTGGGGTCCAGCTCCCGGAAGCGACGTTCGGCCTGAATCATCCCCAGCGTGATCTTCCGTAGGAACCGGTGGCAGGCCTCCGGGTACTCCAGCATCCACCAGTAGAAATCTTCCCCCACCAGGTCAATCGCGATCATGTGCGGCCCCTCGCCGCCGATGGACAGCGGCGCGACCTCGACCCGACCTTCGATGCCGTTGAAGATAGCCTTGGTCTCGCGCGCGAGCTCCGTCATCCGCTGCCACCATTCGATGACCGTTCCCCAAAGCCCGGCATCGGGCGCGGGGATCTCCAGGTGCTCCATCTCCTCCACGGTCTTGATGACCGGACGCGCATGGAGCGTTTCATTCTCGGGCCACACGATCTCGGCGCCGAAGGCGCTGGCGTTTACGACGTTGTCGAAGTAGGGCGCGACATGAACCACCGGCGCGTGACAGGCGATGTCCTCCGGGATGTTCTCTATGCGGTACTTGAAGAACTGCAGTTGCCAGTGAAACTGCGTCTCGACCCGCCTGAAGAGCTCATGGTACCTGAGGGCGAAGAGGGGCGCGAAGTAGCGCGGGACAACGCAGAAGCCCACGGGCACGCGGTCGTGGTAGCGGAACTTGGCGCGGGCATCCATCCGCCGCCGGTTGTCCGCCATCTTCTCCAGCGGATAGTCAATCGTCACTGCGTCCCGCATGTGAGGCGCTGTTTCTTCATCCGCTCGGTCTTGCGCACGATGACATCGGCGAAGCGGGCGGCGTTGCGGCGGATGCGCTCCAGCGATGCGGGCTTGAACAACTGCTTCCAGTCCTCGGGCACCGACCCCGCGCCGCGTAGGGTACCCGCCAGCATCGCCGCCCGCCCGGCGATGGTGTCGGAGTCGCGCCCGATGTTGGTGCCGCCGATGGCCGCCTGGCGGACGTCACCCTTTGCGATCTTGAACATGGCTAGCGCAAAACCCCACAGCTCCAGCGGATCAATGAGGTGGTAGAGCAGGCACTTCTCATAGAGCTCGGCGCGGACCGCCAGCACATCATCGTACTTGTCGGCGATGTCCAGGCAGGTCTGCAGGTACTCGTGGGCGCTGGCGAAGGGGCGCTGGTCGAAGGTGCGCAGCGGCTCCCGCGGGGCGGCCTCCAGCGCGGCTTGCAGAACGCGGTCCACGGTCGCCTGCGGTCGCATCGCCTCCGCCACCGTCGCCGCCAGCATGGTGGCCGCGACCACGTCGAGCCCGCGCTGATACATGTACGAGATCGCGGTGGCGTCAATCGCGGCGAACTCGGGATCGGCCGCGTGGAACACGCCCACCGGCTCCATGCACATTACCGTCGAGCCGGTGACGACGCTCCAGTGCCCGGTGATGCGCGGGTCCCAACCGCCGCGGATGAGGTCATAGGCGTTGCCCATGCATCCCTCGTAAAAGTGGTCGCGGTTGAGGCGCTCGTACCACGTGTGGCCGAAATGCCGCGCCATTACCGGCAACCCCTCGCGCTCCAGGTAGGTCTCAACCAGCAGCATCGCCATCTGGTTGTCGTCCTCGCCCTCCAGCCGCTCCGGGTTGAGGACCGTCGTGACGCCGCCCGGATAACGTTGGTCTATCTCCCAATAGAAACAGCCCTCCACCGGCGAGCCCATGGCATTGCCGATCGCGCCCGCCAACATGCAGCCATAGACCTTGTCGTGGAGCAGCGACGTACCCTCGTTGCGCGGCGCGGCGAGCTGCTCGGTGACCGAGACCATCTCGCGTTCCTTTGCCAGGCGCGCGTTGACGACATTTGCGATGGGCAGCCACGGTTCCGCCTGCGGCTCCGCCCACTGTCTCCATTCCGCGGGAAACACCTCCGGCCCGTACAGGGCGCCCACGATCGCCCCGGCGATCACCGCGGAAACGGCCTGCCCGCCCATCACCCCTTCGTACCACGAGACGCGCGAGGGCCCCAGCAGCAGCGCCATCAGCCGGCGCGCGTCCGCGCCATAGTGCCGCAGCAAAGGCAGGACGAAGGCGATGGGATTGTGGCCGATCCAGTTCGTTTCCCTGCGGACTTCGCCGCGTCCACCGCACGCCATCCACCACGCGACGAACTCCTCTTCGCTCTGGGCTATGAGTGCCTCCGCTCGCTGCGTCGGCCGGTTGAACTGGTAGAAAAGCTCCGGATTGTTGCGATGGGCGAGCCGCAGCACCGTTTCCACCACGGCGTCCGCATCGGCGCTGGGATCGAACGCTGCCGCTACGGCCGCCGCGCAGAGGGCGGCCCAATCCGCGCCCAGCCGCGGCTGCGCCACCGACGCCAGCTCGACCCCGTCCAGGTAGGCGTATTCCGGGTCGCCGCCGTGGTAGATGCCCACCGCGGGCATCGCCGCCGCGATCAGCCCGCACGGGGCGGCGCCCAGACCGCTGATGCGCGGGTGCATGCCTTCCTTCAGCAGCTCCTGCACCGAGTGGACTCCGTCCCACGCGAATACCGGTCCCGCGATCTCCGCGTCGTCCTGCAGCGCCGCGGCGAAGTCCTCCGGCGTCGCGCGACCGCCCTTCTCCAGGTACGCCCGCACCCCGAGGGCGATGAAAGGCGTCAGCGGCCGCGAGTTTATCCGCCCGCGCTCCTCTTCGTACTTGCCTGCCGGCTCCAGCGCGAGCGTGAGCACATCTTGCGGCTGCGCGAGCGCAAACCGCTCGGGGCGCACGGCTCGCGCAAAACCAAGTTCGGCGCCGGCGACCGCGCCGACGAGACAGCCCCTGATCCTGTCGTGAAGCGCTGATGATGGCATGGATGGTGCCTCCGGGATCCCTTTCCGGGCGATGCGCGCTCATCATGCTAAGCATCGTCTGCGCCATGGTACATCGTGGTGAGCATGACAGTCAAGACGAGACTCGGCGCGGTTAGTGATCGAGCTTGAGCGTGGGGCTTGAAGGTGGTGGTCAGGCTCTTCCCGCGCTGCCGTAGAGCGTCATGCGCCGCATGACTTCGGCTTTGACCGCGTCCTTTGCCGGCTGCAAGATATCGCCCGCCTTGCGCGAGCCAATCGCTTCCTGCAGGTTGACGCGCGCCGGCAGGGCGGCAATCGTCTGGCGCAGGCGGTCGAGAAAGACCTGCTTCATCACCGACCCGACGTTGAACTTGGCCACGCCCAGTTCGATGGCGCGGGGCACCGCGTGATCGGGGAAGCCGGTACCGCCGTGAATGACGAGCGGCACCTCAACCGCCCGGCGCAGGCGCGCCAGGTGGTCGAGGTCAATCCGCGCCTCGCCCTCCATCAGGATATGGACGTTGCCGGTGGAGATGGAGAGCGCGTCCACGCCGGTCTCCGCGACGTAACGGGCGGCCTGCTGCGGGTCGGTCAACTCGGGTGCGGCCGGCCCGCCCAGCGTCCCCGAGGCATCGGGCAGGCGGTTGATCTCGCCCTCGACATCCGCGCCCAGCGCGTGCGCGGCCTCGACCACCCGGCGCGTCGCCGCGACATTCTCGTCGAATGGGAGTTCGGAGGTGTCGAGCATGACGGCGTTGAAGCCCCAAGCCAGCCCGCGCCGCACCTGCTCCAGATTCGCGACCTCGTTGAACAGCAGGGACACGGGGACTGTCGCCTCCGCGGCCGCCGCCACGCCCAGCGCCGCCAGCCGCCGCTGCCCTCCGCCGTCATACCACCGCTGGTCAATCAGCTCGCCGCCGAAGCCCAGGATCACCGGCGAACGGGATTCCTCGGCGGCTTCCAGCACCGCCTCCAACGAGTGCTGATCCCAGGCCTCGAAGTAGCCGATGGCGTACCCGCCGGCGAGAGCGGCCTGCAGCATGTCGCGCATGGGTGCGAGTCCGGACAACAGCTTTGCTAACCCTTCGGGGTACAGAATTGCCCGATCACTCGCGAAATCCGAGAGAGGCTTCCATACCGCCTTGAAGGCGACCGCACCATCTTCGATGCCGTCCAGTTGCGCCCTCTCGTAGATGGAACAGTCGGCAAACTCGGCCTGGTACACCAGCACGATCTCGTGCCCAGGCTGCCCGTCATAGGTGAAGACGCTTTCGAGCGTGCCCAGCAGGCACAGGTTATTGATCTCGGCGCCGAGCTCCTCACGCACCTCGCGCACCACCGCCTCGTCGCTGCGCTCACCGAACTCGATGGTGCCGCCGAGCGGGCGGTAGAACGCCTGCTGCTTGGTCGGATCGTATCCCTCGGCGACGAGGATGAGAGCGCCCCGCCTGAAGACGCAGATGGCCAGCGGCCTGATCAACTTACGCACCACTCGGCTTCTGTTCGAGGTCCTGCAACATCCGCTGAACCGCGCTCTGCAAGAGCGGGAGCTCATCCTGGACCGTGCGCCATACGACATCCACATCAACGCCGAAGTAGGCATGAATGAGCTTGTCGCGCATGCCTGTGATGTCCCGCCACGCGAGGTCGGGGTATCGTGTGCGGAGGGATGCCGGAACTTGCCTCGCCGCCTCGCCAATTATCTCCAGCGCGCGGACGACCGCGAAGACCTTCTCGTCATTGCCCTTGAAGGCCCGAAAGTCTATGCCCTCCACGAACCGCTGTGCCTTGCCCGCCGCGTCAAGGATGTCGCGCAGGTAGTCTGCGTATTCCCGCCGTGCCCTCACACCGGCACCACTTCCGCGAGGATGCGGGCGCCGATCGCGGGCTTCAGCGCCGATCTCATGACTAGATCCACCTTGGCACCCAGTTGTTCGCTCAGCTCACGTTCGATGCGGACGAACTGCAACAGAGTCGGCGGGCGATCGAACTCCACCAGGATGTCCAGGTCACTGCGCCTGCTTCGTTTTCCTCGGACACATGACCCGAAAATGCCTAGCGAGCGCACCCCGTAGCGCTCGCGCAGATCGGGCAACCGGCGACGAAGTAGCCGCCTGACTTGTTGAATGTCCACTGCACGTGGGCTCAGGGGATGCACTCGCTTGCGTCCCGTTGATGACTGCATCGGCGTTTCCTATTTCGGGCCAGCATCCGCGGAAGCGCGCTCACACCCGCCGGATGTTGGGATCCGTGAACTCGTCGGCCTCATCGGCGCTGGTGCTGGAGAACTCGGAGACGACCGCGCCCTGCGGCCCGCCCTGGAACCAGTGCCGGGTGCCGGGGGCCAGAGTGTATTGGTCGCCCGGCCGCAGCGCGATCTCGTGGAAGACGGTGTAGTGCTCGGCGCGGTGCGCGGGCGGCTTGGCCTTGGGGTTGGTCGCGGGTTCGCCCGGGACGTAGAGATAGACCTCGCCCCAGCGGCAGCGGAAAGTCTCCTGCTTGCCGGGGCGTCCCGCCACCGAGGGGTGGCGGTGTTCCGGGCAAGTCTGCCCGGGCAACAGCACCAGCTCCTTGGCGCAGTAGCGGTCGTTGTTGACATAGACCACGATCTCCAGCCCGGTGACCTCCACCTCGCCCAGCCCGAGGTCGGCGACTTCCATCGCCTCGACTTCGTCGGGTCGCAGCACTATCCCCGCCCGCCGCAGATACTCCAGCGCGCGATCTCGAATCTCAGCTTTCGTAGTCATGCCCGCTCCCTGCCAGTCGTCGCCAGGATTCCCAGCCGCCGCTACTCTACCACTGCGTCTGGGCCGGGTCAAGGACCGGGGCGTGTCTCGGCTGGTGGCAATTCGGCAACGCCGGGGCGGACTTGCCGACGCCGCGCTACCGGCCGTGTATCTGGTAGTACTTGAACCCCTCGACCAGGGTCTCGAGGTTCTGCCACGATACGCCGGGCGTGATGCTGCTGGAGCAGCCGAGGAAAAGCCCCGTCTTGGGGCCGCTGCGAACCAGCCACTCCATCTCGCGCCGGACCGCGCTCGGCGTCCCCGTCGGCAGCGTGCGGGTGACGGAGACCCCGGCGATGATGATGAGGTCGCCGCCGTCTCGGGCCTTCAGGCGGCAGATCTTCTCGTAGTCCATACCGTCTTCGTACTGGAACCCCTGGAAGCCGCGCAGGCCGACCTCCAGCAGCCGCGGCACCATCTCCATCAGGTTGCCGTCGCAGTGCCAGATCAGGCGCACCTCCGTTTCGAGCAGTGGTTCGAGGCAGCGGGCGAAGTGGGGGAACCACAGCCGGTCCAGGTCCTTGATGTTAACCAGGGTGCCCCGCGAGTCCGCCATGTCGTGGTCGAGACGGTGCAGGGGAGATAGCGCGCCCGCAGCATATGCGGTGGCGGCCGCGCGATTGTTGAGCAGCGCCAGGTCCGCTTGCAGCGCGAAGTGCCGCTCGATGATCTCAGGGTAGAGAGCGAACGCCATGAAGTAGTCGGCGTAGCCGTAGGTCCCGTACGCGAAGGTGGGGAAGTGGACGAAGGCGTAGCCGCCCTTGAGGATGGAGGGGCCCAGGACTTGCTGAATGGCGGCCTCCTGCGCCAGGATCTGCTGAACGCGCGCGTCTTGGTCGAAGTCGCCCATTGCCTGCTGCAGGGCCGGAAACGCGTAGCGCTCCAGATGCTCCACCACCGCTTCCGGCGAGTCAATGCGCATCCCGTCAACGATTATCTCCTGCGCGCCGGTGGTGGCAGCGCGCGGAGCGCCCCCCTCGAAGCCGTGGCGACCCATGGTCAGCGGGTTCTCCGGGATCCATTGATCCAGCAGGCACACGCCGCCGTTGTCGAGCATCCGCCGGTAGGTCGGCGCGGGCTCCTGCTCATAGGAGCCCTCCGCCGCACCGGCCAGGCGGTCAATCATGCGCCACTCCATGGCCTGGAATTGCCAGGTGGGGATGCCCTTGCGCGGCTCGCCGACTATCGTATCCAGCGCTAATTGCGCCCGCTCGCCCAGCTCCATGTAGCACCTCGCCGGGAATAGGTGTGCGGCGCGTTCGCCGTCATTTGGCGCCTCCCCGCAGGGTGGTCGCGACCGCCGGCGGTTAGGCGGCGACCACGCGCAGCCCTTGCGCGCGGACGACGTCCTCCAACATCGCCATTTCCTGCGCGCTTTGCGGCAGCGTCCCCGCCAGCGGATAGGGGCGGCCCAGCCAGGCGTACTTGCCGGGTGCGCAGGGATTGTAGGGCAGCAGAGTCAGGTCCTCGACGCCCCGTTCGACCGCGGCCCGGGCGATCGCCGCTATCCCTTCCGGGGAGCCGTTGTATCCGGGGATCACCGGCACCCGCACGATCACTTGCGCCCCCTGCTCGCGCAGCCGACGGAGGTTCTCCAGGATGCGCCGATGCGAAGCCCCGGTGTGCGCCCGATGCAGAGCATCGTCCGCCTGCTTGAGGTCGTAGAGAAACAGGTCGGTGACAGAAGCGAGCCGTCGCAGATGGGGCCAGGGGGCATAGCCGCTTGTCTCGACCGCGACGTGGATGCCCTGCTCTCGGCACCGGCTGGCGACGGCCCGGCAGAAATGATGCTGCAGGAGGGGCTCGCCACCTGTCAGCGTAATCCCGCCGCCCGAGGCGCGGAAAAAGGGCAGGAGTCGCGCCGCCTCGTCGGCGATCTCGCCGGCCGATGCGCGCCACCCTTTCACTTCCAGCGCGCCGTGGGGACATGCGCGCACGCATTCGCCGCACAGACGGCAGCGCTCGTCGAGCGCCGGCGGCAAGCCGCCCCCGCGCAGGTGCTCCGGGCACACCTCCGCGCACGCCCCACAGCGCTGGCAGCGAGCTTCATACCAGACAACTTCGGGCCTCGGCGATTGCGATTCCGGGCTGTGGCACCACAAGCAGCGCAGGGGGCACCCCTTGAGGTAAACCGCCATGCGCAAGCCGGGGCCGTCGTGCATGGCCGTCTGATCAATCGCGGAGACGACGCCCGTCACCCGGCGCGGCGAGGTTGGCTCAGCGTTCACCGCAGGCATCACAACCCCATGTCGGCGCGGGCGATCACTTCCTCTTGCACCGGGGGAGGCAGGAGCGTGAATGGAACGAGGTAACCGCCAATGCGCACGAAGAGGTCGCTGTAATTGTCCGGGTGTGCCTGCGCGTCGCGCAGTTTCTCGCTGCTGGCGAGGTCAAACTGCATGTGGTAGATGCCCATCTCCATGCAGGCTTCGATCAGCCCCACCAGGCGCTCGACTCCGGCCTCGTCGCGCAAGGCATTGGCTTGCAAGCGCACATTGGTCACCATTCCCCCCAGGCCGCGCGAATGATCGAACTTGCTCAGGGACAGCATCATCGCCGGAATACCTTTGGGCTTGACCCCCGTGGCGGGCCCGATGGAGTTGGCCATCGGCTCGCCCTTCCTGCGCCCATCAGGCGTGGCCGGCACGGCGTCGCCCTGGTCGTACCATACCACCCAGCCGAGAAACCCGGGGAACACCGGCCCGCCGTAGTAGTTCTTGCGCCCCTCGATCGCCGAGCACCAGGCCCCGGCAACCTCGGCAAAGAGATCGTTGATCCAGGGAACGTCATTGCCGTGCTTGGGGCATTCCCCGAGCACGGCACGCCGCAGTTCGTCGTGCCCTTCCCAGTTGTCGCGCACGGCCTGACGAAAATCGTCCAACCGGTAGCGCGCTTGCTCCGCTACCAGCAGCTGCACGGCGGCCATGCCGTCCACCACGTTGGTAGTGCCAACCGCCTCGGGCTGCAGGAAATTGTACCGCGCGCCGCCATGGCTGATGTCCTTGCCGCCCTCCAGACAGCCCTGAATGAAGCACGAAAGAAGCGGGAAGGGGCGATGCCACGACTCCAGCATCTGCTGCCGCAGCCCGCTGGCGACCGCCTCCTTCGCCATTGACGCGATCTCGCGATGCACGGCGTGCTTGAATTCATCGTAGGTCTGCGGCAGACCATCTGCCGCCCCCGGCTCCCATTTCTCCGGCGGCCGGCTCCCGAAAAGCGCCCGATTCAGCGCGAGCGGCAGGCTGACATATGGGCACGCCACCCACGGATTGCAGCGCCCGGCGATGGAGGTCTCGGTACAGGTGCTGGGGAGGTGATCAACTGCCTCCTCGAACGGCACGCCGTAGCGCATCAGCCCCTTGATGATGATCGCGTCGTTGAACACGCTGGGCTGCCCCTTGCCGTTGCGCAGCAGGCGCACGGCTGCCCGCTTGAAGTCAGGGGCCAGGTCCTGGTGCCAGGCGATGTCAATGCCGGGGAAATACATCTGCACACGGTCCGCGGTCTCGAGCATGAGGTAGGAGAGTTCGTTGGTCGCATCGCTGTCATCCGGCTTGCGCCCGGCGACGCCGATGATGACTGCGCTCATCTCGCGGCCGTCGAATTCGTTCGTCTTGATGAAGAACTGGTCGAGCAGCTCCTGGAGCAGCGCCTCGTCGAGCGTGCCCGCGGTGCGCTCCGCCAGGTAGAACGGGTAAAGGTATTGATCCATGCGGCCGGGGCCGAAACAGGTGTGTCCGACGCCGTTTTCGATGGCGATCGCCATCCACACGAACCACACCAGTTGAATGGCCTCGCGCAGGGTGCGGGGCGGGGCGGTGGCGATGTAGTCACAAGCCTCCGCGATGTGCCTTAACCCCTCGGCCCAACCGGAGTCCGCCGCCGTCGCGGCCATCTCCAGGGCGCGCTCGCCGTAGCGGCGAATCAGGCCCTGCAAGGCCTCCAGGGAAATGCCAGCCGCCTGATAGAACACCTGCTGCCCGGCGCCGGCGGGGTGCGTCGGATCAACCGCGCGTTGGCGCTCCTCGAACTCGCGCCGGATACCCTCCAGCCCGACCCGCAGGATCTTCGGGTAGTCGGGCGCGAGGTGCCCTTCCGAGCCGAAGGCGAAGGCGTTGTGGCGGGATAGGTACTGCACGGCCTCCGTACGCGCACGCTTCGTTTCCTCGGTCAGCGGCGTGCTCGGATGCCACCCCGCCAGCAGCTCCCCCTCGCGGATGCGCACCGGCATGTGGGCGAGGATGTGAGCGGTGGCCTTGGCCACCCGGACCTGCCGGCACGGTTCGCCCTCGGTCTCACGAAACGACGCCGCCGCCAGCAGGTCGCGCTCCCAGAAGGGCCCCGCCTCGGCCAGCACCGTCTGCTTCAAGTGCTCCGATGCCTCGGAGAGTCGCCCCGACTGGTTCAATGCGGTTGCCATGAATCCGTTTCCTAGTGTAGTGTCCCAGCAATATATTGACAATAACGCTCCATGGTGTTATTCTCCGGAGCATGTGGGAAAAAGCCAAAACGCTGAAGATGACGAACGAGCAGCGCACAACACTGGAATCTTGGCGGC
>Ga0307379_10007856_pt1 | contig 14433 bp, 15 predicted proteins | sample UN2MG_FD_202237 | JGI IMG/M metagenome (GOLD analysis project Ga0307379, IMG submission 202237) | Soil microbial communities from Risofladan, Vaasa, Finland - UN-2 | ecosystem: Environmental > Terrestrial > Soil > Coastal area > Acid sulfate soil | place: Finland: Risofladan, Vaasa | collected... | reverse complement strand
CGCCGCCGTTTCCGGTCCGCTCCAGGACGAGGTCATCGTGCTCGACGAGACCACCGTGTTGCGAACCACCTGGGGCGAGTGGAAGGCGGCACATCCCGACACGGCGATCATCGCCGAAGACGGCGGCATCGGGCGCAGCTATCCCCTCGACCCTCTCGGGGGCCGAGACGACAACGGCCCGATCTTCCCGATCGGCCGCGCCGACGCCCGCCTCGATGTCCAGCAGCTGGTGGTGGGTGTCATCACCGCCGCTGGCATGCAGGTCGCCTTCACTGCCGACGACGCTCGCGCGGCGCTCGCACGAGGTGAGACCGTCACGGCCGCCGGCGTGGAACTCATCGACGATGGCGGTGGCCTGCGCGCCATCGATGAGGTCACCGGTGAGCCGATCCCGTCTCACGAATCGTTCTGGTTCGCGTGGAGCCAATTCCACCCGACCACCGAACTCTGGGAACCCTGACCCGACCGGGCGTGCCGATCAGTCGACTTGGCCGGTCTGGCGGAGGAACGTGAGGGAATCCCACAGGTCGGTGCGGCGGGCGACGAGACCGTCTCGCACCCCGAACCACATCACGCCGGGAAGATCGATCGGCGTGGAGTCGTACGTCGCTTCGAACCGGTAGCGAACGACGACGTCGTTGTCGTCGGGTGGTGAGGTTTCGGCGAGCGCAACGATCGTGTAGCGGGCGCCGGCGAAGGTCGACAGGAAGCCCGGCAGCCGCCGCCGGTACTCGTCGCGGCCCTTGCAGCCCGTGCCGAGTTCGCTCAAGTGCTCATTGACGAAGTCGGCGGTCACGCAGGCCGCCACGACATCGGCGTCTCTCGTCTCGAACGCCGCCAGGTAGTTGCGCACGATGTCGCCGCGAGTGTTCACCTCGGCGACGGTAGTGGCGCTGTCGTGTGGTCGAATGACGCCGTGGCCGAGGACGATCCCGATGACGCATCGCCGTGGACCCGCGACGACTGGGTTCCCGACAGCGCCGTTCCCGACGCAGCGCTCTTCGGCTCCCGTTCGCAGCCGCGACTGGGCGACGACCGGATGCGTGATGGTGTCGGTGTGCACGAACCGCCACCGGAGGACTTCGAAGATCCAGACCTGGGACACGCGCGGTCGACGTCGTTCGCCGGTCGCAAGGTGGTGGCGGGAGTCATCGTGGCGGCCCTGCTCGTCGGCTCGGCCGGCGCGCTGTTGCGCAGCGAGCGTGAACCCGATGGCGTCCCGGACACGGCACCCGCCTCGGCGCCCGCCGATGATCCACCTCGGTCAACGCTGTCCATCGGCACGACCCCGCCGACCAGCGTGCGAGCCGTGCCGAATCTGGGATCGCTGCCGGCCGGCCAGAACGTCGAGATCGCCGATCGGGTCCCCCCGGTGGTCGTCGGCCAGGTGCCGGCATGGGCTGAACGCACGATCGCCGTCCCCGAGCCGCTCGCATCGATGGCGCCGACCGAGGTCGTCACGCTCTCCGAGGCGGGCATCGTCAACGTGACCGAGTTCCCGAGCGGCCGCACCCGCAGCGTGGACGTGTCCGACATCGGCGCTCAGGCGCAGCTCGTCGTCGACGACGACTCGATCGTGGTGTTCGACTCGACCACGCTGTGGCAGATCCGAGACGGCAAGCCGGTCGTCGAGACCCCGCTGAACGACGGGATCATCTTCGTCCAGCCCTGGACCGGCACGGGCAACTTCATTGCGACAGCGCCGGCCACCGGCCCCGAGGCTCCCGAGCAGGACTGGGTGCTGCGTCCCGATGGAACTCGTGAGCTGTTGGACAACCGTTTCGTCGACGAGGTGAACTACTTCTCGCGAGCCTTCACACCGGACGGCGAAGCGGTCGTGACCGCTCCCGGCGGGGTGTACGCCATCGACTCGGACGGAAATGCCCGACGTATCAGTACCGGCACGCTGCTCGCCACCGGCTCGCGTCATTGGGCCGTCGAGGAGTGCGATGCGTCACTGCGTTGCGCGTACTCGGTCGTCGAGTGGGACACGGGCACCGTGACACCAGGACTTCTCGAGGTATTGGACAATTTCGGCTTCATCGATCCCGCAACCAGCATCTCGCCCGACGGACGTTCCGTCATCTACCGCGGTGACACGAATGGCCTTGTCCAGCGCATGATCCTCGACGTCGCCACAGGGACGTCGCTGGCGCTCGGCCGGAGCAACGTGTTCGTGTATCCGGACTCGTGGGCGGCCGACTCGTCGGGCGTCTTTGCAGCCGACGGCCTGCTGCAGTTCGTCGACCGTCACGGCGCCACCGTCACCGAGATCGAGGACCTCGACCGCATCCGCACGGTCGCGACTCGACTCGTTGTTCGCTGAAGGTCAGGACGACAGGAACTCGTCGAGCGATGTGGAGATCGTGCCGAGATCGGGCCGATCGTGGTGGGCGAGGCGAGTCAGATAGGTGATCGCGATCTCGTTGCGTTCGATGATTCCGCCGTCGGTGTCCGGCGCCAGCTGCACCATGTCGCCCCAGCCCATCTCGACGGTGAACGCATCCTCGTGGCCTGGTATCGGCTTCAAGTCGGCGTCGGCCATCGAGCGTGGCGGCGCCGCGCCGACCTCGGCGAACTGCCACGCACCGAACTCCGCGACCGGTACGTCCGGCACGTTGATGTTCACGACGACGGGATCGACAGGCATGTCGTCGACCAACGCCTGAGCGATCACCTTGGCGACCGTGGCAGCGCTGTCCCAGTGCTGCGTGGCGATCGATTCGTCCCAACCCTGACCCTCGACACCGAAGCCGGTGACCGCCTGGCTGACGGCGATGCCGGAGATACCACCGTTGCGGCCCGTGAGCGCAGCGCCGACCGTGCCGGAGTGGTAGACGGCTCTGCCGACGTTGGCGCCAGGGTTGATGCCGCTGACGATCAGGTCGAAGGGCGGCCCGAACGCGCCGAGTCGGGCGAACATCACGCACAGCGCCGGCGGACCACTGACCTTCCAGACAGCGGCGGCCGGGCAGTCGTCGATGTGGCCGCGACGGACCTCCGGCTTGATCAGGTGCAGCGCGCCCAGTGCGGCACCGGCACCCGAGAACTCCTGATCGGGCGCAACGACGTGCACTTCGTGGTCGCCGTCGAGTTCGCAGATCGCTCGGGTCAGCACGTGCAGTCCGATCGAGTCGATGCCGTCGTCGTTCGTCACCAGAATGCGCATGAACCCATCCTCGCAGCCCTGTTCGGGATTCAGCTGAACGGAGGATGAACGATCAGCCACGCCCAGCCACCCCCCACTCCGAAAAATGTGCGGCCCGGTCCGCTGAGGACGCTCGGGTGCGCACATTTCGGTCGTGTGGGTGTCGGTACGCTCGGCGCAATGGAACCGCGCACCGATTCGTTCTGCGCGATGCCGGCGATGCGGACGCAGTGGTACGTCGTGGCTGATGCGACCGACGTGACCGATGCTCTCATCGCGGTGACGCTGCTCGGCGAGCGATTCGTGCTCTGGCGGGGGTCGAACGGTGGCGTGTCGGCCGCGCCGGATCGGTGCCCGCACCGCGAGGCCCCGCTGTCGGATGGCACGGTGAGGATGGGTTGTCTCGTCTGCCCGTATCACTCGTGGACGTTCGACGGCGACGGTGTGTGCGTCGAAGTGCCGTCGTCGGGACCAGGCGCCTCGATTCCATCGTCGGCCGATCTGGCGCTCGTTGCGGTGCGTGAGTGCTACGGCCTGGTGTGGCTGTGCCCCGGCGCCCCGACGGGCGAACCACCGGAGATCGCTCAGGATCGAGATCCGGCGTTTCGGCGGGTGACAGCTGGCATCGAGACCTGGCATGTGTCGGCGACGAGGATGGTCGACAACTTCTGTGATGTCGCTCATTTTCCCTATGTGCACCGCGGCACCATCGGTCCGGACACCGACCCGGTCGTTGCGTCGATCCACGTCGAGGCGCTCGACACCGACTTCACCGGCTACCAGTACACCGTCGACGTGCACGATGAGCAGGGCAACGATGTCCGCCAGCGCATGTCGACGTCGTTCCACCTGCCGTTCGTGGTGCGCTCGAACACCTACTACGAGACCGGTCCCCGCGCGGGACACGACCGCGTACTGCTGCTGTGCACGACACCGATCGACGATGTCACGTCGCTGTTCACGTTCGTGTCGTGGCGCAACCACGACCGCGAACTCTCGACCGACGAGTTCGTGGCGTTCGACCGTGCGATTGGCGCCGAGGACCGAGCGATGCTCGAACGGATCGGTGGGGTGTTGCCGTTCGACCAGTCGGCAACCGTCAGTGTGCGGGCCGATCGGCTGTCGGTCGAGTGGCGCCGCCAATTTGCCGCGCTGCTGGGCGGCTGACGATCGCGATCAGACTGCTTCGACCGGGGTCGGTGGTGTCGGGAAGGTCGACGAGCGCGAACTCGCAAGCGTGAACAACGCAAGCCCGATGATCACCAGCGCCATGCCGAGCACCTGCGGCGCCCGGACTTCCTCGCCGAGAATGAGGAACGCGAAGAACACCGCCAGCGCCGGCTGCGCGGTCTGCATGATGCTGATCGTCGCAACCGGAAGATGCTGCTGGGCGAACACAATGCAGCCATGGCTGAGCATGCCCGTCAGGAGCGTGAGGATGGCGACGACGAGCCAACCCTTGGCCGTCAATCCGAAGATGTCCGAACCCGCGATGATCGCCGCGATCGGTCCAGCGGTGAGGACCCCGATCGGCATCATGCACGCCATGAAGTCCAGCGTGCCGACGCCGGCGGCGCGTGCCCGCTTCGAGGTCAACAGATACGTGGTCCACAGGGAGATGACGCCGATCATCAGGAGGTCGCCCGACAGGGATGACGCGCCCTGTGCCGGCCCGAAGAACAGCACCAACGTCACGCCGACGATCGAGATCAGGCCCCATCGCAGCGCCGGCCAATTCGGTCGTTCGCCGAAGAAGAAGGCGCCGGCCGGCAGCAGCACGAGTGGTGTGAGCGCCGTGATGAACTCGGCGTGAGCGATGCTCGTCTTGGTGATCGCGGTGAAGAACAGCGCGATGTTGGCGCCGAAGGCGAGCCCGGGAGCGAGCGCCAGTCGCCATGTCGAAGCGGCCGGTGGAGGGCGGCCCATTCTCACCCGCGTGAAGGCGATCACGATCCACCAGCCGATCACCGCACCGATCATGCGCCAGAATGCAATGACCGATCCGGTCGACTCCGACCATTTGATCAGTGCCGAACTCATCGAGAAGCTGACGACTGCGACGGTCATGGCGACCAGTGCGAGCGAGCGCCCGCTGAGCCGTTCGGCCATCAGTTCGGGTCCGGTGGCGCAATCAGGTCGGGATGGTCGACACGGTGCAGGTCGGGCTCGAGGTAGATCACGGTTGCGTCCGGCACGGCGGCGCGAATGGCGTCCTCGGTCGCGTTGATCGCCGCGACGAGCTGGTCGGCCGACAGCGTCGAGGCGTATTCGACCTTGGCGCCCACGAGGATCTCGTCCGGTCCGATGTGCTCGGTTCGGAGGTGGATGAGCTGATCGACGTTCGCGCTCGACCCGATCGCCCGAACAATCGCCTCGCGCGTGTCCGTCGATGCCGACTCGCCGATCAGCAGGCTCTTCATCTCGACAGCGAGCACGATGGCGATCACGACCAGCAACACACCGATGCTGATCGAGCCGACCGCATCCCAGCGTGCGTCGTCGGTGAAGTTGGCCATCAGCACGCCACCGAGCGCGAGGAACAGGCCGATGAGCGCACCGACATCTTCCAACAACACCACGGGCAATTCGGGCTGCTTGGTCCCTCGGATGAATCGCCACCAGCTCGTTCCGGGCTGGCGGAAGTGGTTCGATTCCTTCACGGCGGTGCGCAGCGAGAACGATTCCAACGCGATCGCCACCAGCAAGATGGCGATGGCGACGCCGAGGCTTTCGACGTCGTGCGGGTCGCGGAACTTCTGGATGCCCTCGTAGAGCGCGAACATCCCACCCATCGAGAACAGCACCAACGCGACGGCGAACGACCAGAAGTAGCGCTCGCGTCCATAGCCGAATGGGTGCTCCGGAGTCGCCGACTTTCGAGCGCGTTGGCCTCCGAAGAACAACAGCAGCTGGTTCCCGGTGTCAGCAGCGGAGTGGATCGTCTCGGCCAGCAGGCTCGCCGACCCCGTGATCAGGAAGCCGATGAACTTGCTGATGGCGATCCCGAGGTTGGCGAAGAATGCTGCGAAGATCGCCTTGCGGCTGCCGTCGGTCACGTGGCGAGAGTAGGCCATCGCACGCTCGTGAGCGCGAGGCGTCCAACGCCCAGCGTGCCCCCACGCGGGGGTCGCCGGTAGCCTCCACGGGATGAGTCCCCTCGAAGCAATGGCCGCGGAGCCCGGTACGGCGAGCGCCAGCGAACCGATCATCGCGGTGACGCCCGAAGCGCTCGATCAGCTGCGCGAACTTCGAGACGACGAAGTCGACGGCGACAAGCTGGGGCTTCGTCTCGCCATCGCATCCGATCCGGGACAGGAGTTCCGCTACGACCTGTCGTTCGAGGAGTACCTCACCGCCGCATTCACCGATGAGGTACGCACGCACGACGGCATGAAGGTGATCATCCCGGGCGACGACGTCGCGCTCCTCACCGGCGCCACGCTCGACTACACGAGCACGCAGGGTCTCGTGATCCGCAACCCGAATCGCCCGCTCGCACCGTCGGTCGAGGGGCTCACCGCCGACGACGCGCTGTCGGCCGAGATCGACGCGCTGGTCGGCGCCGAGGTCAACCCAGCGCTCGCAGCGCACGGCGGGTTCGTCACCTATGTCGGCCACGACGGCGAGGGCACCGCCTACCTCACCATGGGCGGCGGCTGCCACGGCTGCTCGATGAGCAAGCAGACCATGCTCGACGGCGTGCAGACGATGCTGGTCGACGCCATCGAGGGCGTCGAACGTGTCCGCGACCTCACCGATCACTCCACCGGCGAGAACCCGTTCTACTCCTGACTGCCAGGCCAGCGACCCTCAAGCGAGGTCGGTCTCGCTCCGGCTCGTCGCCGGCGCGTCCCTCGCCGGCCGGCCTCCAGCGTCGTACTGTGCCGGGCCCAACGTGATGTGACCGCTCGATTACGCCGGTCGGCGGGCGAGGCGGCGCAGCGGCGGGTCCTGTTTCGGGGGTGACTTGCGGGGTGGGAGTTCGGCGAGGAGGTGGGTCGTGATCGCGGCGATCTCGGCCACCGCTCGCTCGAACGGTTCCGCGGTTGCAGCTGAGGTCTGCTGCACGCCGCTGATCTTGCGGACGTACTGACGGGCGCCGGCTTCGATCTCCTCGGGTGTCGCTGATGGTTCGAGGCCGCGCAGAGTGGTGATGTTGCGGCACATGTCAGTGCACCAGCAGCTCGGCCGCATGGGCGGCGAGGTGCGCATGAGCGACCGAACAGGTGGCCCGAACCTGGAGGTCGCGGGCACGGACATCCTCGATCACGCCCTCCATGAGGAGCGATGAGTACCCCTTGTTGCGGTGCTGCAGTGCGGTCTCGATGTACGGGATCGTGATCGTGTCGCCGCTGACGGAGAACTGGGCGAAAGCGACCACTTCGTTGCCGATGTCGAGCTCATATCGGCCACGGGCATCGTGGCGCGTGACGGTGCTGGAATCCATGGCGAGAGTGTCGCGCAATCGGGCCCAAATGCCACCTGTGGCAGGCTCGCGGTATGTCCGAATCACCGGGTATCGCCGAGCTCTATCGGCTCGCTCACGCGTCGTTCAACGACTTCGCGCTGACGCTGTCCGACGACGACTGGCGTAGACCCGTCCCCTGCACACCGGAGTGGACGGCGCGCGACGTGCTGTCGCACGTGTCCGGCATCCCCGACGACGCGGTCGCCGGTCGGATGGAGGGCGCACCGGGTGACGACTGGACGGCCGCGCAGGTCGAACGCAATCGTGACGCTCGCGTGGACGAGCTGCTCGATCGCTGGAGCGAGCAGGCGTCGGGCTTCGCCGAGGTGATCGAGTCGACGGGCGAAATGAGGCCGCCCTTCGACCTGCACAGCCACGAACACGACCTCCGCCACGCACTCGGCCGACCAGGTGAGCGATCGAGCCTCATCGTCGAGACCGCGGGGATCGCTTTGGCGTCGGTCGGCGATGTCGGCGTGCGGGTCACCGTGGAGTTGGACGACGGCCGGGCCATCGTCTCCGGCGATGCCGCGAACACCTCGACCGTCACCTTGTGCGGAGTGTCGGTGTTCGAGCTGTTCCGCTCACGGCTCGGCCGCCGCAGCCGTGAACAGGTCCGCAGCTACGACTGGACGGGTTCCGACAACGACATCGACGCGGTGCTCGGTCGGTGGTTCAACTTCGGTCCGTCGCCGCTGCCGATCGACGAGTGATCGTCAGCTGCGTCAGGCGGGTGTTTCGAGTGCCTGCTCGAAGTCGGCGACGAGGTCGCCGGTGTCCTCGAGCCCGACCGACACGCGCAGCAGACCATCGCTGACGCCCGCGGCGACCTTCTCGTCCGGGGTCAGGCTCGCATGCGTCGACGTCGACGGGTGGCAAACGATCGTCTCGGGGCCACCGAGCGAGGTGGCCACGCGCGCCACGCGCAATCGACTGAGCAGTGCTGAGGCCCTGTCGCGGTCGGCGAGGTCGAACGACAAGACCGTGCCGTACTGGCGCAGTTGCTTGGTGGCGAGCGCATGTTGGGGATGCTCGCTCAGGCCCGGGTAGTGCACGGCGACAACTTCGGGATGGTCGGCCAACGTGATCGCCAGCGAGCGTGCTGTTTCGTTCTGTTGGCGCGTGCGCACCCCGATCGTCCGGAGGCCTCGAAGTGCGTTCAACGCGTCGAACGGTGACGGGGTCGCGCCGTGGAGCACCGAATACGCCCAGATCTCGCCGAGCAGGTCCGCATCGCCCGAGATGACTCCCAGCGTGGCGTCGTTGTGGCCAGCGATCCCCTTGGTGGCCGAGTGCAGCGAGACATCGATGCCGTGCGCGAGCGGCTGCTGCCCGAGTGGCGTTGCGAACGTCGAATCGACCACGGTGAACGGGCCCTTGATCGAGCCCAGTTCGTCGAGATCGGCCAACTCCAACAGGGGGTTCGACGGTGTCTCTGCGAGCACCAGCATCGTGCGGCCGGGTTCGACCGCTTCGGCGAAGGCGCCGGGCGTGGCGACATCGACGTAGGTGACGTCGATGCCCATTCGTCGGCACGGCCCCTGAAGGAACGCGAGCGTTCCGGCGTAGAGCTGACGTTGGGCGACGATGTGGCTGCCCGACGAACACAATGCGAAGACGGTCGAGGCGATCGCTCCCATGCCGGATGCGAATGCGAGGGACTCCTCGGCACCTTCCAGTTCGGACATCGCCTGCTCGAACGACCGAACGGTCGGGTTCGAGTAGCGCGAGTAGAATCCATCGTGGCGCAACGACGTGGCTCGTCGGTGAGCGTCGTCGAGGCTCTCGGACTCCCACGTGCTCGATGCCCACAGCGCCGGGGCGAGCGACGATCCGCTCGCTGCCCGGCCGGCGGTGATCGCCAATGTCTCCGGCGCAACGTCAGCGCTCGCCGGAGTCTGGTACGGCGACGGTGTCTCGCTTGACATGGCTGACGACGCTACCCGCTGCGGCCCACGCGAGGTGCCCGACACGTCGCGTCGGTCAGGCGCCGAGTTCGGCGAGGACCACGTCGTGCAGGAGCCTGTTGGTGCTGATGGCCGTCTCGTGTTCGTGGGTCGGCTCGCCGAAACGATCGGTCAGGCTGCCGCCCGCGGCCTCGACGATCGGTTTGACCGCGGCGATGTCGTAGGGCGCGACGCCAACTGCATCGACGGCGACATCCATCGCCCCCTCCGCTACCAGCATGTGCTGCCAGAAATCGCCGACACCTCGCGAACGACGCGCCCGTTGTTGGAGGCGCACGAGTGCGTCGGTGAGGCCCAACGCATCCCAGCCGCGGTTGTGGGTGATGCTGACCTGCGCTTCGGCGAGATCGTCGATGGTCGACACCACGATCGGACGTTCATCGCCGAACACGCTCATCGAGGCACCGAGCCCGAGGCCTCCCCACCAGCGGCGACCGAGCGCCGGCGCCGAGACCACCCCCATCACGGCGCCACGCTCGACGTGCGTCAGCGCGATCAAAGTGGCCCAGATCGGGATGCCGCGCACGAACCCCGAGGTGCCGTCGATCGGGTCGATCACCCATCGCCATGGCGAGCGCCGATCGCCTGCGACGCCGTGTTCCTCACCGAATGCCCCGTGGCCCGGCCGCTCGCGCACCAGGTGTTCGACGATCATCGTCTCCGCACGGCGATCGATCTCGGTGACCTCAGTCTGGTTCTGCTTCCAGTCGACCGTGAAGTCGGCCTCGTGGAAGTGCGGCAGCGTGAACGCATCGACCAGGTCGGCAACGTCGAGCGCCAGCGCGAGGTCGTGCGACAGGTCGAGGTCCTCGAGGTCCCTCACTCGATGGCTCCCGCATCGCCTGGGACCGTCGGGTGGAAGTCCGGTCGTCGCTTCTCCTGCAGCGCAGCCAAACCTTCGGCGGCGTCGGGGCCGAGGAAGTTCAGCATCTCGTAGGCCAGCGACGCTTCGAAGTTCGGCAGCGCCTGACGCAACCAGTGGTTGAGGGCCCGCTTGGTCATCCGCGTGGCGTCGACCGGTCCGGCAGCGAGTTTCTCCGCCACACCCATCGCTGTCGAGAGCACGTTGTCGGCGGGCACGGCCTTCGAAACGAGCCCGATCCGTTCGGCCTCGCGCCCGTCGAGGAAGTCGGCGGTCAAGAGGTAGTACTTGGCCTTCGCCATGCCGCACAGCAGTGGCCAGATCGCCACTGCGTGGTCGCCGCCGGCCACACCGAGACGGATGTGCCCGTCGGTGAGTTTGGCGTCCTCGTCGATGATGCTCACGTCGGCCATCAAGGCAACGGCGAGACCGGCGCCCACTGCGACGCCGTTGATCGCCGACACGATCGGTGTGTCGCAGTCGATCATCGTTCGCACGATGTCGCCGGCCTCGCGCATCACTCGAATCGTCTGGGCGTAGTCGCCGACCTGTTCGGCGATCCAGTCGAGATCACCGCCGGCAGAGAATGCCTTGCCGGCCCCGGTGACGACGACCGCACGAACCGTCGGGTCGTCATCGACCGTACGGAACACCCGCGACAACTGCAGATGCATGTCGGGTCCGGTTGCGTTGAGCCGCTCGGGGTCGTCGAGCGTGATCAGCAGCACACCATCGCTCGGCCGCTCGAAACGAAGGTGCGTAAAGGCGGCGTACAGATCGAGATCGGGCGATGCGCTCACACCACCAACCCTACGAGAACCCACCTCGCGGTTCCCCCAGCCCGGGTCTGCGGGGGCCACGCTGGTTCCCGGAGACCCGGGCTCGGGGGACCAGGGTCAGTGGGCGCGGGCGAGTGAGACGACGCCGTCGACGTCGAGGCCGAACCGGGTCAGGATGGCGTCGGACTTCGGATCGTGCGGGATGAACTTGGTGGGCAGGCCGAGCACGTCGACGTGCGTCGACTGATCGATCGCGCAGATCGCGTCGGCGATCGCCATGCCGATGCCGCCATCGCGTACGCCGTCCTCGATCGTGATCACCCGATCATGGGCTGCAGCATCTGTGATCATCTGCGGATCGAGCGGAGCGCAACAACGGGCATCCCAGACGGTGACGTCGACACCATCGGCGGCCAACGTGGCGGCGGCCTTCTCGGCGGTCTCGAGCATCTTGCCGATGGCGATGATGCACGTACCCGACCCCTCGGCCACTTTGCGGGCCGAGAGACCCGAACCGACCTCGTGTTCGCCCACCTGGCGGGCAGCGCCGCGGGGATAGCGGATGGCGATCGGCCCGGCGTCGACCAGGGTCACTGCGTCGTGCATCATCTGGGCGAGTTCCTGGGCGCTCGACGGAGCGAGAACACGCATGCCGGGCACCTTCGACAACAGGGCCATGTCGTACACCCCGTGGTGGCTCGCGCCGTCGGGACCGGTGACCCCGGCTCGGTCGAGGCAGAAGATCACTGGCAGGCGGTGCAACGCAACGTCGTACACCACTTGGTCCCATGCCCGGTTGAGGAACGTCGAGTAGATCGCGACGATCGGACGAAGGCCGCCCATCGCCATCCCGGCCGCCCCGGTGACCGCGTGCTGTTCGGCGATCCCGACATCGAAGAACCGGTCCGGGAAACGCTCCTGGAACGGCAGCAGCCCGGTCGGGCCCGGCATCGCTGCGGTGATCGCCACGATCCGGTCGTCGGCCTCGGCCTCCTTGAGGATCGCCTCGGCGAACGACTGCGTGTATCCGGTCGACACCGCCTTCGGTGGTCCGACGAGTGGGTCGAACACCGGCGCATCGTGGAGGTGCTTCTCGTCGTCGTCCTCCGCGGGGGAGTAGCCGCGGCCCTTCTGCGTGAGGACGTGCACGAGGATCGGGCCCTCGTCCGACAGTTCGATCGCGTTGCGGAACGCGTGCTCCATCTCTTCGACGTTGTGGCCGTCGAACGGGCCGACGTAGCGCACACCGAGCGCCTCGAAGAACGACGGCGGCTGGAGGAACTCGCGCACGCCTGCCTTGAATGCGTCCATCGCCGATTCGGCCTGATGGCCGACGACGGGAAGGTGCCCGAGGAAGTCCTCGAGGCGCCGTTGGCGTCGGACGTACACCGGGTTGGTGCGGATGTCGGTGAGGGCGTGCGACAACTTGTCGGTCACGCGGTCGGTCACGCTCGGATGGTTCTCCGTCACGTCTCGACCCTGGGCGCTGGCCGACAGCATCGAGACCGTCGGGGCGTACGAGCGGCCGTTGTCGTTGAGGACGATGATGACCTGCTTGTCGCCGTGACCGATGTTGTTGATCGCTTCGTAGGCCATCCCGCCCGTCAGCGAGCCGTCGCCGATGACCGCGACGATGTGTCGGTGCGGGTCGGTGCCGAGGTCACGGGCCACCGCCATGCCGTACGCGTAGGACAACACCGTCGAGGCGTGGCTGTTCTCGATGTAGTCGTGTTCCGATTCCTCGCGGCTCGGATACCCGGAGAGCCCACCCTGTTGACGCAACTGCTCGAACTGCCGTTGGCGACCGGTGACGATCTTGTGGATGTAGGCCTGGTGCCCGGTGTCCCAGAGGATCGCGTCGGAGGGGGACTCGAACACCCGGTGCAGCGCAAGGGTGAGTTCGACGGCGCCGAGATTCGATCCGAGGTGGCCGCCGGTGTCAGACACCGCGGACACGACGAAGTCGCGGATCTCGCCGGCGAGGTCGCGTAGTTCGTCGTACGACAAATCTCGCAGATCGGCGGGTTGGCGGACTCGCTCGAGATACATGCAACTGCGACGCTATCTCCACTGTCGCGTCGGTGCGTGACGGACCCGTACAGTCGACCGCATGACGCTTCCCGCTGGATCCCCATTCGACCTCACCGGCCACGTCGCGGTGGTGACCGGTGGCAACGGCGGCATAGGGCTCGGGATGGCCGACGCGCTCGCGGCGCACGGTGCCGATGTCGCGATCTGGGGCACGAACCCGGACAAGAACGATGCTGCGATCGAGCAGCTCGGTCGCCACGACGTCGAGCTGTTGTCGATCGTGTGTGACGTCGGCGACGAAGACGCGGTGGTGCAGGCGATGGCCGACACGATCGGCGAACTCGGCCGGGTCGACTCGTGCTTCGTCAACGCCGGCATCGGTGGCCAGGCATCGAGCTTCGTGGGGATGACGTCGGACGAGTGGCGGCGCGTGATGCGGGTCAACCTCGACGGTGCCTTCTTCACGTCGCGCGAGGCCGCCAAGCACATGGTGTCGCGCCAGGGCGATGGCGACGAGGCCGGCGGGTCGATCGTGTTCACCACGTCGGGGTCGGCGTTCTTCGGCCAGCAGTCGGGCCAGCACTACGGCGCCTCGAAGGCCGGTGTGAACTCGATGATGAAGGCGATTGCGGTCCAGCACGCCCGCCACGGCATCCGGTGCAACTCCGTGCTCCCGGGCTGGATCGAGACCGACATGACGGCCGGCGCATTCGGCTGGGACAAGTTCGTGGCGAATGTGCTTCCTCGCGTCCCGATGCGGCGCTGGGGCACGGCCGACGACTTCGGCGGCCTCGCCGTGTACCTGGCGAGCCGGGCGTCGAGCTATCACACCGGCGACGTCATCACGATCGACGGTGGCTACCACTCGTTCTGACCGCCCCACCTCACCGCGTCGAGCAACACCGTTTGCGTCAGGATCTGGGTGACCCGGCCCACCCAGATCTCGCCGCAGACGTGGGTGATGTGGTGGGGCCATCGCGCCGTCGGCAGGGTGCGGCGTCCTAGATTTGGGCGATGTCCGACTCGTCGACTGCATCCACGCGTCCGCCGGCCGTTGCGCCCGGCAACGTCGCTGTGATCACGGGCGGTGCGAGCGGGATCGGACTCGCCGTCGCCGAGGCGATGATCGCCGAGGGAATGAGCGTGGTGCTCGCCGACATCGACGCGCCGAAGCTGCG
>Ga0307379_10007854_pt1 | contig 14435 bp, 28 predicted proteins | sample UN2MG_FD_202237 | JGI IMG/M metagenome (GOLD analysis project Ga0307379, IMG submission 202237) | Soil microbial communities from Risofladan, Vaasa, Finland - UN-2 | ecosystem: Environmental > Terrestrial > Soil > Coastal area > Acid sulfate soil | place: Finland: Risofladan, Vaasa | collected... | reverse complement strand
CGCCCAGCATGACGCCGTGCGCCTCGCCCTCGTGGCCCACAACGAAGGCCTTGAAAATGGGCTTGGGGTCCATCGTTTTAATCTGCCGCAGGCGGGTCTGGTCAATCATGCCGGAGATTTCGTTGGCCGCCATGTAGCGGAGAGTAGCCTTGATTCTCATGACTTGTCTCCCAAAAGATTCACGAAGTCCACCCACGCCTCGTCGGACGCGATGATGTCGCGGCGAATCTGCTGTCGCTTCCATGAAGGCACTTTCATCTGGCCCAGCTTGCGGTCGATAAAGGCAAGCGTGCGTTTGGTCAGGCGGATTCGACGCTTGACACGCCAACGCAGGAAGCTACTCTTGAGGGACATTACTTGCTGGCCGCCTTTTTATTCGTCGAGCCCTTGGGCCGTCCGCCCTTGCCTTTCGCCGGAGCCGACTTCGCGGCCGCCTCGATGGCCTTGCGGGCTTCGATGGCCTTGCGCTGGCGAGAGACTTCGAGCCGACGCTTGTTCTCCGCCATCGTCCGCAGGTCGCTCGACATGAGGACCGTGGTCTTTTCGGGCGGCGCGTTGGGGTCAGGAGCGAACCTCTGATGCAGGGGGCGCGGCTTCACGTCCTCGCGCCTGATGCCGTTGACCGATTCGGGACTGCCTTCCGTGTGCTTCCCGGCAAGCGACATGTTCGTGGAGAAAAAAGGATTGTTCGACATTACGCTCTCCTCATCGACTTCTGTATACCATGAAGCAAGTCAAGATGCAACTGCAAGTCATCGCCGCTTCTTCTTCAGGCCCCTACTGCCTATCAGGGCCGGACGCATCGGTTTCTTCTTCAGGCCCATCGTGTGAGAACACTTCGGATTCAAGCATTTGGCACAGATGGCCCAGCCCCGGTTTCTCATGAAGCAGGGACAAGGCTTGCGAAATACAGGCCCGCCGCACTTCTCGCACTTGTCCTTCGGCTTGACGACGACGCCGGGGACCGACAGGGTTTCATCCTGCATTCTGGCCGTCCTCCTCCTCGTTCGGGTCGCCCTTCTCGGCACCTCGATTCTCGAACCGCTCCTTCCGCATCTGCTCCAACTCCGCCTGCGCCGACTTGAGTTCATTCTGTTCGGCCAACTGCTGGCGGCTTGCCTCCTCCTCCATGTCAATATTGGGAATCTGTGAGGCGACATACTCCTTGGAGATAATGCCCGCGATTTGGGCCGGGATGAGGACGGTGGCGATATGGCGCCAGTGTTCTTCGGAGATAAGCGGGATTTCGACTCCGACTTTTTCGGGGTCAAGTTTGCCTACGCTTTTCTGGCTCGCCCCGGTCTGGGCATTATACATCGCCATCGCCTTCGCAATGACTTCTTCGTAGGCCCCTTTCCAAATCGACCGCTCCCGGGTGGTGGAGGCCATGACCAGCTCGCGCGTATTGTCCCCGGTGGCCCGGGTCGAGAGCAGGTCGATGTATCCGAGGAAGTGCGATGGGATGCCCGTAGTGCCGGAAATAAGTTTGGTATTCGTCTCGATTTCCTTGTCGAGGTTCGCCACGCCCGAGGTATCCGGCCCTTTGATTGAAAACGTGCCGATATGAACTATCGCCTTGCCGAACTTCCAGTTGGTATCTTCAATCCACTGGAGCAGGGCCGCCGCCTGCTGGGGAGAATCGACTTGGAAGTCGGGCGTCTGTGAGGCGAACAGATGATTTATCTCCCGCAGGTCACGCAGAGCGCGGTCGAGGCGGTCTATCTGCGTCAGGCAGTTCATCACTTTCGGCTGGGCATCGTTGGGGTCGTGCAGGCGTCCGCCGAATTTCTTGTAAATGAACTCCTCCTCAAGGACGCGGCCTTCAGGGGAGGTTGAAGTGGCGGGCCATGTCAGTTTCTCATACCAGAGGTAATCGTCCTTGTTCGCATGCACGGTGTATTTCTTCTGCGTCCACGACAGGAACCTCACCGAGGGCATCCCGGGTCGGTTTCGGAACGGGTCCGCCTTGAGGTCGTCCCAAAAGAGGCGCAGGGCGACCTTGCCTTCTATCTCGCCCTCCTTCGCAAGCTCCTGCGGCATCTCCGCATCCAGTTCGTTGTAGGCGAAAAGGTCGGCGCAGAACTCAAGTTCAAGGGCCGCCTCCGCCTTGGTCTTCGTTTTGTGAACGACCTTGATGCCTTCGCCCAGGATAAACGCGGCGCGGAGGTCGATGACGGTGCGGGTTTGAAGGCATCCCCACTCCGCCTTGCCGTCATACTTGTCATTAATTGCTTTGACGGCCGCAGGATAGTCGCGGTATTCGTTCCCGACATATTTCGAGTAGTAAGACTGCAGGGCCAAAATATTATCGACCAGCAGTTCCTGAACCTTGACGCTCCTCTCGCGCTCGGACTTCAGGGCGCCGCTCATCTCGGCCCTGACGGCATCGGCTGAACGCACGGCGAGTTCTTGAATCTTTTGGTTGCTGACGAACAAGGGCATTTTATCTCCTCCTTAATCGGGCCTTATGTCATGCTTCAGGACGGCGAAGAACGCTCCAGCGACTTTCATGTGCGTGACGATTCCGTATCGGATGCCGTCAGGGCAATGGTCGCGGAACTTCACAGGCTCAGACATGAGTTCTCCGTCCTTCGTCTCGCGCCACTTGTAGGCTCCTGCTTCTCGGATGACATCTTCCGAGCCTTCGACGATGCGAATGTCGAGCGACTTGAGATAGTCGATTCCGGCGCGGACGCTGTCTGGGCCTTTGGCCGAAGGCAGGACACCGAGGCCCATGTCGCAAAGTTCCTGAATCGACTTCGGCTCTGACGAATCGAAATAAACGGCATCGAGACTCCTTATGCCCTTCTCCTTCATCTTCACACCAAGGGCGATGTTCGTCAAGCCCGTTTCGTAGATAACCTGCTCTACCCAAAACGTCATCCCCTTGCGGTAAATACGAATGACCACGGCTGGGTCAACCGTGTAGCCGAAGTCTCCGCCGTAGAATATCTCGTCGAACCTGATGCGGGGCAACGGCTCGACAGGCCAATTAAATATCCGGCCCTTCGGCGCGGCCCACTTGCCCAGCCTGTAAATGCTATACCATGACGGGTCCTGCGCCTTGAGCGCATCGAGTTGCTTGATATAACTCTCGCGGACTTCGTCGATGGGATTGTCCTCGATGGTAGAGACATGGACCGTGGCTTCGGGATGCACGTTGTCGAAGAACATCTTCTTGAGCCACGGACCTTTCTCCTCGTCGGGATTGAAGGACAAGATGATTTGCTTATAAAACGGCGTTGGCTCACGGAGGCGCAGGTTGAGTTGCAGGAAATCTCGCTCGGAAAATTCCGTCGCTTCCTCAAGCCAGATGCTCGTGATGCCCTTGATGCTCTTGATTTTCTCAGGGTCATCGAGGCCGTCCATGAGGAACGACGAGGTCTCGCCCTTCGGGTTCCTGATGGTGATGACGCGGTCCGAGCGGTTATGCTCATAGGGACACTTCTGCTCGTTGAGCATGCGAACGATGACTTCTTGAACCGACTCCTTGATTCGACTCCTGACTTTTCTCATGCACAGGAATCGGTGGTTGCCTTCGCGCTTGGCCCTGATGTAGAGCTTGCGGGCGGCGAACTCCGTCTTGCCCGAGCCTCCCCCGCCGCACAGGACAAGAAATCGATTCGAGTCCTTTACCAGCGGGTAGAACGAGTTCGAAACTTTGAGCCGTGGCCTCATTCATGCCCTTCCCCATTACCCTTGCCGTCCCCGTTGCCGCCCTTGCCGTTCCCCCCACCTGCCCTCGTGTGAACGACTTCTATTGTCAGGGTCCCATCGCCCTCCCCGTCCGAAGGAAGCCCGAGTCCGATATCCTGCCTATCTGACATGCCCAGCCAGTTCTTGGCGAGGAATATCTGGGCCGCTACGTTGTCCTTTTTCGTGGCATTGCGAAACAGGGCGGACATAAGGGCGACCTTCTTCTTGGCGTCGCCTCTTTTAAGGGCCTCCGCAAAATCTGGATGTCCTTTCTTCCAACGCGTGACCGAGTCCTCCGAGATACCCCAGAAGTAGGCCATGTCCTTATGCGAAATGCCTATCGAGGCCAACCGCTCGCCTTCTGCAAGGAACTCGGGCGTGAACTTCGTAGGCCTGCCTGTCTTTTTCGCGCTCACTTGTAGCTCTCAAGGTCCGTGTTGAGGCTATCGGCCGACATGAGTTCCAGAGCCGATGCCCGAGGGTTCTTTCCGGCAAGCGGCACGCCGAGAATAAGCCTGTCGATGGCCTTCTCGATGACCTCGGCCTGCGATTCGGAGACGGCGAACTTCAGTTCCTTCCATTGGTCGTCGTCCCCAGCATCGTCCGCCTTGTCGGGCCGCTTCAGGGTATCCATATCGAACTGCGCCGCGTCGATTATGTTCTTCAGGTCTTGGTCGGTAAAGGGCAAGTCGCGGAGCAGGTCGTCGATACCCACCTCGTCGGACAGGCCTTTGACCAACTTCGCCAAGTCCACCATGTCATAACTGCCGCGCAATTCGTTCAGTATGACGGTGAGTTTCTTGGCCGTCGCCGTATCGAGTTTGCCGAGCGAGTTGACGGGGACCTGCTTGAACTTCAGGGCCTTTGCCGCCTTCCACCGATGCTCGCCGTCGATAATTTCGTATTTGCCTTTCGCTGTCTCCCGCACGGTGATGGGGTCGATGAATCCGAACTGCGTGATGCTGTTCTTCTCCTTCTCGAACACGAAGTCCGACTGCTTGTTCGGGTTCCAGGGGTTCGCCTTCAGGGAGTCGATGGGAACGGCCTTTACGTCTATCCTTACTTCCATGTCACGCCTCTCTCTTTCCACGATTTATTCACGAAGTCCTCCAGCGCGAACACGCAGTCAAGATTATGGAGGGCGCGGACAACGACTGCCGCCGACCCCCGGCCTCTCATATGCATATTCCTGACCCACACGCGGCTCTGCGGTCCGGTGTCGGAGCGGACCTGCCGCATCTCCCCTTTATCAAAGTGCCACGTCACCCCAAGCCCAGCGTTCCGAGTGGCGGAGGAAGCGTCCACAGAGTAGAACGGATAGGCCATGAGGAGGTCTCTTGAGTTTATCCCGAAGCCGTGAATCTTTTTGGGCCACTTGTCGGTTATCCTCTGCCAGCACTCCCGCAGGAATCTCTGCCCGATGTGGCTCATGTGCTTGCGCGAGACGCCGCCGAATCCGACGTAATCGTAATTCTTCAGGTAGTCCTCGAAGTATTTCCAAGGCTCCCCGTAATGAAACACCGGGATAGGGGAGAGTCCGGCCTTTTCCATTTTCTTCTGATTCACGAGTGTCCCCTTGGGGTCGCCTATCACGTCGAGGTTCGCATAGGTCTTGAGGTCGGGATTCGCCTTGACGAAGGCGATATATTTATCGAGCGAAACGTCGAGTCCGGAGTGCTTCGCCGCGAACGCTCCCGAGTCCAGAAATATCGCCGTCCCTTTTTTCCTCATCTCGTCCAGCACTATTACCTGCCGCCGCTCGGCCCTCACGAAGTCGGCGTAGGAGAGCAGGGCCGCACGGCACTTCTCACGGACAGGCTTGAAGATAGGCGCGGAGAAGAAGTTGGAGAGGGCGACATAAAGCGTCATGCCTGCGCCTCGATAGCCGTCTTGAGGCGGACCGCCCCGGGTTCATCCGTGACGCGGTAGCCGAGCGACAGAAGGGCATCCCGAAGATGGCCCTGCACGACGGGGACCGAGACGGAGGGCATCTTGTGGGGGCGGGGCAGGCGGCAAAACGCCTGCTTGTATCCCCATTGCGCCTGCTCTGACTTGGTCGAGAGAATATTCTGGGAAAGGAGTTGCACGTCTCGGGTCTGCCTGATGTCGAACTTGAACTTCCCGCCGAAGAACATGAGGCTGACGGCCTCAAGCGCACGGCCCCAGGACCCAGTTGTGTATACTTCGAAACAGGTGTTCGCCGACTCCGGCAACGAGGCCAACGTGAACAGGGCCGCGATGGTCTTGAACGAGCCGCCGATGCCGAAGGCCAAGTCGAGCGGGTCGCCCGAGGTCCGCGAGCGGTGTATCAGCGAGAGGGCCGCCAAAAACATCGAGGGCTCCATTGCCGGGAACTCCTTGCCTAGGGCGGCGAGAAAACGGGCCGAGGTCTTGCATCGCCCGTCGATTTCGGAGGTCAGGGAGGAGTGGGCAATATGCAAAGGGACGCCTCTGTCGAGAGCCATGCGGAGGACGGCCTGCTTGTCCTCAAGCCGCTTGACCGGGGCTATGACTTTCACGCCGAACGTCTGAAACGCGGCTGATACGCGCTCGATGAATTCGACAGACGAGTCGGAGTAAACGGCATCCGGCTCCGCGCCTATCACGATTGAATTGAATCCTCGCACGAGGGCAAGCTCTAGGGCGCGGGCCAGAAAGATGACGTTGCGGGCGGGAATTTCCCGCAGGGGGTCCGAACCGCCCAAGAACTTGTCCTGCCGAATCCACCACTCGACGCCCCACCATTCGCACAACTGCGTGGCCTGACGTATTTCCCGGCCATTCGTCTGCTGGTAATCGACCGTGAGCGCACCCGCCCTTTCGATGTCAGGCGTGAGGACGGCGGCAAGCGAAGTCATTGAGTCAAGTCCTCCCGAAAGCAATACCAGCGGATTCATTCGCCCTCCTCAAGTTTCAGGAACTCGGCTCGGACCTCCGGCTCGGAGAACACGCCTCGGATAGCCGACGTGACCATCAGGCCATTCTGCTTGCCTACGCCTCGGGCCATGATGCACAAATGGCGGGCGCGGGCCACGACCATCACGCCTTTCGGGCGGAGGTTCCTTTCGAGAAACTCGGCAATCTGGCTCGTCATGCGTTCCTGAATCTGCAGACGGCGGGCAAAGCAGTCGGCAATGCGGGCCAGCTTTGACACGCCGAGCATCGCCTGATTGGGGACATAGCCTATTGAAATCGTCCCGAAGAACGGCTGTAGGTGATGCTCGCAGGTCGAGTAAAACTCAAAGCGCCGGAGTATGACCATTTCGCTCGGGCATCCGTCTTTGAAATACTTCAGGTGCTGGCCGGGGTCCTCGTTGTAGCCCCGATAGATTTCGCGCCATGACCTCACCACACGAGAGGGGGTCTCGGCGAGGCCTTCCCGGGAAGCATTTTCGCCGATATACTGCAACTGTCGCCTCACGATGTCCTCGGCGTCCCCCTCGGAGGACCCCTCCCAGGGGAAAACGACCCAGCCTAGCCCTTGCTCTACTGTTTTATCGAACAGGGCGTAGAAGGGCTTCCCGAAGGATTTGGCATACCGCTCCTTCGTGGTCCCAGAGTCGATTATGTCATCGACGAAGAAATCGGCCTGCTCAGGAGAATCGACAGCCCGGCCTGTCATTCCAGCCACGACCGCCCCGCCGCGCGGGATGCCGTAGCACTTGCCCTCAAGTGGAAAGGCGGCCGAGAGGCGGCAGTATATCTCGGCCCACGTCGGTTTGTAGGGCGCGTTCATCTCAACCCCAGAAGTTTATGAACCTGCGCCGACAGGCGCCACTTCGGATGCTCGAGCAGATAGTTTATTATCTCCGGCACGCTCTCGCCGGACATGGGTTGAATCGAATATCTATTAAAGTCTGGATATTTGATTCGCATGGCCTCGGGGTCCGGCACGATGCCCCAAAGCAGTTTCATCTCGTGGCCCCGGGTCTGGACGAGAGTGTCCGACTTGGGGCTGACTGTCACGCGATTAAACAGGCCCGTCGGGACAGCAATCGTCCCGTTGGTTTCAAGGGCCACGTAAAACTCCTCGTCGTGAAGTCGGTGGACGAGTTCGGCAAGGTCGTGAATCATCGGCTCCCCGCCCGTCAGGACGGCATAACGGAGGCCTGTTGCCAAGGCCGCCTTTACGATATTTTCCGCCGAGTAGGCCCTCCCGGCATGGGCGTATTTCGTATCGCAGAAGGGGCAGTTGAGGTTACATCCCGCGAGCCTGATAAAAACGCAGGGCGTCCCGGCGTCCTCGCCCTCGCCTTGAATCGAGGCAAAGATTTCACTTAAGACAAGAGTTTTCGTAAGTAGCATCGTCCCTCGTGTATATTGCCGCGCAATCGTCGCTTTCCCAGACCGTGACCTTCTCGACTGTCAATTCGGGATTGACGGGCATGACCGCGCTTCGGATGAGCGCGTAGAACAAGCCCGCCAGATTTTCCGCCGTCGGAAGCATCCCGGCAAAGACTTCGTTGAGGTGCCGATGGTCGGGCAGGACTTCGTCGATGACCCGCTTGAGGTCCTTGAAGTCGGCGACCATGCCTGTTCCTTTTTCGATGGCCCCGCTGATTTCGACATCGACCCGCCACGAGTGGCCGTGAAGCCGAGCGCAGGAGCCGACGTAGTTGGGCAGGAAGTGAGCCGCCTCGAATCGCCTGCTTATTGCCAGTATCATCTTGTCACGCCTCCTTGCTTCAAGCCTTCCAGTATTTGCTTCAATAAGCCTTCCAGTATTTTCTCCTGACGCTCGTTGGAGTCAGCCGTCCGCTCGATTGCTTCGCTCATCGAGGCGAGGATTTTATTATTTTCCGCCGACAGGCCTTCGGTCCTTTTCACCTTGTCGGCCATGAGGATGAAGTCCTGCGATTCTCGGCAAGGATGCTTGACTTTGCCGCTCCCGTTCACGGGCGGCTTTTCTTTGTCCCGCCAACTCGAAACAAAAGCGAACGTCTGCTTGAGGATTAGGTAGGCCAGCGTCGCGCCGCCGCCCACTTTTATCACGCTGACGACTTCGTTGAGGTCCTTCGTGACCTGCGCTATTTCCTGCATCACTTCGGCTCCTTGGGATTCAGGGGCGGGTCGGTAGGGTCGAGCGCACTCTCCCGCAGGATGGTGAACGTCCATTCGAGGGCGCCCGTCTTGCGGACGAGTTCGTTGCGGAGTTTTTTGCATTGCCGCGCCGACAAGGAGCCGACATGCACGCGCTCCCACTTCAGGAGCCTGTAATTCCAACGGAGCAGTTTATACGGCTTTTTTCTCAGGCCGGGAATAATGCCGAGGGCCTTGAGGATGAGGTCCACGATAACGCTCATGGGGCATCTGCCTCCTTTTTCTTGGGGTAGTAAGTCCAGATGACTTCCTGCGGGGCGGCCGACCTCATGCCGAAATGGATGAAGTTAGAGCCCACGCCTATTCTGTCGAATCCGACGCCGAGGCCCGTCTTGATAAGCGCGAACCGCGTCGTCCCAACCAAGCATCGGACATCAACCCCCTCGCCTGTCAAATGCTCCGAGTCGTCTTCGCCCCCGACGGCCGCGTTATGGCTCGGGCATCGAGTCCCGCTCTCCACGACCATCGGGAAGTTGACTATGACCCTGACCATTTCGAGGGCCTGCAGGAGTTCCTCGCGGACGTTGTATTTCCCACAGCACGGACATTTTAGCTTCTTGTCCCGGTCAGGATGAAAGTGGGCGGTAGGCATTGTTTTTTAGCAAAAAAAAAGCCGGACGGCAACGGTGCCATCCGGCTTCTGCATGGTCGTTTATCTCCCCTGCGGCAAAAAGCCGCTTCAGGTGGGCTTGACTTTGAAAAGGATTCCGATGAGGACGGCGAGAACCGAGTTGATAATCGTCGGGTCAAGCGGGAGCGTAACGCCTGCCCCGGGCAAGGCGGCGACAAGGGCGGACACCATCGTGATAAGGAACTTCGGGTCTCCCCATTTCGACTTCTGTGCGGCGAGGCGGGCCTTGTCGAGCTTCGCTTCCTGCTGGATGTAGATAGCCGCCGCGCCGAGGAAGGCGATGAGGCCGCCGACGTTCAGGGCCAGCCCGAACTCCGTCCCGATGACGCCGAAGATTGCTCCCAAAACGGCCAAGATGACCGTAATGAGTTTTCGTGAAGTTGTCATGCCGAACCTCCTTGAGATTATATCCGCCTTAATCTTTACGCATGTCGGGAGGCTTGTCAAGCATCTGGACGGTGTAGTCGTTTCGAGAGTCCCACTCTGACTGATGCTTGGATGTCCGCTCGGAGGTTCGGATAACAAAGGCCACCGCCATCACCAGTAGGGCAATGATGATAACGGCGGCCTCCGCAAGTCGTTTAGAATCAGGAACTTTTGCGTTTTTCATTCCGCCGCTCACGCAAAGATTTCTGTGCTTGACGAAAGTCTATCGCCAGAAATGCACAGCAGTCCTGAAACGACAAGACCCAGCCTTCTTGGGGTCCGAAAATAAAGGCCCTCGCCTCGTTGCTCGTCTTGCAGTCGCCGTAGAGATAATCCTCGACCATGAGTGCCGCGAACTCGCACGCGGTTTTCAGGTAGGGGTCAAGTTCTTCGGTCATGCCGGAGACGCCGGGGTATCGCTCGTCGATACTCTGCCGGATGGCGAGGCATTCCTCATGAATCTTCCGGCTCTCGTCCTGCGGGTCAGTCACCTCGGGCGCGGCTGGCCCCATCCCGCAGAAGGAACATTTAGGCGACCGGACGTATGACGATTCGGAGGCCGGGAATCTCGGGTGCTTCGATATATTTTTTCCTGACTCTGCCATCGACGACCTGAGCATCGTCACCCCATGCGATTCCGTTGAGTGCGTCGCAGACGGCCTTGCCGACGTTGTCCCAATCGGGTCGGGACGTTTTTGCCGAGGCCAACTGCATTGACCGGATTCGACCTTTGACGGATTCGCTTCCTGCATGCTCTCCTCCCTTTGTGAGTTTTTCAATAGCCCTGATATTTGTCCGTATCTTCCCGGCCCTCGAATCGGGCAAGGGAAAAAGCGCCCAGACATCCAGCGAAACAGGCCCTTCGATGGGAGGCTGATTCGGATAAGCCACCTCCCAAGCCATAGAAATTCGCGCTTCGTAGTTGACCGTCTTGGTCGGAGTCCGCAGGGTGGCGACCTCCCGGCCTGCCTTGGTCTTGAATCGCCCCACCGTCGGGCGCGCCTTGCCCTGCGGAGGACCGGGGATGAACAGTAAAAAGACCTCGGGCGACTTCATCTCCTCTCCTCCCGGTAGTCGAGGGCGGCGCGGAGGAGTCGTATCGTCGGGGTGTCGCCCGTCCTAGTTCTCCCCAACTCTGTTAATTCGATACTCACCCATTCGGTATTGCTTTCCTCCACCGCCTCCATGACCTTCTCGGCGCGGCGAAGTACGGCTAGGGCTTCTTTGATATGCCCCGGATGCCAGGAATGTTGTTGCCCCAATTCTTCAGAGACAACCTTCACGGCTTCGGCGTAATTCATCCCTTCCCCTCCTTCGCGGCGCGGAGGTGCCAATAGTAATCTTCGGCGTTGTATCTGATGGAGATTGTTGGCCAGTCGAGTTCCTCGAAGTCGAGACCTTTCAAGCAAGCGATGGCCTCCAGCAACGGCCTCGCCGCATCCAGTTCGGCCTCGGCTTTCTCGGCGCGGTCCTTCCAATCGGTGCCGTCTAAGCACTCGGCGCAGATAGCGTCGCCATCGTCCACTGACCCATAGCAAGCAATGGTATAGAACAGCGTCCCCTTCCCGCACCGACAGCAGATGACTTCCTTTGCCGTTGAATTGCTCATTTTTACATTCTCCTTTTTCAGCCGCTCGTTCTCGGCTCGTAGCCCCGCTTCGGACTCGGCCATCGCTTGAAGGTGGGCGAGGGCGTTGCGGCCATTTACATCAATGGCCTTGCCCGCATAGCCTTCATAGCGGTCAATGGTTCTCTTTAAATAAGCCATCGCCTCCCTCGTTTTCTCGTCCATCACTTTTCCTCCTCCGGCACGGCGTCTTCCTCGTCCTCCTCGGGTTCCTGTTCTTCCGGCACAGGGGCCTGGGCTGAGTTGCAATTCGGGCAGAACGTCCACGGGGAGCCGCATAGGTCTTTCCAGTAGATTCCAGCCCGCCCGCAGTTAGAACAAATCATCGTAGCCATCACTTTTCCTCCTTCGCCTTGCGCTCGGCGGCATCCGCTAATAGACTAGAGAATCGACGTATCTCAATCGGGCCGATATGCCAAGCCTTGAATATCACCCCGTCTGGGAACAGCGGCGTCGAAACCCGCGACCGTTCATCGGCGGGGAATAGAAACGTCCCAAAATAGAAACCGCCGAACCAAATGACTTGCCATCTGCCGAATAGCAACTTAGCCATTCTTTTCCTCCTCAATCGTTATGCCGAGGGAGCGGAGTCCTGGCACCAACTCCGAATCTGTTATAGCCGAAACGAGTTCGGCCTTGCGGGATAGGTTCAGGTAGGAAAGAATGCCCCACGCTATGTTCTTAATCTGCGTCCTCGTCACCGTGGGCTTGGGCTGGGCGTCGCCATTGGCGAGCAACGGCGGGGCCGTGAGGCGGGAGCGGATGTGAAGAAGGGCGGCTTCGACATCCCGCGCCGATGCCTTGCCCTCATAGATTCGTTCCGCCCCTTCTCGGGCGTATGCGACTAAAGTATCCAACGCCCGCTCGTCAGCATCGGATAGGCCGGGGGAGGGAAGGGGCAGGGCGTCGCCCTTGGCGAGCAACGGCGGGGCCGTGAGGCGGGAGCGGAGGTGGGCGATGGACTTTCTGCCAGCTATCCATCCCCGGTCAGTCGTTGACGCACCATATCTTTCAACGATATTGCCGAGCAATCCCAACGCCCGCTCGTCGGCATCGGATAGGCCGGGGGAAGCCATCTTCTCAAGTGCGGCAGGCAAGTCCTGCTCGTCGGGGACTCCGACGTTGGCCTCAATCTGCTCGGCCTTCTCGTCGAGGAGCAAGAGGAGGTCATAGAGAATGTCGATGTCATCCGTTTCCGGGAGAAGAAAACAGCGATGCCCTAGCTCAATGGTGGATATCTGACCCTTCAGCCATACTCGCCTATCAGCGATTCGTTCAGCGTTCATTATGACCACGGCTCCCTGACCCACAGGCGGTCGGCAATGATAACCTGACGCTCGAACTCCTCTTTGCCTTTATACCACTTCCAGTTGCCCTTCTCCTCTGCCTCGGCGGCAGGAAGCCAAAGCCGCTCCCGGGTGTCAGAGTTCAGGAGCCGCAGAATCCCGTCCTCCGCCTTGACTGCGCGGAGGATAATGCCGTTCACGCCCCAGCCCTCCCACTTCCTGAAGTAGTAGGAATCCGTGACCTTCTTTTCGTAAACGACTTTTCCGCCCTCCTCGAAAATAATCCCGATGCGCCTGACGCGGCCCCTTTCGGACTTGAGTTCCAGAAACACCCAGCCGTGGCCGTCGCACATCATGCGGTTGCCGTCAGAGGAGAGGTTCAAAGACCGCCTCATCCTGTCAAATGCTTCGCTCATCTTTTACTCCTTTCCCAAAGTCCTTCCCGATGCTCCTCAAGACTGCGGCCCCGCTCGTCGGGGGTGCCGTAGTCGTGAGCCGCCTCTGCCCTGAAGTCCTGAGCGGGGGCCTCGTGGCCTCGCGCCCATGTCTCGCCCGCCTGCCGCCTTCGCCACGCGAAGTATTTGTCATGGGCTTCTGCAATTCGTTTTCCCAAGGCGCAGGTGCAGTAGGTGGCGACCACCGTCGTCGCCCCATCGGGCCACGCGTGGTCCTTCAAGATAAAAGCCGTCCCGTTGCACTTGCAGAAGGCCGAATCCGCGGTCTCCGAAAACGTGGGGACGGGAGCCTCATTCCCGCCCATTGCCTTTTTAATGTCCGAGCAAGAGTCGGTTATCTCGGCCAGAAATGGGAATCGCTTGACGTTGTGATTCTCGAGCAACCAGTGAACGGCCCGCTTGAGAACCGTCTCGGACTCCGACTGCAGATACCTGAAGTAAATGTCCATGCCCCGGTCCGTGAGAGGCGTGAACACTTCGGCGAGGTCCGCCATGATGCCGTCAAATTGCTCTCGGGCTATCATGTCAGTCCCTCCGCTTTCGACAATGAAGCCGCTCTTTATCCTCACGGGCCTCGTCGGGGTCGTTCAGGTTGACGGCCATATAGAACTCAAGGTCGAGGAACACGACGATAGCCCTCACGACTTCTTCCAGCGGAGCCTTGGCCACGCAGGGTTGACGTTGCTTAAACGGGATTTTCACTTATCCTCCTTGAGGACCGCAAGCAGGGCGGCCATCGGCTCGTTCGTGAACCCGGCCAAGTGCCGGAGAATATCATCGGAGGCGACCACCTGCGCCGCTTCCAGAAGCCGCGCGGCGGCCTCGCAGGACGGGACGCTCGACAGGTCATAGCCGTGAAGCCGCTTCGCGTCCACGTTGTCGCCGAGGACCTGGATGGCCTTATCGTATCGGTCGGGCTTCATGGTCTGCCCTCTCTGACCCAAGGGCCGTAGTGCCCTGTCCGCAGGGCGTAGTGGGAGACCTCATCGAGGGTGAACTCCTGCATGTCCTGACAACGGGAGATTCTTGCCCACTCCTCCGTCCGCCCGACCCAGCCTTGCGAGGGGTCCATCACGATGTCGTTATTCAGTCTCACCCACGCATGGTCGATGACCGTCTTGAAGAAGGGCGAGAACACTTTGCCGTGAACCAGCCGGGTCTCGCTGTCGCGGCAGTCCCACTCCCGCCGCAGTTGCATCACGAGGCGAAACGCT